>Ga0209800_10001787_pt1 | contig 20872 bp, 15 predicted proteins | sample Higcelweek8metaG_FD_187174 | JGI IMG/M metagenome (GOLD analysis project Ga0209800, IMG submission 187174) | Freshwater pond sediment microbial communities from the University of Edinburgh, under environmental carbon perturbations - High... | ecosystem: Environmental > Aquatic > Freshwater >...
TTTTATATGAATTCTATATTTAACCTGTTTTATGATAGATGCAAAGGTACTAAACTTGGAGAAAGGGAAACTAGCCGATATTGAATGGTTAGTTGTTAAAACAAAAATTACCCGGAACCAGTGGTCCCGGGCAATTCCTTATTCTTGAATTTATTATACCTGACGCTTAAAAATTTCAATATCCCGCAGACGGTTAAACAGGTAGCATAAAGCATTTTTTACAAGAGCGGCTTGAAATTATTATCCTTTATCAAATTTAACAACTTCCGTTCTTTCAGCAGTTGCAATTTTTAAAATATAAATTCCTTTAGGTAAGTTCATTAAGTTGAGTATTGTTTTAGTATCGGTAGTTTCCTGCTGTAGCATCAACTGTCCTGAAACAGAATAAACCTGAATATCAGCACTTTCCCACTCATTAAAACGTAATTCTATTACTAATACATCAGTAGCCGGATTTGGATAAATGTTAATTAATTTCTCTGCTGTAAGTGTTTGAGAAATACCAACCCCACCACTTGTTGTTTTTACAATTGTTCCTGAATCTCCGACAGCATATCCTATGTCGGAACCGCTGAAGAATATTGAGTTTAAATGGCAAGTCACATCTGAATTCAGTTCGGTCCATTGAATACCGGCATTGGTAGTTTTTAGTATGCTTCCGTCTAAAGCCGTTATATACCCTGTTGTACTATCAGCGAAAAAAATGCATGACAACCATTTACCGATGTTTGTCAAAGGATGAGTCCAGGTTGCTCCTCCGTCAGTTGTTTTTCCGAAAAAACTACCGGTATTTCCATGGGCATAACCACCACCGACAAAATATCCTGTGTTTTCATCTGTAAAGAAAATACTTTCCATTCCGCCAAACGAACCATAAGGTATTAATACAAGCCAGTTTACTCCGCCGTCAGTACTCTTTATTGTCAAGAAATTCTCACCTCCCATGTAAAAAGTATTGGAATTGGTTGCCCAAAAACAGTTAACAAATAGATTAGCACTTTTTTGCTTGGTCCAATTGGCTCCCTTATCAGTGGTAACCAGCATTCTGCCATTTCCGGCAACAAATCCTGTATCTTTTCCTACAAAAAAGATGGATGACATCATCGTATTTATCACAGTATCCTGAATAATCCAGGTTTCTCCACCGTCCGATGTTTTTAACAGTTCACAGCAACTCACGGCAAATCCTGTAAGCGAATCGGTAAAGTAAACTGAACCCAAACCATGTGTAATACCTGTCGGTTTAACTGACCAGTTATCACCTCCATCTGATGTTTTCAGCATTGTGCCGTTGTGGCCTGCTGCAAAGCCATTGTTCGGGTCAATAAAATAAACAGACAATAAATTTGAAGTTGTATTCGACTGCTGTTTTATCCAGGCCTGGGAATATCCTTGCAAAACGGTGATGATCCCAACGGCAATAAATAGTATTTTTTTCATTGCTGATAAATTTATTAGTTTGCTTAAGATAAATAATTTTACAAGAATCCGGATGAGCTATATATAAGACACTTGAAACTGATTTTACCCCTACAAGGATCAAAAATAAATATTAGAACACCACATGGTTTTGGATTCAAAAAAATGCTGTGTTTAAGCATGAAGAAATTCTCAATTTATTATACCGCAGCAACAGCGCGGATTTAAAACAAAAAACCCCACTATAATAGAAGGGTTTTCTTAAACAAAGTTTATTTTTTAGTATGATCTGAATGCCCGTTTGCGCGGATAATCGCCGTTTGAGGCAGTCACTCTTTTATCGCTTTTCGGTGTTGAATTCCTGCTGCCCTGATCACGTTGCGGGCGCTGTGGCCGGGCTACTGCTTTTACTACCACATGATCCATTAAAGGATAAAAATGGTCATCAATAACCGGAATTTGTTTGTTGATCAGTTTCTGGATATCTCTTAAATATTCTTTCTCTTCGGCATCGCAAAACGCAATGGCAATACCACTTGCACCTGCCCTGCCTGTGCGGCCGATACGGTGAACATAAGATTCAGGGATATTAGGCAATTCGTAATTAATAACATGCGAGAGATCGTCAATATCAATTCCGCGTGCTGCAATATCGGTTGCAACCAAAACACGCGTTAAGCGCGATTTGAAATTATTCAACGCATTCTGGCGTGCATTCTGCGTTTTATTTCCATGAATAGCCTGAGCATTTATTCCGGCCCTCGTAAGGTCCTTTGCCACTCTGTCTGCACCATGTTTTGTGCGCGTAAAAATCAGCGCCCTGTCTATCTTTTTATCTTTTAATACTTCGAGTAACAGGTGCCTTTTATTCCCTTTGTCAACAAAATAAACCACCTGGTTTATAATATCAACCGTACTCGAAACAGGAGTTACTTCCACTTTCGATGGGTTAACCAAAATAGTATCAGCCAACTGCACAATTGCCGGAGGCATAGTAGCCGAAAAAAACAGCGATTGTCTTTTTGATGGTAGCTTGGCAATGATGCGTTTTACATCGTGCACAAAACCCATGTCGAGCATTCGGTCCGCTTCGTCGAGCACAAAGAACTTAACATTGATAAGGCTGATGTAATTCTGATTCATCAAATCGAGCAAGCGACCAGGCGTTGCAATAAGCACATCAATGCCCGAAAGCAGCGATGCTACCTGCGAATGCTGGTTTACGCCCCCAAAAATTACCTGGTATTTCAAGCTGGTGTTTTTACCATAATTGGCAAAACTCTCACCAATCTGAATTGCCAGTTCACGGGTTGGCGTTAAAATCAAACTACGGATCGGGCGACGGCCGCGAACTATAACGTTTTCTTCACACAGAAGCTGAATGATTGGAATTGCAAAAGCTGCCGTTTTTCCGGTTCCTGTCTGAGCGCAACCCAGAACATCTTTCCTGTTTAAAACCAATGGGATTGCAGCTGCTTGAATTGGTGTAGGCGTAGTGTATCCTTCTGTTTTTAAAGCCCCAAGGATGGGCTCAATCAAATTTAAATTTTCAAATAACATTTATTTGTCTGTAATTGGTAGACCGGATGAAATTATAAAAGGTTCAAAATCACCGGTCTGATAAAATCGAATTCTTTTTGCTGTTCCGGCTTCTGATATTTTAAAGGGATAATTAAATTCAGTAAGCATTGACAGATGAAGCTTAAAGTAAGTTGATGAAGTACCACAGTTTTACTTTACGGCTTCGCGCTGTTTTAATTGATTTCCATTTCCACAAATTTTTGGTAATATAAAGTGGCCGGCAGTCCTGTGCTTTCGCGAACAGGTGTTAATCGTTGAACCTGGCCATTGTATTTGAAATCACACTCTTCGTGTACAAATTCCTGATAAGAATGGATACGTTATAGATTTTATTTTAAAATCAGCGCTGCAAAGATACTGTTTTTATTCGATACCCGGTAATTAAAATTCCAATGCGCATGCTATCAACATTTTAATGCTGATAAATGGACTCCAGATATGAATTGAGAAGCTGGAGTTCCTAAATACTTTTGACAGAATGGATTCCGCTAAAACAAGCGTTGATGAGATTTGACTATTTCTTTACAAGATCCGACGGCTCTTTAAACCAGTTTGCGGGCTGGTCGAAACCATTGGCAGCAGAAAACTCTTTTGCCTGGTGCATAAATGCCTGCAGCCGGGTTTCGATGCTGTTGTCTTCCTGCCCGTCGTAAGCATAGTTAAGCCATGGGATGTTGTGATGGTCTTTTTTAAAATCATTCGAAACAGCGCATATTATCGTACCAGGCATACAAGTGAACGGAAGTATGTTGGCCACGCCCGATATGCCTGTTTCCATCAGCCCGGCCGCTGAACCCAGCGCGATTGGAGGATCGCCGTCATAGTCCTTATGGATGTATGGACTGCACATTTCCAGTATCTTATCAATTTCCAGGTCTTCGCGCAAAGTGAGAAAATCCTTCACATGACTGGTAATTTGTTTCGCAGTATAATGCTGATAAACCTGCTGGAATTTCGATTTGAACAACCCTTTCAGGCTCCCTTTCCACACGCTGTCGCGCCAGTACCTGTATGATGAATAATGCAGCCACTCGCCAAAAGGAGAAATTATTGTTTCGGCACCTAAAGCCTCAAGCCGGTCGATCAGGAATCCGCTGCAAAAGGGGTTATCGCGCATAAAAATCTCGCCTACGACTGCAATTACAGGTTTTCTTTTTTCAAAGTTTGCTCTTACAGCATGAAATTCTTTGCCGGCCTTTTCGATAACGGCACCCACATCTTTTGCTCCATTGGCAACCGAATGGATCAACAGGTCGAGGTTTCTTTTGTATACCAGGTTGGTTTCGCCTTTCACCAGTTCATAAGGACGACGCTCCTGTAGCAACCGGCGCAGGATATCAAGTCCTACAATACCGCTCCAGGCATTCATCCGGAACTTGCGCGATTTATCACCTGCCAGGTCGGCATAAGCATCTTCGTTACTGGGAGTCATCAGGTGAGCATGTTCATAACCCAGTTTATCAAATATAATTCTGTGCAGCTTGTTGTAATCGCCGAAGCGGCATGGCCCGTTATGATCCGGCATAAAGAAACTGACTTTCTCAGGATCAACGCCTGGTTCCATCAGTTTTTTCAGGAAACTGCCTGTGGTGCAAATAGCCGGGAAACACTCCTGCCCATTGGTATGTTTCCGTGCTATTTCGAGGTCGGTAGCATCCTGCATCGGAAGAACTTGCGCATCAATTCCGCAACTCCTTGCAGCAGCTGCAATAATATGAACGGTATCTCCGGCATACGGCAGGTAAAGAGTGCGGCCATCCAGACTCCTCGAATGTTTGATATGTGTATGGGCCGCTTCGGTGGAGGTCGCATGTACTTTCTGATAGCCGTCGAGGCTGTCGAGAAAAGCTTCGCACCGGGTTATAAGTCCGGCATCGGCGCTGTGCTCATCCACTTCGAGGTGAAGATATGGTTTGCCTTTCATTTCCTCTCTTACAAAATGAGTGAGGAACGAATCAGGGCCACACCGGAAATTACCCAGATATACTGCAAAAAGGTTATCATTTTTACGGACAATCCTGCTTGCCGACATGATTTTTTGCCCATTAGGCCAATACATCATTTTGTAATCCTCAAAAATATTTTCCTCCAAAAGGGGAAGAAAATCAACAGGAACAGGAAGTGTATCAAGGTTTATGAGTTTTTCAACGAGTCTTAGGTTCAGCAACGGATCGGTGGTATTGTATGGCCGTCCGAGGATAACGAGTACTTTTTTGTCCTTCGGAAGCTTAGCAAGTACTTCTTTGCCCCTTGCCCGTATTGCTTCCTCGAAAGCTACCTGAACGGCGTCAGCGGCATCAATTACTTTCCTGGTTTTCGAAACAGCAATCCCAAATTTCTCTTTCATGAACTCCGGAAGTTCTTTTTTAAGCGCCCTTTCGAAATAGCGGAAATGAAGCGTGGGCGTGAGGAATTTATCACGGATTTTATCATCGGTGAAAGCGCTGCGAACCATAAAGGGATAAGATTGTATCCAGGGGCAATTGCAGTTGTTGGTCGGGTTATCCTTTTTGCCTTTGGCATTTACAATGAAAGGCTGAAAAATATAATCCACATTTTTCTGCAGAAGATTATCCACATGACCGTGCATCAGTTCGACCGGAAGACAGGTTTCGGAAACCATCAGGTCGATGGAGCGTGTTACAATCTGTTGGTCCGAAGGGTCCGAAAGCACTACCCTGAAGCCAAGCTCATTGAAAAAATACCGCCAGAACGGAAACTGCTGGTAGAAAACCATAAGCGCCCGGGGAATACCTATGCTTATTTTGCCGTTTTCAGGCTCTTCGCGGAAGTCGCCCATAAGCATACTTAGCCTTTCCTCGAAAAGGTTAGGAATATCTTTTCCTTTCCCTTTACGCTCGTCGAGTTCATATTTTTCGCATCTGCCACCGTAGAACAACATTTTAGTTTCACCTTCAATCTTTATGCGCTGTATCTCACAATTATTAGTACAGGCATGGCATGTGAAACTCGAAATTGAAAAGGGAATATTGCTGATATTAAATCCTTTGAACCTTGTTTTTTGTCCTGTAGCCATTGAATTTCTGGCGAGGATAGCGGCACCGATAGCCCCTGTAACATCGAAATGTGGTGGAATAATGATAGGTTTTCCAGTCACTTTTTCGAAAGCAGCTACTACCGCCTTATTATTGGTAACGCCGCCCTGGAAAAATATTTTATTACCTATTGGTTTATCGCCGACTACTTTATGAATGTAGTTCTGAACGATTGAATAGGCGAGTCCGCCAACGAGATCAGGTATCCCGGCACCTTTTTGCTGGTGCGAGTTCAGGTCCGATTCCATGAAAACGGTGCAGCGATCGCCGAGTCGTACTGGTTTCTCCGACTTAAAAGCAAAATCTGCAAACTGATCGAAAATGCTGATATCGAGTTTATCGGCCTGTTCTTCGAGGAAGGAACCGGTACCGGCAGCGCACACTTTATTCATTTCGAAATCGACCACTACGCCGTTTTCAATACTGATGTATTTTGAATCCTGGCCGCCGATCTCGAATATAGTATCCACGGTAGGATCGTAAGCTATTGCAGCGGTTGCCTGAGCCGTAATTTCATTCTGAATGGTATCGGCTCCTATAAAATCGCCCGTGAGGTAACGTCCTGATCCGGTTGTGCCGACAGCCATCACAGTAACCTTATCACCAACTTCTGTAAAAATTTCTTTTAAGCCCCGTTGTATCGCGTTCAATGGTTTTGAAGCAGTTGGCAGGTATCTGCGGGCAATAACATTGTTCAGTTTGTCGATAAGCACAACATTTGTGCTAAGCGAACCAACATCTATTCCCAGATATACCTCAGTTTTACTTCCATTATTCAGAATTTGTTTTACTTCTTTATTATACAATGCATCCGAAACCTTAAGGCTGCTCAACCGGGCTGTATTACTGCGGTCGCTGGCGAGGTATGATTTGATATTCCCGGTTCCTTTAAAAGCAACGGCACTTCCGTTTAAACTTTTGATTGAGTGGAAAATAGCACCCAGCGCACCCATGGAAGCATGATATTGTGGGATGAGCAGTTCCTCTTCACTGAGTTCGAAAATTTCTCTGAAAGCACGCACCATTCCAGCATTCGCGGCTACGCCACCCTGAAAAATAAAGGGTTTTTCGAATTTCTTTCCACGCCCCAGTGTACTTTTGAAATTTCTGGCAACAGCAAAACATAATCCAGCAACAATATCGTGAAGCGGAGTAGCAATTTGTTGAAGGTGGATCATATCACTTTTAGCGAAAACACTACAGCGGCCAGCAATACGGGGTGGGTTTTCTGACATTAGCGCCAGTTTCCCGAATTCAACTTCAATAGGCACTTCAATCCGGTTCGCCTGTTGGTCAAGAAAGGACCCGGTGCCGGCTGCACAAAGGCTGTTCATTGAAAAATCGGACAGCCTTGAATACGCAGTTGTTGTTCCGTTTTCCATGAAAATGAGTTTAGAGTCTTCTCCACCCATTTCAATGATAGTGCGGATTTGCGGATATAAAACTGAAACCGATGTGGATTGGGCTATAATCTCATTCACGAAAGTTCCGCCAGTCAATTCCGCTGCCTGTTTTCCACCCGATCCGGTAAAAGCTGCTTTGCCGATTGAATCAAAACCGTAAGTCTTAATTATTTCGTCGAGAACACGCACCAATACATCGAATGGCTTTCCATAGCAGTATTCGTAACGGTTTTCGATAATGTTCCCTGAGTCGTCAATAACAACTGCATTTACAGAAGTTGATCCGATATCCAAACCAAGGTTTAGCTTGTTATTTTGCTGTTTTGGTGTAAACTCTGAATCGCGCATCATAGTTTTGCATTTAGTTTAAACGATAAACAGTTTTCAAAATAATGGTAAACTATTAATTGATTGGCAGCATGACAAAAGCCAACAGGAATATGATTCAAAAGAGTATTAACAGGAAACAAAATCAGGCTGACGAAGGAGTTCCAATTGGCATCGTGATACAGGGAAGTAAAAATAATGAATAATTATAGCGAAAGCAAATAACTGATTAAAAGGAATAAATAATTGATTGATATTCAAGTACATTTAATTTTTTTTAATGTTACTTATTTACCATTAACCGGGAAAAAAAAGTTCCCTTGTAAAATTTTACAAAGGAACCAGCAGTAGCAATAAAAAAGTAATTGGGAGTGATTTTTTTATCCTCTCACAAAATCGCGCCAATGACTATCTTCCTTATAATCAAATACAACCAAAGCTCTGTTGGCTCCTGAATAAGAAGATAATAACGAATTAAGTTCATGTTTAATCATAATCAGGCTGTTGGCAATCAAGTCCGGAAGGTAGCCTTTTTGACCGAGGTCTATAACCATTTCCATCGACACAATCCGGCCGATTACTTTGCCAAGCTCAACAAGCTTGCGCTGTGGCAATTGAGTGTCGATATTAAAATTGAGAAGTTCATGCAACTGTTCAGCTGATTTCGCGGTAAGCGAAAAGTCCTTAAGAAACCGGAACAAATTAATTTCTTTGGCTTGTTTCATCAGTTTCACAACGGCTTCCGAAATTTGCGCATACAAAATATCATTCGAACCTTCAAAAATCTGGAACGGCCGACTATCGACAATAGCCCGACCGGCGATATGATTGTGTTTGAATGCTTTTGCACCAACCAGCTGGAACAATTGCTGCGCGGCATCCTGCATCAGGTCGGTAGCAACGGTTTTTGCCGAATTAGCTTTAAGCCCATGCGGTGCTAAGTCAATTTCGACACCTGCATTATCGCTGCTATGCGCACAAATTGCCGATGAAATGGTAAATGCCGACTGAATACTTGCAAGCCGTTGCTGAACCTGATCGTATTTGAAAAGGCTTTGACCACCTACAAAACGTGTTTCGCAATGGCTGATTGCTTCGTCGAGCATACGTTTGATAAACCCGTGAGCCATTGCGGGAATTTCGAGGCGGCTCCGGTGCAATGTATCCAGCATCATCGAAATGCCAGTGGTTTTAGGTTCCAGGCGGTACAAACGCGGAATTTTCACATCAATTTTATTTCGGCCATAAGGGATCATATACAATCCGAGGTTTTCGAAATACTCTTCCACATCAATGATCTGGCCTGTTTTATTGTTATCTGACACAAAAAAGTCGATATCACGCATCAGTTCGCCACCGTTGGTTTTGCGTCGGGCGGTAAGCAGCCAGTAATCGGCCCAGCCGGTAAGTCCCGCCCAGTGTTTGGTACCTTTCAGGTGATAATGGTCATGTTCCTCGGTGAAGGAAGTCTGCATATTCAGCGCATCGCTGCCGTGGCCGGGTTCTGTGATCATGAGCCCGCCCATTTTTTTATCAGTAATGAAACCTTTAAAAACAGGGGTTTTTATTTTATCGTTGCCGTATTTATTTACCGGTTGCAGAAACAACGCCCAGTTGATACCGAATGTGAGACCTAACGCCAATGATTCGTACGAAGCCGTTGAAATCATTTCGATGCCTTCGTGGTTATGCGCACCACGACCACCATAAGCCGAAGGGATAAATGCCGAAAAGGGATCAGCTGAAAGTAATTCGCGCATTACAAACGGCGGAAGCCCGCGGCGGCTTTCAAGCTGATCAATATCCGTCCGTTGGTGAAATACTACATCCAATTTGTTCCTGAAGTTTTGTAAAAACTCGGAAAAGGGCTGACGCACAATTGTTTTAGACTGAGTTGCCTCAGCTAAATTTTCTGATAGATTCATGTGTTAGATTAAATCCGGTGTTAGTGAAAAATGTTTTCCTATTGAAGGGAACACCTTGAATTTCAAGTGATACCGCTATTCTCCGGATAGAAAAATATGTTTGCGTCACCGAATTAAAGAGAAGAACCTTAAGGCTTTATAATATCTAACAAATTTGTAGTGTGATTGTTTGTTTTCGGGGATAAATTTGGACCTTCCGCAGACATAAGATCCAAATTACAAGTTGAGTTGTATCGTAGATTTAAGGCAGAAACTATTTCAAATTTAAAATTTAAATACTCTCAAAGTACAATACGCTATTGATACACTTGTACTAGCTGTTCTTCCGCAAGTTCAGCAAGTAACACAAGCGCTTCGGCATAACCATGGGCCCTCATAAATCTATCGCGCCAGTGCGCTGAACCGGCAAATCCGTTCAGATAAATCTTAAAAAAGCGTTTCAGAACATTATAATCTTTGCCGTTACCCCAGGTGTTTTCATAAAGCAGGATATGCTTGTGCATCAATTGGATACGACGTTTAATAGTTATTTCAACCGGTTTACTGCTGAACATCCATGGATTTTTAAATACACCGGTTCCAACCATTACGCCATCCACGCCATATGTTTCAATACGGTTGACTGCATCCTGGTAGCTGATCACATCCCCGTTTCCTAGCATTACGGTTGAGCTTTCGCGGTGATTTCTAAGATTAACTGCTTTCCCGATTTCGTCCCACAGAGCGGGTCCATTCGACATCATTTTACGCGTACGACCATGAATGGTTATGGCTTTTGGCTCTGCATCAAGCAAATGACTGATCCACTCTTCGGTATTAATCCGGCTGAAACCAATACGTGTTTTTACGCTTACGGGCAAAGAGGTTGATTCGGCGGTGGCATAAATTATTTCTTTTGCCAGATCGGGGAAATTGATGAGATTGGCGCAGCTCTTATTTTTTACAACCTTTTTTACAGGGCAGCCCATATTGATATCGATACCGTCGAACAGATTCATATCCGTGATGAGCTTCGCGCTCTGGCGGAATTTATCCGGATCACTGCCCCATATCTGGGCTACCAGCTTGGTATTGCGCGATTTCAGCAATTGCATTTCGCTTGCATTTACCTTCAAGCGTTCAATCACTTTCGGACGGCCTTTTTCGTGGCATAAGCCATCGGTAGAAGTAAATTCAGTAAAAACAACATTTAGTGCATCCTCATCCGAAACCGACAGCACCACCTCGCGGAAAACGGTGTCGGTAACATCTTCCATGGGTGCCAAAGCAATAATCGGCCTTTTAATGTTTTGCCAGAAATTATCCATGAACGGCTGCTGTTTGCTCTTTTTTTAAACTTTCCTTCATCAGAAACGGCGAAAGTTTACTCTTATAAATTTTACTCCCGGCATATTTTCCCTGGTTCACAATCCTCAGTTCGCGGCGGGCTTCAAGAGGCATATGAATAATATCGCGGCATTCGTCGGAGCAGCATTTCTCAAATTTCTCAGCACAATCAGCGCATTGGATAAATAAAAGGTGGCAATCGTCGTTCGCGCAGTTTATGTGTGTGTCGGCAAGTTTACCGCATTGGTGACATTGAGAAATCACCTGTCCGTCGATGGTTTCTCCCAGTCGTTCGTCGAAAACGAAATTCTTTCCGATAAATTTTGAGGTAAGGCCCAGGTGCTTTATTTGCTGTGCATATTCAATAATTCCGCCATATAGCTGCGAAACATCATTAAATCCATTATGCAGTAGGAACGAACTGGCTTTCTCGCAACGGATACCGCCGGTACAGTATAACAAAATCTTTTTATCCTTCTTATTTTCATAATCGCGGATCACCATTTGAATAGCATCCTTAAATGTATCCGCATCCGGGCAAACCGCATTTTCGAAGCGGCCAATCTCGCTTTCGTAATGATTTCGCATATCGATTACAAGGGTTTCAGGCTGGCCGGCAATTTCGTGAAACTCAAGCGCCGAAAGGTGTTTTCCTACTTTCGAAAGGTCGTATGTATCGTGATCGAGTCCATCGGCAACAATTTTCGGGCGTACTTTAATGGTTAATTTATAAAACGATTTACCATCGTCAACTATCGCGTATTTTAAAGGCATTTCACCCAGGCCGGGGAGTGAATCAAGCTGCTGCAGAAAAGCAGAAAGATTATGCTCCGGAACACTCATTTGCGCGTTGATGCCTTCGCGGGCAATATAAATCCTACCGAAGCAATTCAGCTCCGACCATTTACGGTAAAGATCATCACGGAATTCGGTTGGGTTTTCGATAGTTACATACCGGTAAAAGGAAAGCGTCCTGCGTTTAAATGTTTCTGAATTAAGGCGTTGCTTCAGTATTTGTTTGTTTACTCTGTTTTCTAACAACATAAGCTATTCGATGAAAATGTATTTTTCTAAAGTGCATTCCCTGCCTTGATCCTAATTCAGCTTCTGCAAATTCAGAATTATAACAGTAAATCACTACTGTGGCAATTTCATAGCCTCCTGATGATTAATTTGAGTTAAATCTGAATGGATATAAACAGGTGGGAATAACAATAACGTACCCGTAAATGTTTAACCGGATATTTTAAATAACAGAGTTACTGTAGAGAGGAAATCAGGAAAATCGGATTTTATTTACTCCCGAATACAAAATCCAGCGTTGGCCATAACTGCCATTTAGGCGTTACATAAGGATATTTGCCGTAAGCCAATACATAACCGCCTCTGATCCGCAGCGACTTTCCTACAGCCCACATCAGTGTGCCGGTATTCTCGAAAAAGAAATTATTCTCCGGACGTGTGACGATGAACACCTGAACACCTTCTTCATACAGCCATTTAGCACAAAGCCTCCCTTTTACAGCAGCGCCAAACTTAACGGTTGCGCCTTCATAATAATGCGCCATTCGCGGATAAAACAAAGGCAGATCAATAGTAGCCTGCGGATCAGGTTTTTCGCCACGGAGGGCAAATACAAATCCGGCATGACCGGTTGCCAGTATCGAAGGAGTTATTTCACGTGAAATAAGTAACGAATTACTGATTGAAAAGATAAAAGGGAAATCATACTCAGGAGAGATAAGGCCTCCGATTCCTTTACGGCTTACAATATTCAGAAATAGTGTGGGATAACTCAGGATGTGCTCGCTTGCAAGAGTGTATTCATTTATTTTGCCCCTAGAAAACTTTAACCCAACATTGGGCAGCATCGGGAAGAGCAACGCATTAGCCCTTATTTCCATTTGGTTAGTAATCCCATATCGGAATGGCTGTAAGATTCCGCTTTCCCATTTACTGGCAGGCATCAGGTATGCTGTATTATAACTCCACTTTTTAAGCAATAGTGAATCCTGTGTAAATCCTGCGCTAACGCAGAAAAACAGTATGATACAAAGTATAAATCTCCTGATCATGTTAGTAGTATTAGGTTACTTGAAAGCTGCTTTAGATTGGATGAATTATGTTGTTCAAATATTTTTAGTTTTGATTGCTCTCTGACTGATGCTGCCGGTGCCTGATCGACTTCATCCTTTAAGCATCAAATTCCCTTGTCCTGAAAAAATGTTACTCTTTAATCAGAACAAACTCTGCGCTCACGGCAGCATGATCCGATTCATTAAAAAATTCCTGGTGTGTAACAGCTGAACCTGCCCGCCAGCGGTGGTTAGTAAAAAGATAATCGAGAGTGCGGTCCCAGGTGTGATCAGGGCGGGTAGTATGAGTGAAATACGCCGACTGGTTTTGCTGGTATTCATTGAGCGGGAAAGCACATTTGTACGCTTCGTAAATTGGACGAAGCCATTCAATTTCAGGTGTATAATCGCTGCCGGGTTTATGCTGCGGATCATCACCAGGCTGATGAAACGATTCGCCCGGACACATATCCTCGTAACAAAAATCTGTAGAATCGCTGCCGGGAGGTAATTCGTTCAGGTCGCCGCCGGCAATAAAATATTCACCTGCAGCATGCAGTTTGTCCATTTCAGCCTTAAACTCTTCAAAATGTTTTTTCTTGGTATCGTCAGTGGCAAAAGCGGATGCATGAATGTTGAGCAGAGGAATTTCCTTAAAACCCGGAATCTTTACCCTGGCAGATACGATACAGGAATGAAGGTAGAAATAATTCACAATCCCGGCCTGATCTTCTCGTGTTGCAAGGTTTATGCGCTTTGCATCCGTAATAGGCCAGGGCGAAAGTATCACCAATCCCATATCCATGCGGCCAAGTCCGTCGCTTGGGATGAATTCCGCTTTCCACTCCGAAACGTATGCAGCATAATTGAAATAAGTGTTATCAAGAATGTATTGCAACTCATCAATATAGGCAGTGCGGTTCGACTTCACATCGCATTCCTGCAGAAAAAGAATATCCGGTTTCACTTGTTCGATACGCGCAACTATGGCTTCCAGTCCGGGCATAACTTCTTCCTTTTTGAAAACAGTATTATCGCCGCAGGCATCTCCAAACCAGGGTTGGCGTCCGATTCCAAACCGAATATTCCATGTCATTACCCTGATTGTTGAATCGGGAACCGGCGGATCGGTTATGATGCTTTTGCTATACATTATGGCATCTTCAACATCTTCAAAGCCTGTTGCCAGAGGTTCGCAGGAGTTTACTGCCAGGAACAGGAGAGGTAACACAACAGCGATAATTGTTTTTCTAAAGCAGGAACTACTCATCTGTTTATTTTTTAATCATTTCTGGACAACATTTATACCCATTCACCGGAGTGTAATTCGCCAGGAAAATTCAACCAATCATTCCCGCGCGTATTTTAATATGCATAGCTTGCTCCAAAATTGTGCAAACTATTTCATGTTTTATTAAACTAATAATCCCAAAGATAGTAATAGTAAGTTTGCCTGATATGTTAAAATGAAAATATTCTATTTTTACAAAATGAAAACTCCAGTTGAACTTAACTCCGCGTGGCGAAAAGTTGCCTCTTCCATTTACCGCAGGCCTGTCGATTCTAAAATTTTCGGTTCTGTCGAAATTGATATAACCGATTTAGAGTTGTTTATTGCCGAAAAGCGGAAAAACGGTATTAAAGCCACATTGACTCATGTTTTTATTCTGGCCGCTGCACGCGCTTTGAAACAGGAGGTTCCTGAATTAAATACCTATATCAGGCGTGGTAATGTTGTACATCGCGATCATATTGACGTAATGGTAAGTATTTTGCTCCGCGATTCGAAAATGGGTTCAGTAATGATAAAAGACGCTGATACGCTTACTCTCGAAGAGTTAATTAAAGTAATGAAGGATGAAGTAAATCAATCGCGCAAGGGCGACGAAAACAAAACCATGCAGATGAAGGATAAGCTGGCACGTATCCCATGGCCGCTGAGAGGCTGGGTATATCGCATTATCAAAACAGTTACAATGGATTGGGGTTTTGCATTTCCTTCCTTCGGCCTTTCGGCAAACAGTTTCGGCTCGTTTGTGGTTTCTAATATCGGAAGCCTTGGGTTGGATATGGGTTACCCGGCTCTTTTCCCTTCGTCGAATGTTTCGTTTGTATTGATTCTTGGGGGTGTAAACCGCAAACCGGCTGTAGTAGATGAACAGATAGTTCCTCGCACTATTCTATCCCTGGGCGCAGCACTAGATCATCGGGTTGTTGATGCTTCGCATGGTGGATTGCTTTTCAGGTATTTGAAACATATTTCCAAAAATCCACATCTACTGGATGAGAAAATATAACGAAAAAAGTCAGGAAATAACCGAGGTTAAACCCTGACTTTCTGTATGCGAAGACTTGTTTAAAAGCGCTCTTGCGAAATAGATTTATATCGATACTTTCAAACTCAGTTCTTTCAACTGATCGTCGGAAATACGCGAAGGCGAATCGATCATTACATCGCGGGCAGCATTATTTTTCGGGAAAGCAATGTAATCGCGGATGGACTCGCTTCCGCCAAACAGGGAACAAAGCCGATCGAAACCGAAAGCAATACCTCCGTGTGGTGGTGCACCGAATTCAAAAGCATTCATCAGGAATCCAAATTGTGCCTGAGCGTCTTCCTCACTGAATCCGAGTAATTTCAACATTTTATGCTGAAGCGGCTTATTGTGGATACGTATTGAACCTCCTCCAACTTCCACTCCATTGATAACCATATCGTAAGCATTAGCACGAACGGCACCCGGATCAGTATCCAGCAGTGCAATATCTTCAGGTTTTGGCGAGGTAAACGGATGATGCATCGCATAGAACCGCTGGCTTTCTTCGTCCCATTCCAGAAGAGGGAAGTCATACACCCAAAGCGGGGCAAAAGTTTCGGGATTACGCAAACCCAAACGTGTACCCATTTCCAGTCGCAGTTCATTCAGTGCTTTGCGTGTTTTGTTTGCTTTTCCGGCAACGATCAGCAGCAGATCTCCGGGTTTGGCCTCGAAGGCCTCGGCCCATTTTTTAAGATCTTCGGGAGTATAAAATTTATCAACTGATGATTTCAATGTTCCGTCGGCAGCAACACGAACATAAATAAGTCCGCCGGCACCAATCTGAGGTTTTTTTACAAAATCGGTAAGTTCGTCGAGTTGCTTGCGAGTATATTCCCCGCAGCCTTCGGCATTTATTCCAACAACCAACTCTGCTTCATCAAAAACTTTAAAATCTTTACCTTTAACTTGCTCAGTAAGTTCCGTGAATTTCATTCCGAAACGAACATCAGGCTTATCGCTTCCGTAATATTTCATGGCATCGGCCCATGTCATGCGCGGAAGTTTAACCACGTCAACATTTTTTACTGTTTTGAAAAGGTGAACAACCAGTCCTTCGAACGTATCAAAAATATCTTCCTGGGTAACAAACGACATTTCGCAGTCAATCTGTGTAAACTCAGGCTGACGATCGGCACGAAGGTCTTCGTCGCGGAAGCATTTCACAATCTGAAAATAACGGTCGAAACCGGCAACCATAAGCAGTTGCTTAAAAGTTTGTGGCGATTGAGGCAAAGCATAAAACTCCCCCGGGTTAACACGCGATGGAACCACATAATCGCGGGCGCCTTCGGGTGTGCTTTTTATCAGAACAGGAGTTTCAACCTCAATAAAATTAAGGCTGTCCATGTAATTACGGGTCTGGAAAGCGAGTCGGTGACGCAATTCCATATTCTTTTTCACCGAGTTGCGGCGCAGATCGAGGTAACGATATTTCATGCGGAGTTCATCGCCGCCGTCAGTATTATCATCAATGGTGAAAGGCGGTGTTTTCGATTCGTTGAGGATTTCAAAATTCTCAACGGTAATTTCGATGTCGCCGGTTGTCATTTTTGCATTTTTATTGCTGCGTTCGCATACTTGTCCTTTTACAAGGATCACGAATTCGCGGCCAAGTTTGCGGGCTGTTTCGCATAAGGCTGCATTGGTTTCCATATTAAAAACCAATTGGGTAATTCCATACCTGTCGCGAAGGTCAACAAAAGTCATTCCTCCCAGGTCGCGCGAACGCTGCACCCAGCCTGTTAATACAACATTGCTGCCCACGTGGGCCATATTCAGTTCTCCACAAGTATGTGTACGAAGCATAATTTCTGATGTTTTATAAGAGCCTGCAAAAGTAGCAATTTTTTGAACGGCAGCGATTCCGAAAATGCGAAACCGGAGACTAAACCTGAGTCATGTAAAATTTCTGGAATCGGTCATGTGAAAGCGTAATCCGGGTTAAATCCGGTAAATGATTGTAAAAATTTAAAAGGAGAAAATATTCCTGATACATATGAGAAAAGCAAAACTATTTTCATAAAAAGCGTTAAATCCATGTGTTCGGCGAAGCAAAACACTTGATTTCGCCCCTCAAATTCATTACCTTTGCACACTTTTGCAAAAAACAACTAGCAATACTAAAACTAATTATGAAACTATCACAATTCAGGTATCATCTGCCTAACGAACTTGTTGCACTTCACCCGGTCGAAAACCGTGATGAATCGCGCCTGATGGTACTCGATCGAAAAAAACAAACCATAGAACATAAAACCTTCAAGGATTTACTGAATTATTATGGAGAAGGGGATGTGTTTATTCTCAATAATACTAAAGTTTTCCCGGCATTATTACTTGGTGAAAAAGAAAAAACAGGAGCTAAAATAACTGTTTTTCTGCTCCGCGAACTCAATAGCGAAGCACGTTTATGGGATGTATTGGTAGATCCGGCACGTAAAATCCGTATCGGTAATAAACTCTATTTCGGAGATGACGATTCTTTGGTTGCCGAAGTAATTGATAATACCACTTCTCGCGGACGCACACTTCGTTTCCTTTTCGACGGTCCGTATAGCGAATTTAAACGCACTATCGAGTCATTAGGCCGCACTCCTTTACCAGAAGAACTGCAGCGCCTGCGTGATATTGAACCTAGCGATAAAGAGCGGTACCAGACTATTTACGCCAAAAACGAAGGAGCTGTTGCTGTTCCATCGGCCGGGCTTCACTTTAGCCGTCAGCTGATGAAACGCCTCGAACTTCAGGGTGTAAACTTTGCTGAAGTAACCCTCCACGCTGGTTTGGGCAATTTCCGCGCAATTGATGTTGAGGATCTTACCAAATATAAAATGGATTCGGAAGAACTGCTTATTGAAGAAGAGCAGGCAGCTATCGTTAACAAAGCCATTGAAGCCCGCAGACAGGTTTGTGTTGTGGGCACAACCACCATGAAAGCGGTTGAGTCGTCGGTAACAATTTCCGGACAGGTGAAACCTTACAGCGGCTGGAGCAATAAATTTATATTTCCTCCTTACGATTTCAGTATTGGAACCAGTATGATCACCAATTTCCATATGCCGCAATCACCAATGATGATGATGGTGGCGGCCTATGCAGGATACGATCTGCTGATGAAAGCTTATAAAGAAGCCGTTCAGCAGAAATACCGTTTCTTTACTTATGGCGACGCGATGCTGATATTGTAAGAACAAGATTTAACTACTTTATTTAACATACAAAACCCCTTTCCCGAGGGGTTTTTTGTTGCATGCATGTATGCAAAACCTCTATTCTTATTGATTACTTTTGCAAGGAGACTTGAATTGAAGATTTAAACACTTTCTTTATAAAAAAGTAAAAATCCATCATGGAATCCATCCGAAAAATATATAAAACCGGCCTCGGTCCGTCGAGCAGCCATACAATGGGACCGCGCTTTGCAGCCGAAAAATTCAGGCTTAAGAATGAGCCGGCAACCGTGATCCGGATAACACTTTACGGAAGCTTGGCTGCTACGGGCAAAGGCCATCTGACTGACAAAGTGCTCCGTGAATCGTTTCCGGAGGACAAAGTGAAAATTATATGGGAAAAAGATACTGTGCTGCCTCAGCATCCGAATGGAATGAAATTCGAAGCGCTTGATGATAAAGGAACGCTGCTCGACGAATGGACCGTTTTCAGCGTTGGTGGAGGCGATATTGAAGATGATGAAATGAAAGCTCAGAAAATAACGATTTATCCGCATACCAAAATGACTGATATTCTTAAATGGTGTCAGCAAAACGGTCGCACGCTGTGGGAATATGTCGAGATACACGAAGGTGAAGGAATCTGGGATTTCCTGGCCGAAGTATGGCAAACCATGAAGGAATCCATCGTTCGCGGACTGGAACATGAAGGAGTTTTGCCGGGTATTCTGCATCTTCCGCGTAAAGCTTCATCCTATTATATCAAAGCAAAAAGCTCAGCAGGAACATTACAAAAACGGGCACTGGTTTTTGCTTATGCGCTGGCAGTTTCGGAAGAAAATGCAGGCGGCGGGACCATAGTAACAGCTCCTACCTGCGGATCCTGCGGAGTGGTGCCAGCTGTTTTGTATCACGTACAGAATACATATGATTTCTCAGATACAAAAATCCTTCGTGCTCTTGCAACCGCTGCTTTGATTGGAAACCTGGTGAAAGAAAACGCATCTATTTCGGGGGCACAGGTAGGATGTCAGGGCGAAGTGGGAACAGCTTGTTCGATGGCTGCCGGTGCTGCTGCACAACTTTTCGGAGCAACTCCTTTTCAGGTTGAATACGCTGCCGAGATGGGTCTTGAACATCACCTCGGGTTAACCTGCGACCCCGTTGCCGGGCTGGTTCAGATTCCCTGCATCGAACGTAACGCTATCGGCGCAGGGCGTGCAATGGATGCCAGCGCGTATGCTTTGCTTTCCGATGGTCAGCACCGGGTTAGTTTCGATAAAACCTGCCTGGCGATGAATCAGACCGGTCACGACTTGCCTGATATTTACAAAGAAACCTCGGAAGGTGGGTTGGCGTTGCTGGTGAAATAAAAAAATCAGAAATGAAAAAATACGCCATAATAGTCGCCGGGGGAACCGGATCACGCATGAAAGGCGATGTTCCCAAGCAGTTTAAGTTGCTTTCGGGTAAGCCGGTCATTCAGTATTCAATCGAAGCTTTCCACGCTTATGATCCCTCTATACAAATAGTGCTTGTTATTCATCCGGATTATATGCTGTTTTGGGAAAAACAATGCCACGAATTTCAAATTTCCATTCCTTTCAAAGTTGTTCCGGGCGGGGATACCAGGTTCGATTCGGTGAAAAGCGGATTAGATACAATTACAGATGAAGGTTTTGTTGCTATACACGATGCAGCGCGGCCTGTAATAAATGCTGATTTCATAGCAAAACTATTCGCAAAAGCTGCGATTTATGGTTCTGCTATGCCGGGAATAGCTCTGAACGATACCATCCGCATTATAGAAGGCGATGCTTCGCGACAGCTCGACCGCACATTTTTACGTGCCATGCAAACACCCCAGGTTTTTAAAATCTCGGAACTTAAAAGAGCTTATTCACAACCATATATGTCTTTTTTTACTGATGATGCTTCGGTGATGCAGTCGGCTGGATTTCCGTTACACCTCACCGAAGGCAGTCCGGGAAATATTAAAATAACTCATGCTTCGGATCTTGCTGTGGCAGAAGTGCTATTAAAGTTTCAGGATATGTAGGAAACGGGAAAGCTGAAGAATAAAACCAAAAAAACAACAGATTCAGATATAACATTACTGCAAAAAATCCTGTACCATGAAAAAAATACTTATCAGCTTTTTAGTCATGTTTTCGGTCATGGTTCTTCACGGTCAAAATGTCGATTCGCTGAGAATTTTGTCTTTTGAAAAAACGCACCAAAATCTGAACTATCAAAAATTAGTACAGAA
>Ga0209800_10001790_pt1 | contig 20841 bp, 15 predicted proteins | sample Higcelweek8metaG_FD_187174 | JGI IMG/M metagenome (GOLD analysis project Ga0209800, IMG submission 187174) | Freshwater pond sediment microbial communities from the University of Edinburgh, under environmental carbon perturbations - High... | ecosystem: Environmental > Aquatic > Freshwater >...
GGGTGCTGGAGTTCGCGGTGGACGTGCCCGCGAACACCGGACAGGAGCCGCATCTGGTCACCTACTCCTTCACCACGGAGCTCTGAGTCGGCCTGCTCCGCGCCAGGCGCTCTTGCCCTCGGGAGCATCTTCGCGTAGCTCACTGCCCACGCATACTGGGGGTTTCACGTGGGGCAGGGCTTCAAGGGGTTCATCTACGCAGCGCTCTCGGCGGCCTGTTTCGGCATGCTCGCCGTTTTGGGCAAGCTCGCCCTGGCGCGCGGCTTTGCGCCCACGGAGATCCTGCAATACCGTTTCGGCTTCGCCAGCCTGATGCTGCTCGGCTGGTTCACCCTCACGGACCGCTCCGTGCTGCGCGCCCGGCCCAGGACCCTGCTCAAGGCCGCCTTCCTGGGCGTGGGCCTGTACCCGGTGCAGAGCCTGTGCTTCATGTCCTCCCTCAAGTACATCCCGGCGGCCACGACCTCGCTCATCCTCTACTTCTACCCCGTGGCCGTGACGCTGCTGTCCGCCCTGCTCTTCAAGACCCGGCTGGACCGCATGGTGGCCCTGTCCCTGGCCCTGCTGGTGGCGGGCTGCGGGCTGGTCTTCTACGACGCCTTCCTGCGCAGCATCAGCCAGACCGGGCTGACCCTGGCCGTGGCCTCCATGCTCATCTTCTCGCTGTACCTGCTCTGCCTGGAGCACCTGCTCAAGGGTGAGAACCCGCGCACCATCTCGGTCTATGTCGTCATCGCCACGGGTCTGGTCTACACGCTCATGGCCCCGCCCACGCGGTTTTTGGAGCTGGACCTGGCCGCCAAGGCCCTGAGCGTGCTGCTCGGGTTCGTGCCCACGGCCCTGGCCGTGACGCTTTTGTACCGCGCGGTGGAGCTGGTGGGCAGCGCCAAGGCCTCCATCTGCTCCACCATCGAGCCCATCACCACGGTGCTGGCCTCGGCCCTGGTCCTGGGCGAGGACATCGTGGAGGTGCAGGTGGCGGGCATGGCCCTCATCCTCTTGGGGATCGCCCTGCCGAACCTGCGGCTGCTGGTCCTGGCCAGGCAGGCGGCCGAGCCGGAAAAGGCTCCTGCACCTTGACGTCCCAGCCTGTTTCGACCTAACAATTTCTTACGCCAGCACACTCCGGCAAGGATGTACCCATGGACGAGAACCGCCGACGCCGCAGCAGGGTCAGTACCCATGTCACGGCGAACTATCTCCAGAAAGGCGCCAAGCTCTTTCCCCTGGTCACCCAGAACATCAGCCTGAAGGGCCTGCTGGCCAAGCCGCAGCCGGGCATCCTTACAGGCGAAATCGGCGTGGTCCGCATCGATCTGTCCAGCGACGCCAGCATCGAGATCGAATGCCGGATCATCCGCAGCGACGCCACCGGGGTGGCCATCGACTTCATGCCCATGGACGAGCAAAGCTTCTTCCACCTGCGCAACCTGGTGCGCTACAACGCCCCCGACGCCGACCAGATCGACGCCGAGCTCAAGATCCCGGCCTTCGAGGACTAGCGCAAGCCCCAACAAAAACGGCGGCCCGTTGCCAGGCCGCCGTCGTCATTTCGTGATCAGGAGAAGCGCCGTCCGCGCCGCCCCGCCCTACTGCCCGCTTACCATTGCATGGACCGCTTCACGGCCATGGCCTTGGCCTGCTCCTCGTAGGTGGCGAAGCCGGCGTGGTGCATGGCGTCCTCCACAGTGAAGGTCCAGTTCCAGCTGGAATAGATCACCGGCTTGTGGAAGATGGCGCGGAAATGCTCCATCTCCTGGCGGTAGAAGGCTTCCTTGGGGTTCTCGATGTTGTCGCGCAGCTGTTCGCTGAAGCGGTCGAGCTCGCCCTCGTACCATTCCATGATGTCCTCGGCGGTGTTGTAGCGCTTGAGGATGTGGCCGTAGCCGTGCTCGTCGAGCAGGGCGCGCAGGCGCGTGAAGTGCTGCTCCTTGAGCCAGGCGCCAAGGCCCTCCACCGGAATGTTCAGGGCCTCGACCTCGGCCATCTGGACCTTGGTCTTGCGGTAGGTGTCGGGCACCACGGAGGCCGAGTCGATGCCGGCGATGGCGACCAGGCCGCGCAGGATCTCGCTGTTGGACACGCCCTGGCCGCAGAAGCCGACCTTCTTCACGTACTTCTGGCCCGCGAAGATGGTCACCAGGATGGCCCAGACAACCGCCGGGTCCTCCTCGTCGTAGATGTGCTGCAGGCGCGGGTTGTCGCGGTCCGTGGCCAGCACCATCTGGGTCATGTCGTTGGAGCCGATGGAGAAGCCGTCCACCTCCTGCAGGAACTCCTTGCAGAGGATGGCGTTGGAAGGAATCTCGGCCATGAGGATGAGCTTGACCCCGTCCTTGCCGGACTCGATGTTGTGCACCTGCTTGAGGTAGCGCTTCATGCTGCGCGCCTCTTCCAGGGTGCGCACGAAGGGCAGCATGATCTGCAGGTTCTTGCCGCCGAAGATGCCGCGGGCCAGCTTGAAGGCTTCCAGCTCCCAGTCGTGGATGTTGCGCGACACGCCGCGGAAGCCCAGCATGGGGTTGTCCTCGTGCTGCTCGAAAAGCAGGCCGCCCAGTAGGTTGCGGTACTCGTTGGTCTTGAAGTCCGTGGTGCGGTAGACGATGTTCTTGCCGTAGAAGGCCATGGCGAACAGGGCCAGGCCCTGGGCCAGGGTCTGGATGTAGTGCTCCTTGCCGGTGCGGAACCCGCGCGACTCCAGCAGCTTGCGGATGCGCTCGGGCAGGGTGCGCACCTCGTCCATCTCGGTCTTGAGCCCCATCTTGAGCGCCACTTCCTCGCGCAGGGCGGCGATGCGCTCCAGCATCTCGATGACGCCCGGGTCATCCTTGATGCGCTCGGCGATCCTGTCGATCTCGCGCTCGTGGTCCTGCTTGGTCTTCTGGGCCTCGGTGTAGTTCTCGTGGATGTTGTCCACCACGTCGGTGTAGCCCATGATCACGGCGATGTGCTTCTTGAGGGACACCGAGGTCTTCAGCGTCTCCAGACGCTCGGTGGCGTAGCCGATGTGCTCGTCGAGCTTCTTGTCCAGCTCGCGCAGGCGGCGGTGCAGGGCCAGCACCTCGTCGGTGCCCTTGGTGTTCTCCCGCTCGCTCAGCGCGGCCAGCTCCTTGCCCAGGCCGGTGACCAGCCCCACGTAGTCGCGCAGCTTGAAGCGCATGTTGATGAGGCCCGTGGAAAGCTGCTCCTTCATGACCTTGGAGAGGATGCCGTCCAGCTCGCGCAGCTTGGCCTCCACCAGGGCGTTCAGGGCGCCGCGGTCATAGGCCTCCAGGGCCAGCGGATGCACGCTGATGTTGCCGAGCATGAACTCGGCGCGCAGCAGGCCCACCTCGAAGTCCGGCACGTTGCGCAGGCGGGAAAGGAACAGGGACTGTCCGATGTCGGCCAGGATCAGGCCGACCTTGGTCTTGGTGGCCGGGAGCTTGCTCACGTCGATCTCGCCGCCCACGTCCACCAGGGGCAGGCGGCCCCGGTACACGCGGCCGCGCGAGCCGTCCACGGTGATCTCCTGGCCGTCCAGGGAGCGGATGACCTCCAGGCGCTGCAGGCCGATGACCGCCGGAATGCCGAGTTCGCGGGAGGTGATGGCCGCGTGGCTGGTGTCGCCGCCGACGTCGGCCAAAATGGCGCTGGCGATGCGCATGCCCGGCACCATGTCCGGGTCCGTGCGCTCTGCGGCCAGGATGTCGCCCTTGTTGACCTTGTTCAGCTCAAGCGCGGAGCGCAGGAACTTCACAACGCCTTGGCCCGCCCCGCGCGAGGCGCCGTTGCCCTCAAGGATCAGCTCGGCGTCGGCCAGGGCCTTGGGGTCGACCTCCTTGCGGCGCATGAAGATGGTGTCCGGGTGCTGGTCGAAGTCGTCGTTCCAGCGGGTCTCGGGCCGGGCCTGGACAAACCACAGGCGGTCGGCGGAGTCGATGCAGAACTCGGTGTCCATGATCATGCCGCCGTAGGCCTTGGAGATGCCGCGCACGCCGCGCGCGACCTCTTCGGCCTGGGCCAGGGAAAGCGCCCAGCGGAACACCTCGTTCTCGTCCACAGGCACGTCCTTGGTGCCGCCCAGATCCTCGTCGTAGACGATCTTCTTGTCCTTGCAGCCCATGTAGCGGACAACGACCTCGGAGTTGTCGTCGCGCTGGAAGACGTAGAATTTGTCCGGGGTGACCATGCCGCCCACAACGGCCTCGCCCAGGCCGTAGCTGGCGTCGATGGACACCAGGTCGTTGCGGTCCGTGCCGCGGCAGCCGGTGCTCGTGTCGGCGCTGAAGGCCGTGCCGGAGATGAGCGGATTGATCATGCGCATGATGCACACCGAGAGCGAGGTGTTCTCGATGGCCCATTCCTTCTTGGCCGTTTCGGCGATGGAGTCGTCGCCGGTCTGCTCGGCCTTGCTCACGGCGTCGAGGATGGCCTCGCGGCGGTAGGTCATGCTGCGCAGGTTGTAGGCCGAGGCGCAGTCCCAGTGGTAGGCTTCAACGCAGCGGTCCTCGCCCACGATGTTCAGATAGGTGTCCTGCAGGCCGGCAAAGGCCTTCTTGCGGCTGTCCTCTCCGGCGGCGGAGGAGCGCACGGCCACGGGCTCGTTCTCCAGGCCCGCGTCGTTGCAGATGTCCAGGTAGGCCCTGCGCACGGACTCCACGACCTCCTGCGGCGGCTCGACGGAGAGGATGGCGGCCTGAACGAGCACGGAGCGCTTGCGCAGCTGGTCGATGCCCTCCGGGCTGGTGGCGAAGCCCTCCACCACGTTGTTCACAAAGGTCCGCAGCTTGATGAGGGTGCCGGAATTCTTCGCCAGCTCGTCCCGGACGCGCTTGGCGATGCGCCGCGTGAATTTGCGCATGAACTCGACGTCGCGGTTGATCTCGTCGTCGTTCCAGTCGGTGGCGTTGTATTCCTTGTCCACGATGGAGCGCACCAGGGCCGCGTTGACCTTGGTCTGGTCGAGAAGCATGTGGAAGGCATTGGAGGAGATGGCCCGGAACTGCGGGGCGCGGATGCCCTGGACCTGGCTGATGATGGCGGTGTTGTAATTCTTGCCGCCGACGAGAAGCTCGGCGTCTGGTCCGATGGCGACGATGTCCGCGCCGGTAAGGACGATCTTCTCCGTCAGGTCAGGCTTGGCGGCGGGTTTGGGCTTGGATTCCGGCGCATCGCTCGCGGGCTTGGCGCTCTGGTCCTTCTTGGTCTTGGCCATGGCTCTCCTCCTTGCGTCTTGGGGCATCAGGCCGAATGGGCCGTATCACAGAGGACACAAGCGCGTCCCATCCCTGCCTTGATGCACTCACTACGAAGGGATCAGGACGCGCCACGTCTTGTCGTCTGCACCTCGATACCTTGTTTGTCGGCTCTTCGTCAATTGTATGTACAACAATACCGGCAAATCAATGTCAAAGCGGCCAATACCGGGCCTTTCAGCGTGGCGGTCCAGGCCGGGCGCCGGGGCTATGCAGAGCCTTGTCCTCTGCCAACGCGAGGCGTGCCCCTGGACGCCGCGTCATTTGCATATGCAACAATCACACACACAACCGACCAGGCACGCTAGATTTTCTGGCCGCAGCTGGGGCAGAACTTGAAGTCGGAGCTGCCCACAGGGGCCTTGCAGGTGGGGCAGCAGCTCTCCACCGGGCCGAGTTCGACCAGAAGCTCGCCCTCCCTCACCGGCACCATGATCTTGTCTTCCTGGTAGTTGGCGTTCTTGAGCACCCGCTTGACCATGCCGGCCGTGGGCGCATAAACGCTCTTCTCCTGCTTCATGATGGAGATGTTGCAGATCTCCTCGCCCTGCTTGACGGAATCGCCCGCGCGCACATGCATGACCCAGAGGTCGCCGTTGGAGGGCGAGGCGATGTGGTACGGGTTCTTGCCGTCGGCCATCTCCACGGAGTCGCGCTCCGAGGCGACGCCCTCGCGCACCTTCACCTGGTAGCTCACGCTCTCGTTGTCCACGGTGTAGCGCACCATGCTCAGGCCCTGCTCGTCGGGCTCGGAGATGTCGTCGATGCGCATGACGTGCGGCTTGCCCGAGGCGCTCTGGAAGAGCAGCTTCTCGTTCTTCTCCAGCCCCTCGAACCAGACGTCCACGGGCAGGTTGTTGGCATCGCCGAAGGTCTCGCGGAACTCGATGGTCTTGAGCGCGTCGCCGGGATGGTTCAGGTAGATGACAAGTTCCTCGGGCGTGGGCTTGCGGCCCAGGCGCGCCGTCAGGGCGTGCTCCTCGGCCTGGATGTCCATGTCCGGCACGGTCTCCAGGGGCGAGATCTCGGTGCGGCTGGCGATGGCGACCTTCCAGTCCGAACCGAAGGCGCTCTGGTAGACCCAATCGGCGGGGAAGCCCAGAGGCAGCTTGCCGAACTTGCCCAGGAGCAGGTTGCGGAAGGCGTCGTTGCTGTCGCGGTAGAGATCAAGCCGGGCCTCGCGCTCATGGGCGGTCAGATCGGCTTCGGGAGCCAGGTTCACGATGTCCAGAATGTTCAGCAGGCGGCGCACTTCGCGTTCGCCGCCGCGCTTGTACGCGCCGGTGACGCCCAGAAAGGCGGTGTTCCAGGTGATCTGCGAGCCCGGGGTGACGTCGTGGTAGCGCACGATCTTGCGCGTGCCGGCCAGAAACTTCAGCATGTAGGGCAACAGGTGGATGTAGCCCTGCTTCATGGCCCCTTCCTGGGAGGAGGAGGTTGCGCCGCCGGGCATGCCGTGCATGACCACGTCGTGGTCGATGCCCTGGAAGAACGGGGCGCAGTAGCGGTCGTAGTAGGGCATGATCTGCTTGAGGGTGAAGTTGGTGGCGCGGATCATCTCCTTGTCGAGCAGGGTGGTGAGGCGGCCTCCGTTCTTGTCCTTCATTTCCTCTTCGATGTAGGCTGCGGTGGAGAGCACATCGCCCTGGCCGTACCAGCGCACGGAGGAGCCGATGCCCGTGTCCACGATGTGCGCCCCGGCCTCGGCGGCGGCGCCCATGGTCGGCACGAAGAGGCCGTCGGTGTAGTGGCGGTGGCTGTGGATGACCAGGTCCGGGTGCTTCTTGACCAGGGCGCCGATAAGCTCGCGCATGAAGCGCGGCGGGCACGTGCCGCCCATGTCCTTGAGTCCGAGGATGATGGACTTGGAGGCCTTCGCCACAGACACGCCCAGGACATCCGCGCACATGGCGAGGATGCTCTCGGTGACGCCCAGGTAGTGCTCCACGTCAAAGCCCTTGGCCCAGGACATGGACAGGGCGGGCTCGAAGATGTGCTTCTTGGAGCCCAGCACCACTTCGGCGAAGGGACGCATGTTTTCCGTGTGGTTCAGGAAGTCGAAGCAACGGATGACGTCGTAGTGCTCGCAGACCATCTCGCCGGTCATGCGCATGAGGTTCTTCGGCTGCGGCTTGTAGCCCAGCACGTTGGTGGAGCGGATGAGGATCTGCTTCAGCGTGGTGGGCGCGAACTGGTTCCACTCGCGGGCCTCGGTGAAGGGGTAGGTCATGTTGGCCAGCATGGCCACGTGGAAGTGCGCGCCGCCGCCGTTCTCCAGCGAGAAGAAGCCGCAGCGGTCCAGGTAGGGGCCGATGATGCGGTCCTCGGCCAGGCGGAAGCGGTTGCCGCTGTTGCTTTGCGTGATGTCGCGGGTGGTGGTGTCGCAGAAGTGGATGATGCCGTTGCCGCGGTCCTCGCGCAGGATGTCCAGGATGGTGTCCCGGCTCATGGCGCGGGTGATGCGCGGCTCAAAGGCGGCGTCGGCCGTGTCCGGGGCCTTGACCAGCTGGAAGCGGCCCACGCGCTTGTCGCAACGGCCCCGGTACTCGCCCAGGGACACGTAGGGGTTGTAGCCCTTGGCCGAGATCTCGGCCACCAGGCGCGTCAGGCGCACGCGCTCCGGCTCCTGGTCCGAGTAGGCCATGAGCTCGCTCTTCTTCAGGCGCACGAAGTTGGTGTCGTAGTCGCCGGAGACGAAGTCCGGGTGCTTGATGACCTGGCGGTGGAAGTTGATGGTCGTCTTGACGCCGCTGATCATGTATTCGCGCAGGGCGCGGCGCATGAGCATGACGGTCTTGTCCCAGCTGTTGCCGTAGGTGATGAGCAGCGCGGCGGCGGAGTCGTAGCGCGAGGGGAAGTGGTAGCCCGCGCAGATGCAGGAGTCGATGCGCACGCCCTGGCCGCCGGGGGAGACGTAGCGGGTGATGGCCCCGGCGTTGGGCGAGAAGTCGTCCTGGGGATCCTCGCAGTTCACGCGCACCTGCATGGCGTGCAGGTAGGGCTTGGTGTTCTTCTCGTTGAAGCGCAGCTTGGAGCCAAAGGCGATGGCGATCTGCTCCTCCACGAGGTCGATGCCGTAGCGGCATTCGGTGATGCCGTGCTCCACCTGCAGGCGGGTGTTGACCTCGATGAGGTAGGGCCGCCCGTCCTTGTCCACCAGGAACTCCACCGTGGCCAGCGAGTGGTAGCCGCAGGCCTTGATGAGCTTCTCGGAATAGCCCTTGAGTTCACGGCGCAGCTCCGGGGTGAACCTCGGCCAGGGCGAGGGGGTGATCTCAATGAGCTTCTGGTGGTTGCGCTGCACGGAGCAGTCGCGCTCGTCAAAGACAAAGACGTTGCCGTACATATCGGCCACGGTCTGAAATTCGATGTGCCGGACAGAGGTGAGGAGCTTTTCCACGTACAGGCGCGGGTTGCCGAAGCTGGCCTTGGCCAGGGCCGAGGCCTTGCCAAAGGCGCTCTCCAGCTGGCTTTCCTCGTAGACCTCGTAGATGCCGCGTCCGCCGCCGCCACCCTCGGCCTTGAGCATGATGGGGAAGCCGATCTGCTTGGCGATCTCGCGGGCCTCCGGGATGGAGACGGCCTCCGGGGAGCCGGGCACCACGGGCACGCCGATCTCCTCGGCCAGCTTGCGCACGGCCACCTTGTTGCCGAGCAGGCGCATCGGCCCCTGGTTCGGGCCGATGAAGATGATGCCCGCCTCCTCGCACTTCCTGGGGAAGGAGTCGTCCTCGGAGCCGAAGCCCCAGCCGGGGTGGATGGCCACGATGCCGCGGTCCTTGGCCATCTTGATGATGCGGTCCAGGTCGAGATAGGCGCGGGGGTCTTCGCCCAGCATGAGCAGCTCATGGGCGCCGGTGGTGGCGGGGGAGGTCTTGTCCACGTCGGTCGCGGTCATGACGGCCACGGCTTCGAACATCTCGGTGATTGAGCGGCAGATGCGCCGGGCCGGGATGCCCCGGTTGGCAACGAGAATAGGCTTGCCCTTGACGATCTCAAGAACCTGCTCGAACGACTTCGGCTTCATGCGAAAAAGTCCCCCTTACATATGCTCATATATTGTCGCCCGCCCAGCCCAACGCCAGGGCTTCAGACGGGCGTCACATCACCGGCGAGGAGGAGAATCTCTCTGCCCTCATTCTCCAGAACCAGCTCACCTTTTCCGGAAATTCCCTTGATCCTGGCCTGGTACCGAACGCCAGCACCCTCACTCACGAGGACACGCCGCCCCTTCCAGGCAAGCCTGGACTGGAATATCGTCAGAAAATCCCTGGGAGTAAAAACACCAAGGAGGGAGCGATAACCCGTTTCCAACCGATTTACAAGCATCCGCCACAGCCCCAGGACCCCGGAAACTCCGGGAACAGCGGGAAAACAGCCCGCTGGAACGCAGTGCCCCTGGCGCAGCTCCTCCTCGCGCGGAGCCCAGGCCAGATTCAGGCCGAGACCCGCAAGAATGCAGCCGGGCCGCTCCTCCACGAGGATTCCACCGATCTTTCGGTCGTCCAGCAGAAGATCATTCGGCCATTTGACCTGAACCCCTTCGCAAACGTCCCTCAGAGCCTCGGCCAGCAGGTGCCCGAGGACCAGGGGCCGCAGATCGTTCCACAGGCCCTCTGCGGGCGGCATGACCAGCGTGGCCAGCACATTGCCGGGCGCCGAGAGCCAGGCCCGGCGCAGCTGCCCGCGCCCCCCTGTCTGGATCGGCGAAAGCACGCTGCCCCACCCCTGGCCGGAGGCGCCGAGTTCGCCGCGCCCCACGAGTTCCCTGGCCACGTCCATGGTCGAGGAGCACGGGCCGCACACGGCGATGTCCGCGCCCTGGGGGCTGCCCGGCCGCCAGAAACGGCCCTGCTCCAGCCGCCACGGGCCAAGGGCCGCGACATCCGCAGCCCAGAGCGGATGCATGGCGGCAAGCCTCTCCGGGTCCAGGGGCTCGGCCAGGCCGGGCAGGCCCTGGGCCAGCAGGCGCAGGCCGCAAGGCGGAAGTGCGGAGGGATCAGGCGGGACATCGGCGTGCACGGGTTTCTCCAGGGGCGGCAGGCGCTTTCCATCCAAACCGCAAGCTGCTATCATGGCGCATGAAAATTCTTCTGGTCGGCGGGGCCGTGCGGAACAAGCTTCTCGGACTCCCCGTCCGAGACAGGGATTATCTTGTCCTGGACGCCACTGTCGAGGACTTCCTTGCGGCCTACCCGGCGGCCAAATCCGTGGGCAAGACCTTCCCGGTGTTCATCTACAAGGGGGAGGAGTACGGCTTCCCGCGCGGCGAGAGCCTGGAACAGGACCTGGCCCGGCGCGACTTCACGGTGAACGCCCTGGCCCAGGACGAAACCGGCGCCCTCTTCCACCACCCCCAGGCCTTGGAGGACATCCAGGCGCGCATCCTGCGCCCGGCTTCGGAGCGCTCCCTGTCCGACGACCCCTTGCGCGCCTATCGCGCGGCGCGCTTCCTGGCCGTGCTGCCCAGCTTCACCGCGCATCAGCAGCTTGTCGAGGCCATGCGCCGGACTGCCGCCAGCGGGAGGCTCGGCGAACCCTTTGCCGAACGCGTGGGCCAGGAGGTCCAGAAGGCCTGCGCCGGAACGCGCCCCGGCGAGTTTCTGCGCCTGCTGGACCAGGGAGGCTGCCTTGCGCCGTGGTTCGCGGAGCTGGCAGGCGCTTCGGCCATTCCGGCCGGGCCGCCAAAGTATCACGACGCCAGCGTGCTGGAGCACACGGCCCGGGTCATGGACCAACTGGCCGGAGACGCCATGTCCGTGTGGATGGGCCTGTGCCACGACCTGGGGAAGGCGCTCACGCCAGCCGAGCTGCTGCCCCGGCACCTCGGCCACGAGGAACGCGGCGAGGAGGTGGCCCTGGCCCTGGGCCTGCGCCTGCGGCTGCCCACGCGCCTGGTCAACGCCGGGGCCGACGCCGCCCGCTGGCACATGCTGGCCGCGCGCTACCCGGAACTGCGCGACGCCACCCGCGTGGACCTGCTCTTCCGGCTCAAGGGCCGGGGCGTGCTGCGCGAGCTGTTCCGCCTGGTACAGGCGGACAAAAACCGGGTGGGAAAGGACCCGGCACAGAAGATCGACCATCTGCCCGAGGCCCAGGCCGACCTCGACGCGGCCCTTGGCGCCACCCTGCCCCCGGAGGCCCGCGACCAGGGCGAAACCTCCGGCGAACTCCTGCGCGCCCTGCGCATCAAGGCCGTGCGTGCTGTCCGAGCGGTTCGCACGAGCACCTGATTTTGACGGCCTTGCCTTCCGCGTAACACATTTTCTCACTTCGTACGATTTTCTCGTTGACGGGAACTCAAGTCGTGTGCATAAGGAACTGGTCTGCACGCCCAAAGACCGTTTCGTCAGGAGGACACCCGTATGCACATGGCCGATGCTCTTCTCTCCCCAGCCGTTGGCGGGACAATGTGGGCCGCTTCCGCAGGCCTGCTCGCCTACTCCTCAAGCCGCCTGAAAGCCACCATGGACGACCGCCGCGTCCCCCTCATGGGCGTGCTGGCGGCCTTTGTGTTCGCGGCGCAGATGATCAACTTCAGCATCCCCGGCACCGGCTCCAGCGGCCATCTTGGCGGCGGGCTCATCCTGGCCGTGCTGCTCGGCCCCCACGCGGCCTTCCTGGCCATCGCCTCGGTGCTGTCCGTGCAGGCCCTGTTCTTCGCCGACGGCGGCCTGCTCGCCCTCGGCTGCAACATCATCAATATGGGCTTCTTCTCCTGCTTCGTGGCCTATCCCCTTCTCTACAAGCCCCTTGCCGGCCCGACCCCGACCAAGGGCAGGCTCATGCTGGCGTCCATCCTGGCGGCCACCATCGGCCTGCAGTTCGGAGCCTTCGGCGTGGTCATGGAGACCGTGGCCTCGGGCATCAGCGAACTGCCCTTCAGCTCCTTCGTGCTGCTCATGCAGCCCATCCACCTGGCCATCGGGCTGGTGGAGGGCGTGGTGACGGCCATGCTCCTGGTGTTCCTGCACAAGGCCAGGCCCGAGCTCTTCGGCGCGGCCCAGCCCAACGCCGAGTCCCGCCCGCTGCGTCCTGTCGTCATCGGCCTGGCCCTGGCCGCCCTGGTCACCGCCGGGACCCTCAGCTGGTTCGCCTCCGCCGATCCCGACGGCCTGGAATGGGCCATGGGCAAGGTCAGCGGCAAAGAGGAGCTGGCGGCGCCGGAGGACGGCATCCACGGCAGCCTGGACGCCTTGCAGAAGCGCACGGCCTTCCTGCCGGACTACAATTTCAAGGAGCCGGAGGCGGCCAAGAGCGATGCCGTGGCTTCCGAAGCCAAGGCTGAGGCCAAACCGGCAGAGTCCTGGCCCAACGTGAGCGCCGGAACGAGTTTCGCCGGCCTCATCGGCGGGTTCATGTCCCTGTGCCTGGCCGGGCTCGTGGCCCTGCTCTTGCGCCGCCGCCCCCCTGTCAAGGCCTGATCGGCCGAGCCGCAAACGAGTCAGCAGCACTGGCGGGCAGGGAACTCCCTGCCCGCCGCTTTTTCGGGGGACGCATGGGCCTGGACACCGCACTGCACGAGATCCGCCGCCTGGACGACCTGGCCGGCCAGGACAGCCCCCTGCACAGGCTGGATGCCCGGGCCAAGGTCCTGGTCACCCTCCTGTACCTCATCTCCATGCTCTCCCTTGGCCGCTATGAGTTTTCGCGGCTGCTGCCCTTTGCCGCCTTCCCCCTGATCCTGGCCGTGCAGGGCGGCATCCCCCTCGGCCTGCTGCTGCGCCGCGCGGCCCTGGCCCTGCCCTTCGTGGTCTTTGTCGGCATCTTCAACCCCCTGCTCGACCACACTGTGCAGCTGACCCTCGGTCCCGTGGCCATCACCGGCGGCATGCTCTCCTTCTCGTCCATCATGCTGCGCTCGCTCTTGGCCGTCACCACCGGCCTGGTGCTGCTGGCCGTCACCGGGTTCGACCAGATCTGCCGCGCCCTGGGCCGACTGGGCATGCCTACGGCCCTGCTCGTGCAGCTCCAGTTCCTGTACCGCTACCTCTTTGTGCTGGCCGACGAGGCCCTGCGCATGCTGCACGCCCGCGTCCAGCGCTGCGCCAGGGACAAGCGGCCGAACCTGCGCGAGTTCCGCACCTTGCTCGGCAGCCTGCTTCTGCGCACCCTGGACCGAGCCGGACGCGTGCACCAGGCCATGCTCTGTCGCGGGTTCGACGGCCAGATGCCCGAGCTGCGCCCCACCTCGCGCTTTGGCCCGGCCGAGTGGCGCTTCTGCCTCATCTGGGGGCTTTTCCTCATCGCCGTACGCATCCTTGACCTGCCCCTGTACCTGGGCGGAAAAGCCGGAGGCCTGGTGCCTGGAGTCCTGCCGTGAGCCATCACATCGTTGAGTTGAAAGGCTTGAGCTTCTGCTACCCGGACGGGACACCGGCCCTGGACGGCATCGACCTGACCATCCACCATGGCGAGTCCGTTGGGCTCGTCGGCGCCAATGGCGCGGGCAAGTCGACCCTGCTCCAGCACCTCTGCGGCGTCCACGTGCCCCAGACCGGCCGCGTGCGCGTGGGCGACGTGCCGGTCCTGCCCGGCACCCTGCGCGAGGTGCGGCGCACCGTGGGCCTCGTGTTCCAGGACCCGGACGACCAGCTGTTCATGCCCACCGTGGCCGAGGACGTGGCCTTCGGGCCGCTGAACATCGGCCTGCCGCCAGAGGAGGCCGCCCTGCGCGTGGACGAGGCCCTGGCCCAGGTGGACGCCCTGCACCTGAAGCACCGGCCCCCGCACCGGCTCTCCGGCGGGGAGAAACGCGCCGTGGCCATCGCCACCGTGCTGGCCTGCTCGCCGGACATCCTGGTCATGGACGAGCCCTCGTCCAACCTGGACCCGCGCTCGCGCCGCCTGCTCATCAATCTGCTGCGCGGCTTCAGCCACACCAAGATCCTGGCCACCCACGACCTGGACATGGTGCTGGACCTCTGCGAACGCACCGTGGTCCTGCATCAGGGCCGCGTCATGGCCGACGGGCCCACGGCCGAGATCTTCGCCGACAACGACCTGCTGGCCGCCTGCGCCCTGGAGCCCCCCCTGCGCATGCAGGGGTGTCCCGTGTGCGGAGCGGCCATATAATTCGCTTGCGAGTTGACAGTTCCTTCAGCATCGGGATAATGGCGTAAGGGGTCGGCACATTTCGGCCAAACGCAACCAAAGGACACCTCGATGCGACTTGTGACTCGGTCCGACTTTGACGGCCTCGCCTGCTCGGTGCTGCTCAAAGAACTGGGGCTCATCGACGACTACCTGTTCGCCCACCCCAAGGACATCCAGGACGGCCTGATCACCGTCTCCAGCAACGACATCCTCGCCAATGTGCCCTACGTGCCCGGTTGCGGCATATGGTTCGACCACCACACCAGCGAGCAGACCCGCCTCGGCAAGGACGTCCAGTTCGAGGGCATGAGCAAGCCCCTCAAGAGCTGCGCCCGGGTCATCTGGGAATACTACGGCGGCGAAAAGAAGTTCCCCAAGCATCTGCACCACATGCTTGAGGCCGTGGACAAGGTGGACAGCGCCACCCTGACCGCCCAGGAGATCGCCGACCCCAAGGGCTGGATCCTGCTCGGCTTCATCATGGACCCGCGCACCGGGCTGGGCCGCTTCAAGGACTTCCGCATCAGCAACTACCAGCTCATGCTGGACATGATTGACTACTGCCGCACGCACAAGGCCGAGGACATCCTGAAACTGCCTGATGTGCAGGAGCGCGTGGAGGTCTACCGCGAGCAGTCGCGCATCTTCGTGGACATGCTGCGCCGCAACTCCACCCAGCACGGCAACCTCGTGCTGACGGACCTGCGCAGCGAGGAGGCGATCCACGTCGGCAACCGCTTCCTGATCTACACCCTGTTCTTGAACTGCAACATCAGCATGCAGGTCATGTGGGGCGTGCGCAAACAGAACGTGGTCATCACTGTGGGCCACAGCATCCTCAAGCGCAACTGCAAGACCAACGTCGGCAGGCTCATGCTGGAATACGGCGGCGGCGGACACGACAAGGTCGGCACCTGCCAGATTTCTGCGGACGCGGCGGACGCAGTCGTCGAAGCCCTGGTCAAGAACATCATCACCACCGGCTGAAACAGGCCCGCTCTTTTGCGCCCGAAGGTGCTGTCGGCTAGTCCAGGTCGGCCAGCACCTTTTTTATTTGCGGGGCGTTGTTCTTGTAGTGCCGTTTGCAGAAGCGGCGGATGGCGTCCTCGCAGGCCTCCACGGGCGGCAGGCCGGGAGCCTCCCACAGGCCCAGGGCCGCAAAGTCGATCTTCTCGAACATGAGCCCCTTGTCCAGGCTCTCCGCATCCAGGGAATTGGAGAGCGTGCCCTGGCCGGGCTGATCCTCGGCGCTGATGTTCCGGGCGTACTGCAGGACCGAGGACGGGGTCATCTCGGTGTTGATCTTCTCGATGCGCTCGTTGAGGTGCGCGCAATAGCGCTCAAGCTGACGGTAGTGCGGGCTCAGGCGCTTGCGGCCGCTTCTCTCCGGGTCCTCCTCGAACGCGCCCGCCATGTAGACCTCGCAGGTGTGGCGCACCTCGGCATAGGCCTGGAGCACGGCCTTCACGTAGCGTGAGCTGGCAAGAAACGCGAAGGGCAGGCTGTCTGGATGCCAGGTGCGCGAGCCGGAGCGGTCTTTTGAGGCGGGAAACGGGTCTTCAAGGCCAAGCTCCGCGAACAACGCGACCTCGCCCTCCATCCCCAGAAGCAGCGAGCGCAGATAGAAGACCCGGGAGAACACCTGGGCCTCGCGCGCCTGGATGTCCTCCACGCGGAGCTTGAAGTCCTCCAGCAGATCCTCCAGCGCCTTGCGCGCTCCAAAGAAGGTCCCCGCCATCTCGGAGAGCACCTCGCTCTCCAGAGCGTCCGCCAGGGTCTTGTGCCTTTCCATGCCAAGCCTCGCATTCTTTCTTTGATGCTACGCCATTCCGCACACCGAGGCAATGCGCGCCCGTCTTCAGCGCGCGTAGCGCCGGGAATCCACCTTGCCCCACGGCCACCAAAAGAGTAAGGACAAAAGCGGTTGGCCGAAGCGTCCCGTGGCGTTGCCCCAAGCCTGCTCCCAACCTCCTCGGCCCCCACTCTGACAAGGACACCCAATGCAGCCCAAGTGCATCTGCTTTTTCAACTCCAACAAGGCCTGGGGCGGCGGCGAGCGCTGGCACTACGACAACGCCCTGCTCGCCCGCGACAAGGGCTACCGGGTCTGCGTGGTGGCCAACCGCGAGAGCGTTCTGGCCGACCGCCTTGAGGCCGAGCCCGGCATCACGCTCCTGCGCATCGCCATCACCAACCAGAGCTTCCTGAACCCCGTCACCCTGCTGCGGCTGGCCCGCTTCTACCGCCAGGAGGGCGTGGAGGCCGTGATCACTTGCCTGCCCTCGGACATGAAGGCCGGGGGCCTGGCCGCAAGGCTGGCCCGCGTGCCGGACATCGTCTACCGCCGGGGCATCGCCGTGCCCGTGCGCGACCGCTGGCTGAACAGGCTCCTCTACGGCCGCGTGCTCACCAAGCTCATCGTCAACTCCCTGAACACCCGCGACTGCGTGCTGGCCGAGAACAAGCGGCTCATCGCTCCCGGCCGCATCCATCTGGTCTACTGCGGGTTCGACGTAGCCGCCTTTGACGCCCTGCCTACCAAAGCCCTGGTGGAGCGCAAGGACGGCGAGCTCCTCATCGGCAACGCCGCCCGCCTGACGCCGCAAAAAGGCCAGACGCTGCTGCTGGACATCGCCGCGCGGCTGAAAGAGCTCTCCGCCCCCCCCTTCCGCGTCCTCATCGCCGGCGTCGGCGAGCTGGAGGCGGAGCTCAAGGCTTACGCCCGCGCGCGCGGCGTCGACGACGTGGTGGAATTTCTGGGCTTTGTGGCGGACATGAAGAGCTTCCACGAGACCATCGACATCTTCGCCCTGACCTCCCTCTGGGAAGGCTTCGGCCAGGCCCAGGTGGAGGCCATGGAGGCGCGCAAGCCCGTGGTCGCCTGGAACGTCAGCAGCATGCCCGAGGTCGTCATCGACGGGGAGACCGGGTTCCTGTGCCCGGTCAGGGACATTGAAGCCTTTGCGGGCCGCCTGCTGGCCCTCATGGGTGATGAGGCCCTGCGCAAGCGGCTGGGCGAGAACGGCCGCGCCAGGGCCGTCAGCCAGTTCGCGATGCAGAAGACCTTCGCCGACCTGGAGCGCTGCCTGCGGGCATGACCGCAAGCCGACTCCGGGCCTGTTTCGTCGCCCGGCGGTTCCTGGCGAGTCAATGCAGACGAATCGCACTTTGCCGCAGGTTTTCGGCGGGTCTTTGTTGACAACCGCAACCGTGGGAGGTATTAGCCCACTTCGCAAGACGGGATGTAGCGCAGCCTGGTAGCGCACCTGAATGGGGTTCAGGGGGCCGGAGGTTCAACTCCTCTCATCCCGACCAAAAAGAACAAGGGCTTACGGAAGAAATTCCGCAAGCCCTTTTTCATTGCGCCCAGGCAAACCGGGCAGCGCCCGGCTCCATCTATTTATAGTAGATCTTCAGCTCGTTGGTGTGGGTCTTGGCCTGGCCCGGGGTGGGCTGGCCGGCGGTGATGACCACGCTCTCACCGGGTGAGAACTTCGGGGACTCGTGCACGAACTTCTCGGCGCGGTCCACGTGGCTGGCCAGGGCGGTGTCCACCAGCTTGGGCTCCACGCCCCAGAAAAAGTTCAGGTGCTTGACCACGCGCGGGTCCGGGGTCAGGGCGTAGACCGGGTGCGCCGGGCGGCGGCTGGACAGGTAGCGCGCCGTGGCGCCGCTGGCGGAGTGCGAGACGATGCCCTTTCCTTCGGTGTTCTCGGCCAGCAGGCAGGCGGCATAGGCCAGGTACTTGGCCGGGTTCTTCTCCGGCTTGGGCGCCAGCGGCCCCTTGGAGCGCTCGATGTAGTAGGGCTCGGCGTTTTCGGCGATCTCGCTGATGAACTTCACGGACTCCAGCGGGTAGTTGCCCATGGCCGTCTCCTCGGAGAGCATGACGCAGTCCGCGCCGTCGAGCATGGCGTTGGCCACGTCCGCGGCCTCGGCCCTGGTGGGCAGCGGGTTGTTGACCATGGACAGAAGCATCTGCGTGGCCACGATGACGGCCTTCTGGGCGTGGCGGCAGGCTCTGATAATACGCTTCTGGATCACCGGCACGGCGGAGAGCGGGCATTCCAGCCCCAGGTCGCCCCTGGCCACCATGACGGCGTCGGTGAGGCTCAGGATGGAGTCCAGGTTGTCCACGGCGTTCTGCCGCTCGATCTTGGCCACCACCGGAATCCAGACCCCGTGCTTGTCTATCTCGCCCCGGATGTCGCGGATGTCCTCAAGCGTCTGCACGAAGGACAGGGCCACGGCGTCCAGGCCGATGTCCAGACCCTCGTGCAGGTCCTTGCGGTCCTTGGGGGTAAGCGCGGGCATGGGGTGGAACTTGCCGGGGAAGGCGATGCCCTTCTTGGACGTGAGCACGCCGCTGTTGCGCGCCTCCATGACGAACAGGGAGTCAGTTTTGCGCACCTCGGTGACGGTAAACTGGAGCATGCCGTCGGACAAAGACACGGGCATGCCCTTGCTCAGACCCTTGAGCAGCTCCGGCATGTCCAGGTTGACGAAGACCATGTCGCGCACGGCCCCCAGGTGTTCCGGCAGGCCCAGCGCCAGCAGGTCGCCCTTGCGCACCTGCACGGGCGAGCCCGTGATCTCGCCGATGCGCACCTTGGGACCGCAAAGGTCGCCCATGATGGTCACCGGCTGGTCCAGGTCCTGCTCCACCTTGCGGATGAGCTTCACCGTGGGCAGAAAGGTCGCGGCGTCGGAATGCGAGAAGTTCAGGCGGAAAATGCGCACCCCATACTCGACCATAGCTTTCATGGTTTCATAATTATTCGAGGCTGGTCCCAGGGTGGCGACGATCTTGGTATGCATAGGCTCTCCTCGCGGGTGGCAGCGGTTCCAGGATTGATTACGGAATACTCTACGCGGCAACGCGGCGCTGCTCAAGAGAAAAGGACACGCGCCTCCCCCTGCCCAGGATGCCGTGGACGTGTCCGCCCGGCCCCGCGCCGCATCGCCAGGAGCAAAAGCCTGAGGCTATTGATGCGCCGGAGTCGGCCACCTACCCGGTCTCACGCGGAGGACAAGGAGGTCGCCCACGCCCTGGGCAAAGATGCACTCAAGCGGTGCGCGCGAATCGGACTGTCCGCTCAATTGGCGGGCGTTGCCGTCCTTCAGAAGCTTCAAGGACTCGTCGGCAGGCGTGCCCGGAGCGGACGAAGGGGCCAGGGCCGGTGCGCAAGGCCCCAGCACCAGGGCCCAGGTTCCAACGAGGCCATTCTTCATCGTCGGCTCCCGCACAATTCGATTTACAGCTGCAGAATGCTTAGTGTTCTCAAGGGTCCGTGAAGAGCGCGGAAGCAATGCGGTCTGTTGAATTGATGGAACAAGAACGCCACGCGCAGAAGAATACTTGGCCATTCGTCGAGCAATTCCGGCCAAGCCCTAAAGTTTCGACTCAACCAGGTCGATAAGCAATACGTAGGGACAGAATCAACATATGTTGAGAACATCAGAGTGAGGTACCCGCCATGAACATCAACCCCTCGGACATGGACGTCAGGCAGGGGTATGCGCCTGCCGAAATTGCAGCTTCCGCCCCCTCCGCATCAACGCCGCAGACGAGCCAGGAGCGCGGAACAGCGCAGGCTGTCGCGCTCGACCCGAAATCGCAGGCTGCGGTGGCCGCTGCGGACAAGACGGTGGCGCTGGAGACGGCGGAAAAGATTTCAAAGCAGCTTGAGGACAGCCATACGTCCCTCAAAATCAAGCTGCTCGACAACGCCCAGGACGGGGTGCAGGTCGAAATCATCGACAAGATCAGCCAGAAGGTGCTGCGCAAAATCCCGCAGGATGAGCTGATCAAGCTCTCCGCGTCCATCAAGAAGATGAGCGGCCTGTTCCTCAATCAGTCGACCTGACCCAGGTCCGCAACAGGCAAAGCAACGCGTGCCCCCACATGGGGGCATTTTGCGTTGCGCCGGGTGAACGGGCCTAGCGTTCGTGCAGGGAGCCGCTCATGGCGTCGATGAAGGGGTCGAGGAAATAGCCCAGCACGGAGCGCCGCCCGATGTGGATGCCCACGATGACGCGCATGCCGGGGAAGAGGTCGTAGCGGTTGGATTTCTGCGAGAAATGGTCCTGCTCGGTGACCACGAGCACCTTGTAGAAGGTGTTCACGCCACCGCCAGGAGAAGATTGCGTCACGGCGTCGGGGCTCACGTGCAGCACCTTGCCCTCGATGTTGCCGAAGCGCCTGGCGTCACGCGAGGCCAGCTTGACCACGGCCAGTTGGCCCGGCCGCACGTAGCCGACATCCTGGATGGGCAGGTGCGCCACGATGACCAGCTTGTCGCCCGCAGGCACGATCTCGACCACGGTCATGCCCGGTTGGATCACCTCGCCCTCGCTGACGACGTTGACGCTCTTGACGACGCCCTCCTCGGGCGCGCGCAGGATGGTCCGGTTCTGGCTGTCGCGCAGCTTCTTCATGCGCTGGGTGAGCTCCATGAGCTCGCGCTGCACCTTCTTGAGTTCCGTTTCCACATCCTCGTTGAAGGCA
>Ga0209800_10001792_pt1 | contig 20826 bp, 14 predicted proteins | sample Higcelweek8metaG_FD_187174 | JGI IMG/M metagenome (GOLD analysis project Ga0209800, IMG submission 187174) | Freshwater pond sediment microbial communities from the University of Edinburgh, under environmental carbon perturbations - High... | ecosystem: Environmental > Aquatic > Freshwater >...
GGTGTACCTTCATGAATCCGTTTGATTCCGGGCCCTTTGAAAGGGAGCCGGAAAATGATGAGGTCAGAGGCATCAGGGCTGTCGGCCGTCAGCAGGTAAAATACTCCAGGTTTCATCTCGGGGAAATACATGACAGGAATGTGACAATGCTCGATGACCACTTCGGGGTTACCGGTGAGCTCTACAAGACGATAAAAATCAAGAACAAAAAGATAGAAAAGATCAGGGCGAACAGGCGGGGCAGGGTCTTCTTCCGTCATGGCATCCCTGAGGGATACGCTGATACCTCAGCCGATCTGTCTCATTTTCTGACATATGCCGACGCCTATCACCAGATGATATACGACCTGGCTGACGAGTGTCTCGGTTCATTCAGGGATATCGTAAACGAAAATGATACGACGGAAATCCTCTATGTGACGGGGGGCTTCGCTCAGAACGACACCTTCGTCAGGATACTGGCGGCACGAATTTCTGATAAGCGGGTGTATGCCAGCACAATAGAATATGCCACCGCCCTTGGCGCTGCAATTGACGCCTATCCTGATGCTTTTGATACCGGGCTTCCGCCTCTCTACCTGGGGCTTAAGGCTATCCTGCTGCGCGACGAGTAATAAATTATCTGTTTAAACCCAAATCTCTCTGATAATGAACAATTTCAAAATCCTACTCAGGCTCCTGCTTTCAGTTGCAGCTGTAGTGCTTATTTCATCCTGCGGCAAGACCCCCGAAAAGGAGAGTCTTAGCCTCAGTTATGAAAAATTCACTATGCCGAATGGCTTGCAGGTGGTCCTTCACCAGGATCACTCCGACCCGGTGATTTCATACGCAATAATGTATCATGTGGGCTCCAGCAGGGAGACGCCCGGCCGGACAGGCTTTGCGCATCTCTTTGAACACCTGCTGTTCAGCGGCTCTGAGAACGTTCCGAACGGGGTGTTTGACAAGGTGATAGAAAATGCCGGAGGGTCAAACAATGGATTTACCAGCCGCGATGTGACTGCCTATTTTGAAAGTTTCCCGAAAAATGCGCTCGAGAAAATTCTCTGGCTCGAGTCAGACAGGATGGGCTTTTTCATAAACTCGGTGACACCACGCAACCTGGCTATACAGCAGAATGTGGTGCAGAATGAAAAGAGACAGGGAGAAGACAACTCCCCATACGGCTTCACAAACTACGTCATATCCAAAAACCTCTACCCGGCATCCCACCCTTACAGCTGGGAGGTCATAGGTGAGATGGAGGATCTCACTAACGCCACCGTGGATGATGTCAGGGGCTTCTATGAAAACTTCTACGGCCCGAACAACGCAACTCTTGTACTTGCGGGCGATTTCGACGCTGATTCCGTGAAGCTGTTGCTCGACAAGTATTTCGGTGAGGTGAAGTCCCGCGGCCAGGTGCCGGCCAGGACGGCTATGCCAGTTACCCTCAGCGAGTCAAAAAGGCTGTTCCATGAGGATAATTTTGCCAATGTGCCGGAGATCAATCTCGTATGGCCGGTGCCGGAGAACTATACAAAAGATGCATATGCCCTTAACTTCCTGGCAGAAATCCTTGCCAGCGGGAAAAAGGCCCCCATGTACAAGGTCCTTGTGAAAGAGAAACAGCTCACCTCACGGGTATCAGCCTATAACGGCGCCGAGGAGCTGGCAGGTGAGTTTGCAATCTCAGCCACAGCAAATGAGGGAAAAAACCTGAAGGAGATAGAAGATGCCATCCATGAAGCATTTGCACGATTCGAGACTGAAGGGTTTACTGACAGGGAGGTGGACCGTATCAAGGCTACTATGGAAAAGGAGTTTTACCAGGGGCTGAACAGCGTGTTGAACAAGTCAATACAGATGGCTTCCTACAATACTTTCCTGAATGACCCGGGATATGTAGGGAAGGATATTGAGAACATCAAGGCTGTCACCCGCGAGGACATCATGAGGGTTTACGAGAAGTACATCAAGGGAAGGCCGCACATTGTAACAAGCTTCGTTCCAAAAGGGCAGCCGGAAATGATGGCGGAAAATTCTGTAAGGGCAGTTGTAAATGAGGAAGACATCACAAAAGCCAGCCAGGTGGCCATAGACGATATCCTGGAAACAGCTGTTGAAAAGACACCCTCGGCAATTGACCGCACAAAGGAGCCGCCTGCAGGGCCCGAACCGGAGGTGCGTGTGCCTGAGGTATGGAGAGCCACACTGAAGAACGGTATCAGGGTGTATGGCACTGAAAACAGGGAACTGCCGCTTGTCAGCATGTCAGTTGTACTTGCCGGAGGAGCGCTGGCTGATGACATTGCAATGCCCGGAGTTGCATCAATGGTTGCAGCCGTACTTCCCCAGGGAACCATGAACAAGACCCCTGAGGAGCTTGAGGAGGAGATACAGTTGCTTGGGTCATCAGTTTACATGCGCGCCTCAAGTGAGGAAATCGTCTTCAGCAGCAGCACACTGTCGCGTAACTTCGGCAAGACAGTCTCTCTGATGAAAGAGATTCTCCTGGAGCCTCGCTGGGACACGGCTGAGTTCAGAATGGCACAGTCACGCACCAGGAATGCACTGATCCAGTCCGAAGCCCGGCCTGCCAGCGTTGCTTCCGAGCAGTTCATGAAACTGGTTTACGGACCAGGTCATATCTTCGGGTATGACATAAGGGGCACAAAGGAATCAATTGAACGGATTACTCCTGAAATGCTGAAAGATTTCTATGACAGGAACTTTTCACCGTCGGTCACATCGGTGTATGTGGCAGGCAACGTGTCAAAGGATGAGGTTCTTGAGGCACTCAGGCCACTGGAGGCTGAATGGCAGGAGGGAGAGGTTCCCTTAAAGAGCTATGAACTGCCTGCCGCGCCTGACAGGTCACAGATATTTTTCGTTGATATACCGGGCTCCCGCCAGTCGGTTGTATATGCCGGGTACCTGGCTATGACCAGGGACAATCCCGATTATGTAAAGGCTGATTTTGCCAACTACCGGATGGGCGGTGCCTTCACAAGTATTCTGAACCAGATTCTGCGCGAACAGAAGGGATTCACCTATGGGGCACGAAGCTCTTTCCGCGAGATGAAGAACCCGGCGCCGTTCATCATTTCAACAAGCGTCAGATCTGATGCCACCCTGGAAACTATGGATATAATCACCGGTGAGCTGAGGAAGTACCGCGAGGGTATTTCAGAGGAGGAGCTGCAGTTCATCAGGAACAGCATGATCAGGTCTAATGCCCTTCGGTTTGAAACCAATGATGCAATGGCGGACATGCTGTTATACATCGGTAAGTACGGCTTCAGCGATGACTGGGTCAAAAAGGAGGAAGATGTAATCAGGAACATGACTGTTGAAGACCATAAGGCCATCACTCAGAAGTACTTCGATCCTGACAGGATGTATTGGGTGATTGTGGGTGATGCCGCCACGCAGATGAATCAGCTGGAAAAGGTGGGCTTCGGGAAACCGGTGCCTGTCAGCAGGTAATCCCAGTCGGCAGTCTGCAGTCTGCAGTCTGCAGTCAGTATCTCGTTGATTGATTGCCTACTGCGGACTGCGGACTGAATATCTATCCTTTCAGACCCTTCTTGTACTGAATAAGGGCCAGCAGGTCATTTAGCTGTTCTGACTTGCTGATTGTAAGGCCCACCGGGTAAAGGGTCCCGAAGGGCTTTGCCTTTTTCAGTTCCTGCTTGACGGAGTCGTCGACTGCCAGCTCAAAAATCCCCGGACAGTGCCTTTCCACAAAGTAAAAACCAGCCTTGAAAAAGCCATCCCATACTGACAACCAGAATATTGTCTTCTTTTTAAACACAGCCTTGCAGAGCCATGCCTTGCCGTCATTATAGTATCTCCATTCCGTTACCAGTCCGAATGGGTCTCCGGTAATAGCCGCCATTGCCCTCTCATATACCGGGTAAGTTGAGCCAAGTACATTCTGAAGAACCTCCGGGGATGGAGGTACAGCAGGGTCATTGAGCAGAGGCTTGTCCATGTTTCAGATGATTAATCCAAGATTCCTGAGGTCATCTCTCAACTGGTCGGATGAAAGGAAGTGAATAGCCCTGAATCCCAGTTCTGCTGCTGCGTCGGCATTTGGCTTGTTGTCATCAATGTAGACCGATTCCTCCGGATCGATGCCGTAGCGCTCCATCAGCACCCTGTAAATTGCATGGCCGGGCTTCAGAAGCTTCTCGTAACCCGATACAACAAGACCGTCAAATTCCTTCATAAAGCCATACCGTTCATAAGCAACCGGGAAGGCTTCATGTGACCAGTTGGAAAGTGCATAGAGGGGCATCCCGGCTGATTTAAGGCTTTTGAATATCTCAACTGTCCCTTTTATCTCCCCGCCGAGCATCTCCTCCCAGCGACCGTAATACATTGCGATTTTGTCGCTGTATTCGGGGTACTTTGCCGACAATTCGGCGGTGGCAACACTGAAGAGCTTGCCTCCGTCCTGCTGCACGTTCCATTCATAGGTGCATACGTTGGCAAGGAACCACTCCATCTCCTCTTCACTGTCAAACACTTTTCTGAAGAGGTGCCTTGGGTTCCAGTCGATAAGTACTCCCCCGATATCAAAGACGACGTTTTTAATAATTGCCATAGCCCGAATTTTCGGGGCAATATTAGTTAAAATTTCCGGCCGTAGAGCAACTACCTCACGGTTACAACGCCTGATGCCTTAATCTTAACTGCAGCTTCGGCCGGCAGCGCCCAGTTGCTGTCAAAACGGCCGCGGGCCACGGCATCGTCCGGACTCTCCCTGAAGAGCAGGTAATCTCCCATGCTCTTAAGCGCCTCAACCTTCGTTCCGCTGAAGGCATAACCGCCCTGCCCCGTCTGCTTTTTCGGAGGTGTCCACCAGGGCAAGCCGGAGTTTACGAGGATATAATGCCTGTTCATCGGGAATATATATACCAGGCCGTAGTTCTCCGCCGCGGGATCGAGGTGCATGGGCAGATTATCGGCAAACTTTTCGATGATTGAATTTGTTTCGCGGGTGCCGAAAAGAACCAGGTTGGACCTTACATAATCGCTGGACCTGACATCCCTGTCGGCTATGACCCTTGGGAACACCGATATTCTGCCTCCCATGCCGCTCCAGTCGGCGGCAGCCATTGCCTGGCTTCGCCTGGCTGCAAGCACATCTGCAGGAGGGTTGTCAGCGGTTCCGTAAACATATATGTGGCTGCCGGTAACCGCAGCATAAAGCGGACCTTCCGCTCCTTTCTGCTTAGATGTGAGGCCCGGGGTGAAGCGGGTGTTCACCCAGCCGGCACCTTTTAGCATGAATGACACCGCATCGGCACTGCGGACACTGAACGATTTGCCGTTGACTGTCACGGAGAGTTTTTTACCGGAGCTGAATTGCGGATGGCCTTCAAGGTTCAGGGTGAATGCGTTAACGCCCGATGATGAAACGGCAAGGACATTTGGGGCAGTGAACTTCGCTTCAATCGTTGCCGGCTCTCCCGGCACCATGTCATCTATATTGACCCAGTATGCCTTGCTGTATTTGAACCATTTCGTTGTAAAAGATACCTTTTCAGGGAATAGATCGCGTTTGAACTGCGAGAACCAGTCGAAGATGAAGCCGTCCTTGTATGCCCACTCCCAGCTGTTGTGTCCAACGCCCGGATACTCAACGTAGTCGAGCCGTTGCGCCGAGGATTCAAGCTTGGCCTTCCATTCGGAGGCCGTCTTGTAAAGAAAGTCCTTGTCTCCGATGAAGAGATGCACCGGCAGGTTGGATGCGTTTCCGGCCAAATCTATCGTTCCTTCGGGCGGTGCCGGGCAGACGGGAGCAATTGCGGCCCACACATCGGGACGGGTGAGACCGAGCCACAGGGTGCCTCCGCCACCCATTGAGAGGCCGGTAAGGTAAATTCTGTCCTCATCAATCAGGAACCTGGATTTAAGATCATCGATCATGTCATAGACATCCTGCTCAGGAACACCCTGGTATCCGGCGGTGCCACGCGCCAGGGGCGCAGCAGCGATGTAGTCAACCGGCCTGAACGGAGGCCAGTAACGGCTCGCCTCCACGTCGTTCTCATAGGGAACATTACCCGGCTTGATGAAGTCATAGCCCTGGCTGTTGCCCACGCCGAAGAGCCGTCTCATCCCCAGCCGGTGGTTTGACCATGCTCCGTGGAGGAATACCACAAGAGGATAGGCTTTCTGTTCGTCGAATTTTTCCGGGATATATACCGAATATGGCTGATCCGCATCATCAACAGATGAAAAGAATGAGAGATCCTGCGGACCTGATTTAAGTTTCTGAGCTTCGGCATTGTTAATTGTTAACGCCGTAAGAATCAAAAATGCAGTCAGAATCCGGCTAACCGGGAAAATTGTCTTATTTTTCATTATTCAGATCTTTAATTATTTATTCATCAATATGTTAACCGCGATTATTTTCAGCAGTTATTTACCGGAAGTGTTCCAGCTTAAGCAATAGATCAGTTATACAGGTGTAACTCCCTTGATAATAATAATATTACCGTACTTAGCCGTCTCCCCTGTCATGACAACTGCAAATGCCTTCGCGGCGCGTTCGTAAAAGGTGAAGCGGTCAATCTTCTTAACCGGAGGCACGCCGGGTGCTGACTTTCTTATCTGTTTCATATAGGAATCCTCGACAGCAGGATCAGCCTGGTCGCCGGCAACGGGCTCCATCATCATTACCGGATGCGGGACATAACTGTCGAGCTCAAGCAGGGGCATTATCGCTCCCAGCAGGTCAGCAATGCGAAGCCCGTCAGCCCGTACCACCCTTTTGCCAATGCTTTCGCCCGGGAAATGGGCATCAGCCAGAACCAGTTCGTCGCCATGGCCCATGCGGGCAAGGACATCGAGTAACGCCGGGGAAATAAGAGGAGATATACCTTTTAGCATAGTTGCGGATTTTTACAGATTGTGAATTTAAGCATTTTACAATTCAATACCCTTAACTACTATCATTGTCAACCCTATTGCCTGCTGCCTCTTGCCTCTTGCCTCCTTTCTGATCAACATTTTGGCTATCCGTTGGTTATTAGATCAGATTCATTACATTCAACCTCCATTAAACAATACAACAAATGAAAAACACTGATTCCTTTACCCTCACCAACGGCATCACAATACCTGCAATAGGTTTTGGGACATGGCAGACCCCTCCGGGAGATGCGACGTATAACGCGGTCAGTGAGGCTCTCCGGGCCGGCTACCGTCATATTGACACCGCACAGGCATACGGCAACGAAGCCAGCGTGGGCAAGGCAATCGTTGACTCGGGCATCCCCCGCAAAGAGATATTCGTAACATCTAAGCTGCCGGCGGAGATAAAAAATTATGAGCAGGCACAACGCAGGATCGACTTCACAATGAAAAACACAGGCCTCGAATACATAGATCTTTACCTGATCCACGCCCCGTGGCCATGGACCGAGATCGGAGCCGATTATACAAAAGAGAATATCGAGGTGTGGAAAGCGATGGAGGAGTTTTATGAAACAGGTAAAACCAGATCCATCGGTATATCCAACTTCAATGTCCGCGATACAGATGCCATTCTTGACAACTGCCGCATCAGGCCGATGGTCAACCAGATCAAGCTGCACATAGGCCACAGCCAGGAGGAAATCACAGCACACAACCGGAAGAACGGGATCCTTGTCGAAGGCTATTCCCCCCTCGCAACAGGCCGGCTGCTGAATAACGGAGAGATAGCACGCATCGCAACAAAATACGGAAAAAGCGTTGCCCAGGTCTCCGTCAGGTACGTTCTTCAGAAGGGAGCGCTCCCACTGCCCAAATCAGTGCACCCGGAATATATCCGGCAGAATTTCGATGTCAACTTTGAAATCTCAGAGGATGACATGCGCAGCCTTGACAGTCTGAAATAATTGCTTTATAGCAGGAACAGGTTCCTGTCGGACTCTTTTGATTAACTTTGGAAGGACGTAACTCCTTTCCCTGTGATAACTCCAGCCCGCAAGAGGACCCTTTCACTGTTGACCAATCCGTTTTTTCTTGCCGCTATTCCATCAATAGTACTCTATTTCACGATGCCTGTAATGCACCATCGCTACAGGCTTGACCTGAAGTCCTCAACACGCGTGTATGAAGGTTACTATCACAGCTACTGTGACCTCGACGGTGACGGCAACTCGGAAAAGATTATCGCATTTGATGAAGAAAACTCATCCGGCATCACCATTTCAAAGGAGAACCGGGTACTGAATCAGTGGAATGTCCGAGGCAACTTTAACTTTTCCAGCAGGAATACAATTTACATTCCTGCCGATTGCAATGCAGACGGGGTAAAGGAAATTTATCTTTTCTCCATTGCCGGCGACTCCGTGTTACTGCACTGTATTCCCGGGCCCGAGGCAGAAACCTTTTTATGGGAGAACCGTCTGGTTGATGTAACCGGGCGGGGGATAAAAGCCCCCGATCCCTTCATCCTGGATGCAGAGCCGGAAGACCTTGACGGTGACGGCTTTCCTGAACTGATCTTCGGAGTAGCCACCGGATTCTCAAAACATCCCCGAAAGATCTATGCATACAACACCGTAACCGACTCGCTAATCTCATCTCCACAGTGCGGAGGCTTTATGATGGGGGTTATTCAGCATGACGTTGATTTCGATGGCATCAGGGAAATAATGCCATTCGGTTACGCAGCGGGCAACATTGGCGAGGATGAAATGGAATTTCATGACCAATCGGCATGGTTTACTGTTCTGGACCATAACCTGCAGTTTGAATTTGATCCGGTGGAGCTGGAGGGCACCTTCACAATGGCAACGCCAATGGTCTTCACCGGGGCAAAGGACACCGTGTTCAACCTTCTTGTCAGCCGGGGAGAGCCTGACTCCTCAGCTGTTTTCTGGTCCTTCACAATGAGCGGGGCATTGTCAGGCAGGACGCCGGTCCGGTCATCGGCCAACAATGGGTTGTTGACTGTGAACAGGAGAGGTGAGCCCATTTATGCACTCACCGAATATGAAAAGGGAATTATCCTCCTCGATCATAAAAAAAAGTTTACAAGACTGATTGAGTTCAAAGGTCTTCTGAGGCTCGTTCCCCGGGACATTGACCTCGACGGGGCTGATGAGATAATTGCTGTCAGCCTGGGCGAAGGAACAGTGACCGTCTACAGGCCCGGGTTCATCCGGCCGGCAGTAGCTGACCTCGGTCCTGACCTGCGGAGTGATCCTGTAATTTCCGTCATCAGCAGTAAGGATGAATGGCCGCAGCTATCCCTCCAGTCGGACAACAGGCAACTCATCCTTGAGTACCGGCCAAATAACCTCTACTATGCTTCCTTCTTTTTCTACCCGCTTGTATATGCTGCATTCATTGCATTCGTACTGCTGATTCAGTTCACCCAGAAGAGGGCTCTTTCCAGAAGGGAGGAAGAGAGGAAGAAGATCTCAGAGCTGCAGCTAGCACTTGTACGTAATCAGCTTGACCCTCACTTCACCCTCAATGCTCTTAATTCCGTCCTGAGTCTTGTAGAGCATTCAGATAAGGTAAAAGCGAGGGACAGTCTCCTCCGGTTTTCCGGTCTTTATCGCGAAATGCTTCTATCCGCCGGCAAATCGAGACTCTCACTGGCTGAAGAACTGGAGTTCTGCAGGGAGTACCTCGAACTTGAAAAGATGAGATACGGGACCCGGTTTGATTTTGTTATTGAAATCCAGCCGGGCATCAATGACGAATTGCCTGTTCCAAAGCTCGTTATACAACTCTTTGCGGAGAATTCAGTGAAGCACGGACTCGCGGGACTCGAGAGCGGCGGATTGCTGTCGATCATCGCAAGAGGTGAAGGGAATGAGCTTAAGGTAGAAGTCAGGGACAACGGCGTTGGCCGAGCGAATGCTTTCAGTGATCAGTATGGCTCCACAGGCAAGGGGATGAAACTGATGAGTGAGCTTTTTGAACTCTGCAACAGCTACTTTGAAGACAATCACAGCTTCTCCGTATCTGATATGGTTGACGGGGATGGTCAGCCTGCCGGGACACTTGTTACTGTTGTCATCCGATACAGGACCGAACCTGTGACAATATCCTGAAAAGGAAAACCCGGGATCATCTCCCGGGCTTTGTCCTGAGCTCCTCGCTCCGTGCTGTTTGTAGCCCCACCAGGAATCGAACCTGGATTTCAGGTTTAGGAAACCCGCGTTCTATCCATTGAACTATAGGGCCGCGCGTTTGCAGCCGCAAATGTAAATTATTTTTCGGTTATAGCAAAAAATCAACAGCCGCCGGCAGGCTTCTTCTTCGCTTTTGAAGTAACTGCCGGTTTGGCAGCCTTCACCGCGGTGGCACTACCCTCCGTTGCAACAACTCCTCCGCCGCCAAGTGCAGCGGCAGCGCTCTTTCTGAAGTCATACAGTGCAAACTCCTCATTCGGGCTGGTCTGCGAGGGAGCCTGTGCCGAAAGAATGTTTCCGAACCAGTAGTTCAGGCCTCCTTCAAGCACATAATTGTTCTCATAGCCGAGTTGCCTGGCTATCATCCATGCCTGGTTGGCGTAGACAGAGCCGTTTGAGTAAAGGACGTTCATATAAGCATCCTGGTTCAGAATGTCCGTATACTCATCTGCAAGCAGGTTGCTCAGCGGAACATTAATGGCACCCGGCATGCTGTAGGCCTCAAACTCCTCAGGTGTACGCACATCTATGAGCCGCAGCGAGGGATCCTTCTGCACAAGCATGTCTGCCACCACATCGGGGGAGATGAACTGCACCCCCGCGCCGGCCTCCTGAAGCAGCTCATCGGCTGTAAGCCTGAAATGCTTTACCCTGTCGGGCGGTACGGCTGCTATAATGATTCCCATCGGGATCACAAAAAGTGCAAGTAATTTAAGCGGTTTCATTGTTGTGTTTTTTTCGTTATCAATAGTATAACCCGAATTAGCCGTGAAGTGTTCGGAATAATTAGTATTCTTCTCTCGGGAACTTCTTTTCAGCCCACTCTGCAACAACAAACATGCCTATAGCGGCAACTATAAGGAACAGGCCGAAGAGGCCGTCTGACATGCCAAGTGTCTCGCTGACTTTCGGCTCACCGAGATATTTTGCAAAGAATAATTTCTCCCACCATCCGTAGGTGAAGGCGAAGCCGTAGACTCCGATGAAGAGTCCGCCGATGAATACCATGGCATCGATCTTACCGATAGCAGCTCCGCAGAAGCTTGTACCCGGGCAGAAACCGCCCATTATGAATCCGGCTCCCATTATCACCCCGCCAAGGATGGCTGATGTGAGATATGTCGGATTGACGTAGATCAGGTCAAGATCGACCCACCCGAAGAGACTCATAAAGAGTAATCCGAGCATGGCAGTGATTGCCCCGGTGAAGAAAACCTTCAGTACAACGGTGTCATAACCGTAGAAGATGCCTGCCAGCTTGCGGCTCGATGAGAAGCCGGAGCTCTCGAGAACCCAGCCGAATGCTATGCCGATGAAGAATGCGAGGAGAAAGTTGGTGTTCTCCGATATTATTTCGTATGGTGCTAATGGTCCCATTTTTCTCTCCTTTTTTTAAATCCAGTTTCTCCTGAAGAAATATGCAAGTGCGAAGGCAGTGCCGAAGATAGCCATCATTGTGATGAAGCCGCCAAGCGAGAGCACGGCCATACCGCTGAGTGCCGAGCCGCTTGTGCAGCCCCGTCCTATCTGGGAACCCAGTCCGAACAGGATACCACCAGCCAGTGCAAAGATCAGCCTGCGCCTGGAAGTGATCTTCGGCGAGTGTTCAACCTTCAGCTTGAGGCGGCCGGCCAAAGCCCCTGAAAGGAAGCCGCCAACGATCACGCCGAGCATCTCAAAAACCAGCCATGAACGCATTGGGCTGCCGCTGTGTGACTCCGCATATTCGGCCATGAAGGGCATTGTGTTTACCGCATCCTTGTCAACCGCTTCAATTGTTGTGGCCACAACGCTCTTAACTGCGCCACTCGCCCCCAGGCCTCTCCCGGAGATGAAGTTGGCGGCAAGCAGAACGAGGCCCAGAAGTACACCCCCGAGGTAGGGGTTCAGGTACCTCCTGCTCTTCTCTTTTGTTGTAGTATTGCTCATATTGTCAGTTTTTTTTATTGTGATCAGTATAACCAGCGACTCACCTGGCCCGCAAAAACGAATACAAACCGGAACGCAAAGCTTCCTATTAGTACAAGCACTCCGGGAATCAGTGCCGGGATATGTTTTCCCCGCAGTTCCATCAGGTCCAGCACCGCCGGAATGATGATCCCCAGAACAACCACGAAGATCCAGAAGACCATTGTGTACTCTCCTCCCAGGAACAGTTCAGCAGCTTCAATCTGCACCTGAGTGCTTGCAAGGAATCCCATGAACATATGCACAATCAGGAACAGCTCCGTGCCGAGGATGATCAGGTCAATCTTAGTAAAGAGAAGTCGCTCTTCACGGTTTTTTGAAGCCAGCACAATGGAAGCTGCGCCTGCTGACAGCCCTGAAGCGAGGAATAGCGGTCCCAGAACCGATGTGTTCCACAACGGCCTGGCATTAAAGGCTGAGAGCAGTATACCTGTGTAAACGCCCGTTATGATTGCAAATATCAGCATCACCCAGGCAAGGGGCTTCTTGTACCTGTTGAAGAAACTCTCAATATCCTTAAGCCACTGATACTTCCAGTCCCAGTCCGGGAAGAACTCCCTGATATGCAATGCACACCATATCACTGATACAGTTGTTATTACAAGCAGTGTCCATGCGCCCCATGACATCGGAGACTGTATCCTTATGGTGGTGTACAGCTGCCAGAAAAATGCCTTATGGTTAAGGTCATAAAAGAGGGCGGCGAGGCCCAGTACAAGGGCTATAGGGGCTATAAACGGCACCCGGCGTACGGCAGTACGGAACTGCTCTTCCTTGCCCAGCAGGTAATAGAGTGCAGCAAAAAACAGTACCCCGGCAGCCAGTCCTCCCAGAAACAGGTACAATGGAATGGGCCAGTGCCAGATATGCAGTTGCGGGTCAACCATCAGGTTTTCTCTTCCGCTGATAATAAGCTCTTCGTTCATCGGATGCTCAGATTAGAAAATATAACTGCGGTTGGGTCCCTGCCTCAGGGATGAGAGTCTTTGACTTGCGTTTCCTGAGGATAACGCTCACATCGCTGTTCGGGTCATCAAGATCCCCGAAGTACATGCATTTCGTCGGGCAGACTGCCACGCATGCAGGCTTCATTCCCTCCTTTACGCGATGAATACAGAAGGTGCACTTGTCAACGTATCCTTTGGGATGGGGGTAGCGGGCGTCATAGGGACATGAAGCGATGCAGGCCCCGCAGCCGATGCACTTGTTCGGTTTGACAAGCACGATTCCGCCATCGACAATATGGCTTGCCCCGGTGGGACAACATCTGACACAGGGTGCGTTGCCGCAGTGATTGCATCTCTCTGACCGCAGTTCGATCTCCAGCTGCGGGTAAGTCCCATCCATCACCTCCACAACCCAGTCGCGGCAGAAACCTATCGGCACATTATTTTCGGTCTGGCATGCCACGACACAGTCGCTGCATCCGACACACTTTTTGGTATCGACAGCCATTGCGTATCTCATGATACAACCTCCTCTCCGGCCAGGTCAGTGATAAAAGTCACAAAGTTGCCGCGCATGCCTGTGCCTCCCATGACGGGATCGACAAGTACTTTTGTGATGAGGTTTGTGTCGCTGGCCCCCTTCCCGTAACATCGTCGCAGTTTCTTCTCCTGGTGGCCAAATCCGTGAACCATGTATACTGAGTCCCAGCGTATTCGCTCGGTCACCCTGACCCTGATCGGAAACTCGGACTTTTTGCCGTCCTGGTTTACAAGGTGAACATACTGTCCTGTGCTCAGTCCCCACTCTTTTGCAACACGCGGGTTAACCCATACGCTGTTTTCATCCATCAGGTCGGTCAGGTTGGGGTTGTTGGAAGTGCGGCTGAATGTATGCATCGGAGCCCTTCCGTAATTGAGGCGGTAGAAGCCGGCCGGCGGCTCCTCATGAACCGTATACTTTGGCATCGGATCGAAGCCGGCACCTTCAAGCGCCGTCGAATAGAGTTCAATCTTTCCGGTCGCCGTGTAGAACTCGACGTCCTCATCCGGATAGAAATAGAGGTCGTCGGCTGTGCGGTCAAGGGTTTTAACCCCGATCCTTTTCATCTCCTCGAGGCTGCTTCCCACCTGTTTCAGCTGCCAGTCGAGCTGATCTTCTATTTTTTCAAACGGGAAATAATCAATCACTCCCAGCCTCTTTGCCAGCTCCCTGGCCATATAAAATGCCGGTTTGGTATCAGATGAAGGTTCTGCCGCCGGTGCCCTGAGTGCAATCTGGGGCTTCCTGTGCGGACCGACCCGGAGATCATCATACCTCTCCAGGTAAGTGCACTCGGGCAGAACCACGTCAGCCCAGCCGGTAATCTCCATGGGCATTGTATCAACAACCACGAGCAGCTGAAGGGCCTGGATGGCCTTAAGGGTGTTCTCCTGGTTGGGAAGAGTCTCCATCAGATTTGTGCCGTTGACAATCCACGCCTGAAACTTGCAGTTGCGGCTCGGATCCGGAACGGTGGCATCGCAAACGCCGTTTGCAAGTACGGTGTCGGCAAGCTTGTAAAGATCCGGAAACTCCGTTCTCCATGTTCTTTTTGGTGTGGGATAGGCAGGGTGAGGAGGTTCGGGCAGTGCGAAGGTCTCAGTGCGGAAGAATCCGCCCCTGCGTCCCCATGAGCCCAGCAGGGCGTTCAGTATTGCCACCGCCCGCAGGCGCTGTGTATCATCACCGTACCATGTGACATGCCTTCCGGGATGCACAATTACAGCCGGTGCGGCATTGGCCATCTCACGGGCTGTCTCGCGAATTACTGTCGGATCAATTGTAGTAATGCCGTAAGCCCATTCAGGGGTCATGTTTTTAACATGTTCCTTCAGATACTCAAACCCGTAGGTGTATTTCTCAACATAGGGTTTGTCATACAGCTCCTCGCTGATGATGACATTAATCCATGCCAGTAACAGCGCGAGGTCGGTTGCCGGTTTTATCGGCAGCCAGTACTTAGATTTGCCTGCAGCTGTTGAAAAGCGCGGATCGACTGTGATTATTGTTGCTCCCTTGTCAATTGCGTCAGACATCTCCTGCACCTGGCCGTTATGCATATTCTCGCCGAGGTGGCTTCCGATCAGGACAAGGCACTTTGTATCACGGATATCAAGAGGCTCGGGACTGTCGAGAGACTCGCCGAAGGTAGCCTGGAAGGCCACCTCGCGGGGTCCACGGCACTGTGCATAGGATGGTGCTGCTATGTGAGGTGACCCGAGGGCACGGAGCAGGGTTGAGAAATACTTCCCTCCTGAGCCGTGTGTGAAGAGGGCAATGCACTCCGGACCATGTTCTGCGGAGATCACCTTTATCTTTTCGGCGATGTAGTCAAACGCCTCTTCCCAGGTTGCTTCACGGAAGCTCTGGGTGCCGCGGTCATCAGTACGTATCAAAGGCTTGCGAAGCCGGTCCTCGTCATGGTACATTCCTACGCCGCCTGTGCCGCGGGGACATAAACGGCCGTTGCAGTTCAGGTCTTCATTATTGCCGATTATCTTCTGAATTGACCCCTTGTCGTCCTTGTAGACCCACCCGGCGCACTTCCAGAAACACACCTCGCAGTATGTGGGTGTGCGTCCGGTGAGAGCGGCAAGGGTGGCCTTCTGACCATCAGTGAGTCCGGCACCAAGAAGCCTTATACCGGCGGCACCGGCCATGACAGCCCCTGCTCCCATCGCTGAGATCCTGATGAATTGCCTGCGTGTTGCCATTATAAATCGTTGATTTGTATTTTGTTCGGGTTCGGTATGACAATGGTAGTGTTATTTGAAGAACCATCCCCACCATTGATCAGCAAATTTACTGTTTTCGAAGTAACAGTCTAAACAAAATGATTTTTATAATAATATGCCATGATAGTCGCAGATTGCCACCTTAACGCTCCTCCCGGGAGCGGTCTCGGGGCTGTGCAGAGCCCGAAATAAAATTATTCCTATCAATTATGTTTTCCTGAAAACTCAATAGAGTGGCCACCAGCGAATCGTCGGCATGTTTTTTTTGCATGTTTGTGGTGGTTAATATTTGTTAATAAAAAAAATTTATCTTTAACCTGTTAACCTAAACCTATACTCATATGAAGAAACTATTTATTTCTATTGCCCTAATTCTGTTCGCGGGAGTGGCAATCCTGTCGGCTCAGACGAGGGTGATTACGGGTACAGTTACATCAGCGGTTGAAGGTGAGGGTCCCATGCCAGGAGTCACTGTCCAGGTATTGGGGACAACCATCGGAACAATCACTGATTCTAACGGGAGTTACTCCCTTCAGGTACCCCAAAACGCCACAACTCTTGTTTTCACCTACATCGGGATGAAAAAACAAGAGGTTCAGATCTCAGGCAGATCAGTTGTCTCTGTGACCATGGAATCCGAATTGCTCGGGTTGCAGGAGGTTGTAGTATCTGCATTCGGTATAAAGCGAAATGCCGGTGAGATCGGATCAGCCATTACCCAGGTTGAATCGGACATGATCACCCAGGCAAGACCTACAAGTGCTGCTTCAGCTCTTTCAGGAAAGGTTGCCGGGCTTCAGATCAACACTGTAAACTCCTCAGTAAACCCTGACGTCAGGGTGGTACTCAGGGGTAACCGTTCATTCCTCGGAAACAACCAGGCACTCCTCGTTCTCGACGGTGTTCCTGTGAACCTTGCTTACCTGCAGACTCTCAACCCCAATGACGTGGAGAGCATGAACGTTCTGAAAGGCGCCAACGCTGCCGCTCTTTACGGATCAGAAGCTGCAAACGGTGTAATCGTCGTGACAACCAAGACCGGCTCGAAAGACAGAACCGAGATCATCTTCAGTAATACAACAACTCTGGACAAGGTAGCCTACTTCCCTGAGATGCAGGACCGCTTCGGTTCAGGCTCATCAGCTGACGTGTGGGGGAATCCTCTGTATGAGGCATTTGAAAACCAGTGCTGGGGCCCTGAGTTCAACGGCCAACCTGTCAGAATAGGACTCTGGGATGAGAATGACGATAGTCTTACAACCACCTACTCGCCAAAACCAAGAGAGAAATACGATTTCTGGAATACCGGCATGACCATCCAGAATGACCTCTCCTTCTCCTCGGGTAATGAAACCGGCACCCTCTTCCTTTCGGTTCAGGATGTCATTATCAAAGGTGTGGTTCCCGGTGATGAGGCAAGACGCGATATTATCAGGCTCAACGGAACCAAGCAGTACAAGGGTTTCATGGCAGCGTTCAACTTCAACTACACGCTGCGTACACAGGAGACATCCAACTCAAACGTCTACTGGAACGTAATGAACACCCCAATGCATATCCCTCTTACTGATTTTGAAGACTGGAATGCAGTTCTGACCAATGAAGACGGAAGCAGGAAAACCAACTGGGCCGACATTGACCATTTCTACAATGCTTATTATGAGAACCCTTATGAGGAACTGGCCAATCAGAGACGTATCGGAAGAAATGATTACGTGACTGCGGTCCTTGACCTTTCCCAGAAGCTCACCAAATGGCTTACAATCCAGGCCAGGACGGCTATTGCCCCCAATACAAACTATTACGAAAACAGGCAGTATTTCAAGGACTACAGCCCCTACGGCCACAGAATGTACCAGGAATACGGGCGCAGCATAAGCCAGTCAGATGTAAACTCGTCTATGAACACCGGAATCGGTTTCGGCTGGCGCTGGACAAATGACTTCATTGTAACATCGAACAATAAGTTCGCTGACTTCTCTTTAAGGACTGTTGCCGGCGTTACTACAAGGAACAGCTACTCGAGGTCTGCTTCCCTTACAGCAAACGCCCTGGAGATTGCTAATTTCTTCAATGTGAAGAACAGGGTAGGTGAACTCGGCGGAGAGGAAAGCTGGTCACAGCAAAGGCAGATGGGTGTATTCGGTGATATTACTCTCGGATACAAGAATAAGGCTTACCTGCATGCTTCAGGCAGGAATGACTGGAACTCCCTTCTCGACAAGTCGCAGTGGTCGTTCTTCTACCCTGCAGTCGATGCATCTGTAATTCTTACCGAGTTGATCCCCGGACTCAAGAGCAATGTCCTTACATACGCCAAGCTCAGAGGCGGTGTGTCAAAGGTGGGTTCAATCAACCTCGGCAACTACTCTCTCGAGAACCTCTTCGGAACAGCAGGGGACTTCCCGTTCGGAAGCCTTTCAGCTTATACGGTTGCCAACGGACTGAACTACAGGTTCCTGAAGCCAGAATTTACGCTTTCAAAGGAGGTAGGTCTTGACCTGAGTTTCCTTGATGAACGGGTAAGTACAAACTTCACAGCCTATCAGACCAATACTACCAACCAGACTGTTGATATGAACATCTCAAGGGCAACAGGATACTCTTCATCCAAAATCAATGCCGGTGAGATGCTCAACAGAGGCTTTGAGTTTGAACTGAAAGCAACCCCGGTTGCAACATCCGACTGGAACTGGGATATATCTGCCAACTATGCTTACTGGTACAGTAAGGTTGTCTCGCTTGCAGGCGAACTGGAAGAGATTTCCCTTGGAAATGCAGTTTATGCTATAAAGGATCTTCCTTACCCCTATAACAAGGTGACAAGGTTCTATCAGGATGACAAGGGCCGCGTGATTGTAGATGCAAAAACCGGCATGCCATCCATTGACCCGATTACATACCCGAGAGGACAGACCACGCCAAAGCATCTGATAGGCGTGCAGACTTCACTCAGCTGGAAAGGATTCACATTTGCAGGAAGCGCTGACTACAGAGGCGGGCACGTATTCCGTACCGACCTGTACTACGACCTGCTCTTTACCGGTATCGGTGCTCTTTCAGCATCAAACGGCCGCGAGAGATTCGTATTCCCGAATTCAGTCATCAACACAGGGACAGCCGAAGACCCCGTATATGTGGAGAATACAAACATAACAGTGCAGGAGGGCGGTGTTGCTTTCTGGACAAACACAATGAGGTCACTCAGCTACTATTCAGTCAACAGTGCTGCCGTATGGAAGATAAGGGAACTTTCCCTTGCATATGATGTACCTGTTTCTGCACTTGGATTCGCAAGAAACAGCATATCAGGTATCAGGATCGGATTTGTAGGAAGGAACCTCTTCATGTTCCTGCCGAAGAATAACATCTACGCTGACCCTGAATTCAATGACGGTTCAGGCAACGCTGTCGGTTTTTCCAATAGCAATCAGACGCCTGCTACGAGGTCCTACGGCTTAAATGTCACTCTGACCTTCTAAAAGTATTAACACACCAACGAAAGATTCAGAATATGAAAAAGTTAATTATAATCCTTATCACACTGGCGGTCATCGGTTCAACAGGCTGTGAAAACTGGCTTGATGTGAACTACAATCCGAATGACGCTACGTCCGCCACAGCTGATCTGGTCCTTCCGGGGGTTCTTAAAACCTGGGGAGCTCAGGTAAATGATTTTGCCACTACCACCGGTGCATGGATGGGCTACTGGGCTCATGCGGGAGGCTGGTCTGGCTGGTATACAACAAAAAAATACGAAGTAACCAGTTCATTCTATCCGGGACCGTTTGATGAATACTACATGGGGAATCTTACGGATACAAAATTCATTCGTGAGAACAGCGGAACCAACTTCATGTATCCTGCAATAACAAATGTAGTTGATGCGTGGTACTTTGCCCGCCTTGTAGACCTCTACGGCGATGTGCCCTATAAAGAGGCCAATGCCCCCGGCGTTACCCTGACCCCTGTTTATGATGACGACGCAGAAATATATGCCGATCTTATTGTGAGGCTTGACACTGCAATTGCCATATTTGACAGGAAGACTACAAAACCTTACGCTGCATCAAGCGCTGATTATTCATTCAAGAACACAAGTGATATTATGTTCGGCGGTGATTTCACAAAATGGAAGCAGCTGGCAAACACTCTCAAACTGAGACTTGTAATGAGAATGACAGGCGTGCATTCAAACACTGAGCTTGCAGCTCTCATGAGCAACACAGCTGCCCATGGATTCATCACAGCAGATGCAACCCTGAGTCCTGGTTATTCAGCTTCTTCAGGTAAAACGAATCCTCTCTGGAACACATTCGGGAAATCTTATGACGGTGTTTCAACAACTTCCAATACCCAGTATGCTCTGAATGCTTATTTTCATGAAAAGCTATCCGCATACGGTGATCCGAGGTTGAGGCAGTATTTCCAGCCGGGCGTTTCAGCCCAGCCTGCAGGCAGCCTTATCTCAATCAGGCTAGGTACTGACGGAGACCTGGTTGCTCAGCCGAATACAACTGTTGCTGCCGGTTATTCATGGATACCCATTGCAGCAGACGGCAGTGCAGCAGGATCGACAAAAACAGGGAACGGAGCACTAGACAGGGTTAAGATATTCACTTACTCTGAGGCTTGTTTCCTTCAGGCTGAAGCCATTGCAAGAGGAATTCTTGCTTCAGGTGATGCGGGAGTTCAGTATGTAAACGGTATCAGGGCGTCAATGACCGCCGCAAAAGTGCCGACCGCAGATGCTGATGATTATCTGGAGAATACAGCTGTTCAGTGGGATGCCGGCGCATCGCTGGATGATAAAATAAAGAAGATCATAGTTCAGAAGTATATTGCAAACTATTTTGTCAATATGTTCGAATCATATTGTGATTATCGCAGGACCGGACTCCCGAATCCCAAGAGGCCAGACGATGTAACCATTGATACTGAAAATGAGATGCTGAGCTATTATCCCTCAGGATTAATCCGCAGGCAGATCCCCAGGTTGTTCC
>Ga0209800_10001794_pt1 | contig 20823 bp, 19 predicted proteins | sample Higcelweek8metaG_FD_187174 | JGI IMG/M metagenome (GOLD analysis project Ga0209800, IMG submission 187174) | Freshwater pond sediment microbial communities from the University of Edinburgh, under environmental carbon perturbations - High... | ecosystem: Environmental > Aquatic > Freshwater >...
TATCAGATTGACTCCCTCCCCCCAGATCCTTAAAAAGGATCTTAACAAGAAGATAATCAATCATTCTACTTCTTCTACTTTAAACCAATCACTAACCAGTTTTCAAAGATCAATTTCTTTTGAAAAAAAAGAACACTTAACCACTTTTAAAATCTCTCTGTGGTCAAGAGAACCCGGACTTTATATGCCAAGTTCAGAGCAGTGTCAAGCATTTTTATTTAATTTCTTAAAAAGAACAGACTCAAAGAAAATTACCGCAAGATCATCTGCAACAACCCGTTCGCAATATACTGGTTTACTCTTATTAAAAAAGAATTTCCATATCAGCAAATCAGCCGCTGCAAACGGGGTCAACTTATATCCAAAGAGATCTTCGTTGTCAAGATTTATTATTGCTGAATTTCATTTTACCATAATAATCTTATGAAACTTCTTCTTGCCAGCACGAAGGATGATCTCACCACCATTTACATCTGCTGAACTTATCTTCTGATCAGACGAATTCACCCTTTGACCATTAACATATCCACCACCTTGTGTAATAAGGCGTCTGGCCTCACCTTTAGAGCCAGCAAGTCCTGCTATCAAAAACAGATCAACTGCTGTTAACCCCTGTTCCGAATCAAGTAAGCTCATTTCACATGTAGATGAGGGGAGACTATCCTCCTTAGCATCACCACCGCTTTGCCTTGGAATAGTACTGGATAAAAGCAGACTGTCAGCAATAGCAGGACGGCCAAACATGGCAACGGTCGATTCAAATGCATTTAACGCCTCCTCTCTTCCGTGGGCAATCGTAGTTGCCTCAAAAGCCAGAACAGCTTTGGCTGCATTGAGCTGTGCACCTTCAAGCTCTCCAACTGCCTGGATCTCATCCAGGGGGAGAAAGGTAAACAGAGAGAGAAAGCGGACAACATCTGCATCATCTGTATTTATCCAGAACTGATAATATTCATACGGAGTGGTTCTTTCAGGGTCAAGCCATACAGCCCCCTTATGCGTCTTTCCCATCTTTATACCACTGCTTGTGGTAATCAGAGGAAAAGTTATGCCAAAAGCACTCTTCTGCTGCGTTCTTCTTACCAGATCAATACCAGCAACAATATTACCCCACTGATCGCTACCCCCCATCTGAAGCATACAGCCATATTGCCTTGAAAGCTCCATAAAGTCATAGGCTTGAAGAAGCATATAGTTGAACTCAATAAAGCTTAACCCCTCATCAGATTCAATTCGCATTTTATAGCTTTCAGCCTTAATCATCCGGTTCACACTGAAGTGGCGACCGATATCCCGTAAAAAAGGAATGTAATGGAGAGATTTTAGCCAGTCACCATTATCAAGCAGCAGTGCTTTGTCATCTGAAAAGTCCAGAAATCTTGAAAGCTGTCTTTTTATCCCATCTTTGTTCTCATCAATCTGCTCCTGCGTAATCACTTTCCGCATCTCTGTCTTACCACTGGGGTCACCTATCAACCCTGTTCCACCGCCCACAAGCGCTATGGGCCTGTGCCCCATCCTCTGCATATGTGCCAAAGCCATAATACAGACAAGACTCCCCACATGCAGGCTGGATGCAGTCGGGTCAAAACCAATATAACATGTCACCTTATTGCTATTAAGATACTCTTTTAACTCCTCTTCATGGGTAACAGCCTCAATAAACCCCCGCTCCTGCAATATATCAAGGATACTCATCTAAATCGACTCCTTATCAAATCATATCATTTACGCATCCAATATCATTTTCATATCAAGGATCAAGCCATTTCTGCTTACATATGACCACATGATCTGTGTCAATATTTAAATATTAACTATTTATTTGTGTACTCCACTGACCGGGTCTCTCTTATTACAACCACCTTGATCTGTCCAGGAAAGGTGAGAGTAGCCTCAATCTTCTGGGCAATGTCTCTGCTTAACAGGACGGCATCGGTATCAGAAATCTTATCACTCTCCACAAGAACTCTGATCTCTCTGCCTGCCTGTATGGCATATGTGTTTGAAACACCTTCAAATGAGTTGGCAACAGCTTCAAGCTCCTCAAGGCGCTTTATATAATTTTCAAGAGTCTCCTTTCTGGCACCAGGTCTGGCCCCTGACAATGCGTCTGCCGCCTGAACAATGTAATCATAAACACTTTCCGGCATCTTATCTTCATGGTGAGACGCAATTGCATTGACTACCGCATCAGACTCTCCATGCTTTTTAGCAAGTTTTGAGCCAATCAGGGCATGAGGCCCATCAACTTCATGGTCAATAGCCTTACCAATATCATGTAGAAGGCCCATCCGTTTGGCAAGCTTGATATTAAGTCCAAGCTCGGCAGCCATGACTCCTGCCAGAAAAGCTACCTCCACCGAGTGCTGAAGAACATTCTGAGCATAACTTGTACGGAATTTAAGCTGACCTATCACTTTAATCAACTCAATACTGATACCATGCACACCAAGATCAAAAGCGGCCTGCTCCCCTGCCTCCTTTATAATCAACTCCACCTCTTCAGTGACTCTTGCAACCACATCTTCAATTCTTGCGGGGTGAATCCTGCCATCAGATATAAGACGGGTAAGAGAAAGCCTTGCAATCTCTCTACGTACTGGATTGAAACCTGATAAGATAACCGCCTCAGGCGTATCATCAATAATCAGATCAATGCCAGTGGCAGCCTCAAGGGCGCGGATATTTCTCCCCTCTCTGCCAATAATTCTTCCCTTCATCTCATCTCCTGGTAACTGCACAACAGAGACAGTACGTTCAGCCACAAAATCTCCTGCATACCTTTGAATGGCTGTGGAGATAATTTTTTTAGCCTCTTTATCTGCACGCTCCTTAGCCTCACTTGTGACTCTTTTAACAAGCTTTGCCCCTTCATGTCTGGCTTCATTTTCCATTGTTTTCAGAAGAACCTCTTTTGCCTGTTCAGAGGTAAGACCTGAAATTTTTTCCAGCTCCTTTTTAGTCTCTTCAAGAAGTTGAATGTATTCCAACTCCTTTGCGGTTATAATATCAATTCGACTGTTTAGTTCATGTTCCTTTGACTGAAACTCAATTTCCCGCCTTTGAAACTGGTCTTGACGTTTGTCAATATTCTCAATTCTCTGAAGAAGACGTCTCTCCTCCTTTTTAAGCTCTGCCCTTGCCTCTCCTGTTTCACTGTCAAAAGCACTTTTCATCTCAAGAAGCCGACTTTTGGCCTCAAGCTGTGCATCTTTTATAAGAGTCTCAGCTTTTTTCCTTGCATCCTCTATAATTCTGAACTCTTCTCTTGACGCATCTTCCAATCGATAATTTAACTGTTTTATAGTCAGCCAGTATGCAGCGCCAGCCCCAATAGCAACACCACATATCGAACTCAATACAACAACATATTCCATTAATTTATGATCTCCCCATATTTATCTCTATGAATAAAAATATGACTCTGCATAAAGCAGATGCAAAATAACACATAGTTTTTTTCAAGTGCAGCATAAAACTTCAAAAGCGCAACGTAAAATCTTAAAATAGAACACAAGGAATCAAACTGATAGTTAAGACCTTTATGATTAAATTTTTACGGTATTATAAAACGACCATAACGGGGGTAAATGAATTGCATTGTATTTTTATATCAATAAGATAGAATTATTATATAAAAATACAACTGCAAAGCTTTCAAAAAAGCTGCAATTTGAAGGGGATGAAGGGTGTTATTTAACACTATGAAGAATAAGGGAATTTTCTGACTTTTTAAAACCCCCACATAGTGCCGTGTTGCCAATGTCTTTGAACCGAAGGTTCAAGATACGGGTCTCCAATAATACTTTTAGGCTTTTCCATCTTTACAGAGGAACATGCACACTGGTATCAGCGTGAAGACCCTTTTTTTGTAGTGTTAGGCAAAGGACATAATGCAATCACAAACATAGCAGGGGTATTAAATAGTCAAACGAACCACATGAAAAGTCTGCCCAATAAGTACAGACTCTCTTTTTCAGTTATTATAACAGACACTATACAAGTCAATCACATATTTCATGTTCAATTTTATCCAGCAATAATGTTGTTCGATTCATTACTTGAGACTCAAAACTGGCATACTGTAGCTTTAATTCAAGAAAATCACTGGACAAATTCATAGCAGCCAACAGAAGAATTGCCAGCTTATTTCTATCTGAAGCTGTAGATTTAATATGCTTTTCTGCATTCAAAACATATTGATTCAGTTCATCAATGATCTGCTCGGGCTTCTCAACATTATTATCAGGCTTAAATCTGAATTTTATACCGTAAAGGTCAATCGTTATGATGCCATCTACTGACCTCTCAATACCTATAGAACCTTTGGTTTCTATGTCTGACATCCTTTTTTAAAGTATCTCGGAAAAATTATCAAGTTTGGAGAGAAGTCTATCTATTTTGGCCTGGATAGCAGTCTGCTGCTCATTTTGCAGACCCTCTTTTTCCTTTTTTTCTTTAAGCTCAGATTCAAGAATTTCAACTTTTGATGTCAATTCGGCATTTTCAGCCTGTAAGGTCTGACACAGCTCTATTATAAAATCGACTTTTTCGTCAATGTCATTAAACTTTTTATCTATTGCTTCATTTTCCACTTCACTACCTCACAAATCTTATGGTCAAATATAATTCATAGCATTTCACAAAGTCAAGTGAATTTATTCAGCATACGCTGAGAGTATACAGCTTGAGTATCTGCTTGGATCAACGTACCTCTTTTTTAATATCTCTTAGGATCAAAGAGTTTTACATTTTTAAATAGGTTTGATCAGCTATATCTAGCAGCCACATTGGTTATCGTAACTTAATCTGTGCATATTAACATTTAAAACTCAATTGCTCAGCCTTTTTCAACTCGTCAATATTATTAACCCCCATCACCTCTTCTGGGTTGCTTCCCATAAAACACCCTGCAGATCCACTGTTTTTGAAGGCTATGGATACCAGATCGGTTAAATAATATTCCTTTTGTACATTATCCGTACTTATCAAATCAAGGGCATATATGAGAAAATCTTTTTTTATGCAATATACTCCTGAATTTACACTCTTTATTTTTTTCTGTTCAGAAGTTGCATCTGCCTCTTCACAGATAGAGGTAAACTGCCCTCTCTCATTGAATATAACTCTTCCATACCCTTGAGGAAGATCAATCTCCACACCCAGTACAGATATATCATGCTGATTGTTCAGATGATAATTGACAAAACTCTCAAGAGTCTCTTTTTTAATCAATGGAACATCACCGCATAATACCAGAATATGTTTAATATCTTGATTTAAAAATGGGACAGCAGCCCTCACCGCGTCACCTGTTCCAAGAAGTTGTTCCTGAAATGCGTAAGAGACTTCAAACTGACGATCTATCTCCTCTTGCACCAGTTCTGCCTTATGCCCCACAACTACAACAATATTTCTACTAAACAGAGAATATGCACACCCAACGACTAAACTTATCATGCTTTTACCATGAATCCGGTGCAGGACTTTTGGAAGTTCTGATTTCATCCTAGTACCTTTCCCAGCGGCAAGTATAATAACGCCAACTTCTGTCATGTTCATTGAAACATCCTTAATTAGATAAAAGGATCAACTGTCTTATATATTAAACTCTATTTAATAGGGCCAACCGCCCGTGTCTGCCATCTCCATGGAGAGACACAGGGGTACCCTACGTTCCCCCTCCAAAGCATGACCGTTATAAAAAACGGTTAAAAAAAGAGGGATACCCTCGTCTATATCTGGGTATCCCTCTAAATGGAATAAAATTCAAATACTACAAACATCAACTTAGAACAATAAATATTTGAATCTATTGTCTCATTAACTCCCTACATCAGACTTTGATTATTGAGAGTCTATGGATAGCTCTTCTCAAAGCAGCTTCAGCTCTTAAAAAATCAATATCACCGCCAGCAGCAAGTCTTTTTTCTGCCCTTTCTCTGGCTCTTCTTGCCCTCTCAACGTCAATATCTTTTCTTCTCTCTGCAGACTCTGCCAGCACAGTCACTTTGTTTGGAAGAACTTCGGCAAACCCGCCACTTATAAAGAGAACCCTCTCTTTTCCAGAGCTGTCTTTATACCTAAGGGTTCCAAGTTTAAGCGAGGTCAGAAAGGTCGTATGGCCCCTTAGTACACCAAATTCACCCTCTGAACCTGGAGCCACAACAATCTGGGCTTCTTCACTAACAACAGCCTTAGAAGGGGTAACCACTTCCAGAAATATATTCTCAGCCATTCTTCCCCCTGTGTTATTTATCCTCTCTCATTTTGGCAGCTTTTGCAACCACCTCTTCAATGGAGCCTACCATATAGAAAGCACCTTCAGGAAGATCATCATGCTTCCCTTCAATAATCTCTTTAAATGATCTTACTGTATCCTCAACTTTGACAAATTTGCCAGCCATACCAGTAAATGTCTCTGCAACATGGAACGGCTGAGATAGAAATCTCTGAAGCTTCCTGGCTCGCTGAACTGTGATTTTATCCTCATCAGAAAGCTCATCAATACCTAGAATAGCAATAATATCCTTTAGTTCCTTATATTTCTGAAGGGTCTGCTGAACTGTCCTGGAGACCTGATAGTGCTCTTCACCAATATAGGCAGCATCAAGGATTCTTGAGGTTGAGTCAAGTGGATCAACTGCCGGATATATACCAAGCTCTGCAATCTGACGGGAAAGAACAACAGTACCATCAAGATGGGCAAATGTTGTTGCAGGTGCAGGATCAGTCAAGTCGTCAGCAGGCACATACACGCACTGAACCGCTGTTATTGATCCTTTGTCTGTAGATGTAATTCTCTCCTGCAGCTCGCCCATGTCAACAGCAAGGGTTGGCTGATAACCAACAGCTGATGGCATACGGCCAAGTGTAGCTGAAACCTCTGCACCAGCCTGGGTAAAACGGAAGATGTTATCAATAAAGAGTAGAACATCCTGCCCCTCTTCATCACGGAAATATTCAGCACAGGTTAACGCTGAAAGCGCAACCCTTGCTCTTGCTCCTGGAGGTTCTGTCATCTGTCCATAAACAAGAGCACATTTAGGCAGAACACCTGAATTTTTCATTTCGTGATAAAGGTCATTCCCTTCACGGGTTCTTTCGCCAACGCCTCCAAATACAGAGATACCACCATGCTGCATGGCAATGTTATTAACCATTTCCATCATGATAACGGTTTTACCCACACCTGCACCACCAAACATTCCCATTTTACCACCGCGTGGGAACGGAACCAGAAGATCAATAACCTTGACACCAGTTTCAAGAACCCTGACGCTGGTATCCTGATTAATAAATGCAGGGGCAGATCTATGGATCGGCATAAGCTTTGAGCGGTCAATATCGCCAAGTCCGTCCACCGGTTTTCCTACAACATTCAGAACTCTGCCAAGAGATGCTGCACCTACTGGCATCATAATGGGGTTACCGGTATCCTTGACAGACATACCTCTTTGAAGGCCATCAGTAACATTCATACCAATACATCTGACGACATTATCTCCAAGGTGCTGTGCAACCTCAATTACAAGGTTATCCTCCTCATTATTGATAACAGAGTTGGTCACAGTAAGCGCAGTAAGAAGCGGTGGAAGTTTGCCAGGTTCAAATCTAACATCAACAACAGCACCCAGTACCTGCGCTATCTTTCCTATATTTTCAGCCATGTATTCCTCCTGTAAAAGCTGTTAAATTCTATATATTTCAATATCATCCTTTAAGTGCCTCTGCACCCCCGACAATATCCATAAGATCTGCTGTAATGCCAGCCTGGCGTCTTTTGTTAAAGATGGTCTGCAATTCACCAATCATATCCTGACATGCCTTTGTGGCATTTTCCATAGCCTTCATTCTTGCAGCATGTTCACTGGTTGAGGTTTGAAGCAGTGCATTATATATCTGAATGAAAATATTCTTTGGAAGCATCTCTCCAAGCAAAGCATCTGATGATGGTTCACAGATATGTTCTGCAAGATAGAGGTCATCTTTTCCAGCAGATGGTGAATTGTCATTTTTTACCATCTCGTCAAGCGATGGTATTGGGAGAAGCTGCTTGATGACTGGCTCCTGCCGTGCCATTGTCTTGAAATTTGCATATATCAGATATACCTCATCAACTGATCCTTCAAGGAAACGGTTGATGAGTTTCTGTCCTGAAGTCGATGCCACGCTGAAATCAAATTTGCCACCAACAACCCCGATATACTGGTCATCTATTGTCATTACGCTGTTTTTGGCCCAGTCTCTGCCCTTTTTCCCGAAACATGTTAATGACACTTCCTTACCCTGTAGGTTGTTTTTGATAAATTTATCAGCTTTGTCGATAAGGTTAACATTAAAACCACCGCAAAGTCCTCTGTCTGACGTACAGAGGATCACATTCACCTTGCTCACGGCTTCCCTGGGAACCAGAAGGGGACTTGCCTCCTCTCCTGCCTTTCCAGCAATACTTCCCAGTACTTCAGAGAACTTGGATGCATAGGGTTTGAAAGCCTCCATGCTCTGCTGGGCACCGCGCAGTCTGGAAGTAGCAACCATCTTCATGGCAGAGGTGATCTGCTTGGTCTTCTTTACACTACTTATCTTTGTCTTTACTTCCTTTAACGTTGCCATAAATCTACCTCTAAAGCCTTTGAATTAATAAAAAGTACCATACAAAAGAATCTAAGATACTGCCCGTATGTCTATGAAACAACGGACTACCACCTGTTGTTAAAAAATCAATTAGCAACCTCTTTTCTGTAGAAAATCAATTGCCAAGCTGTTTCAATGGCAGGTAACTTATACAGTTGCACTGAACTCTTCATCATAGGCTTCAAGGGATTTCTTTATTCTGGCTTCAATATCGGCTGTAATCTGTTTCTTGTCTGCAAGGGATGTCAATACGTCCGGGAATCTGTTTTCAACAAAAGCATAGAGTCCTTTTTCATATTTTGCAACAGCCTTTTTGGGATATTTATCCAGATAGCCTCTGGTACCTGCATAGAGCACAAGAACCTGTTTTTCCATTGGAAGAGGCTGGAACTGGGGCTGTTTCAAAAGCTCGACAAGTCTCTCACCACGAGTTAACTGCCTCTGGGTGGCGGCATCCAGATCGCTTCCAAATGCAGCAAAGGCCTCAAGCTCACGATACTGTGCAAGGTCGAGCCTCAAAGTACCAGCAACCTGCTTCATAGCCTTTACCTGAGCAGCACCACCTACACGGGAAACAGAAAGACCTACGTCAATAGCAGGTCTGACACCTGAGAAGAAAAGACCCTTGTCAAGGTATATCTGACCATCGGTAATGGAGATAACATTGGTGGGAATAAATGCAGAAACGTCACCTTCCTGAGTCTCAATAATTGGAAGTGCCGTCAGAGAACCAGCACCCAATTCATCAGAAAGTTTTGCGGAACGTTCAAGCAGACGGGAGTGGTTATAGAAAATATCTCCAGGGAAAGCCTCGCGTCCAGGAGGACGTCTCAGAAGCAGAGATACCTGACGGTAAGCAGCCGCCTGTTTGGAAAGGTCATCGTATATGATAAGGGCATGCTCACCTTTGTCACGGAAATATTCACCCATGGCACATCCGGCAAAAGGGGCAAGGTACTGCATGGCAGCTGGCTCACTGGCGCTGGCCACAACAACTGTGGTATATTCCATGGCACCATGCTCTTCAAGGGCAGCAACAACCTGAGCAACTGTGGATTTCTTCTGGCCACAGGCAACATAGATACACTTAACATCAGAGTATTTCTGTGCAATAATGGCATCAACGGCAATAGCGGTCTTACCGATCTGACGGTCACCAATGATCAACTCACGCTGGCCTCTTCCCACCGGTGTCATGCCGTCAACAGCCTTGGAACCAGTGTAGCAGGGTTCATGAACTGATTTTCTTGCAATAACACCAGGAGCTACGAGTTCCATATTCATAGTTAGCTTAGTATCAATAGGGCCTTTACCGTCAATCGGCTCACCTGTAGTTGTCACAACACGACCTAAGACAGCCTCTCCAACAGGAACGGATGCAATGCGGTCAGTTCTTTTAACAACATCACCCTCCTTGATCTTCTTGTCCTCACCGAGAATTGCAACACCTACATTGTCCTCTTCAAGGTTAAGGGCAAGCCCAAGAACGCCACCGGGAAACTCAACAAGCTCCATTGCCTTTACTTTTCCCAGTCCGTAAACACGGGCAATACCATCACCCACAGAGAGGACAACGCCTGTTTCGCTGAGCTCCACCTCTTTATCAAAATCTCTGATCTGCTCTTTTATAATCTGGCTTATCTCTTCAGCTCTTATTTCCATTAGACAATTTCACCCCTTTTTAATGATTCTCTCATATTGAACAGTTGAGTTTTCACGCTGCCGTCCAGCACAAGGTCTCCTATCTTTGTAATGATTCCACCGATAAGAGAGGGATCCTGCTCAACATCCAGAATAATATCTTTACCGGTTCTCTTAGCAAGACCCTGCCTGATCTTTTCAGTTGCCTCGTCTGACAACTTTGTTGCAGAAACCAAAGTTGCATGGACAACACCCTTCAACTCATCAGCAAGTGTTTTATAGAATTCACATATTTCACGCAAAAATCCAATACGTCCCTTATCAAAAAGCAACATAACCAAGGACTTAATGGTTCGGGAGAAATCGGTCTTTTCAAGAACAGCAGAGAGAACATTTCTCCTGTCATTTTTACCGAACAGTGGATTGGTTATCGCTTTTTCCAGCTCTGTACTGCCATCAAAGAGTGCAATAAAGGCGCTCAGCTCAGTTGTGTACTGATCTGCCTGACCATCTTCTTTACCGATAAGCATCAACGCCTTGGCATAACGCCTTGCAACAGCTAAATTTTTCATGATGCCACCACCTTATCCAAGTATTCATCAACCAGTCGATCCTGGTCTTCAGAGGCAATTGAAGCTTTCACAAGCAATTCTGCCTGTAAAAGGGCTTTTTCTGCAATTTCCTGCTGCAACTTGGATTTAGCAGCTTTGAATTCCTGTTCAATGTTGCGTTTAGCACTCTCTTCAAGCTTTACAGCCTGTGCCTCAGCTTCAGCAAGGATCCTCTTTTTTGCCTCTTCGCCCTGTCGGACATAATCTTGCACAATTCTTTCAGACTCTCTGCTCAGATCCGCAAGTTTCTCCTCATAATCCGCAAGAGTCTTCTGTGCAGCAGCCTTTTTTTGCTCAAGGTCCGCAAGTTGATCCTGAATATCCTTTACACGGGATGAAAAAAACTGTGCCACCGGTTTTCTGGCAATGTAAAAAAGAACACCTACCAGAACAAGAAAGTTTAAGACTTTATAGGTGTCCGTTACCATCCATCCCTTGGGCGCAGCCTCATGTCCGCCTCCAGATGATGCTAAAGCGATACCCACAGAGACAAAAAACAGGGCAGACGCGGCCGGAAGAGTCATTTTGCAAAGGTGTTTCATTGTTCTTGCAATCTTCATCAGCACGCCCTCCCCAGTATTTTTTCGCTAATTGCTTTGGCAAAAGCATCAACCTCTTTTTCCAGTACGAGTCGAGCTTTTTCAGTCTCTTCAGCCACCTGACCACGAATTGCCGCAAGGTTTGCCTGAGCCTTTTTGTTAATTCTTTCAAGTATCGCTTTCTCTTCCTGAGATGCCTGATCGACAAAAGTCTCTTTCTGCTTGAGACCTTCTGTTCTGGCACTTTTAAGACCTTCCTTATAGGCGTCATCCTTATCGGAAGCCTTTGATGAAAGGGTCTTAACACCCCTTTCAAGGCTGTCGATCTTCTCCTTACGTTCAAGGAGGATTCGCCGGACAGGCTTAAACAGAACCAGATTCAGGGCATAAAGGAGAAAAAGGAAATTGATGATCTGAATAAACAATGACCCATCAACACTAACCATAGATTTCCCTCCGCCAGTTAATAATTAATATATACCAACACCCTATCCCATCTGCCAGACCCTCTTCGTGGGTATGGCTTAAATACGAAACTCAGACTTAACTTAACCAATAAAATCATACCCAAAACATCAGACACTCCAGTCAGAAAAGTTAATGAGTACAAGAGGCTCAAATTCAAAAAAATTGACTATCACCAAGATGCTTTTTTGTCAACATGCAAATCATATTTAGCATCTTTAAATATGACTTGGCTATATCAAATCATATCAAATCATAACGAACCTGCGCATACTGATATTTAAAAGAATACCGATTCCAATCATATTGGTAACAACAGAAGAGCCTCCATAGCTGACAAGAGGTAGCGGTACACCGACGACTGGCATAAGCCCCATAACCATCCCAACATTAATGAAAATCTGCCAGAAAATCATAATAGTAATACCAAAGGCGAGAATTGACCCAAACATATCACGGCAACAGTATGAGATATTAAGCCCCCATAAAAGCAGCATGAAGTAGAGCAGCAGAAGTACACAACAGCCTGCAAAACCCCATTCTTCAGCCAGAACAGATAATATGAAGTCTGTATGGTGTTCTGGCAGAAATGCCAAAGCATTCTGGGTACCTTGCAAAAAGCCTTTCCCTGACAACATTCCTGAACCAATGGCAATCTTTGACTGAATAATATGATACCCAGCACCTAAAGGATCCCGATCAGGATCCAGAAATGTCAATACTCGCCCCTTCTGATAATCCTTTAAAAGGAATAGCCACGCAAGCGGAACAGTTAGAAGTGCAACCACTGCACAGGAAAAGAAAACACTTTTTTTAACCTTTACAAACAGAGTCATGGACGTTGCAATGAACAGAAGAAGCAGTGCTGTACCAAGATCTGGCTGAAGCACTATCAATAAAAAAGGGAAAAAAAGTAATAAAGCTGGTTTGATAAGATGCCTGAAAGGGAGACCGCTTTCTGAAACAGTACCAGAGTAGGCAGAAGCCAATGCAAAGATCAGAGAGAGCTTCATCAGCTCTGACGGCTGCATGGTAAATGGGCCAAAAGCAAGCCATCGTCGTGACCCCCCCACATATTTGCCAAACATCAGCACTGCAACTAAAAGCCCTACACAGACTACATATGCAATAAAAGCACCCCTGTCAAACAATTTATATGGAATGGCCAGGGAGCAGAGAAGAACCATAAAACTTCCTGCGATCCAGATCATCTGCTTCTGGAAGAGAATATGCATTGCCCCGCCTGGATCTCCGGCATTTACAGCACTGTAGAGCACCCCAAGCCCCAATGTACCGATCAAAAACGTGATGATCATCAATCCCCAATCAAAATTCTCCAGAAGCCGCCTGTCAAACACAACAACCACCCATACAAATTAATTCCATACACGTTTATCTATCTTGAAATATAAGCCCACATTCTGCACCTATGATCATAATCTATTGATTGTATCAAGAGTGGCTAAAAATAAAATACAATACCAATAATTTCATATGGTTATGGCGAAGATGCGGAATGTCAGATAAGAGTTATTCTGCTCAATATCTTCACCGTGCAACACTTGGCATCATACCCTTGAGTTCCAACCATGTACGAATAACTTCACCTGCCACTGGAGCTGCTGCTGTTGAGCCGTGTTCACCATGCTCAACGATTACAGCAACCGCAATTACAGGATTTTCAGCAGGTGCATAACAGACAAACCATGCGTGATCTCTTAAATGGTAATCAAATTTCCGTTTACTATCCCTGTCAGCCTTTTTTAAGCTGAACACCTGAGCTGTGCCTGTTTTTCCTGCAATATCAACTCCTTTTATACGAATGAGCTTTGCAGTACCGCTTTCACTGTCAACAACCTTCAGAAGCCCCTCTTTTATCAACTTCAGAGTCTGCCTGCTGGCGGGAAGACCACCTAGTATTTCCGGCTCCAACTCCAGATTACTCTCTGTAGCACCATTATAATCATGAATGGACTTCAAGATTCTGGGTCGATAGATAGTGCCATTATTGCCCACAGCAGCAAACAGGAGTGCCATCTGTAGTGGAGTGGTCAGATTAAATCCCTGACCAATAGCAATTGAAAGAGACTCTCCCCCTTGCCATGGAGTGCCAAAGCGTTTTTTTTTCCATGCTGCTGTTGGTATGAGTCCTGGACGCTCATTGGCAAGTTCAATGTGGGTAAGCCTGCCAAGCCCACAGCCAGTTGCATACTTTGCCAGCGTGTCCACACCAAGGATCTCACCAACACGGTAAAAAAATACATCACAAGACTGCTCTAAAGCACTGACAATATTGAGCCTGCCATGTCCACTTTTTTTCCAGCACCGATACTCTCTGTTACCATATTTATAATGCCCAGGACAGAAATAGGTGGTATTTATATCTGCAACCCCCTCTTCAAGAGCTGCAATTGCAGTTATAATCTTGTATGTCGATGCAGGAGGATATTCCCCTTGAATAGCCTTGTTTGACATTGGCTTATCAGGATTTGATATGAGTGCTTTCCATTTATCGCTTGATATGCCACCAATAAAGTCATTAAGGTCAAAAGAGGGGGCACTGACCATGGTCAGTACATCTCCATTGGATGGATCAATGGCCACCACAGCACCGGTTTTCCCCTCCATTACAGATTCAGTTTTATGCTGAAGTGCTGAATCAATAGTAAGTAGAAGATTTTTTCCTGGAATGGGGTCAACTGTTTTAATAATACGCACCAGTCTTCCACTGGCATCAACCTCAATCTGCCGGCCACCTCTTTTACCATGAAGAAGATGTTCAAAGGCCTTTTCTGCACCGTATCTGCCAATCGAATCCCCAGATCTTACATCAGGGTAGATGTTGCTTTCAATCTCCTGTGGATTGACCTCTCCAAGATAGCCGATAACATGAGCAGCACTCTGTTTATAGATGTAATTGCGCATGGGCTCCACATCAACCTTGACACCAGGAAGATCAAAGCCGTGTGCTTCCACAACTGCAAGCTGATCCCTCGTAATATTTCTTTTCAACAGCAGTGGCTTATAAATAGATACCCTTCTGCCAGCGTCAACCCGCTCCATCAACTCTTCAACCGGCACCCCCGTAAAATCTGCCAGCTTATCAATCGTCTCCTCAACAGGTTCGGCGTCCTGAAGAATGACTTTCAGATCAAAGGAGGGGATGTTGTCAACCAGCAATGTACCATTTCTATCATAGATAAGACCTCTGGGAGCAAGTACACTCTGAAGCCGGATGCAGTTGTTCTCCGAAAGCCTGCGATATTCATCTCCCTCCACCACCTGAAGATAGACAAATCTCACCAGAAGAACAGAAAAAGCAGCCATGATTATAGCAGCTGAATTCATAAGTCTTTTTTTCAGCCACTCCCTGTCTGGATTCTTCATACAACGCCTTTTGCATCCAGCTTACCACATATAGCATCTATATTATGAATGATTACAATAAAAATAGGGACCAGAAAAAAGGCCCACAGGCTCTGCTCTCCGGCAATAAGAATATTCTCTACTGGAAAAGCTTCCCTGCCATACCTGATAAAAAAAGAAAAAAAAAGAAACAGATGCTCCATAATGACAGAAACAGCACTGATACATGGCATGAAAATGATATTTTTACTATGCACAAATCGCTTGAGAAATTGTACCAGTATAAATATCCATACATAGGCAATTGTATAGAGCCCCAGAGGTGCTCCAGAGAGGCTGTCCATACACAAGCCGATCAACAGAACTGCAACTATCATGGCAAAATTAGAGAACATGAGAGAAAAAGCAAGAATAATAATAAGCATGAGATCAAAACAGTGGTAAAAAAAGGAGATGGACGGGAACACAGAGGTCTGGAATACGATCATAGTCAGTGACAGAATGAGGTAAAAAAAAAATTTTATCATCGTGTCTCTTTTTTGGAGGAGTTTACCGTTTTTGAAGATGCATTTTTAACAGATCTCTTGATCTGTTTATAAGATTCACTCTCCGGCCTGTCAGAGATATCATAAGGATCTGAATATATCTCTGTTGATCTTATCCGAGACTCCCTCTTAACCTGGGATGAGACTCTCTTCAGATCAACTGGATTTTCCTCTGCTCCGGTTGATCTGATATCTCTATTTAAGACACTCTCTTTCTGATCAGGAACGCTATCATCATAAAAAGCACCATTATCCGGTGAGTTCAGACTCGCATCCTCCTCTTCCGGGACATACAGGTCACTATCACTAGACTCTACAGAAAAGCCTGTTGTCGTAGAGACAAGAACCTCTTCCAGTTTATGGAAATCGACAAAGGTCTTGATCAGGATCATCTGAAACAGATCCGAATTTTCATTGTTAACATCAAGAACCTCTCCAATCCTGAGCCCCTTTGGAAAAACCTGATCCAGACCAGATGAGATGATGATGTCTCCTGGCATGATAGCATCTTTTCTAAGGGCATATTCAAACAGACACTGATCGGTATTGTTGCCTTGAACGATCCCCCTTGCTCTCGAACTTTGAACCAGAGCATCCACAGCGCTGTTACGATCAGTAATCAGAAGAACTCTGGAAGACTTCTCAGAAACATCTACAATCTGTCCTACAATCCCTTCTGAAACAAGAACTGGTAGCCCCTTGACCAGTCCATCCCCCCCCCCCTTATTAATTGTAAGGGTCTGAAACCATGGGGATGGATCCCTGCCAATCACCTTGGCTGCTATGAGAACGTTCTCAGAAGAGTTGTTGAAATCAATAAACTCTCTTAACCGGCTGTTTTCAAGCTCAAGCTCCCGGCACTGGTTCCGTAGTGCCATTGTAAGGGCAAGCTCTCTCTTAAGCTCACGGTTCTCTTCACCTGCGTTGATAGTTAAAAAATAGATATTCCAGATATCAGTGCACCAGGCAAATGAAGCTGAAACTACCATTTGAAATGGAGAGATAAGGGATATCACAATACGTTCAACACCATTTTCGGACAGAGTACTGCGACTGCTGACTGTAAGTATGGTAAAAGTTGTTGCAATAAAAATGACAATCCCTATGAGAAATGCCGTTTTTCTGGAGAACATTGAATTATGTAATTACCACTTCTCTTAAGATATCAATTGCATCCAGCGCCTTACCACACCCAATGGCAACAGTTGAGAGAGGATCTTCTGCAATAATAATGGGAAGTCCTGTCTTCTCACGAAGCAGCTTATCCAAGTTTTTTAACAGTGCTCCACCACCTGTCAGGACTATACCGTTATCCACTATATCTGCTGCAAGCTCAGGTGGTGTCTGCTCAAGAACAATCTTGACTGTCTCCACAATAGCATCTATCTGTTCGGAAATAGCCATGCAGACCTCTTCAGAATCAATCTCCAGAATCTTTGGTACCCCGGAAACAAGATCACGCCCTTTAACCTCAATGGTCTCCACCATATCCTCATCAGGATAGGCATTTCCAATGGTTGTTTTAATAATTTCTGCAGTTCTCTCTCCGATCAGCATGTTGTATTTTCTTTTAATATGCTGAGTTATAGACATATCCATCTTGTCGCCAGCTACCCGTATAGATCGACTGGTCACAATACCTGCAAGCGAAATAACGGCAACCTCTGTTGTGCCACCTCCAATATCAACAACCATGTTACAGGTTGGCTCAGTCACAGGAAGGCCCGCACCAATTGCAGCTGCCATTGGCTCTTCAATCAAAAAAACCTCTCTTGCCCCTGCAAGCTCGGCAGACTCTCTTACTGCCCGTTTCTCAACCTGCGTGATACCAGATGGAACTGCAATCACAATTCTGGGTCTGACAAGAGTTCTGCGGTTGTTATGTACTTTCCTAATAAAATGTTTGAGCATTGCCTCAGTGACTTCAAAATCGGCAATAACTCCATCACGCATGGGACGGATGGCAATAATGTTGCCAGGAGTTCTTCCAAGCATTTTTTTTGCCTCAATTCCAACAGCCAAAACTCTATTTTTTGCTCTTTTATCTGTCCGCACAGCAACCACTGAAGGTTCACTGAGCACTATTCCCTTGCCTTTGACATACACAAGTGTATTGGCAGTCCCAAGATCTATTGCCAGATCACTTGAAAATACACCAAGAAGAGAATCCAATATCAGGTTCATATTACCCCTTCTCATGAAATAATCATACGACAGTCACGTAATGAAATTCAACATATAATGACAAAAATTCTTTTAAAACAGACAGCAGCGGGTGACAGAATGTCTCATCATCTGCGTCATGATATTAAAGGTCATCTGCTAACAGAAAAGCAATTTTTTTACAAGAACAAAAAATATGATCCATACAGATTATGTAGCAGCCATAGCGTAAAACATCTCAATATCATTCAAGAAGAACTTCAACTATCATATCATGTATCTCAGGGCGGAAAGCCTTGATTTTCTGATTTTCTCTACTTGGATGAACTCTGTTTGAAAGCAGTACCACAATAAGTGATTTTAACGGATCCATCCAGAATGATGTGCCAGTAAATCCAAGGTGACCAACGCTCTCAGAGGAGAAATATCTGCCAGCAGAAGAGCCTGAAAGAGAGGGGGTGTCAAACCCGGCAACCATCTCTCCACTACCCTTTTTGGTCAAGAACTCTTTGAGCAGCTCTCTGTCAATCAGCCCACTCTCTCTGCCATGCAGCAGATGCATAAGTTCGATAAGAAGACGCCACACAGCAGATGCTGTCCCAAAGAGTCCAGCATGGCCATCAACTCCGCCAACTGCCCAGGCATTGTCATCATGAACCTCTCCACGAACTATTTTTTTTCTCCATGGACATCTTTCAGTGGAGACAAATCTTCTGAGATTTTTCAGACAACTTCTGCTCTTATTTTTTTCACAATCAACTTGACTCCTCTTATCTATCCGCATGAAAAAAAGATCTCTGATGCCAGCTGGTTCATAGATCTGCTTACAGGCAAACTGGTCCAATTGATAGCCTGAGACTATTTCAACCACCCATGCAAGAAGAATATAGCCAAGATCACTGTAAACCTGCTTCTCTCCAGGCTTTGCGACAAGCGGCTCTTGCAGAACAAGCTGCCTCATGAAGCCTCTTCTCAATGGTTCTGGAGTGCCAACCACCCTCTCATAGAAAGGTCTGTGAGCAGGTAGGCCAGATGTATGACGCAATAACTGATCTACAGTAATATCAGCCTTATCTGTGCCACGGCTCTCATTCAATATCAGCCCCAATCTCTGATCAACAGAAAGAACCCTGCGTTCAACCAGCTTCATTACACAAAGAGCTGTTGCAAGGGGTTTAGTAAGCGACGCCAGATCAAACAGAGAATCTGTTTTCATCAACTGCCCAGAACCGATATCTGCAAGCCCGAATGGCTCATGAAATATCACCTCATCCATGTATGATACCAAGAGAACCGCACCAGGAAAAACTTCACTGTTTACAGCTCTTTGCATCTGCCTTGCAACTCTATCCATACTCTTATTGATCATCTTCTATTCACCAGAATAGCACTGCTCCATTTAAATATTCATTACGTGTAGGCAAAATAGATCCCTCAATCAGCTTTATGCCATCTAATTTCCCGTCCGCCTATTCAGAATTCACCCCCTCCATGTTATCTTTTTCTCCTCTGTATTGATCTGAACTGTTGCGGAAAAACGCAGCGACAGGTTTATCTTACCATGACCAGCATCAAGCCCGGACAGTACAGGCAGTGGAGGATTATCAAAAATTTCAAGCACTATCTCCTCAATAATCTTCCGCTTCTTATCAATATCAGACCATTTCAGTTGTTCATTTATCCCCATAGGCTTCCCTACTCTGTCTATTCCATACACGCTCTTAGGATCACCCCTTTGAGCCTGTATATTACATTCAGCCTTGTGATCGTATCCTTCAAATGAACCTAGAACAACCCCTTTGACCCCCTTGAACAGACCAGCAAGTTTCATATGGCTCAACATTCTGTCTATTTTATAGGGAGGCTCACCCACATCTTCCAGAAATAGAATGGTACCATCAAGATCAGGCTGAAAGGGTGTGCCAGTAAGATGACACAGGGTTGCAAGATTTCCACCGGTGAATCTGCCTGAAGTAACCCCGCCTCTCAGAATTTTTCCTGCACCATGGTTAAAAGTAATCTCAGAAACATAATCAAGAGTCTCATCACCACGATTAATAGCCATGTCAGAGCAAGGAGCGCTGGAGGTCAACTCTCTATAGAGTGAGTTCACTGTCTCAGGCAGGGCATACGCAAGAGTTGTGACTACAGGGCCATGTACCACCTGCATATGAGCCCTTCCAGAGATGGCAGAAAGCAGAGCTGTCACATCACTGAATCCAACAAATAGCTTTGGATTTCCTTTTATCAGATCATAGTCAATATGCTCAAGAAGTCTCAATGCCCCAAACCCGCCTCTTGCACAGATGATTCCGTCAATATCACCATTTTCAAAAAGGGTATTGATCACCCCTGCCCTCACCTGCTCATCACCTGCCATATATCTTTTTTTTTCATAAATCTCATGCGGGATATGAATGTGAAACCCCATTGATTCAAGTACTGTTATCCCCCGGCTGAAAAGAGCAGGGTCAAAGGTTCCAGATGGGGCACAAACGCCAAGAGTATCCCCTGGCTCAAGTGGTGGAGGTTGGATATAACTATCTACAGTCACAATATATTCCCCATTAAAATAAGAGTTTAAATGCCTTTAGGTCAATATTTGCTCTCCATTCACTTATTTCTTAGTGTTTTGTTAATTATTCAAGCACAACATATTGTTTTTGAATTTTGCAAATAAATACAAGGCATGCATTGTATGGGCTTGATCATATCTTCGGCCAGCGCAACATTATATAATACGTGATTACTGACGATCACAGCAAGAATCACCACCACTGAATAACAAAATATGCTGGCGTACAAAACTAATCAACTGTTCTTTGTAATTTTTAAAACTTATAATAAAATTAA
>Ga0209800_10001795_pt1 | contig 20816 bp, 15 predicted proteins | sample Higcelweek8metaG_FD_187174 | JGI IMG/M metagenome (GOLD analysis project Ga0209800, IMG submission 187174) | Freshwater pond sediment microbial communities from the University of Edinburgh, under environmental carbon perturbations - High... | ecosystem: Environmental > Aquatic > Freshwater >...
TGGAAGGGTAACGACTGTTTGCACTTGTTGGATTCTCAAGATTCATTACATTGTTAAAGTTAGGATTAAGGGCTTTTGTAAAAATATTGTTGTACTCAAATTTGTTGATTTTTGCATTAATTTTAAAGTACATCATTGGCGCCGAAAAATCAGATAAAATCATCGAACGATATCCATCCCCGATAAAAAGTCTGTCATATCCAAGTGTGAAATTTAAATTTTCAGTTGCTTTAATTGCAATGCTTCCGTATGCTGCAGAAAAATCATATTTATAATACCCACTTAATTGTTTTACCCTACCATAACCTGGAATTACTCCATAATTATTATAAAAACGTGCTATATGAATTGGCATTACTCCTTGATTCTCAAAGAAAGAACTATTAAAATAAACCCTTGAATCTAGATTTCCCGAAACGATAATACCGCGAGTGTTTAAATATCCAAGATCATGAAGTTCATCCTGATTTAATCTGAAATCAACAATTGGGTCAACAGTAATGGTAAAATTGCTGTCTTTACCAACGATAAAATGCTCGTCAAAGAGTTTTCGACCAAACCAGGTTTTGCGATTGCTTTCTGGAGTTGAAAAGATGAGGCTATCATATAAATTATTTTCGACACCTATTGCAGGTCTGATAAGGGTATTATTTGCGCCAAAATAAACATCTTTTTCGTTCAAATTCTGGAAATGGCCTGTAAGGGGATAGTCCTGAGCAAAAAGGGCGAAGGAGGAAAGGAGAAATAATATTACAGTAAAATGCTTTATCAAGATACTTAATTCTATTTTTTACAAATTTAGTTTTTTTTGTCAAGTTTCTCCTCAACTGATTTTACCTTCCCTTCCATTCTTCCGATGGGTTTATTGGTCTGAATATCGAAATTTACACTACAATAGACTCTTTGAGTATCTTTTTCGAGTATTGCGTATGATTTCTTTACTATTTCGAGGGCTTGCTCTAGTGTATCCGTTTCAACAATGGTTCCCATTGCAGTAAGTTTATAATCAAAACCCGATTCGGAAACTATTTTTACAATTTTGCTGACAAATTCGCTTACACTGCTTCCTTTATCCGTAGGAAACATTGCGTAATTCATTAATACTGACATAATATTTTATTTGTTTATTGCACTGATTAGTTCCCTTGCAATTATTCTTTCAATTGATTTAGTAACTTCAATATAAGCCAGATTATCTGCTGCGATAAAATTATTTCCGGAATAATCTGTTGCGGAAGTTTTACGGTATATTACATTTCCTTTTGAGTCTGACAAATCAAAAGTATAACTCATTGTCACAATTGATTCGCCGTAATTTTCGCCATTTTTAATTGTATTACTGGTTATTTTCAGAACATAATCTGGGTTTTCACTATTGGTTATTATAAAATCTCCTCCAAGTAAACCCTCAAAAGCACTTTGCAACTGATCACCATCTTCGCGAATTTTACCAAAAGATTTCTCTTCAGATAATATTTTAAGAACGGGCTTTTCGATGTTTACTCTTACGGTTAAATTTGATGCTGGAATCCCTTTAATCAGACTGCGTATCAAGGGGTCTTTTGCTGAACGTGAAAAACTTAGCATATCGATACTAATTGACATTGTTTCGACATTCGTAATAGATTTTATTTTTTTTATTGCCGGATAAATTTTCCCATCAAAAGCCGAAACTTCCGAATTTCGCAATAATCCCAATCCAGTAAAATTGATTTTCACAGGTATGCCCGAAACGGGATACCCTCTCTGGTCAACGATTTTAAAGCTGAATACAGTTGGGTCGAGTGCGACACCTTTTTTAACATTTATTTCTTCACTTTTAAAAACTATTTCAAGACTGTTGACAAATTCATCAATTGAACAGAATAATACATTGCCTAGATCTTTTTCTTCACCTTCTATATCGGTAAGAGTACTCTCTCCCAAGTAGGGTTTTAAAATTGTCAGAGCTTCAATATAAAATAAAAATGCATTGTAGTGCAATTGTCTGCCAATAAGTTCTGTAGCTTGATAGTATTTGTTTTTTGCGTCAAGTACCGTTTGTTGTTTTTTATTTTCTTTTCTGGTCTGATATTCAGATTTTGATAGTCGATAATATACCCAGTAATAGTTCTCGTCCTCCCAAGTGTCGACAAGTTCATACCCCTCCAATTGTTGATTTGTTGACGCGATTATCTCCGATGTGAAATTTTCCGTTATTTCATAATTGGTTTCGATGAGTGATAATACTGAGGTGCTTTCAATTTTTACCGAAATACTTGAAGACATGTCTGCTAGGGCTTTCTGCTGAGCATTTGCCATATAGTCTGATGGTAAAAATCCTTTCTTCGGGGAAGAACTTACTCCGATGTAATACATTGAGTTTTGTGGCTTAGCAGATACCCATTCTGGCATCGGATTCTTTTCGTCAACCTGTTTTTTGCCAATTTGGCAAGATGATACCACAAAAACAAGCAGGATAATTATCGAAATAAGCAGTTTTTTCATCTACTTAATTTTCATTTACAAAATTGGTAACAGTCTTTGAAATTTCAGTTGCTGATGCGTCCAGAACTTCACCATTCAAGGTATTATAATCCTTAATTTGCTTTCTGGTATTAAATAATAAATTTTTAAGCTCTTTTATTGAATTAGCATCGTCTTTTATTTGATCTTCGGGACTATCAGTTTTAATGTCTTTCCAATAACCGGGAACAAGATTGTTTACATCTCCCGTAAATGAGGCATAGTATATTTCATCTTTTGATTGAAAAGTTTTTAAGTTGGTAAAATAAATTTCATTTGTACGACCGTTCACTAGTTTATAAGTCATTGTTATATCAACTGTTCTGGTCATTTTGTGTTCGAAATATTTAACTTTATCATACTCTGTTTTTGTTTCGTTTTGTCCTGTTGTTTGATTGAGAACCGTTACTTTTTTTCGTAAATATCCATGTTTTTCTATATCTTGTAATTGTCCTTTATCCGAAACCAATGTGGAGATTTCACAAAATAGAATTGCATTAGGGGTTATTGGTTTTGCTGTTTGGGAATCTATACTCTCCAGTGTCTTTCCAGATTTTTGAGTGTCAATAAGCTTAATGAAGGGATTCCCGGTGGTTTGTATTCCAGTAATAATTTTACTTTCAAGAATTGATTCAAGACCAGCCGTTGTTGTCAGATTTTTTATTTCGGCAATTGAAATAGTCATAGTTCCTTTCGTTAAACATTCTGCTTTTAATTCAAAAGAACTTTTATAAAATCCAGCATTTATTATTATTTCATCAAAAATATAATAAGCTTTGCGAGGTTGGGCATTTTCCATCAGACGGACAGCTTCACGATACTTTGGTTCGTTAACTGCAACAATAAGTTTGTCTTTGGAGTCTTTATAATTTTCCTGTAGCTTAACAATTGAGCGGAAAATAGTTTCTGCCTGAGCAAAATTCTCCTGATCAAGCAGTGTAGAGCCTTCAAAATACATATCCTCCAGGTAATTGTCTTTTACCTCGTTGTAATAGTCATTATAAAAATATGGGAAATTTAATTGTACACCAACGGCTGAAATTTTGTCAAAATATGCTTTTGCATCTTGGTAATAATAAACAGCCTCTTTGTTATTTTGATTGTTATATGCCTGATTGAAGTCTGACAGCTTTTTACTCAGAGTCATTTGTCCCGTGCGCTTAAGACCGTCAATTGCTTCAACATTAGTCTTTTTTATTACCACAGCTTGATAAAACATGTCGGCAGCATCTGAATATTGCCCCAGAGATTCCATCTTTAAGCCTTTTTTGGTGTATCTTTTTGATGCGCAACTGCCAAAAACAAGAACGAGGCAGAGCATTATTGTGGAAATTGTAAATATCTTTTTCATAGCTAAGTGTTTAAAATTGTTCAAATATACGTCATTTTAGGAAATTCTTTATCAAAATCAATTTCAATATTGTGGAAATTGGGAATATTTGTGCTTGTACTTATTAAATATGCTATTTTAGCTATTATTTGGGTTTGTTTTCCATGGTCAATACAAAAATTTAATTCAAAATAGTTCGTTATCTTTGTGTATTACAAGCAAAATGACAATTTTTTTGGACTTCATAAGAATAATTGCGATTTTGCATGTCATAGAATAACTGACAAAAGCATTTGAATGAATATAAAACTTAAAAAATGCATGATTTCTTTTTTTGTGAATAGACAGTGAAAAATATTTTCACAAAAAAATTAAAAATATTTTCATGTGTTTAATTTTTTTTACACATTTACACCGTGAAATTTAAACGAATTGTTTCATAAATACTGAAGTGAAATGAGCACAAATAAACCCAGAGCAATACAGGACTTTGAGAAGCTTGCGAAAGATATACAGGAACAGATTAAGCTTACTTATCCTAACGGATTTAGTCAACATCTTATTCAGTTTACCAATAAAGATGGCAAATTGGTTAGTGCACTACCGTTTGAAACAGACGAGAAATACTATCTTGTCCGTATGACAACTCAAGAAGCAAAGGACATTATTTTTGCCGATGATGATTATGATGACGAGGGTATTTTAAAAGAAACTTCAAAAGAAGAGTTTGCGGACAAATACGCCGAATTGGATTATATGAACGAGTCATTGAACGAAGAAGAGGAAGATGACTTTAAGGAAGATTATGACGAGCCATACGACGACGACGATGACGACGACGATGATGAAAAATAAAAAAAAGCCGGCTTTTAGACCGGCTTTTTCATTTATGTTGGGATTTGTTATTTAATCACACCCATTTCCTTACCAATTTTTGTGAAAGCCATTACAGCCTTATCAAGATGCTCAATTTCATGAGCAGCTGATAGTTGGACCCTTATTCTTGCCAAACCTTTTGGAACAACAGGAAAACAGAAACCAATTACATAAATTCCTTCATTTAAAAGATTTGCAGCAAAATCTTGAGCGAGTTTTGCATCATAGAGCATAACCGCACAAATTGCAGAAGCGGTCGGTTTAATATCAAAACCTACTTTGCTCATTTTTTCCATGAAATACTCAGTATTGCGATGAAGTTTGTCCTGAAGTTCGTTAGTCGAACTCATCATTTCAACCATTTTTATTCCGGCTGCAGCAACCATTGGTGGAATTGAGTTTGAGAAAAGATATGGTCTTGATCTTTGACGTAGCATTTCAATAACTTCTTTTTTGCCTGTAGTGAAACCGCCAATTGCGCCACCAAATGCTTTACCGAGAGTACCTGTAATAATCTCAACCTGACCTCTGAGATTATAATGTTCAGTTACACCACGTCCTGTTTTTCCAACAACACCAGCAGAGTGTGATTCGTCAACCATTACCATTGCATTGTATTTTGATGCAAGAGCAACAATTTTATCAAGAGGAGCAACATTGCCATCCATGGAAAAAACACCATCGGTAACAATCAACTTAAAACGGCAGTCTTTAGCATCAATCAATTGTTTCTCAAGATCTTCCATATTTGCGTTCTCATATCTGAAGCGCTGAGCTTTACATAATCTTACGCCATCAATAATAGAAGCATGGTTCAAAGAATCCGAAATAATTGCATCCTGTTCGTTTAGTAAAGGTTCGAAAACACCGCCATTTGCATCAAAACAAGCAGCGTATAAAATTGTGTCTTCTGTGCCAAAAAATTCAGCAATTTTACTTTCCAATTTTTTATGTAAGTCACCAGTACCACAAATGAATCTAACAGATGACATTCCATACCCATGCGAATCGAGGGCTTGTTTTGCTGCAGCAATTAGTTGTGGATTGTTTGATAATCCAAGATAGTTGTTTGCGCAAAAATTTAAAACTTTTTTTCCCGTGCTTACTTCTATTTCTGCACCCTGCGGAGATACAATAACTCTTTCTGTTTTGTAGAGTCCGGCTTCCTTTATATCGGAAATTTCTTTCTGTAAAAACTGTTGATAATTGGTATACATATCTGTTTTTTTTAGTAATGAATTAGAGCAAAAGTAGTAAGTTTTTGATAAACAAAATCATAATTCTTTAATTTTATTTTGCATGATTGATACAACTGAAAAATTGTATTTTTACAAAAATTTTGAAAACAACAAGTTTTACAGCAATAAATAAAGAATGCTTTTTAACTCTGTAGATTTTGCTATATTTCTTCCACTGGTGTTTTTGATTTACTGGTTTATTTTTAACCGTAATCTTAAGCTGCAAAATCTTTTTATCGTAGCTGCCAGCTATTTGTTTTATGGCTGGTGGGATTGGCGCTTTTTATCGCTAGTATTAATCAGCAGCTTGGTTGATTATTTAGTTGGAAGAGCTTTAGCCATAACAAACCATGCTACCAAAAGAAAGTGGCTTCTTTTCGCAAGTATTTTTCTTAATCTCGGACTCCTTGGTTTTTTTAAGTATTTTAATTTTTTTGCAGATAGTTTTGTTAGTGCATTCAGTTTGTTTGGGAAAGAGTTTAGTGCTACTTCGCTAAATATTGTACTACCTGTTGGAATTAGTTTTTACACTTTTCAAACACTTAGCTATTCCATTGATGTATATCGTCGGAAACTAGAGCCAACAAAAGATTTTATTGCTTTTTCGGCATTTGTGACATTCTTTCCACAGTTGGTTGCTGGACCAATCGAAAGGGCAACAAATTTATTACCTCAGTTTTATAAAAAACGAATCTTCAACTATCCAATGGCGGTTGATGGCCTAAAACAAATGCTGTGGGGATTTTTTAAAAAAATGGTTATTGCCGACAGATGTGCAGAATATGCAAATATGATTTTCGATAATTCAGATAATTTGCCTGGAAGTATATTGATTCTAGGAGCATTTTTCTTTGCGTTTCAGATTTATGGTGACTTTTCGGGATATTCTGACATTGCAATCGGAGCATCAAAACTGTTTGGGTTTGATTTAATGCAAAACTTTGCATTTCCTTATTTTTCTCGTGACATTGCAGAATTCTGGAGGCGTTGGCACATTTCTCTCACCACCTGGTTCAGAGATTATTTGTACATTCCATTAGGCGGTAGCAAGGGTGGGGTTTGGAATAAAATTCGAAATACATTTATTGTTTTTTTAGTTAGCGGATTTTGGCATGGCGCAAACTGGACATTTGTTGCTTGGGGGTTAATCAATGCACTATTTTTTATTCCATTGTTAATATCTGGAAATAACCGAAAACATCTTGATATAGTCGCAAAGGAGAGAAAGTTGCCATCGATAAAGGAGTTATTTCAAATGTTTTTCACGTTTTCGCTCTGCTTGTTGGCCTGGGTTTTTTTCAGGGCAGAATCCATTGAGCATGCTTTTAGTATTCTCTCCAGAATTTTTTCCACTTCAGTTTTCGAATATGCACGATTGGATAATCCGGTAAAAATTCTCACGACAGTTGGTTTGGTTGTTCTTTTTATCATTGCCGAGTGGTTCGGAAGAAAACAGGCTTATGCTATAGAGACATGGGGTAAGAGCAAGGCTAAGGTGCTTAACTGGAGTCTTTACTATCTGATCATAGTGCTTATTTTTGTTTTTGGTGGTGCACAACAGAGTTTTATTTATTTTCAGTTTTGATCATGAAAAAGTTTTTGACTAAAATATTGCTCTTTTTACTGCCGGTAATTTTAATTGCCTATCCGTTGGATATTCTTATCAGCAATAATCTTAAAAAATCAGTTGCACATGTTGATGGGGAGTATCTGGTATGGAATGATATTTATAATTCTCAAATAGATGCAGATGTTGCAATTTATGGATCTTCGCGAGCTTGGATACACATAAATCCACAAATATTTCTTGATAGCCTTAATCTTCGTGCTTATAATTTTGGAATAGATGGTCTTAATTTTTCATTTCAGTATTTCAGACATCAGCAATATTTGAAATTTAATAAAGCACCAAAATACATTATTGTTTCGGCGGACATGTTTACTTTTGAATCCGAAGAAGGTTTTTATAATCACGAACAAGCATTACCTTATATGTTGTTTAATTCTGATTTTTATCAAAACAGGAAAACGCTTAAAATTTTTAATACTGCCGATTTCTTTTTGCCACTTAAAAGATATTCTGGTCAAACTTGGGAAATTGCAAGATCAATTGTTGTAGGATTAGGGCTGGAAAACGAGCCACCTAAAAGGATTCAAGGATTTATGGCAATGAATAGGGTTTGGGGTGACGAACTTGAAGTAGCACTGAAAACCAAGGGCGAAATCTATGTTAAATCAGATAAAAAACTAATCACTTTGTTCGATAAATTTCTTGTTGAGTGCCGCAAAATGGGGATAAAAGTTATTGTGATTTACTCGCCTGAGTATATTGAAGGAAGAAAGTTTGTCAAAAACAGAGATGAGATAATTGGATTATACACAGATATTGCCAAAAAACACGATATCACATTTTTGGATTATTCCTCTGATAGCATCTGTTACAACAGAGATTACTTTTATAATTCAACACATCTTAATGCTGCTGGCTCTGAATTGTTTTCCAGAAAACTCGCTAAAGATTTGAAACCATTTATGTTACCTGGAAAAAATTAAATCAGAGCTTAATTGTAACAATCTTATAGTAGTTTAAGCGTTTAATACCTCCTTTTTTAGGTATTATAAAAGAACTTCAGTTTTTTTACGTTATTATTATTTATTTTTACAATAAATTATTGATTGAAAAGAACCCTAATCATATTATTTTTTGTTTTTGCAGTTAGTCAATTGTACTCACAGACATTGATTAATCTCAAGCAAAAAAGTATATCTTTTGAAAGTGACACTATTTTTCTAGATTCTCTAAGTGTTGCAGCAGAAAGTATTACTTTTTTTTCCAAAGATGGGGTTAAGCTAGAGAATCTTAAATATCATTTTGATTTTGAAAAGTCAATATTGATTTTCGACGAAAAGCCAGCTTTTGAAAGTCTAATAGTTGAGTATAAAGTCTTTCCGATTAATTTTTTCAAACCAGTAACATTTTTTGAGAAATCAGAATTTCTTGTTGGAGGAACCGATAATCCAGATAATTACGATTTTGTTTTTAGCCGCGAAGATTATAAATCTGTTTATAATCAGTCATCACTTTCGCGCAAAGGAAGTATAACGCGTGGAATAAGTTTTGGAAATAATCAAGATGTTATTGTAAACTCAGGTTTAAACCTTCAATTAGACGGAAAACTTAACGACGAACTGTTTATTTCGGCTGCAATCAGCGACAATAATATTCCAATTCAGCCAGATGGCACATCTCAGCAATTGCAGGAATTTGACAAAGTTTTTATTAAAATATACAACGATAAAATTTCGCTTACAGCTGGCGATTTTGAACTAAAAAAACCCACTGGATATTTTCTTAATTATTATAAAAAAGCTCAGGGGGCAGATTTAGGACTAAGCAATGTCCAGAAGTTAAAATCTGGGAAAGAAATTTTTGTCGATACAAGAATAAGTGGTGCAGTAGCCAAAGGAAAATTCCGAAGACAGGAGATCAAAGGTGTAGAAGGCAACCAAGGACCGTATAAGCTAACTGGAGCGAATAATGAATTGTATATTGTTGTACTTGCTGGATCCGAAAAAGTTTATATTGATGGAATGCTGTTGACCAGAGGAGTTGACAATGACTATACGATTGATTATAATCTTGGTGAAATTAGTTTTACTCCTAGACAGCCAATAAACAAGGACAAAAGAATTATCGTAGAATTTGAATATTCTGACAGAAATTACACTCGGTTTTTAGTTACAGGTTCTGGTGTGGTAAGTTACGAAAAGTCAAAATTGTGGCTGAACTTTTATGACGAGAGCGACAATAAAAATCAAGCTTTCGATCAGGATCTTAGTCTTGATGATAAAAAACTACTTAGTGAAATTGGCGACAATCTTGATTTAGCATTAGTTCCTGGATTTGACTCGGTTAGTTTTGAAGCAGGAGAGGTTCGTTACATGCTTACCGATACTCTTGTTGATGGAACAATTTATGATTCGATCTTTGTGTACAGCACAGACCCTTTGCTTGGGTATTATCGTGTTAGTTTTGCATTTGCTGGAGCCAACAAGGGGAATTATAAAAAAGGGGTTTCTGCTGCCAATGGGCGCGTTTATGAGTGGGTAGCCCCAATAGCCGGAGTACCCCAAGGAGACTACATTCCTTATCGGTTAATTATTACTCCAAAAAAATCGCAATTAATGTCTTTTGGAGGAGAGTCTCAGATTTTCGAAAAAACCAAAGTTAATTTCGAAATGGCATACAGTAAAAATGATATTAATTTGTTTTCTAAAATTGATTCGGGTGACGACTCCGGATTTGCAGCAAAAACAGGTATAGAGCAGACATTGGTCAAAACAAAAAACACTTATTTCGGAGCTCTGATAAACTATGAATTTATGCAGAAGAATTTTCGTGGAATTGAGAACTTTAAATCAACTGAATATACAAGAGATTGGAATCTCGATTCTTATTATTCTGCATTTAACGAAAACAGTATTACGGGAAGTTTGTCTTATTACGACAAAAGAATTGGTAAAGCTATATTCAGCAGTTATCTTCTTGATCGAGGGTCAGAATATTCCGGTCTACAAAACACCATAAAGAGCGATTTTAATTTCAGTAATTGGGCAATATCAGTTAACGGAGGATTACTAAATTCTGAAAACTCACTTTTCGACACTCGTTTTATAAGACATAATGTTTTAATTTCTAGAAATTTCCAGTTTTTAAAGTTAGGCATTGGCGAAAATTCAGAAGATAACAGATGGAAGATTGCTGATACAGATAGCCTTTCGGCATCGGGATTCGTATTCAACACCTATGAGGCATTTGTTAGGACCTCCGATAGTTTGAAAACCAATTTTACATTGAATTATAAATATCGTGAGGATAAATTGCCGAAAAACAATGCAATGGTAAACACAACCACCTCACACGACATTTCTGCTAGTGGGGGATTTAACAAAAACCCATCACATCATTTAAATACTGTTTTTACATACAGATTACTAGAAGTTAACGATACAAGCCTGTATTCTGGAACATCGGAAAATAATATGACAGGAAGAGCCGAATATGGATTCAGATTATTCAAGGGGGTGATTACCTCAAATAGCTTTTATGAAATTGGTTCGGGAATGGAGCGAAAAACAGAGTTTTCTTATATTGAAGTTGCTCCAGGACAAGGTGTTTTTACTTGGTCAGATTATAACCAGAATGGAATTCAGGAACTGGATGAGTTTGAAATTGCACACTTTGTTGATGAGGCAAACTATATTAGAATTATAAATCCAACAGCAGATTACATTAAAACTTATTCGAATCAGATTAACCAAAGTCTTAATATAAATCCAGAAGTTAGGTGGAGAAATAAAACTGGGCTAAGGAAAGTTCTCAGTCGGTTCTCGAACCAGTTTGCATACATGGTGGCACGAAAAAACACCTCACCAGAATTTGCGGAGTATGCAAATCCTTTTGCAGGAAACATCAGCGACCTTAATTTAGTTAGCATGACATCTACTTTGCGAAATAGCTTTTCGTTTAATAGGGGCAATCCTCGATTTGGTTTCGATTATATTTTTCAGAAAAATGATAATAAAATGATGCTCGTTTCGGGATTCGACACAAGGAATAATCTCAATCATACACTACAAATAAGATATAATGCCACAACTAAAATCGGATTGCTGAACAAAACTTCTAATGGAACAAAATATTTTGATTCTCAGTTTTTCAGCAGTAAAAATTATCTTATAGATTCTTGGCAAAATGAATTTCAATTCAATTTTCAACCCGACATGAACAATAGAATCTCTCTTAAATACAATTTTAAGATTAAAGAAAACACAATGGGTGGACAAGTATTGACAATAAACGATGCGGGTTTTGAGTACAGATTAAGCTCTGTGAAAAAGGGGTCTTTAAATGCAACTTTTAATTATATTTACTACAAATATAATGCTGCCACCAACGATGCCGTTGCTTACGAAATGCTTGAAGGTCTTATGCCTGGAATGAACTTAACCTGGTCTATAAATTTCCAGCGTCAGCTATCCAACGGATTGCAATTAAATTTGACGTACAACGCAAGAAAATCAACAGATACCAAGATAATTCATACTGGTGGTGTTCAAATGAGAGCATTCTTTTAATAATCCCTTTTCAAATCGGTATTTCTTATCCGAAAATATTTTATATTTGCTGATAAAATTATAGATATGCGAAGATTGATTTTCCCAATCAGCCTTGCGGTTGTGTTTACTGCTGGTTTAATTTATGCATTGTTTTTTCATAATTCATATCAACAAATTGTAGAACCAAGGTCTGAATTGGTTGATCCATTTATTGGTACAGATTTTCATGGACACACCCATCCGGCAGCAACTATGCCTTTTGGAATGGTTCAACTTGGACCTGATACTCGTCTCGACGGTTGGGATGGATGCTCTGCATTTCATTACAGCGACTCGATTATTTATGGTTTTAGTCATACTCATCTCAGCGGTACCGGGTGTTCCGATTATGGTGATATATTATTATTGCCAGTTACTTCGATTAATCCTAAACCATCTGGATATTCCTATTTTTCTAAATTTTCTCATAAAAATGAGAAAGCATCACCAGGATATTATTCGGTAAAACTTGATGATTCGGGTGTGCAAGCAGAACTTACAGTTAGTAATCGTGTGGGATTTCATAAATATAAATTTCCTAATGCACAAGAGAGATTTGTATTGCTAGATATAGCGCATCGTGATGAGGTTATTGAAACGTATGTAAGGCAGATTTCAGAAACCAGATTGGTTGGACTAAGACGGTCAAAAGCTTGGGCAGATGATCAGATTCTTTATTTTGTTATGGATTTCTCAGAACCGATTTCTATTGCTGATTATGAGTCAGATATCTCATATATGAGTGGTGATAAAATTGTTACCGAAGAAGAATTACTCAACTATGCCGGTACTGAAAAAGCGAAACTCGAACAAGTCTATACAGGAAAAAACAATAGAATAATATTAAAACCCCGAGAAAACTCAAGCGATGAACTTTTAATTAAAGTTGGATTGTCAGCAGTAAGTGAGGAGGGGGCAATTAATAATCTTGAAGCTGAAATTCCTGAATGGGATTTTGAGAAAGTAAAGAATAATGCAAAACAGGAATGGGACACAGAGCTTAGCAAAATCAGAGTTTATGGAGCGAGCAATGAAGAGCAGCGTATTTTCTATACGGCATTATATCATACTTTTTCTGCACCCAATCTTTATTCCGATGCCGATGGCGCTTTCAGGGGAACTGATGGAAACGTTCATTTGAAATCAGATCATGATACCTATACCGTTTTTTCTTTGTGGGACACCTATAGAGGAGCTCATCCCTTATACACCATTGTTCAGGAGAAAAGAACTCTTGACTTTGTTAAAACATTTCTTGACCAGTATCTATATGGCGGAATGCTACCAGTATGGGAGCTCTCAGCCTGCGAAACAGGATGTATGATTGGCTATCATTCTGTACCAGTTATTGTTGATGCATATTTTAAAGGCATAAGTGATTTTGATACCGAATTGGCATTAAAAGCAATGGTATCAGCCGCCACCACTGACGAACTTGGGAAGAAAGAATTTGCCGAATATGGTTATTTGCCTCTCGATTTAGAACACGAATCTGTGTCGAAAGGATTAGAATATGCTTTTGATGATTGGTGTATTGCAATGTTTGCAAAAGAAACCGGCAATGATAAGGTATATGAACAATTTATTGAGAGATCGCAGTACTATAAAAACATATTTAATCCTGAAAATGGATTTATGCAAGCAAGATTAAACGGAGCTTGGCAAACTCCTTTTGACCCGAGAGAAGTAAATTACAATTTCACTGAAGCAAATTCATGGCAATATAGTTTTTATGTTCCTCACGATATTCTCACTTTTATTGAAATGCATGGTGGGAATGAGAAATTTGCTGCAAAGTTGGATTTGATGTTTAGCGAAGATTCTAAAACATCTGGCAATCAGCAAGCAGACATTACAGGATTAATCGGTCAATATGCTCATGGCAATGAGCCTAGTCACCACATGGCATATCTATATAATTACTGCGGACAGCCATGGAAAACACAAAAGACAGTGCGTCAGATTATGGCTGAACTATATACCGACAAGCCAGATGGTTTATGCGGAAACGAAGATTGCGGACAAATGTCAGCATGGTATGTTCTATCAGCGCTTGGTTTTTACCCAGTAAATCCTGCCAGCGGCATTTATGATCTTGGTTCTCCAGTTTTTGACACTGCTGTTATTCAACTCGAAAACAAGCGAAATTTTACAATTATTGCGCATAATAACAGTTCAGAAAACATTTATGTTCAGAAAGTTAAGCTTAATGGTGTGGGTTACAATAAAACCTACATTACTCACAAAAATATCATGAACGGCGGAACTCTCGAATTTTTTATGGGTCCGGAACCAAATAAGGAATGGGGCGTTACTTCTTCGGCCATTTATTCTTCAAGAATTACAGAAAATATTATAACCCCAGTTCCATACACGAATTTGCCGATTCGATCTTTCCGCGATTCCGTTTATCTGGAATTGAAATGTCCTGACAAGGAGGCTGTAATTTTTTATTCTATAAAAGGAGACATTGATAAGAACCCTCAAAAATATTCGAAACCTCTACTAATGAATTCTGACACCGAAATAGAAGCTTATGCAGAGACACCAAATAAGAAACGAAGTCGCACCATTTCGGCTAATTATAAGCACATTCCTGATCACAGAACAATAGAAATAATCAGCAAATACAGTCCTCATTATTCGGCAGGTGGCGATGAGGCGCTTATTGATTTCGTAAAAGGAGAAGCTGGTTTTAGAAGCGGTATTTGGCAGGGTTATACAGGTCAGGATTTCGAAGCAATAGTAGATTTGTTGGAAGTTAAGGAGATTAAAAAAGTGAATGTGAGTTTTTTGCAGGATATTAAATCCTGGATATTTTTTCCAAAGAGGGTGACAATTTCTTTTTCCAATGATGGAAAACAATATGCTAAAGTTTACGACTCCGCATCGAAAATGTCGGACACAGATTACACGGTAACAATTCAAAATTTCACATTTAATCCAAATAATACGAAAACTAGGTTTATAAAAGTTAGAGCGGAAAGCTATGGGAAACTTCCTTCTTGGCATTTAAGTGCCGGACAGGATTCGTGGTTGTTTATTGATGAAATAGAAATTGAATGAGGCCATAAACAGGAATTGTTGTAATCAATTATTGAAAATGAAAATATTTTACGCGAAATGAAGAAATACAGAATTGTTCAAATATTATTGCCACTATTCATTTTCTTTGCTTGTGTTAATTCTGAAGACTACCAGAAAGTTAAGGAGGATTTCAAAGATGTTGACTACGATAATAATTGGGATAGTTTTGATAGTATTTATGCAGGAATTCCGGAATATTCGCAAATTGAGAAAACTATTTCTAGCCTTCACACCAAATTTAATTCTGACATTCTACTTGATCCGGCCGGAGCCGATTTCTACTTTAACTCAAAAGAAACATCTGTTGCGCTTGGCATGTACACAGCAGATCTAGGTTATGTCAGGTACTTTGAAAGGGTGCAATTATGTGCTGAATATTTAGAATCAGTAAGATTGCTTGCAGAAAAATTGGCTGTTGGCGAAAAAGAATTTAATGAAACTGTTCCTAAAATTGAATCAAATCTTGATGATAATCAAAAGCTATTTGCATTAGTCGATAGTTTGCTAAGTAAAGGAAATGTTTTCCTTGGAGGAAATGAAAAATACGGAATCAGTGCATTGTTCTTAGGCGGATTCTGGATCGAAACAACTTATATTGGGCTCAATTCTGGAAAGGATAGCAAACAGGAAGATTTGGAAGAAATACTTGTATCTCATTTCAAAATCCTCAGTGAAATTAACAAACTGTTTGCTTGCCTTGAAGACGATTCTGTTTTAAAAGAACTAAAAACGGATTTAGTTAATTTGGAGAAAAAAGGTCCTGCAAATGAAAACTTACTTACTGACCTGACTAAAATACGGGAAAAGTTTATAAACCAGAAATAAAAAAAGCGCAATTTAATTGCGCTTTTTTTTATGATGATTTGAATTTTTACATTTTTGCTACTTTGCTTCCGTCATAAGCCCATTTGATATAAGTCGAACCCCAAGCAAATCCAGCTCCGAAAGTTGCGATAATAATATTATCACCAGGAACAAGGTCTTTTTCGTATTCCCACAAACAAAGCGGAATTGTTGCAGAAGTTGTATTTCCGAATTTGGTGATAGTAAGCATTACTTTATCTTTAGTTATGTTCATTCTGCGGGCAGTGGCTTCAATGATTCTCATGTTAGCCTGATGAGGAATAAGATATTTTAAAGTTTCGGGAGTGATATTATGTCTTTCCATCATTCGCGTAGAAACATCTGCCATGTTTGCAACCGCAGCTTTAAATACTGGCTGACCTTCCTGATAAATAAAATGCTGACGACGTAAAATGGTTTCGAAAGTTGCAGGACGTAATGACCCTCCAGCCACCTGATGTAGGTGATGTCTTCCAGAACCATCAACATGCATTATTGAGTCCATTAAACCAAAACCTGTTGTGTCTGGCTCTAGCATAACTGCTCCTGCTCCATCGCCAAAAATAGGAGAGGTGTTTCTATCATTATAATCTACGATTGACGACATCTTATCTGCGCCAACAACTATAACTTTTTTATGTGTTCCGCTTTCAACAAATTTTGATGCTGTAATTAAAGCAAACAAAAAACTTGAACAACCAGCATTTATGTCATAACCAAATGCGTTTTTGATTCCCACCTTATCGCAAATAATGTTTGCAGTAGCTGGGAATTGCATGTCAGGAGTTACAACTCCACATATTAGCATATCTACTTCGTCTGGAGAAGTATTGGTTTTTTCGAGAAGTTGATTTACAGCTTCTGTTGCCATATCCGAAGTGGCTTTGCCTTCCTCAAGTAGTATGTGACGTTCTTTAATTCCGATACGTTCCATGATCCACTCATCAGTAGTGTCAACCATTTTTGCCAATTCGTCATTAGTCAGGACGTAAGGTGGAACATATCCGCCAACACCCGTAATTGCTGCTCTAATTTGTGCCATATCTAAAAGCGTTTGTTATTTTTTCAAGAAGTTGTGATTCAACAATATTGCCAGTAAGTAAGATCATGTTTTTTATAGCGGTAGCAGAACTTTTTCCATGTCCGACAACAACAGTCTTATTTATACCTAAAACCGGAGTTCCACCATAATTTTCGTAATTGTAATTGTCAAAATACGGATCTTTGATATTTCTTTCGCCAAGTAAGTGATAAAAAGACTCTGCTTGTTTAAGAACGATGTTCCCAGTAAATCCGTCAGTAATAATTACATCTACAAAGTCTGCTTTATACAAATCGCCACCTTCAATGTTACCAATAAAGTTTAATTTTTCAGCAGATTTTAATAACTGATATGTCGCTTTGGCATTTACATTTCCTTTGCTTTCTTCCTCGCCAATGTTGAGCAATCCTATTTTTGGATTCTCAATACCCATTATATTTCTTGCATATAAATCACCTAAAATGGCGTATTGCAAAAGACTCTCGGGCTTTGGGTCAGCATTTAATCCAACATCAATTATAAGATTGTTTTTGCCAGCATTATTCGGATAACACGATGAAATACAAGGTCTAATTATACCATCAATTACACCAATAACCTTGGATGCACCCACAAGCATTGCTCCGGTGTTTCCTGCACTAGCAAAACCATCGATTAAGTTATCTTTAAGGTACTTGAACCCCATAGCTATGCCTGAATCCTGCTTTTCCATGAAAGATTTTACAGGATCGTCGCCCATTTCTATGGTTTCCGAACAGTTTACAATGAAAAAATCGGACGGGTTTGCTCCATATTCTATAAGTTTGGAATTTATCATTGATTCGTTTCCAAACAAATACAGGCTTTTATCGTCTCCGGCAACATTTTTGGCGAGTATTGCTCCTTTAATAATTTCATCGGGAGCAAAATCCCCACCCATAATATCTATTCCGATATTCATTTATTTAGCTGATTGCTACAGCTTCTTTGCTGATTGCTAACTTTCCTCTGTAGTATCCACATTCTGGACATACATGATGATATTCAACAGTTGTTCCGCAATTTGAGCATTTTGCCAATGTAGGCATTTCTGCTTTATAATGTGTACGACGTTTGTTTCTTCTCTGTTTTGAAATTTTTCGTTTTGGATGTGCCATCTCTAATCGTTTTAACTATTTAACATTACTTTTCTTTATCTCGGCAAGCTTCTCCCAACGGGGATCAGCAATATCTTCTTTTTTTTGTACTTTGTGCTTATTCAGAATCTCCAACATCTCCGGATTACAACCCGAAACTCCTGACTTGTCTACAGGATGAAAACGTGTAAACGGTAGTGCAAAATGAGCAAATTCATAAATAAACTGCGATACGTTAATTTCGTTTGCTTCTCTGCTCAGAATAACATTTTCTCCTTCAGAATCAAAATTCGTTTCATCACCAGATTCAACAAAAATACTATCACTGAAACTAATCTTTTGATCAAATTCTTCAAGACATCGGTCGCAAATAATTTTTGCGCTACCCTTTAACTTAAAGTTCAGGTTAAGTATTTCGTTAACTTTGCAAATTTTTAGAACTACATCAATATTTCCACCTTTAATCTCACTGTTTTCATAAACAGAAAAGAAGTCGTCCGAAACTTTGAATTTGAAAGAAATCTCGTTCTCATCAAGCTCCGAAACAGGCACATTATATTGATCCAACAAGTTCATTTTATAAAAAAAAATTTCGTGCAAAGTTATAAAAACAATTTAAATCTGATTATAAAAAATTGAATTATTAACACAGAAGTGTAATATTTACTGTATTGACAAGGTTTTTAGCCTGTTAATTTGTTTTTTTTAGAACAATTCTGAAGGTTGTCCCAACATTAATTTCCGATTGTTTTACGTAAACTTTTCCTTTATGATACTGTTCAACAATTCTCTTTACCAAAGATAATCCAAGCCCCCAACCTCTATTTTTTGTGGTAAATCCAGGATTGAAAACGGTTTTAAATTGAGATTTTGGGATTCCTTTTCCAGAATCTTTAATGTCGATATAAATATTCTCGTTGTGTATCTCAGCTGTTAAAACTATTTTTCCGGATTGACCAATTGCGTCAACAGCATTTTTGCAAATATTTTCTACTACCCATTCAAACAATTCCTGATTGAGTGGAACAAAGATTTTTTCGTGTTTCGAAAAATCAGTTCTAATATCAATGCTGTTCGGCACACGTGACTTTATGTAATTAACTGAGTTTTCCAAAACTTCGTAAAGGTCCATTTCGGTCAGTTGAGGTTGAGAACCGATTTTTGAGAATCTTGCTGTAATCTTTTCGAGACGTTTAATGTCTTTTTCAATTTCTTCAACCATTATTGGGTCACTATTGGATTCTTTAATTATCTCAAGCCATGCCAAAAGTGACGAAATAGGTGTTCCCAACTGATGCGCAGTTTCTTTCGACATCCCCAGCCAAACCTGATCTTGTTCTGCTCTTCGCGAAACATTGAAGGCCAAATACGAGGCTAGTATGAATAAAAACACCATAGCAAGCTGAATGTAAGGGTAATAATGAAGCTGCTTAAGCAAATTGGATTCGGAGTAGTAGATTTTGTTTAACTCTGTTCCGTCTTCTGTTTTGATTACGAAATGTTTTTTGCCGTTATTTTGAAATTCAATGAGCTTTTTCTTCTGATATTCTGGATCTTCCATCTTTGTCGAATCAATATTTCGATACGACAGAATGTTGTCTTCCATATCAACAAGGATAACAGGTATTGTTTCGTTGTTTCTCAGAACCTCAAAAAGAAAACTAACATCCTGTTCTGGATCCGAATTGATTAATTGCTGAGTTGCTTCTGCCCATAATTCAATTCTTTTATATTCTTCGGATGACAGCTTCTTCATTAGATTGTTTGTATACCACAGAGACAATGTCCCAATCATAATTGCAAACAATACAAGTAAAAATTTCCACTGTCTTTTCTTTCTGTATATTTTCACAACAGGTTTATTATGTAGATTAAGAAACGAATTTAGTTATTTATTATTTTAAAACACAGATAAATAAAAACTTATCTGAAAAAACTGAGTAAAACAAATACAAACAATTATTCCATATAAAAACATCCTTGATGTTATCTTACCAGAGTTTATGATAACATTCGAAATTAACAAACTAACTGGTGCGTAAAGTAAAATTACTGACTCATTTTCTGCAATTGGTGCAATAAAGTAAACAAAGAAGAAAAGGAGAATAACCGCAACGAGTGTTTGAAATTTTCTAGTAGATACTTTCTTCGAGATAACCACGGTGTATTTCGAAATCAACGCAGCAATAGTTAAAAGGATAAATGGTGACAAAATCAATGCGTAATATGTGCTATATCTGGCTGTCTGAATCGACTGTGAGAATGTTGTTTGAATTTCTTTCCAAACAGCTGAAATATTTCCGTATAAGCCTATCAATGAGAAAAACAAAATCAAGGGACTTAGAATTCCCATAAACAAGATTACGATTTCTCTCCATTCAACTGTCTTTGTAATGAAAAGGGCAATGATAAGTAGTGGTAAAAAAGCGACTAATTTGGGGTAAATTAAAATTGCAATTGCGAAGACCAAACCAGAATTAAAGCAATTAGAGTAAGCTTTATACTTTTTGTAAGAATACATAATTATTACAATCGACAGAAACACAAGAATTCCCGAAATCATAACCGGAGTAATGCGCTGAGAATTTATAAAAAATCCAGTTAGAAGTGCAAAAATAACT
>Ga0209800_10001796_pt1 | contig 20780 bp, 22 predicted proteins | sample Higcelweek8metaG_FD_187174 | JGI IMG/M metagenome (GOLD analysis project Ga0209800, IMG submission 187174) | Freshwater pond sediment microbial communities from the University of Edinburgh, under environmental carbon perturbations - High... | ecosystem: Environmental > Aquatic > Freshwater >...
CGTGTTCAGTGGTCATAGAGTTTTGTTCAAAACCATCTTATATTCATTCAAAGGTCATCGAGACTCATTCATAGGCCTCTTGTTGTCGACCAAGCAAGGAAAAAGTTCAAACAATGATCTCTTGTTGTCGACCAATTGAAGCTTAAATTCGAACAATGACTTCTTGTTGTTGTTCATTGGAGGAATAATTTCAAACAATGAGGGGAGAGAGCCGTTCAATGAGGGAATAATTTCAAACAATAAAGGGAAATTATTTTTCAATCAAAAAATATTTCAAATCAGAAACCACTGAAACCCGCGCAGGATGCTGAAAGCAGGGTCATATTATCTATTATAAGATATAATTATCTGAATATCATTGATCAAACATTGTTTATTTTTACTCTGAAAACAGCTTCAAAAGGTATTTAAGTAATAAAAATAACGCTGTTTGTCACACATATTAATACGATAGTCAAAATATGGCATTACACCATAAAAATATTGTTGAAACAAATTGCAGATTTAAAATTGTGTTCTTACATTTAGATGTTCATTAATGTAATAGATACATTTTATTGAATATAATATACGCAGTCCGTTCAATTATATCAAACCCGCATGAATAGAGCAAATAATTCAGGCGTAGTATGATAAAAACAAAAATTGTGGTTGCAGGAATTGGTGAAGATTGATTTGTTATGAATGAATTGTCGCAGGTATTTTTGAAATTTTCTATTTCAGCTAACTAAAATATCTTAAAATGACAAGTGGACAAATTAATTCATTAAGCATGTTTTACGAATTGAAAAATACATGCTTTTTTTTTCAAACGGTATGGAACTCCGATTTGGTTTTTACCGCATCGTTAAATGCCTTCGAGGCCAAAATCCCGTTGATTGAACAAAACAGGGATGCCCAGCTAACGCCAACCAAATGGGCAACCATCGACAAAGAGGAAAAGAAGGCAATGGTTGAAGAAAAAATATTGTTTGTAATCAACCGCCTTCAGTCGTATGCCAATGCAATTGGCGATAAGGAACTACTATCGAGTATAAGCTTTACGGCATCAGACCTGAAACGGTTGCGAGGGGCCAACCTGATTGGTATTTGCAATGTGATTGTGACAAAAGCACAGGAAAAATTGAGGGGGCTAAGCACTTATGGCATTACCCAGGAGGTAGTTGCCAATCTTCAGACCGCCATCACAGCCTTCTCTGATTCGCTTACTACCCCGGGATCGGTTAAATCGGTCACTAAAAACGCCACCGAGAACCTTGCAACGTTATTTAAAGAGGCAGAAAACATCCTTTCGAAACGGCTCGATCTCGACATTGAAGTGTATAAAACCTCCAATCCCGATTTTTACAGTCGCTATCAAACCGCGCGGATGGTGATCTCGAAAGGTGGGCGCTCTATTCTGCTCCTTGGTCACGTTGAAGATGCCGACAGCGGCGAACCGCTGAAAAACACAACCTTCACCTTCACCCTTCAAAGCGATCCTACTGTCACTCTTGTAAAGAAGAGCGCCGAAAAGGGCAACCTGCGCGTGCCAAGCCTCGATGAAGGGATCTATAACGTAACCATTGAGAAAATTGGGTACACCACCCATCAGCAAACCGTTACCGTGGTAAAAGGCGAAGCCAGCTATCTGGAGGTAAAACTCAAAACAATATAAAAAAACTTTGATTTAGTTGCATGATGAATTGGAGTTTAATTTGGGAGTGACAGCTGAGGGGGCAATGGGGGATGCCCCCTCTTAGTTTTGAACTACTTACAGAAAATATTTATAATGATAAAGATGACTAAAAATACAAACACCTTAATTAAAGTATTGGTGAAATTTTGGAAAGAAAGTACAGTAATCATTTTGCTTTTTGTCTCTGCTTCAGTATTTCTATTTAATTCTTGCGCTTCATCTATGTCGCCTGATGAAGACAATGTTGATGGATTAGTTAGAGGTTTGATCGCTTACAATATTCCTGACACAATGGAAATAGAAAGAAATTACAAGGCCACTGTAAGCATTACGAAAGCATTAAATGACAGTATTCTGTTCGAGGACTTAAACAGAAAAGAATTTCTTCACGAGGAAATTAGAATTTCTTCTAGGGTTAAAGTCATTTTAATTGACCCAACTGGATTTAAAAATTTTGAAATCACAACACTCAACACAGAGGAACAACTTGTAGACGACAGCTCCAACACCGTTTGGAATTGGAATATTATTCCAATAAGAGGAGGAGAAAATGAACTTATAGTGAGAGCATCAGTTAAAATATTGAACAATCTGGGTGAGAACTATAAAGACATAACTGTTTTTGAAAAAACAATCAAAGTAAAGACATCAGCTTTAGTCAGTATCAAACATTTTTTTAGCAAATATTGGCAATGGCTTACTACTGTTTGTTTTATACCTTTGATAATTTGGAGCTATAAGAAATTCACTGAACGAAATAAAAAAGGTATCCAAAATTAAATCAGTTCCTTAAAAGAAGTAATAGAAAATATACATGGTTGAAATAAAACATTTTCAAATCCTTGTAAAACATAAAATAATATTTTATACCTTTAAGAAATCCTTATTCTAACAAAACCCAATATGCTTGAACACAACCACCTCTTGCTGCAAACAGCCCTTAAGTGCAAAAATAACAGGGGAAATCTTTTAAGTTTTGTGGGGATAAGAGGAGTGATGGATAAAAGATATACATAATCTTAATGTTTTAGGTATATGGATGTAGTTTAGTCTTTTATATATGAACGAGTAAACATTAGCTACTATAAAAAAGACAATTATGGAATTAATCAAACAAGCTTTTGCAGAGAATTCAATTGCATGGTTATTACTTTCTGCTGGTATAGGTGGATTTATTGGCGCTACAATCAAATATATATTTGAACAAATAATTAGTCCGAAAACTAGTTATAAAAGGAACGCACGTTACGCATTAAAAAGATTTTCAAGTCCATTAATGTTATCTGCTGATTCATTGGCTCGAGTTTTAGAGTTATATATCAAGAATCTTAATAATAAGTGGTTGTGTAACGATGATGATTACTTTACTTTGAATATTTTATACTGTTTTGGAAAATATTTTGGATGGTGTAAAATAATCGAGGATATGTCTTTGTTTGAAATTGATGCTTCAATTACAAATAAAGCGAAAAAATTTATTACAAAATTTTATAGAGTATATAAAGGGCTAAGTAGCTTTTTTTATTTTGAAAATATTTTAAAGGAAACTCCAGATCGCAAATGTGATGTTGAGAAGGCGACTGTTGAAAGAATGACAATTCAAGCAATTGGAGAATTAATGGTTAGTATTCCAGAGAATGGAAATAGTGATTTACCGAGAGTTTTAAAATTTACAGAATTTGCAGAGAAATATCGTAATGATAAAATATTTAAAGACTGGTTTGATCCCGTGTTGACTTTACTAAAAGGAGTGAAAGATGAACCCAATAATTTATATAAATGTCGACTAGTAATATTCTTAATTAATCTTCAGTCATTTATAAATTTTTATGATCCTAAATCCAAGATAACAAAGAAAAGATCCTTTGACTTTCTTGATAAAACTCAAAAGAATTTCAGAACTAAAGTCATTTCAGAAGTGTCAGAAGTGGATAAGAAAATGATAATTAATATAACTAAAAATGATTTAAAATAATAGTCTGTTAAATAATAAGTTTAAAGATTGTAACTTGCTTTAACTTTTGACTAGCTTGAAAGAAAAGTACATCGAAATCCGCTACTAGTTATAAACAAGAAAAAATTATGAATAGCATATAAAACATAAACGAATAAACAAATGAGCTTTAAAAAATGGTGTTCTGAAAATCAAGGAATTTTTGCTTTTCTTGCATTAATAGTTGCTTTCATTCCAGTGTTATTTTCAATTGGAAACATTCCATTAAGCTTAAAAAATGGAATATTGTCTTTATTGAGCATTTTCCTTATAAAAATTAATATTCCAATTTATATAGTTGTGTTATTTGGGGTTATCTTTTTCTTTTTTGCATATAAATATTTATTAAAGCAAAACATAAAGAATGTTGTGTCAAAGAATGAATATTCTCAATCAAATCTTGATGTAATTATTCAAAGTGATTCTGATACATTATTTATTGAATCTCCAACATATAAATACTTGCAAAAAAATATTAAATCACTAGAATATAACCACCCTAGCTGGCTTAAACATAGTAATCAATTCTTGATTCTTAAGGGAGCAAAATGGATTAGTCATTCAATTAATATTACAGATGATGAGGCTATTGATGGAGGTTTGTATATATTTAAAAAGGATTTCCAACTTGATGATAATACTAAAAAGATCAAAAATGCAAATCTTTATTTATTAGTTGATGATTTTTGTACTGTATATTTAAATGGTAAAATACTTATTACAGAAAATGGACTCACAAGAGTTGAAGGTTTCAAAGAGTTAAAAAGTTATGATATTTCAACTTATTTGATAAAAGGTATAAATGAAATTTTATTTTATGTGGAAAACGTTGATTTTCATAGGGTAAATGTTCCTGGGAAATCATTTTACAATGCACAAAATAAAGGACAGCATAATCCATATGGATTAATCTATTCAATAAAAATTCAATAAAAATCAACCAGTTGGTTCGGATTTGCAATCCGAACCCATTTAAAACAGGATTTGTAATCCTGCAACTTTTATAAATGAGGTTGGAATAAACCCTTTCCCCAAAAGAATAGGGAAGTCTGTTACAAGGGAATAATTTTAAAGATCAAAATATTGAAAGTTAAAGTATAAATTATAAAGAAAGAAATTCAAACGAACCCAATCAACAATTATGGACACAACGGTTTTTTGCCCAATTTGTTACGAAGAATATGAATTAGGACCTTCAGAATGTAAAAATTGCGGGTATCCTTTCAAAGGGACGGAAATAGAAAAACAGAAATTTGTTTCATTACATGCCCGGGGGCGGACAATGATAAAGGAGGCGCGCAATTCAGCTAATTATGCCCGACTTATTTTATTCATTGTGGGAGGAATCAATTTTGTTGTTGCAGGAATAATTCTTTTAAGTGATGCTGAAAATATTTTGGCTCTCCCAACTTTGGGTTTTAGTTTTTTACTTATAGTGTTGGGATTCTTCTCTTACAGAGATCCATTCTATTTTTTATTATTGGGATTCCTTGTTTTGTTATTCATGTATGGCCTTAATTATTTTCTGGATCCAGCCAAAATATTAAATGGTCTGATTTTAAAGATTGTATTTATTTCAACATTTATAATGGAGCTAATAAGAATCAGACAATCAGAAAAGGTTCAAAAACAGATTATATTACCGAAATAATTAAATCCCCTCGCCACCACGCTGGTTCGGATTTGTAATCCGAACCCATTTAAAACAGGATTTGTAATCCGGTAAAACATAGAAAGGGGAGAAGGGAAAATCGCAGAAATGAAAGAGTTAGATACAAGAGTTTAGATCACAAATTCTGATGAATGAATATCCGATGATGCACCTTGATATCAAGATTTGATTCGAAATAATTGGTAGTGTTGGTTTTAAATTGCCCCTACCTTCAGGTAGGGGTAAAAATGAATGCTCTTAGAAAGCTGGGCTTTAGCCCAATACTAATTTTGGCTAAAGCCCATTGTCAAACTGGACTTCTAATCCACAGGCTAAAGCCAGTGGCAATTGAAAAATAAGTATCCCAAATCAATTAAGGTATATTCGGCGATATTCATTTTCCGATTGTTAATCGAGATTATACGTATAAATGAAATCGTCCATCACATATCCTTCGCCAATGTCGAAAACTTTGGAATCGGTTCTGATAAACCCGGCCATTTTATAAGCTTTCATGGCTTTTAGGTTCCCTTTGTTTACAGTCAGATAAATCGAAGTGAAACCATTTTGTCTGCCGGCTTCCTTCACATGGTCCAGCGCTTCTTGCCCAATGCCTTTGCCATGATATGCCGGGTTGATATAAAGCTTGTTGAGTTTGATCGTGGTTCCTTCTGTTGTTGTTGAAATAAACCCGATAGGCGTTTCATCGTTCAGTACAATCTCCCAGGTTACACCTTCGTTCAGCTCTTTCTCAATGGTCTGCGATGAATACATCCAATTAAGCATGTAGTTGATCTGGTCGGGAGTAAGAATTTCGGCATAAGATTCGCGCCAAATCTTATCGGCTAACTGACTGATAGTTTCAATATCGTTGAAAGAAGCGTTTCTGATCACAATCATTGGTTCTGATTATTGGTTATGCGCGATAAAAATACAAAAGTGATTTTAAAATGAATCTTAAAGATTCTTCAAATTTATATATTCAAGAACAATGTGTATATTTGAATGGAATAATTCATCAATAAAAAATCAAGCTATGGACTCAATTTTAGGTGAAATCTGTCTTTTCTCGTTCGATTTCGCTCCCCAGGGATGGATGGAGTGTGCCGGGCAAACCCTGCAAGTGGCACAATATACGCAGTTGTACTCACTTATTGGCAACAAATATGGCGGCAGTGGTATGACAACTTTTTGTTTGCCAAACCTGGGCAGTATCGGGCAAGCATCGGCCAAAGTAAAGTATTTCATTGCAGTGGAAGGCGAATTTCCACAACGTTAAGAAATGGTTTTTATCCTCCGGAAGAATTTGAAACCCTTTCGGAGGATACTTGTTTATTTCGATATTGAAGTTATAGCAGGAATTATTAGAACAACATTCTGCGGAATAAATTGCAATTAGACGCCTTGTGGAATTAATACTTTTCCCAGAGCTCCTTTTTCAAGTGCGCCAATTCATCCATTGCCCCCGGTGAAAAGAACTTCGATAAAATCTAAAAACTATCAACGATTTCTTCAAATCCCTTCTGTGTCATTCCAAGTTTGTCGGCAATAGTCCGGTACAGTTCAGTTTTTGATTCATGTCTCCAGATCAGATCGGCTGAAGTGAGTTGAGGATATTTCTTAATTAGCTTAAACTTGTTCATATTCCATTTGTGAATGTCAAAATCATTTTGCATAATCTGTTTATTATTTGATAATTGTAAAAAAATGTAACAAAAGTGGATGCTTTATTAAACATCGTTTCGGGGAGAAACGATTGTTTTTTTTGTTTATGGTAAATTATAGTGGAGATTATTTCTTCAAAGATAGCTGCTAAAGTTCGATTCTTCACTGAATTGTCTGTTTATTTGGAATTCTGACCTTTCTTTTAATACAGGAGCTGTAAACAGGTTTTTCTCTTTTCGACTATTTTTTGGTTAAAAAATAAGATTATGCAGTCTGTTCTGCCTTTTGTATCTGATGTATTCAGGATGATTTGAATCGTGATGAACGAGGGGGCTACTACGCAGGCAATGTCTTTTGCGACGACTTTTTTTGAATGTTTCAACCAAATATTTTCTTATCTTCACATCGCTGGGAATTAAAACAATACGAATCATAAATCAGAACCTATGAAGATTATTGGTGCCGCAATTTTATTGGGACTTACACTACTGGCAATCCTTGTTTTTTGCTTCTTTTTCGGTATACCACTTGGTCCGGTTGAATGGCAGGTCGTAAGCATACTGATAAGAATAGTTGCAATTGTTATTGTATACACATTTATTGTTGGAGAGCTTTCGAATAACAACAGTCAGGTCGATAAGTTGTGGAGTATTGTACCAATAGCTTATGTTTGGGTTGTTGCAAGTTACGGCGATTATGCACCAAGGCTTGTTATGATGAGTATTCTGGCAACCATTTGGGGAATCAGATTGACGATGAACTTTGCGCAAAAGGGAGCTTACAAGTGGCGTTTCTGGGACGGTGAAGAAGATTATCGATGGCAGGTTTTGCGACAGAAACCCGAGTTTAAACCGCGTTGGAAATGGACGCTTTTTAACCTGCTGTTTATCTCTGGATATCAAAATGTGCTCATTCTTCTTTTTACCCTTCCCATTGTTGTCGCTCTTCAAAACAATCGTGTTCCATTGGGCGTTTTCGACTTCGTTGCGGCTGGCTTAATGCTCTTTTTTATTGTCTTCGAAACAGTGGCTGATATTCAACAATGGGATTTTCAACAAAAAAAACGGATTCTGATTGAAGCAGGAGAGGAGCTTGCCGGAGACTATCAAAAGGGATTTCTTGATAAAGGGCTGTGGGCATACAGTCGTCACCCCAATTATTTTGCGGAACAAGCAATATGGGTTAGCTTTTACCTTTTTAGTGTAGCTGCCGGCGGACAATGGATTAACTGGAGCATTGCCGGGTGTTTGCTCTTGATGCTGCTTTTTCAGGGTAGTTCACGATTTAGTGAAGGAATCAGCAAAGGGAAATACCGGGAGTATGAAGCGTATCAGAAAAAGGTTTCCCGGTTTATTCCCTTTGGATAACAACGGTTTGTTTACAGGAGATCGCAGTTCAAACCAATCATCTATTATTAAAAAGAAAAGCAACCGATTAATAGTTGCTTTTAACCTCTATCCTTTTTCATTTTTTCGGAACTCTGCTTCGAGACGAAAGGGGGAAGGGGCTGCTGATTTAGATGATTTGGACATTAATGAAGTCATAAACAAATATGCTGTATCATAGAAGTCCCCTTTAGAGCTTGTTCCGTTTTTTCGGGAGGATTTAGGAGTGTTTTGGGCACTTTCTTTTTCATCTCTTCTCCAAGTATTTTCATTCCTTTTTCAATGGTTTCGGGGTTTGAGTTGCTAAAATTCATCCTGATATTCCGATTCCCCTCGCCGGTGGTGAAAAACGAGCGTCCGGGTACAAAGGCCATTCCACGGTGAATGCATTTTCCGATCAGTTCTTCCGAATCGAGGTATTCCGGCAGGGTCAGCCACAAAAACATGCCGCCCTGTGGCGAGGTCATTTTTACCTCTTCGGGCAAATAGCGGCGAATCATCTCTTTCATGGCATCGCATTGCTCTTTGTAGGCAACCCTAACCCGTTTCAGATGATCGTCGATGTTGTGGTGCGTGAAGAAATCGTGGAGGATGTATTGCGACAGGTTGTTGGAATGAAGGTCGGTCGACTGTTTGGCTTTGATGAAATGGGGAGCCAGACCGTCGGGCAAAACCACCCAGCCCATGCGCAATCCCGGTGCTACCATCTTTGAAAATGAACCCGACCAGAAAACATGTTCGGGAGCCATGCTGAAGATTGGTGGCAGAAAATCGCCTTCAAACCTGATTTCATTGTACGGATCATCTTCAAGCAATAGTAACCCATATTTTTTGAGCAGTTCAGCCAGGTTCTTCCTGCTTTCGAGGTTGTAACACAATCCCGAAGGGTTTTGGAAGTTGGGAATATTGTACATGAACTTAGGTATTTCATTCCAGCAATACGATTCAATTTGATCCATGTCGGGGCCGTCATCGTACAGATTAACAGGTAAAAACTGTGGAAGATAGCCCGACATGGCCTGGATTGCTCCCAAATAGGTTGGTTTTTCAACGATGACTCCATCTCCTTTTTCGATAAACATTTTGGAGATGACATCGAGGGTTTGCTGCGATCCGTTGGTGATCACGATGTTTTCGGGCTTGACAGACAAACTGTACTTGTTGTTGTAACGTTGAGCGATCCATTCCCTGAGCGGTAACAATCCCTGAGATCCTGCATATTGAAGGACAGATGTTCCTTGTTCTGTTAGCACGCGCATGGCTGATTCGGCCAGTTGTTCCGAGGGGAAGCAACAGGGATTGGGTAATCCGCCTGCAAACGAAATTATATGTTGCTGGTCAGCTACGTTCAGGATTTCCCTGATAAATGATGGAGGAATGTTTTTAAAGTTTTCCGAAAACTTTTGTTTGATTGATTTTTCCATAGTTGTTGATGTTTAAAACACCCCTAAATCCCCTGAAGGGGACTTTTGCGGCAGTTAATATTTGTAATTATCGTTCATTTACAAAGTTTTAAATGTTCAAATCTTTCAGATTTCGTAGTTACTCAAGTCCCCTTTAGAGCTTGTCCCGTTTTTTCGGGAGGATTTAGGGGTGGTCGAGGGGGTCAAAAAAAAGCCCTTTCCGATTGTCACATCGAAAAGGGCTTTTGGTAGCAGCAAAGCAATCCCGTTCCTATGTGACTCGTTTCACACGGATAATAATAATCGCGGCTGCGGCAACACCCCTACCAACTTCCCCTAAAGGGGAAGGATTGGTGGGTGCGTATTTGGATATTTCGTTCATTTAATTAATTTTTTTAAAGCACAAATCTTTCAAATTTGGTAGTTCCCTTCCCCCCTTTAGGGGGCTGGGGGGTGGTATTTGGGTTGCAAAAAAAAAGCCATTCCCCCGGAAGAGAATGGCTCGTTTTAAGTATTGTTTAAACTACTCCATATCTCCCCCTAACGGCGGCGAATAATCGCTGCGGCTGCAATAAGGACGATATGGATTGTATTGTTTGTCATAATCAATAACACAAATCAAAGAAAAAAAAGGTAGAAACAGGTATCATCGGTTTGTTATTTGTTGTTTGTAAATTCATTGTTAATACTGAAATGTTCCTTTTACACTCAGAGCAATCCAATCAGAACAAAGTCAAATCCTTTTGTGTATTCTAAAAATGGCGACTTGATGATATTGTGATTGATTTTTTTTATCAATATTTGCGAATAAGATGGATAAAAGAAAGTACAAAGAAATTGATGTAAAAACCTGGCACCTATTGTTTGAAGGGCAGTTGCCAGTTGTTAGCGCCCTGTGTGAACTTGTTCGTTGGAATAATCCATTGCCCGGGGAGTATCTTCTGCTTTATAATCAGGTTGGAAATCAATGGGGTTGGAGTGGGCGATTGCTCCTCTCTTCTGATGAGTTGAAGAAGAAACTGGATTCACCCTGCAATGAAGTCTGGCTTTTCAAAACAGATGGAGTGATGCGTGGCTTTTTTGAAATTGACCGTACCCAAACAGGTGAAGCAGAAATTGTGTACCTTGGATTATTGCCCAAAGAGATAGGGAAGGGGTTTGGTAAGATGTTTCTCGATGCGGCTATCGCAACAGCATCTGGGCCAAACAACGATCGAATTTGTCTTCATACTTGTGAGTACGACCACCATAAAGCGCTGGGAATATACTTGAAAGCTGGTTTTGTTCTTGAGAAAGAAACGGCTGAAAAGGAGTATTATTCCGAAGAATTTTTGGAAAGGATTTAAAAAAATCCCGATAAAAATTACCGGGATTCTCTATCAATTATTTAGTCAGTGGCTAAACTGAATTTATTACTTTTTGAATATTGAGCAGATTCATATCAATTCCCCGGTTTATTTTAACCACTTTCTGTAGTGGAACATGAACAATGGAATCGTCTTTCAATCCGATCATCACACTTTTTTGGTCGTCGAGCAATGCCTCAACTGCCGCAACGCCCATTTGCGTAGCAGCTACCCGGTCGACTGCCGAAGGGCTGCCGCCCCGTTGCATGTGTCCTAAGATAGAGACCCGTACTTCAATTTCAGGATGTTCATTTTGTACTTTCTCGGCAATTTTAAATGCTCCGCCGGCTGTATCGCCTTCGGCTACCATCACAATTCCTGAATATTTTTTGTTTTTGTAGCCTTTTTTAAGAAAGCGTTCCAGTTCTTCTTCTTCAGAATTGATTTCAGGAATAAAAATAACTTCAGCACCACAGGCAATACCGGCCTTGAGAGCCAACTGGCCTGCTTCACGTCCCATTACCTCTACAAAGAAAATCCTGCCGTGAGAGCTGGCCGTATCTTTGATCTTATCAACAGCTTGAATAACGGTGTTTAAAGCGGTGTCGAATCCAAGTGTATAATCAGTGCCGTACATGTCGTTGTCGATTGTTCCGGGAATACCTACGAATGGAATATCGTATTCCTGTGTGAAGTCAAGCGCCCCCCTGAAACTACCATCGCCACCAATGACGACCACTGCATCAATATTATATTCTTTCAAATGATGATATGCTTTGGCACGGCCCTCTTCTGTTCTGAATTCTGCGCTGCGGGCAGTTTGCAAAAATGTACCACCCAAATTCATAATGTGACTTACATCATGCGAAAATAAACGTATAAAATCACCTTCAATCATTCCCTGATAACCCCGGCGGATACCATAAACTTCCAACTTGTGTGATATGGCTGCGCGGGTTACAGCGCGAACCGCTGCATTCATCCCAGGGGCATCACCTCCCGAAGTGAAAACTCCAATTTTCTTAATGCCTTTACGTTTTTCTGACATTTTTTTTCTGGTTTTGAATTAGGTCATAAAGTTAGTAAGAAATGACTGCAAAGTCGATAGTAGATCTGTTTTTTGATATTAACCGGGCATATTTAAAATAACACTAACATGTTCCTGAACTTTCTCCATCTGCCACAGGGGGGTAGAAGTAGCCCCGCAGATACCAACGCTTTGAGCTGCATTGAACCACTCCTTTTCAATCTCTTCGGGCAATGAAATAAAATGGCTCGATGGATTGTTCTTCAGGCAAATGTCATAGAGGAATTTTCCGTTTGAACTATTTTTTCCGCTTACGAAAATGATGACATCGAATTTTTTGGAAAACACAGCCAGATGAGGGGCTCTGTTTGATACCTGACGGCAAATCGTATCGTGTATATTAACACTGTTTTTTGCCCGATTTCTGATTTCGTTGCTAATCGTTTGAAAATCATCAATCGACATGGTGGTTTGTGTGTAAAGCTCAACCGGACGGGAAAAATCAATTTGATCGAGATCATCAATTTTTGATACTATAATGGCTTTCCCGTTTGTCTGCCCCAATAAACCGATCACTTCGGGATGATTTTTTTTACCAAAAATAACAAGCTGTCCATTTGTTTCTGAAAGAGAATGATAGCTTTTTTGAATTCGATCCTGCAACTTCAAAACAACAGGGCAGGTTGCATCAATGATTTTATTGTTGTTTTCTTTTAGGGATGAATAGGTTGCCGGGGGTTCTCCATGGGTTCGTATCAGGATTGTTTTATCTTGAAATCGCGATACATCTTCATTTTTAATTGTGTTCATTCCCAGCCTGGAGAGCCGTTCAACCTCTTCGTGGTTGTGGACAATTTCACCCAGACTGATCAGGTTTTCACCTTCAGAAAGGATCTGTTCTGCCTTATCGATGGCCTTTTTGACGCCAAAGCAAAATCCCGACTGTTTGTCGATTTCAATGACCATCAAGAATCTTATTTACTTTCGTTAATACCCAATTCAATTGTTCGTTGCGGGTCATATTCCCATTATCGAGGACAATGGAATCATGAGCTTTCTTCAGCGGACTTTCATCCCTGTTCTGGTCAATATAATCGCGTTCTTCAACGTTTTTCAAAATCTCTTCAAAAGTCACATGTTCCCCTTTTGCTGTTAATTCGTCGAACCTGCGCTGCGCCCTTATTTTGGGAGAAGTGGTTACAAATATTTTAAGTTCGGCTTCGGGATAAACTACGGTGCCAATATCGCGGCCATCCATAACAATCCCTTTATCTTTTCCCAGCTGTTTCTGAATTTTTACCATAGCCTGCCGTACTTCTTTGATTGTAGCAACAGGGCTTACCGAGTTTGATACTTCCAACCCGCGAATTTCTTTTTCAACATTCTCGCCGTTTAAATAGGTGTCACTTTTTTGTTCTTCGGGATTGTATTTGAAGGTAATGGAGATCTTGTTGAGTTGATCGATTAATTTTTTAGCATCAACAATGCCGTTTTTAATCAGGTTATTTCTGATGGCAAAAAGGGTAACGGTCCGATACATAGAACCGGAGTCGATGTAGTTGTATTTTAATCGTGCGGCCAAATCTTTCGAGAGTGTGCTTTTCCCGCTTGACGAATGGCCATCGATGGCAATGATGATTTTTCGATCGGTCATAAATCGATTTTTGAACAAAGATAATGCTTTTAGAAAAGCCGGTGTTATTTAAACTCCGAGGGGTTAAATCCGACCGAAAGTGTGTTTGAAATGCCACTCAAGTGATATTTGGCAATCGCATAAGAAAACTTGAATTTCGAAATTTTCACATTGATCCCGCCCGATAAACCAGCCGCATTGTCTAATAAACCAACTTCATCGGAAACGTTGCTTACCGAGAGTTGCCTTTTCCGTTGGTAGTTATATCCTATTCCCAAAGAGAAATTCTTTGACGGGATAAATTCAACACCCAAAATGACGTGACGCATGAATTGTCTGACAACATTGTCTGAACTTCCGATGTAACTGTTATCGTCTCCATTGTTGTCGTAATCCCAGGTCGATTTGTCTGTTAGATTCCATTGATGGAGCTGATTGAGCGTCGCGCTAAACCGGAAAGGAGCATGGTTGAGTCGTTGTGAAAAACCAAGTTGGATGTTAAAGGGCAACGGTTCTTTAATTCCTTCGGTTAGGTATTGATAGGGTGTAATCTGAGTACCGATATTCTTAAAAACAAGTCCGATAGAAAAAAGCCCCACGCTATCGATATATGAAACACCCAAGTCGGCTGCAATCCCAAATGATTTGTATGTTTCGTATGCTGAATAAATTGGTTTTAAATTGATACCGGCAGTAAAGTTTTTCCAAATATTACGGGAATAGATCAGAGACAAGGCATAATCGGCCGCGCCAAACTTATTGCCCGTTAATGTTCCGTTTTCAAGGGCTTCTTCAAATTCTCCGTAGTTAATATACTGTATACCGGCGGCAAAGGTTCCGATTTTCTCATAATACCGGGCATACGACACATAACCAATGTTAATGTCTGAAACAAAATTGATGTAGTTTAACGACAGTTGGTTATGTGCAGCTGGCATTAAAGTGGCCGGGTTATAAAAACTGAGGCTCAATTCCGAACTGTCGATGATGCCTACCTGATTGCCCCCTAGTGCGTTTACACGGGCCGAAGAGGCGAGGTTTAGGAAATCATAAGTTGAACTTCCTCCAAACTGAGAATAAGATTGGAATGAAAGGGTTAGTATGAAAATTAAGAGTATATTCTTTCGCATTGCCATTGTTTTCTGAATAACGGCAAATATAAATTTTTATTATGGCACATTAAAGGAAGAAGTGGAAAGTGGAAAGTGGAAAGTGGAAAGTGAAAAGTGACTTTCAGTCAGTCTTTCAGTTCATTCAATTTATTACCCTGTATTTGGGTTAAAAAGCAATGAGATTGCCAAACATAAAGTAGTTTAACAATCTCATCCTTTCAGTAAAAAAAATCTCTCGAAAAAGAATTGATTAATACTATAAAAATCAACTCGTTTCTTCCGTAAGGAAGGTTTATCGAAAAGAGATTATCGAATATCTTTATTTCGCATGGTTGCTAAAAATTCTATCATAAAATTACTTTGAAACTTCGAGCAGTAGACAAAAAATAATTTTTGAAACTGGATAAAGTGAAATTCTATTTTGAGTTCCCTGCTGTGGTTGAAAAGAAACAAAAAATTAGAATTTGGGTTTGAAATCAGCTTCAAAGGCAATGTTCCTTCAGTCCGTTCGGGTAATGTAGATGCATTAGCGGCAATTCCTGTATCATTTACATTTACGGTTAAATGGCTGGCCGACTTTTTCCCAGCAAGGGATTTAGCCATTTTTTGCTCATTGTTCAATACAACCATCAACCCGATCATCAGCAAGAAACTGAAAATCGTTAAAAAACTAATTTGTTTTCGGGTCAGGTTCATATTAAGCTAAACAAACAAAAATTATTTCCTTTTCAAAGATACTTTTTTTTATCTGATCAGGACAATTTTCTGTGTTTCTACCATTTTCTCAAATTCAATTTTTGCGAAATACATTCCTTCAGGTAAACCAGTTGCATCAAACTTTACTGAATTTAAGCCCGATGGTTTAATCTCATTTAAAAGTGTCCTGATTTTCTTTCCTTCTGCTGAGAAAATCTCCAGTTTTACTTTTCCTTCCTTCGGCAGAGCGTAATTGATATTTGTTGAGGTCTTTACCGGGTTTGGGAAGTTCTTCAGAAAAAGTGAATTCTTTTTTAACATTCCAATTCCAACAGGTTCGGTCGTTGATGTATCTTCAACGGCAATCGAGATGTAGTCAAAGCTCATCCAACCCCATGAATCTTTGATCTCAATTGTGTTCACACCTTTTTTCAATGTAACATTCTGAAAATAGGTCGACCATGTGGTTATATTGGGTGCTGTAAATGAAATTTCACCTAAACTGGTTCCATTTACGATTAAAATTTGAGATTTAGGTGATTGGTAATTCAGCAGATAGCGGATAGATAGCGGAAATTCACCATCTTCAGGTGCTTCTACGTTATCAAATGTAATTACCCAACCGTTGCTGTTCATGTCCAGATATTTCTTATTGCTGGCCGTACTGCCAGTTTTTACTGAACCTGTACCTGTGAATTTTGCATTTTCTGCTTCGTACACCAGCATTTTGAGTTTGGTAACATAAATTATCGAAGGGGAAGAAGTTATCGAAACATCTGTATTGTCGGTTACTTTGGCGGTATAAGAATAACTCCCAGCCAGGGCAGGAGTCCATTTTAATTCGTAAGGAGATGTATTATCGGTTCCTACCAGCACGCCATCAATGTAAAAGTCAACCTGTTTAACAGTTCTTTCCTTTGGAGCTGTTGCAGTGCCAATCAGTGTTATTTCAGTTCCAGGCGAAGTAACTCCCCCAACACTGGTACTTACACTGATGGTTGGTTTTGGATTAATAACTTCGATGGTGACAGATTTGGTTGCGGTAACTCCCTGATTTTGCCTGTCGGTAATTTTGAGTGTATACGTTGTTGTTTCTTTTGGTTGAATTCTTATTCCTGAAATAGAATCGACAGTTGCATCGTTAAGTGTAATTGAAGAGGCGCCGTACGATTCCCATGAAAGTACCGCTGTTTGTCCGCGTTCAAGCGTACTGGCCGATGAGTTGAATGATTTAATGACAAATCCAGGATCAACAACGTTGATTTTGAAAGGCGCCGCAGGTAATTCTTCTGCATTATACAGGTTGAGGACTCCCGGATTGTATTCCCAGGCATAACGTACAATCGCTGGATTTGGAATGCTGTTATTCCATACAATGACTGAATCGCCACCTACTGTTGCATTTGCCCAGCTTGGAATACCATCGCTACCAACCATCGCAAAACCGGAAACATCGTTGGTCGTCGAATTTTTGGCAATGAGGCCGCTTCCAATATGATCGTATTTTATAACCACCTTGCCATCGGGCAATAGTGTGTGGCTTTTGTACCGCGGGCCGGAATAAACGAGTTCTTCGTTGTAGGCAATTTCTCGGGCACAAAGCGCCATTCTTTCACCGACGGGTTTTTTGTTGGTCGGATGGATATTTTCTACACCGTCATTGTTGCCAACTTCAATGGTCACAGCTTCACCTGTGTTGGGTAACGAAAGCGCCAGACTTTGATTGGCCCGTAGTACCGGCCATGCATCCCACGCTTGTGGATCTTCTTTAAAGACACCAAAATTGGGGAGTTGCACCCATATAAATGGAAGGTCGCCTATTCCCCAGTTTTCGCGCCAACTGGTGATCATTTTTTTGAAAAGGCTTCCATACTCAAGGGCATCTTCCATATAATCGGCATTCGATTCGCCCTGATACCATAGAAAACCTTTGATGGGCATTCCTTCAAATGGTTTAAGCATTTGATTGTAGCAAAGCGTAGGTTGTCTTTCCTGATAGGTTCCACCGGCAAGAACAACATCATCTTCATCGTAGCCCAGCATTTCTTCGCTCATCCATGCTTCAATCCGTGCTCCACCATACGATGTGTTGATAATCCCGATGGGAATATTTAAGTTGGAATAAAGTGCTTTTGCGAAATAGTAACCTGTGGCAGTAAAACTACCAACATTGGCTGAAGTTGCCGGTGTCCAGGCACAACCTGCCGGAAGTATATCGGTTGGTTCTTTTGTTATTGTTTTTGGAACTTTAAACTGACGGATCATTTGGTTGTTGGCTGACGCTATTTCAGTGGCTGCATCGTCGCACTGACTAACCATCATTTCCATGTTCGATTGCCCGGAGGCGAGCCAAACATCACCGATATAAACATTGGTATACGTGAGCGTTTTGGTTTCGGAAACGATTGTCATTTGAAAAGGTCCCCCGGCATTCATAGCGGGTAAGGTTACCTTCCATTTTCCATCGGCATCGGTGACGACTGATGCCGTATTTTCAGAGATAGTTACAGTAACTTCTGCACCTATTGTCGCAGTTCCCCATACCGGGATTCCTGTTTCGCGCTGTAGTACCATCCCATTGCTGAATATTTTTGAGGGTACGACTTGCGCATGAACTTTAAATGCTAAACAAAATAAAAGGACACTAATTACAAAAACAACCTCTCCAATTTTCACAATCAAATAATTTTTCATTTTCATCTCTTCTGACATTAATAATCTAATGACAAATTACATCATTCTCTGTAATTTGAATCGGGATAAATTGATTAAAAGAGGGGTGTAAAATGTATCATTTCGAGAGTGAAAAGTTTAAGAATGTTAAAGAAAACCTTGTTTAAGTTTAAAACTGAAGTTTTTGTTTTATCAATTCTTCCGTTATTTCATAAACGACAGGACATATTTCGCAGTTTTTGAGCGTAAGTTTTAAGATTTGCTGCATTTTTCTGCGATCGGTATGCGGATATTCCCTGCAAGCCTTCGGTCGGCTCTCATAAACCATGCAATAATTGTCCGACATCAGAAAAGGGCAGGGTGTTAGGTTAAAAACATAGTCTTTGTCTTCATCAATGTGAAGATATTGCGTTATAAATTGAACTGGTTTTATTTTGAAATGTTTTGCCAGTTTATCAATGTCTTTTTCGGTAACAATTGGGCTGATAGTACTGCAACAATTGGCGCAAGTAAGGCAATCGAATTTAGAGAAAGCTTCTTCGTGTAACGGATGAAAAAGATCATCGACCTGTGGTGCCTTTTTCTTTTTTAATGTTTGAAGTAAGAGCTTCATCGATTTTTCATCGCGCTTCACAAGCTCCCGTAACTCTTTAGTCGTACGGTATCGGATCGGGCCCATCGTATTGTTTTTTGAATTTCATCTGTGCAAAGAATAGCCCCCCGATTACAACAACAATTCCGATGAATTTTTGAAGGGTCAGTTGATCGTTCAGTATGATCCAGGCAAAAATAGCTGTGCATACCGGAATTACATTGACAAACATGTTCGATTTGGAAATGCCCATGTGCCTCACACTGTAGGTGAAGAATATAAAAGCCAGGGTAGAAGCGAAAATGGTCAATTTCAAAATTGCCATCATTGCCTGAAGATCGAACGGAGTTGCCAGGAAACGGTTTTTCTCAAAAATGAACCAAAAGGGTAGAAAATAGACTGCACCAATCGCGTTTTGGAAAAAAATGATCGAAAGGTTATTCATCCGGTTCGATATTTTATGCAGCACTACCGTGTATGCAATTGCTGAAAAAACAGCGCTGAATTGCAGCATCACTCCAAGCGGAGAAGCGGTTATCCCCACCCCGATTTCATAGATAACAAGTGTAACCCCCAAAAAAGAGATCAAAATCCCGATGATGTTCCTGACGCTTATTTTCTCTTTGTAAAATAGATAACCGGCAATTGGGGCGAAAAGTGGAATGGTGGCAATAATAACCGAAGCAACAGTTGATGAAATGTATTGTAAACCATAGCTTTCGCCCATAAAATAGAGAAATGGTTCGCAAAAGGCCAGTAACAATAAAAACTTGAAGTCTTTCTTTTGAGGGATAACAAGACCTTTTGAAAATTTGGCGAAAACAAACAGGATAGCTGCTGATAGTAACAATCGGAAAAAGACAATTGTCAGAGGGCCATAGGTGATGTTGGCCACTTTAAACCAGACAAATGAAAGTGAAAAGCAAACCATTGCTAAAATGATAGCGGTATAAAGTTTCATTGGATTTTGCTTTTCCATAGATTGGATTTTTCGGGGCTAAAAGTAGTTGAAATAAAAATATCCTGTTCAAAATTGTGTTTAAAAGAAAACCCGCTTCATTGGGGTGAAGCAGGCTAAAAAGTTATGGTGAGTGAATTAAAAGGTCGAATTAAAATTTTCCCATTTTGATGGTCACACCGGCAGAATAACCGCGCAAGGCATTTTTAGAAATATCGGTGATGTTTAATTCAGAGGTGTAGCGGTAGCCAGCATAAACTGCGAAACGAAGCCAACGTGTAAAGTTGATTTCCAGTTCAGCTTGCGGTTCAATGACCCAGAAAAAATCATCGACATAATAGGTTGAAAAGTAATCGTAGTTTTTGAATGAACCAACTGCACCAGCGCCAACTAGAATAGGGAAGGAGAGGTGTACAGGTTTTAGGGGAAAAGCTATTGGCTCAAGAATAATACCTCCGTAACCACCTGCAAGATTTAGATCATTGTCAGAATTGGAATTGGAATAATATCCAAGTCCTATTTCATCTAACTCGTTGATAAAACCGGTACCACCTACACCAATTGAGAAAAAGTGGTCCATAATCCAACATCCGCGCGATGAAAATGTCATCCCGTCTTTGTTGTCTATCGGTGAATACCCCGCAGAAAAGGCGCCGTAAAAGCCGTCCCTTTTTTCCTTTTTGAAGATCGTTTTTATTTCCTGATTGTTTTCGCGGCTAATGGTCATGGTGTTTTGTGCGAATAAGTTACATCCGGTTAGGAGAATAATTATGGTGGTAATGAATGTTTTCATGGTAGTTAAATGTTATGTTTTTTAGAAATGTATTTTTAGAAATGATAAGTGGCGCTAATTGCAAAATCGATCGGTACAGCCCTGAAAACTCTTCTTCCCCAGAAGTCGAAAAAGGGTTTTGCATCGCAGGTAATGGAGACAGGTATTCGATCGAAATCATACGATATACCAATCA
>Ga0209800_10001800_pt1 | contig 20739 bp, 18 predicted proteins | sample Higcelweek8metaG_FD_187174 | JGI IMG/M metagenome (GOLD analysis project Ga0209800, IMG submission 187174) | Freshwater pond sediment microbial communities from the University of Edinburgh, under environmental carbon perturbations - High... | ecosystem: Environmental > Aquatic > Freshwater >...
AACCGGTATAGGGAATTTTAAATAGGTTGAGAAGTGCGGGTATAAAATAGAGAATCTCCGGATAGCTGTCTACTGCTTCAACCAAATTGAACACGAAACTGTACCCCTTATTTGAAATTGAAGAGATCTCCGACTTATAATCGCCCACCAAACCTTTGGTCTCGACTATATAGCCCAATTTTTGGAGTCCACCTGATATGAACTTAACTTGCTCAATAACATCAAGTTCATCCGCTAGCGCATCTTCAGCGGGTTTATTGAAAATGATAAGGCAACGGTCCATATTTATTATTATTTGTAAATTTTGGAGCAGCAGGAAAGCTGCGCCTAAGATTCAATTTTCGGTATATCCCGATAATAAAATTAAAAATATCTGGCTATAGCTGAGTCCATTATCCTTTTTATCAATTCAGAATATGAAATATTGTTCATTCTGCAGAGGATAGGGAGATCTGAGATCACTGGATTTAAACCGGCCAATGGATTCGCTTCGATAAAGCAGATTGCCCCGTTTTTATCGGTTTTAAGGTCAATTCTACCGGCATCAACCCCGCCCAGCGCAATCCAAGCGCCTACAGCTACACCTGCGCATTCTTTCAATGTCAATGGATCTATAGGCTTGTATTCGACATACTGCTCAAAGTTTTCTTTTACCTCATTGGAGTAGGGGAGATTGTCTTTGCAAATGATCTCCATCCCCCCAATGCAAGTCGTTGAATTTCCGCTACCAACAACTCCTACGGTGAATTCCCTGCCCGGCAGGTATTCTTCAATTAGAACAGGTTGGTGGTAGTTTTGTAATAAACTTGAACTTAATTTATTGAGCTCAGTATAGTTTTTTACAACACTCTCTTTTGTAATTCCCTTTCCGGTACCTTCAGCTACAGGTTTAACGAAAAGAGGAAATGTAAGTTTCGATGCTTTTGGTAGATCGTCGATGCAATTGATAATTGTACCTGGACTAACGGGAACCCCTGAAGCTTCGACAAGCAAACGGGCATAATACTTATTAAGGGAGATACCCATAACCACCGGTCCACTGAAAACGTATGGGATTTTATATTGGTCCAGTAGAGCAGGCACGACTGATTCGCGACCGTCGCCGTACAAACACTCGGTGATGTTGAAAACCATGTCCCAACGCGACCCTGATGCCAGTTTCTCGACAAGCTGGAAAATATTGCCGATCTTTTCTGTCTCGTGGCCCAGTGCTTCAAGTTCCCCGCATAAAGCAATGATAGTCTCTTCTTTATCAAATTCAGCTGTATCCTCCATTGAAAAGCCCTGTTCCAAATACCAAGAACGAAGGTCGTACGTAATCCCTATTTTCATTTAATGATAAAATAACTGTGTGATAAAACCCTTATAAATATTTAGAAACTTTATTTATTCGGGTATTCATAAGTTAAATGTTTATAATTCCTGAGAACCCATTTATCTGGTCCGCTTTTAACGACATAGTCGGGTAAAATTGGAATTTTTCCGCCTCCTCCGGGAGCGTCAACAACAAATTGAGGAACAGCGTATCCACTAGTATGGCCGCGAAGGTTTTCAATAATATTTATACCCTCCTCAATTGTGGTTCGGAAATGTCCGGAACCAGGAATTGGGTCGCATTGATAAATATAATATGGCCTTACCCTAGCTGTCAAAAGCTTCTGCATCAAACTTTTCATTGTTTCAGGGTCATTGTTGATCCCCTTCAAAAGTACAGTTTGGCTGCCTAATGGAATTCCCGCATCTGCTAACATCTCGCACGCTTTTTTCGTTTCGGGCGTGATTTCATTAGGGTGGGTGAAATGGATGCTCACAAAAAGTGGGTGATATTTTTTAAGCATCGATGTAAGTCTGGGGGTAATCCTCATCGGAAGAACCACAGGAACCTTAGTACCGATACGTAAAATTTCTATATGTTCAATTGCACGCAGACTTGAAAGAATGAACTCTATCCTTTCATCGCTCATTGTAAGAGGATCGCCACCACTGATAACTACATCCCTGATTTCAGTATGCTCCCTCAAATAGTTGATAGCTGTGTCCCACTCATTTCTGGATAAATGTTCAAGACTGCCAACAGAGTGTGAACGGGTACAATATCTACAATATGACGAACAAAACTGGGTTACAGTAAACAGAGCCCTATCCGGATATCGGTGTACGATACCGGGAACAGGACTGGATCCTGTTTCGTCAAGAGGGTCTGAACATTCTGAATCAGAAGCAAATAACTCTTCAGGAGTTGGTATCATTGTGCGACGCATTGGATTACCAGGCTCTGAATCGTAAATCAAGGACATATAATATGGGGAAACTCTCAACGGTAGGCTATGGTAATCTTTCAACCTATTAATTGAGAAAATTTCTTCTTCAGTGAGCCCCATAACACGGGAGATAGACTCAACGGATGTATAAGAGTTGCGCAACTGCCATCTCCAATCGTTCCATTTACTCTCTTCGGTTAGGGGAAAGAAGCGACCGAGAAACTCTGCGCTTCGGCGGCTAACTAATTGATTCCCTGTTGGAATCTGCGGAATTATCTTGGATCCCGCGCCAGGTTCTTCGTCAGAAGAACTACCGATGAGGCGGCCCTCCGAAGGAGGATCCATAACCTCGGTTATGTTAGCATTCATGTTTTGGTAAAACTGAGTTACCTTAATTTTGTCTGTTTCGTTAACTTTTATTTATGTTTCACACTTCAAAAAGAGCGACAATTTATGTTGTTCAACTCCTTTAAAATTTCGAGCAAATATATTTCTTAATGGGATTCAATTTACGGTGCAATCCCAAAATTTTATTATTTAATAATAATTTAACATTATCATATACTAAGTAATAGACTATCAATATGATAACACAACAATAAAGTTATTAACTTTCTGACGTTTTAGGTGTTGATAACTGAAAAGGTGCTTCTTAACCAAGATACTTCCGCATTAACATAGGTTTTATGATTCACGGTTAAAAAAAAGAATAAAAAAGTCAAGTTCCAAGGGATGCTTACAATATCATATATTTGCCTTAATATTTACCTTTATTTTATTTAAAATAAAATAGTGGGATTTTAGATTAACTGGTTTTTTATCTGTACAAAAAAATGACAAACACTATGAACACAGTTTTTTTGGATCTTGTCAAGGCAAGGTATTCGGTAAGGGATTTTTTGACCAAAGAGGTTGAAGAAAATAAGTTAAGATACATACTTGAGTGCGCAAGACTTGCGCCATCAGCAGTAAATAAACAGCCTTGGAAATTCATAGTTATTAAAGAAGGACGGGAGAGATCAAATCTTTGGGATTGTTATAACAGGGAATGGTTCAAATCCGCTCCAGTCTATATAATGGTAATCATTGATGAAAACGAATCTTGGGTAAGGAGTTCAGATAACAAGAATTATGGATATGTTGACGCCGCAATTGCAATAGAACACATTTGCCTAGCCGCAACATCTGTGGGACTCGGAACTTGTTGGGTATGTAACTTTGATACCGTAAAGTGTAAGATTCTCTTCAATTTGGGAGATGGACAGGAGTCTGTCGCTTTAATTCCCATTGGGTACCCCGTCGAGAAACCGGGTAGATTAGTTGCCCGCAAAAGTTTCGACGAGGTTGTTACCGGTATTTAATGAAAAACGGTTAGACGCCCTAAGCGTCTAACCGTTACTTAATGAATATTATCGATTCTTCGGTTATTTAAGGCTGTTAAACCTGTTGTTGACTGTATCCCAGTTTACAATATCCCAAAAGGCATCTACAAAATCAGCCCTTTTGTTCCGATATTTAAGATAGTATGCGTGTTCCCAAACATCGATTGTCAACAAAGGAGTTCCCTTTACTGGGGAAATATCCATTAATGGATTGTCTTGGTTAGGTGTGCTTATAACGGATAGTTTTTTGTTTTCATCAATAATAAGCCAAGCCCATCCGCTCCCAAATCGTGATTTCGCCGCGCTGGAAAATGCCTCCTTAAATTTATCTATGGAGCCAAATGACGCCTCTATCGCTGAAACCAGTTTTGTGGAGGGAGTCGATTCACCCTTTCCAAGGGAATTCCAGAAAAACCAGTGGTTATAAAATCCCCCTCCATGGTTCCTTATTGCATCGCCTACTTTAGAAATTATAGGGAAAACTTCTTCAAGGGGACGATTCTCGTAAGGCGTACCTTTGACCGCGTTCTGGTAATTTGTAAAGTAGGTCCTGTGGTGTTTATCGTAGTGGATTTCAACTGTTAGTGCGTCCATTACGGGTTCTAATGCCCCATACGCAAACGGTAGGGCGGGCAGTGATGTTACATTCAGTTTTTCCATATATCTGTTTTTTAATGATTTCCGTTTAGGTAATCTTTTCGTAAGGTTAACTTACACAAAAATACACAATTATTGCGGCAACTTTATTATTAAACAAATAAAAATAGAGCCATTTTTGGCCAATCACTGTCCCAGTCTTATTGGGCAACTAGATTTATACTTGAACTGTTAGACTAAACATGGGGGTATTAACTCCAAATTTTAAATGTCGGTAAAAGTTCAAGTTGAATTTAATCAACATATTTGTAAAAAAACTACTATTTTGGGGCTTTATTATATCAATAGATTATAAATTGCATTTTTATTTACGTAAATCTTAAATTAAATAATTGACTTTATTCCAATTACTATGAAAAAACACTTAATGGTTGCCGCAATTTGCGCATTATCATTTGTTTCGGCCAATGCGCAGTTTCAAAGAACCCCATCTCCTAATGATAATTTGAAATCGGTTGAAGTTAATCCAAATGGATCGGTTACTTTCCGTATATATGCCCCACAAGCAGAAACTGTTGCTTTGGGCGGAGATATTAGGGGAGCGAGTACAGATTTCAATAAAGCCGAAAACGGGGTATGGGAAGCTACTCTTCAAAACGTTACCCAAGGGGCATATCGTTATAATTTCGTAGTTGATGGGATTCAGGTTTATGATCCAAAATATCCTAGGATCGCCGATATCAAACCTGTGACAAATATCGCTATAGATCAAAACAACGCATTTTGGACCCAAAAGGAGGTTCCCCATGGAGCTTTATCCCAGATCTATTATCCATCCTCCACAATGGGAGGAACAAGGCGTATGCATATTTGGACTCCAGCCGGCTATAACGCTTCAGTAGATAAACTACCTGTTTTGTATTTAATACACGGTGGCGGCGACAATGATGCCGCTTGGCCAGGTGTTGGCTGTGCCAACTGGATTCTTGATAATCTTTTGGCAGAAGGCAAGATGGCTCCAATGATTGTTGTAATGCCCGATGGGAGCATAGCAACCGATAAATTCGTAAATGAAATGATGGAGGACATAGTTCCCTTTATCGAAAAAAATTACAGGGTGATTAAGGATAAAGACCATAGGGCAATTGCTGGGTTGTCTATGGGTGGTCTGGAAACGCTTGAGGTTTTTATGGCGTACCCCGATCAATTCGCTTATATCAACGTAATGAGTTCAGGTTGGTTCAAGGATAATAAAGAGATGTACGAAAAAGGGGACAGTGTTTTGCAATCAATTTCCAAAACACTGGGCCAGAATGTAAAATATTTAAAATTCACCCAGGGTGGGCCTGAAGATATAGCGTATGAAAATTGCAAGGAAATGCTTAAAGTATTTGATAAAAACGGCATAAAGTATGAGTTTTCAGAGATGCCTGGAGGACATAGTTTTCATGTTTGGCGCCATGATTTGAACAGTTTTGCGCAGGTTATATTCAAATAGAATAACTAAATTAGAAATATTACGATCCGGGTTGCACGTCAATTCGGGTCGTTTTTATTTAATAAGTGTCAGAAGTTGAAATTTATAAGATTATACCCAGGCTAGATTCCATGGAAAAATATTCTTGGTAGGCATAGTGATACCCGACTTTAATCTTAATACTTTTATGGGAGTTTAACTCGAATTTTTATAAAAATCGGGGAAAACTAGAAGAATAGATGTTCTAACAATATTTTGGATCCAATAATGATTAGGATTATACCTCCTATCACGTTTACATTAATTTTGAAGCGGTTCCCAAAGTTGGCTCCAATAGCCACTCCCAACAAAGAGAATATCAAACTTACAATGGCAATTACTGCTGTAGCAATCCAAATTAAGTTCGGAAAGGGCACAAAAATAAGACCTGTTGCCAAAGCATCAATACTAGTAGCTATAGCCAATGTAATAACGGTTCTCCAATTAAACATTTCTTTAATTGGATCTATTTCGCCACCGTTAACGCAATTACACTCATCTTCACCCTTTTTACCAATGCCTTCAATAATCATCTTGCCTCCTATCAACCCAAGTAATCCAAATGCAATCCAATGGTCGAATCTGGAGATAATTTCAGCGAATGTAGTCCCTACAAAATAACCTATAAGAGGCATCGCTCCTTGAAAAAAACCGAATAACAGCGCCATTCTTAGCGCATAACGGGTATGAAATTTTTTTGAGCAAACCCCCTTACTTATTGAAACCGCGAAGCAATCCATTGCCAGACCAATTGCGATCACAATGATTGAAATCAGATCCATACATAAACTATTTTAAAATACCGCCCTCATCATCAAATTAGCAAAATACTGTTGTCACTTGTTTTGGCGGCAAAAGTAACATATTAAGGCAAAGAAAAACTGAGACGATGTAATATTTGAAACTTTTGAGATTCATATGAACAAAAAAAGACTCAAAGCCATGACCGCCATTCCAGCTATCAAACCGGAAATAGATATATGGTGTTTACCATATTTCTCCGCGCTCGGCAAGAGCTCATCCAAAGAGATAAAAACCATAATTCCAGAAACTCCCGCAAGAACTAATCCGTTTATAGCGGGGTTCCAGAATTTTAATAATACTAAGTATGCCACCAATGCTCCCACGGGTTCAGCCAATCCGGATAAAAAGGAAAACCAAAAAGCTTTTTTCCGGCTTCCGGAAGATTGGTATATCGGTACTGCCACAGCGATACCCTCAGGAATATTGTGGATCGCTATAGCCGCGGCAATAGGTAGTGCAATATCTAGAGAACCCAATGCAGCGGTGAAGGTCGCAATACCCTCTGGAAAATTGTGGATCGCGATAGATAAAGCTACCAAGATACCTGTCCTTTTTAATTGTGATTTTTTGTCCATATCCTCTATACCCTGCATTTCGTGGGGATTTACAGATTTAGGTACAAGAAAATCTATTAAATTGATAAAAGCAATGCCGCAGAAAAAAGCAATTATCATAAGCAGTGTACCCGATTTTTCACCGAATACATTGTTTAGTTGCCTGCTTGCTTCTGGCATCATCTCCATAAAGGAAACATATATCATTATTCCCGCAGAGAAACCCAAAGAAGCGCTAAGGAACGATGTGTTTGTCCGTTTTGCCAGTAATGCTATTAAACTTCCTATTCCCGTGGACAAACCCGCAAATAAGGTCAATAAAAACGCTAAAAAAATGTTACTTCCGCTTATATCCATATTCCTTTTTTGTTAAACCATATGCAATATATGAAGTTTGTTTATTTAAAGGCACATTTACCTTTACAATTGATGTAAAACTTATCTTTGCGGTGATTTGGGTGCCTAAATTTAAATAATTTTATTTGGCAATTATGTTAAAGATCGAAGCCACAATAAAGGGTATGCATTGTGCCTCTTGCAGTGCCAACGCTGAACGTTCAGTTGCCCATCTGCGTTTTGTAAAAAACGTCTCCGTGAATTTGGCAACTGAGAGGTTGAGCGCCGTGATTGACGAATCATTGGGAGATGTTTCAGACATTGCTAAAGCCATTGAAGGACTTGGATTTCAATATGTAGCCGACGTTCAAAAGAGTTCTGACAGAATGGCGGAACAAAACATTGTTTTGATTAAACAGCGGAAAGGGTTGGCATTTGCAATTGCATTTACACTTCCACTTTTATATTTAGCTATGGCTCATATGGTTCCAGGCTGGGAAATATTATATCCTTCATTTTTAACACCAATGGTACATCCTTTTACTTTTGCGCTTGTCCAATTGGGATTAACTATACCGGTACTGATTATTGGAAGAAGTTTTTACATAACGGGTTTTATCTCCCTTTATCGTTTGGCTCCCAACATGGATACCCTTGTGGCTGTTGGCACCTCGTCGGCTTTTATATACAGTCTTTGGGCTCTTTTCAGGATACAATCAGGCGACCATTCGGCGGTAATGGAAATGTACTTTGAGTCGGCTGCGATGATAGTAACCCTAGTCTTGCTTGGCCGTTATCTCGAAGCTAGGGCAAAAAGGAGAACCGGGGGCGCAATCGCTTCGCTTTATTCTTTGGCCGCTCCTACGGCATTTGTAGAAAATAATGGGATTATTGAGGAGATCGCTATTGAGAAACTATCAATAAACGATATCGTAATAGTCAAACCTGGTGCTAAAATACCGGTTGACGGTGTTATTGTTGAGGGAAATACAACTGTCGACGAATCAATGCTTACAGGGGAGCCGATTCCTCTTGAAAAAGGGGTGGGGGATAATGTAACTGGAGCGACTTTAAACGGTATTGGGGCAATTCGGGTATCAGTCAAAAAACTTGGAGCCGATACTACTTTATCCAAGATAATTGGACTGGTAGAGGAGGCACAATCAAAAAAGATACCTATGGCTAGATTAGCCGACAAAGTAGCTGGTTATTTTGTGCCGGTTTCAATGTCTATTGCCCTTATCTCTGCTATAGCCTGGTTAATCCTTGGTTATGACTTCTCATTTGCCCTTAAAGTATTTGTATCCGTCTTAGTGATAGCTTGTCCATGCGCCTTGGGCCTGGCAACTCCTACCGCAATAATGGTCGGAACAGGTAAAGCGGCATCTAATGGCATCTTATTTAAAAACGGGGAAGTTCTCGAAACGCTACGGGGAGTTTCAACGGTTTTATTGGATAAAACGGGTACTATTACCGAAGGAAAACCTAAGGTTGTAGATGTTCTCCCTAATGGCATTACATATGAACAATTATTGGTATTAGCTGCTTCATGCGAAGGAATGGCCGAGCATCCAATTGGAATAGCGATAACGCAAAAAGCAAAAGCAAAAGGGTTACAGGTTTTATCCGCAAGTGGCTATACCGCACTTCCGGGACTCGGTATTGAGGCAATGGTTCAAAATGAAAAAATAATTGCCGGAAACCGTAAGTTGATGGATATCAATGATGTCGATATTAAATCACAAATTGGGGAAGCTGAAACATTAGAAAAGGAGGGTAAAACTGTAATGTTTTTCTCAAAAAACGGTGTTCTTATTGGAATTATTGGTGTTGCCGATACCGTCAAAAAAGAGAGCAAAGAGACAGTAACAAGGTTAAGGGAAAAAGGTATAAAAACTGTAATGCTTACAGGTGATAATGAAAATACAGCAAAAGCTATAGCCTCACAGGTTGGTGTAGATAATGTAGTCGCACAGGTACTACCGCATGAAAAAGCCGATTGGGTAAGGAGGTATCGAGATTCAGGTATAGTCGCCATGGTTGGAGATGGCATCAACGATGCGCCGGCACTCGCCACTGCCGATGTAGGTATCGCGATAGGTTCCGGTACTGATGTTGCCATCGAGTCGGCGGATGTTGTGATAATGGGTAATTCATTGAAAAATATTCCTGTCGCCATTGAAATTTCCCATGCTGTTATCAGAAATATCAAACAAAATCTTTTTTGGGCATTTTTTTATAACAGTATAGGTATCCCTGTTGCCGCCGGTTTATTGTTTATTTTCGGTGGCCCCTTACTCAATCCAGTTATTGCGGCCGCCGCTATGTCACTTTCATCTGTTAGCGTGGTAATCAACGCCTTAAGACTAAATAACATAAAAATAAAATAATTATGAAAAAAGCTATTCTTTACACCTCAAGTCACGGTACAACAGCCAAAATTGCTGCAATCTTAGCCGAAAAATTGGGCAATGAAAATGTTGATCTGATTGATTTGGGAAGGTCAGACATTCCGGAGATCGAAGGTTATAGCCAAATTATACTTGGAACTTCTATTCATGCGGGACAACCATCGCGTAAAATGCAAAAATTTTGTGCATCCTATTCCAAATCATTACTTTCTAAACCCCTGGCATTATATGTTTGCGGAATGGAAGCTGACCCTGAAAAGCGGAAACAAGAATTTAACACAGCATTTTCGGAAGATTTTAGAAATCATGCTTCAGCTAGCGGATTCCTTGGTGGAGAGTTTCTATTTGAAAAAATGAATTTTTTTGAAAAATTTATAATCAAAAAAATATCAAAGACCGATAAAAGTGTGTCGTCAATTGATTACCCAAACATTGAACTGTTTGTAACAAACCTAAATTAATGTTTCAGTAGTTTAATGAGCTATTAACCAATCATTTCAGTTTTTCTAAGGTGGTTGATCGACGGCAAGAAAAATGATAAAAGACCAAGTAGGATATTCATTGCTCCTGCAATAATAAACATGTTAACAAGCCCAATCGCATCAGCAGTATAACCGGCACCTATTAATCCTAGAATAGATGGCAGTATACTTATACTCATTGTAAAAGAAAAAACTCTTCCCAGTACTGATGGGTCGATTCTTGTTTGTAATACAACCGTAAACGCTGAACTGTTGAATGCCCATGATACTCCTCCCAATGCCGATAACACAACAAACCAGTTAAACCCGCTTTGGTTAAGCAGACCAGAAATAAGTATTGTTATTCCAAAAGCAATATACATCATATTAATTACCAGAATTTTATTTGTCCTGGTGTTTAAGAGGCTTACTATTGCTCCCCCGGCAAGCATTCCAGCGCCCCATGCTACCTCTACAAAACTCATTTGCATGGTTGAACCCATAAAATGTTGGAGGGTCATTAATGGGAACAACGATGCAACTGGCATTATAAAGAAAGTTGCCATCATTGATATTAAAATCAAACTACCCAATCCTTTATGTGTGGCAATTTCGACAAAAGCCTCCCTCATGTCCTTAAAAAGGTTAATTCCTTTTGTTTGTCCGTTTTTTTCAGGTTTTGGGATGGTAATAAATAAAAGGGTTGCAACCGCTAATAAGGCGCCGACCACATCGATTATCAAAATATATGACATGTCCATTAAAGTTATGAACAACGCCCCCAAAATCGGTCCAGCAATTGTGCAAGCCGATAAAATTGTCTGGTTTATTCCGGCAACCCTCATGAGCTGCGACTTTGGTGCGAGCAGGGGTATTGAGGCCTGCATTGCGGGTCCATGGAATGCGGAACCTGCGGATCTTAATGCCAAAAGAAGATAAATATGCCAGATTTCGGCAACCCCAAAATAAAACATCGCCGCTAAAAACAGGGTACACACAGCAATATATATGTCGGCAACAATCATCACGGTTTTTCTGTTCCACCTGTCTATAAATACCCCAGCAAATATTCCTAGTAAAGCTTGGGGTAACATAGCCGCAATTGTTGATATCGCCAATACATGCGCAGAACCTGTCTCTATACTAAGCCAAAAAACAATGGAATACCCTACGATTGAACTTGATAGGATTGAAAAGAGCTGCCCGGTCCAAATTATCAGAAATGTCTTTTTCCAGTTCTCCATGGACAATTGTTTAATATTTCACAAATAAAAAATTGTTTTGAAAAAGTTGCTTACGAAGGTTTATAGTTACACTATCCACAACTATAATTAATAGATATTATAGATATTGATTAATGCATAGATCGTTGGGTTACAAAAATAAGATAGAAATTACCGTAAACAGGATGACCGATTATTTTGAAAACTTGTAATACTCTTTCTTAGAATTTTACGCAAAAGTAGTAAAAACAGCGACTGGATTATCCCTTATAGAGAATAAAAATGGACAACATTCACTAAAAATGATATAAAATACAGAATAACAGGTAAATATTCAAATTAGCTAATACCATTTATAAATTACTTGAAAAACTATTTTTAACTTCTTTTTATTAATTTTGAGGCACTTCAAATGCGTTATGTTTACTATTGCGGTCATATTATGTTGGTTAAAATTATAAAAAGCAGGTTTAGACCAAAGTTGTGTAATTACTTAAATAAAACGATTAAGGTAGTAGGTTTTATAATTGGTTTTATCTTGTTGGTTAAGCCTGTAGAGATTAAATCCCAAAACAATCAATTTAATGGTGGTACTGTTCTGGTACTCTCTTCATATATGTCGGATTCACGCAGGGTAACCGATTTCATAACGGATTTTGAAAACAATACTGAACTATCCGAATTTCCTTTCCAGTTGCTGATGGAAAACCTAAATTTCAAGGGTTTTGAGGGATCCTCAAATTGGAAAGAAATAATGGTTGAAACCCTGAAAAAACATGATGATTCAAATCTTAAGGGTATAATATTAATTGGACAGGAAGCTTGGTCGACTTTTTTGGGCATTGATTCTGTGCCCGACGTTCCTTTTCTAGCCTGTTATGTCAGTAAAAATGGAATAACATTACCTGATTCTGGGTCGGAGATAGACAGTTTCGATGCCGAATATATAGACATGGAGGTATTGGCAGAGAAAAAAGGAAGTGGCTACGCGGTTCTAAATGTTTACGATGTAGATGCCAATGTTGATCTTATTCTAAAGCTTTTCCCTGATACAAAAAACATAGCGTTTCTATCCGATAATTCGTATGGTGGGGTATCAATGCGCACTCTGGTCAATAAAGAATTCATTGAAAAATATCCCGAACTTAGCCTGATAAATTTAGATGGTAGTAAAAACGGTGTAAACACAATTATTGAAATGATCTCCGGCTTACCTCAAAATACGGTTCTTTTGGCCGGGACATGGAGGGTAGATCAAAGTGGCCTTTATTATTTACAAACGACACTGGAAGCTTTAATATCAGGAAACCCATCAATCCCTGTTTTCACTATGTCTGGATTAGGATCAGGATCGATAGCAATAGGTGGTTATTTTCCTGAATACCAAGTCAACACCGTTTTTTTGGTAGATAAACTTAAAAATTTTTACAACGCTACCGCTGATACCAACTCCTTTTACTTTACAAAAAACCGTTATACTTTTTATAAAGAAAAACTTGATGAATTTGGTATTGCTGGATCCAAGTTACCCAAAAATAGTGTTATTATTGAAGGAATTGAATCAGAGCTTATTAAATATAAAAAGTACCTTGTTAATACTGTTCTGATTATTGCGGTTTTTACAATTATCATAGCCCTATTAATATTTATATACTTTAAAAATCATAGGCTTAAGTTGATGTTAATCAAACATAAAGAGGAATTAATTGAAGCCAAAGAGAAGGCAGAAGAGTCGGATCGCTTAAAGTCATCTTTTCTGGCAAACATGAGCCACGAAATCCGTACACCTTTGAACGCTATCGTAGGTTTTTCTTCGTTGATATGTGATGGAGATTCTTCAGTTGTGGATCTTAAGCGATATAGCGCTTTGGTTGAGACTAATTCGAATATTCTACTGGGTTTGATAAACGATATTTTAGATATATCCCGACTAGATAGCAATAATGCCGGATTTTTCTACAAATATGAAAATATTTATACTATATGTGAAGAGGCAATGCAGTCGATAAGCCCTCAAATGAAGCCGACTGTTGATTATAGAATAAATACGGGTTTAGAGCCATTTAAGTTGTACACTGATAAACATAGACTATTCCAAGTTTTGGTAAACTTTTTAACCAATGCGGGAAAATATACCGAAAATGGCCACATAATTCTCTCCTATGAAGTTGTTCCCGAAGTCAATAGGGTTAATTTTATTGTTACCGATACTGGTTGCGGAATTCCGGTGGAACAGAGGGATTTGATATTTGATAGATTTTCAAAACTAGATGAATTTAAACAGGGAACAGGATTAGGGCTTGCCATATGCAAGCAAATTGCTATTAAAATGGGAGGAGAGGTCTATTTGGATCCAAATTATCACCAAGGTGCCAGATTTGTTTTTGCCCATCCGATTGATTCCGGACAAAACAGTTAAATTTCCGGGCGATCCGGTAATCCAATATTTCCAATGATTCCTAATCTACTCTAATTTAACTATTTTAAACTTTATGTGACGCTACAAATTAATAAATTTGCAGTAATGGTAAGATGTTGTATATGTTGGTTAGGAGAGTAGCTAAAATCGTTGTATTCACTTCATTGTGTGTTTTTCTTTTTTTCTTTTTCCAGAACTTTGCTAAGTTCCACTTTCTTTATATGGAACAATTTCAATTGTTCCAATTTAACTCTTATTACTTTTTAGGGTTTGCGCAAAAAATCGGGGGCATGTCTATTTATATAGGTAATTTTCTTACCCAATTTTACATTTTTTGCTTTTGCGGCCCTTTTGTTTCAGCTGTCTTGCTTTCAGCAATTGCCTGGTTATCTGTTTATTCGTTAAAAAAGATTGGTTTAAGATCTGAAATAAATTATATAGGCATAATTGTAATAATCCCTTTAATAGCTTTACACCTCCACAACTTCTACAATTTGGCGGGAACAGTCTCTCTTCTCTTGTTAATGTTGGCTTTATCCGTTTCAATCGATAAAAAGGGCGGCAAGGGCTTAGTTATTTTTTTAATATCGTCATTAATACTTTTTTGGGTCTCCGGCTCAGTTTCCTATTTCTACTTACTGACAATGATTATCTTAAATATTCAAAAGAAAAATTGGAAACAATTATTGTACGTTCTGTCATTAACCACTATAATGGTCTCTTTAGGATTTTTAACCTACAGGATAGGCTGGGTCGAAAGGCTTGATTTCGTTTTTCTTATGGGAATGTTTTACGAACCCAAATTGCAGGTTCCCTTGCTAATATATTTCCCTCTTTTTATTTTTGTCTCTTTGCTGATTGTTTTGCCACTTGTAGATAGACTAATCTGCCAATATAATAATCGGTTTATACCCATTGGTGTTTCAATCCTTTCAATATCTCTTGTTGGAACCTTTACCCTTAAAAATGAATTACCTAAATTATTGGAAAATAATTATTTAAAAGAACTGGATTATTATTCCAAAACTGGTCAATGGGACAAAATAATTGAGAAAGGGAGCGGTACGAAGGACAACTACTTATATATGAATTATATAAATCTTGCGCTTCTTAACAAAGGGTTGTTGGTTGAGGAGATGTTTTCATTCGACCAAAGAAATAACATGTCGCTTTTAGTTACTTGGGATAAAACCCAGTTAGTTTCAATGCTTACAAGCGATATTGCTTTCGCAACGGGACAAATTGCATTGGCGCAAAATATGGCTTTTGAGGCTCTTGTGAATTACCAAGGAAGCGTTTCGGGCAGATGTTTGAAACGCCTGATAGAGACTAACCTCATTTATGGTGAGAAAGAGGTGGCAGAAAAGTATCTGGATATTTTAGACCAAACACTGTTTTATAGGGATTGGGCTGAAAAATATCGGGTATACATCAACGACAGGGAATTGTTGGAAGAAGATACTAATTTGAAATTAAAAATTGAATCCTTGCCAACTGCTGATAACCTAATTGGATTTGATCCAAAGCTTCAGGAGCTGATAAATTGTGTTTATACCAATCCAAACAATAAAAATGTAATAGAATTCACTGAAGCTTATATGTTGGTTAATAAAGACATAAACAGCCTCCAACGTTTTATAGAAACTTTCTATGGAACGCCAGTACTGCCAAACCTTCCCAAAAGCATTCAAGAAGCAGTAATTATATATTCGGAAAGCGATCCTTCCTATTGGTTGAAATATGGCGTCTCAAAAGAAATAATCAATAGGTTTAGCTCTTTTAAAGATTTGGTTTTGGAAAATAAAAACAACTCTGCGCTCGCAGTTACTGTAAATAGGTATTTTGGTGATACATTCTGGTATTATTATATGTTCAAATCATGAATAAATATATGGACATGAACAAACTCGGATATTGGCAATTGACAATTTCTAACCTAAAATATTTCAATATCAGAAATTTTAAGGTTACTGTTTTATTGTCGTTCATCCTGGTCGCATTTGCTTCATGTACAGGAAAAATAGCAACTTCAGAAAATCTAAGTGGATTACCCGACATTTTTCCTGATTATATCGACGTAACCGTTCCACCAAATATTGCGCCACTCAATTTCACGGTTAATGGGGTTATTAAAGGGTTTGTCCGGTTTGAATGCAATGGATACTCATTTGATGTACACATTAACGACGGTAATGTTAAAATCCCTGGGAAAAAATGGGGAAGGATTGTAAAAAGTAATTTAAACTCAAAGATTTCTGTTACAGTATTTGAAAAATCTGGTGATTCTTATAACTCTTTTTTACCTTTTAATGTATACATAGTTGACGATGAAATAGATCCATATATCATCTATAGATTGATAGATCCAGGTTATGAACTATGGAATGAGATGGGAATTTTCCAACATTCCTTAACCGACGGAGTACAAACAACGCTGTATAAGAACGGCATGACAGAGTTTAACTGCATTAATTGCCACTCTTTCCCAAATAATGATCCTGAAAATATCTCATTTCATATGAGAGCCATATATCCAGGCACATACATAATTAAAGACAACAACATTGAAAAGCTGTCCCTAGACACTTCGGTACATGTAGCCAGTTTAGTATATCCTTCCTGGCATCCTTCAGAGAAGTATATAGCTTTTTCCACAAATGATACAAAACAAGGATTCCATATAAACGATCTGAACAGAATAGAAGTCTATGATAGATCTTCAGATATAGTTGTTTATAATGTAGATAACCATGAAATTATTACATCACCCTTACTTTTTTCAAAAACTAGTTATGAAACTTTTCCCACATTTTCACCCGACGGCAATTCAATATATTTTTGTTCCACACCAGCTATTGCGATGCCCGACTCGTTTAAGGTTGTTCACTATGACCTACTAAGGATCCATTTTGATCCAATTACCGGAACATTTGGGAATATAGTCGATACTATATTCAATTGTGGTGATACCTGTAGTGTCTCCTTCCCTAGAATTTCTCCGGATGGAAATTATCTCTTGTTTACGGTATCTGATTATGGTAATTTCTCTATTTGGCACAATGAAGCTGATTTAAAAATGATAGACCTTCGAACAGGTAATTGGATTAACACAGATCCATGGAACAGCGATAAAACAGAAAGTTACCACTCATGGAGTAGTAATAGCAGATGGGTTGTAATCAGCAGTAGAAGGGGAACCGGTCTATATACCCGTCCATTTCTTGGTTATATTGATGATAAGGGCAACACCTACAAACCATTTCTATTACCACAAAAAGATGTGGATTTTTATAAATGGACAATGAAGTCGTTTAATATCCCCGAATTCGCCGTCAAACCATCCCAACTTGACGCCTACAAGGTCTCAAGTAAGGCTAAATCCGACGAAACAAGTAAAATATCTATATTCAAGATAAAATAGCTTATATTGGTGTAGACCATTGCATTGTAATCAAAAAAAGGAGGCACTTGCCTCCTTTTTTTGTGATCCAACTGGGATTCGAACCCAGGACCCCATCCTTAAAAGGGATGTGCTCTACCAGCTGAGCTATTGAATCAATACCTTGTTTTTGCGAGTGCAAATGTAGTGCTTTTTTTTAAAAAAAAGAATATTATTTTAATTGAAAAAAAATAATTCAAATTGGACAATGATGCTGGAGAATTGTTTAATTTGTAAAAAGTTGTAAAAAATGGATATGATGGATAAACTTTTTAATGGAAAGGTAGTAATTGTAACTGGAGCTTCCTCTGGAATTGGTGAAGCTACGGCAAGAAAATTCGCCGCACATGGATGCAAAGTGATGTTAGCGGCAAGGTCAGAAGAGAGGTTAAGAACAATTGTACAGGAGATTAAAGAAAAGAATCAAGAAGCTGATTATACGGTTACAGATGTCAGCAAGGAAGAGGAATGCAAGAGGTTGGTGGAAAATTGCGTTAGGCGGTACGGTGGCCCAGATATTTTAATAAACAATGCCGGAATTTCAATGCGGGCAACCTTCATGGACGTTGATTTGGATGTAATCCGGAGATTAATGGACGTTAATTTTTGGGGAACCGTTTATTGCGCAAAATTTGCTTTACCCTACCTTGTGGCCAATAAAGGTTCTTTGGTTGGGGTATCATCTGTTGCGGGATTCCATGGATTACCCGCCCGTACCGGCTACTCAGCATCCAAATTCGCCATACATGGTTTATTGGAGACTATTAGAATCGAAAACCTTAAAAAAGGTCTACATGTCATGATCATCGCCCCAGGCTTTACATCCACAGAAATAAGGAAGAAGGCACTTTTAGCAGATGGATCTGAACAGGGTATAACCCCAAGAAAGGAGGAAAAACTTATGACCCCGGAATACGTGGCCCACTGGATATTAAAAGGTATAAAACAGAAGAAACGCAATAAATTATTGACATGGGACGGGAGGTTTACCGCTCTACTCCAAAGAATTTTTCCTGAACAAGTTGATGCTATCTATTATTATGCAATGGCTAAAGAACCAGATTCACCGCTAAAATAGATTGTCGGCAAAAAAACAGGTAATTGTGTTATGAAACACAAATTCATTCGTCTTTACTGAAACAATTAAAATTAAAGATGTATGAAAAGTTTAATGACTATTTTGTTAGCGATGTTTACGACTTTTTCGGTAAACGGTCAAAAGTCGGTAGATGAAATTTTTAAAATTTATTCGGAAAAATCTGATTACACTACTATTATTATCAATAGGGGAATGGCTAATGTGATAAGTCTATTCGAAAAGGATGGCATAATGGATTCTGTCACGGAAATAAGGATCATAACCCAAGAAGATGAAGATATGCCTAATAAGACATTTTTTAACGATATCAAAAATGCGCTTGATTTGGGCTCTTATGAAGAGTTGGTTCGCATTAAAGAGTCGGATCAAGAGGTCTCTGTCCTTATCAAACAGGAAAAGGATTATATTAGGGAACTCCTTGTGCTTGTTGGGGGCGAAGACAACGCATTTATCCAGATTAAAGGTAAGATGGGGATAGAGGAGGCAGAAAGGCTTTTAGCCGATATTGATGCTGACGTTACGATTTCCATAAATTAACAGTTTCTTCTAAAATGTGAAAAAGTGGCGAAACCCATAAATTTCAATGGATAAGAATGAATTTAACGAACTGATCCGTAGAGATAACCGAAGACTTTTCGTTATGGCATACCGTATGGTTAAAAACCAACAAGAGGCAGAGGATGTTGTTCAAGAGGTTTTAATCAAATTATGGAATATGGGGGAAGAACTTGATAAAGTAAATAACCCTTCTTTTCTTGCCCTTAAAATGGTTAGAAATAGTTGTATAGACATTCTTAGACGATGGAAATTCTTGGACCCAGACAACGATAAGGTAATTTTGTCCGATAAAGGGGAACAATCCCCGCACGAAGGACTTGTGGAAAAGGAAGAAGAGAGTATTGTTAAGCAAATTATCGACGGATTACCATCACCTTACCGGGAAGTAATAGTGATGAAGGAGATCGAAGGTCTGTCTTACAATGAAATTGCGGTTTTGGGCAATAATAACATAAATAGTTTAAGGGTAATAGTATCAAGGGCAAGGCAAATGGTAAGGGATAAATATTTAGACTATGAAGGAAGAAAGGATTAAATATTTAATAGACAGATATTATCAGGGTCTATCTACAGAAGGAGAGGAGACCGAAATCAAAAAGTTTTTTGAAATTGGTTCTATTCAAGGTTATGAAGCTGAATCTATTTTGTTTAGGGAGTATGATAGATTGTCCGAAACTCCCGAACCATCAAAAGATTTTGAACAGAAGATAATTATGGCTATCGACATACCAATGAAAAAAAGTATTGGAAAACAAAAAAGTTATTCTAGCAATCTATGGAATAAAGCTATTATAACAAATATTGCGGCCCTGTTTTTATCATTGGTGGGGGCTTACATTTTCTTCAACAATTATAATAAGCCAATCGATACTTTCCGCGATCCTGAAGAGGCATATAATGAGGCAGTTGTTATTCTCAATAAGGTATCTAGCCAATTGAACGCAGGTTTATCTGCCCTGGAACCAATCACCAAGATCGACGATGCCAAAATTTTGGGAGTCTCCAAAGTTGACAAATCCTTGTCGGTTATAATGAATAATTACCCTTTTACTAAATAAATGATATAAGATAATACTTTATATAATAACTAAAATATACTGAATATGAAAAGAATAAGTATAATTATTTTAGCAATATTTTTCACCTCTTCCGTGGGTGCCCAAAATAATCCAGTTGACCAGCTTTTTGAAAAATACGGGGACAAGGAAGGTTTCACGGTTGTACATATTTCCGGAAAAATGTTGAACATGTTCTCTGAAAACACGGGTGATGAAAGATCGAACAGTGTTTTAAGCAATACAAACTCTATTATGGTATTAACGGCCGAGGAATCGGCGGTTGCTGGGAAGGTGAATTTTTATGATGAGTTAAAATCAAAGATGAACTTTGCGGAGTATGAGGAACTTATGGAGGTAAAAGAAGCATCACAGACTACAAAGATGTATGTTAAATATGGCGCAACAGAAGAGACAATAACAGAGTTTTTGCTAATATCTGGTGGAACCGATGAAAACACCCTTATTTCAATAAGAGGGAACCTTAATTTAAAAGATCTTTCGAGTTTTTCGACTACTTTGGGGATATCAGAACTTGAACAATTAGAAGGTCAATAATACGAAGTTGGTTGTATTTTCTTTAGATAACAAGCCTGTAACGCCCTGATACACCAATATCGGGGC
>Ga0209800_10001801_pt1 | contig 20734 bp, 18 predicted proteins | sample Higcelweek8metaG_FD_187174 | JGI IMG/M metagenome (GOLD analysis project Ga0209800, IMG submission 187174) | Freshwater pond sediment microbial communities from the University of Edinburgh, under environmental carbon perturbations - High... | ecosystem: Environmental > Aquatic > Freshwater >...
TGTGTAGCATTTTTCCAGATTCTCATTTTCACTTAGCCAGTTGCAGAAATTGATCGCTTCATACCAGTCCGCACTTATCGGAATATTCGGATCGGAGGGTTTTTCTACTTCCAATTTGATCAGGTTGTTATTCTCATCATATTTCACAAATTCGTTTGTCAAAGCTATAGCTTTATCTAAATCGATTTCCTCAATTGCTTTGATTTTTTTAAATAAATTATTAATATTGTCATATTTTGCTATATACCAATCATTTTTCGTTACTTCATACCTGCTCATGTAGAAATCACTTAAGGTAACTTCATGAACTGCATTATTTTTATACTGATCTTCATCGCTTCCCATTTGGAAAGTACCGCCTTGAACAAATATCATATTACTTTTTTTTGAGTTCGTAACTTTATTATCCGATGTTTTAGCTTCTACAGCTATATTCTCATCAGTCCCAGAATTTTTCTCTGCTATTTTATCTAGCCTGTTCTCGAACTTCTGATCTGTGTTTTTACCGCATCCAGTAACTTCAAGTAATAGACAAATAAAAAGGATCTCTAATAACAATTTTATCATTTTATAACATCAAACCCAGTATATTTCCTCAGAACCTCAGGCACCGTAATACTTCCGTCCTCATTCTGATAATGCTCCAAAATTGAGACCATCAGCCTTGAAGTCGCAAGCCCGCTGCCGTTCAAAGTATGAACATATTCCAGTTTAGCGCCGGCCTCAGGCCTGTACCTTAAATCCATTCTTCTCGCCTGAAAATCCACGAAATTACTGCATGATGAAGCTTCAAGATATTTATTCTCGGCGGGTGACCATGTCTCAACATCATAACATTTTGCTGCACCGAAGCTTAAATCGCCGGTACAGAGCAGAAGTATCCTGTAAGGTATCTTCAATTCGTTCAGAATTCCTTCGACTCTGCCTACCATTTCCTCAAGCTCGTTATAAGAAGTCTCAGGCTTAACGAATTTCACCATCTCGACCTTGTTGAACTGATGCGTCCTAATAATGCCTTTATTATCTTTTCCGTAGCTCCCTGCCTCGCGCCTGAAACAAGGCGTATAGCCCACATAATAAAGCGGAAGCATATCCCCGTGAAGAGTTTCCTCCCTGTGCAGGTTGGTAATAGTTACTTCAGCTGTCGGAATAAGGTAAAGATCATCCTTTTCGCAGTAAAACATATCCTCTTTCATTTTCGGAAGCTGACCTGTTCCTTCCATAGAATGAGGCAAAGTAACGATCGGCGGCATAATCTCAGTATAGCCGTCTTTTATATGATAATTGAGCATATAATTAATAAGTGCCCGTTCCATTGTGGCTCCTCTACCCATGTATAACGGAAAACCGGAACCGGACATCCTGCTGCCTCGTTTAAAATCGATGATTCCTAAATTCTCAACCAATTCTACATGATCTTTGGGCTTGAAAGTAAAATTTCTTTTCGATCCGCACTCTCTGACTGTAATATTGTCATCCGCGTCATTACCTAAAGGAACGCTCTCGTGAGGCAGGTTCGGGATCATCATCATCATATCTCTGATATTTTTTTCGATTTCTCTCAGATCGTTGTCATAACCGACTATTCTTTCGCCGATCTCTCTGCTCTTAAGAACCATTTCATCAGCGTTCTCTTTCTTACGCTTAAGCTCGGATATAAGTGTTGTCGCTTTATTCCTCTCGGCTTTCAAGACCTCGACCTCGCCTAAAATATCCCTTCTATTCTTATCGAGTTCCAAGAGTCCGTCTATATCAATTTCGACTTTCTTACTTTTTATCCCGGCTTTAACTTTGTCCGGATTCTCTCTGATGTATTTCATGTCAAGCATGATAATTTCCTCTTTATTTTAAAAACCGGGTGTAATATATATTTAATTTTTATTTTACACAAAAAAAATATGTAGTAAATCTTGCTGAATTTATCTAAAAGAGAAATTCTCCACATTAATTCAATTACTTCTTTTGAGCATTATCGTACCGGCGGGTAAAGATGGTAACGAATTTCTTTTATCTAAAATCAGCAAGATATATGTTTGACATAATCCTTTAATTTTCTTAGATTTTCGCTTTCATAAAAAGGAAATCTATGCTCGATGATAAACAATACTGGATAGAAAGGCACAAAGCCGATAAAGATAAGATCGCTTCGGTAGGATCAAGAAAATATTCCGAAACTGCAAACTATTATATCTATAAGATTTTAATGGAACGGTACAAACTCGTTCTTGATATGCTTGAGTTGCCGGCTGAAAAAACAGCTCTCGATGCCGGCTGCGGCATAGGTCTCTTCTCAGATTTTCTGCATGAGTATGGTTTCAAGGTTACTGCTGCGGATATATCTCAAACCGGTCTCGACAGAATAAAAACTCCGGGTATCACAAAAATCTGCTCCCCGATATCAGAAATTAAAGCGGACGAAAAGAGTTTTGATGTCGTTCACTCATTTGATGTCCTTTATCACATTCTGGATGATGATGAATGGAAAAGGTCATTAGACAACATCTGCAGGCTTTCTGGAAAATATGTAATACTTCACGAAAGGTTTTTTAAAACAAAACCTATCATATCATCTGCGCACCTGAACGCAAGGACTCATTCGCAGACGACAAGAATTATGAACCAGAACGGTTTTCATGAGATCATAAGCTTCCCTACGCATATGATTGCGCTAAGGATCCTTACATTCAGAATATCTCAATATTTCCCTGAAACTTTTTATAAAATTGACAAATGCCTGCTCAACAGGCTGGAAAATAAAAAGATCCGAGAATTCGGATCTCATTTTATCAAAGTTTTTGAGAGAAATAGAACATAAAAAACAAGTCCTATCTTAAAGAAGCGATTAAATTAATGTGTAGAGTTTCTCTTTTAGATAAATACATAGGACTTGCATATACTTACTCCTGATCTTTCCCTTTTTTCAGCTTTTCCATAAGCTTTTTCCGCTCTTCTGCAGCGACTTTTTCCATCTTTTTGATGTTCTTAATATCCTGCTTGACCTGCTTGTCGTGCTGCTGCTTTTTGAATTCCTCATCTTCAAGTATTGTCAGAAAATAATCAATACCTTTCCTCTGCTCCAAAATCTGCTGAACATCATTATATTCTTCCCTTGGAATTACGAATGTCAGAAAGGGTTCGACATAAGCCATGAACTGGCTGGCTATATAATTCAGCGGCTGAACCGACTCAAGAAAAAATATTGTCGGTGCAGTCATGCCTCGAATAGCTATTGCATTCGCGATCTTTCTTAGAAGCGCGTCCTGTTTTTCGGTGATCTTAATTGATTTCTTTTTCTCTTTTTCTTCAGTCATTTTTATCCGTCGCTTCCTTTATAATATATAGAGGTTTATTCTTTGTCTCATCGAAAGTTTTGCCGACATAAAGCCCTATTATTCCTAAAATTATTATTATTATCCCCGATAAAAACCATATTGAAACGATAAGGCTTGGCCAGCCTGCGATCTGATAATCACCCGAAATTGCTTTTATAAAAAGATAAATCGCGTAAGCGAACGATAAAGCAGAGATCATCATGCCAAGTTTAACCACAAGCTTTAGAGGTTTGTTTGAAGTGGCCAGCATAACATCAAGGGCAAGATCGAAAAGTTTTCTAAAATCATAAGAAGACTCCCTTTCCCTATTAGCGTTGTGCTCGACAGGAATAGTCGCCGAACTGAACCCTACCCATCTGATCTTGACAGGAAAATACCGCAGATTTTCTTTCAGGCTTTTAACAGCTTCAATAGATCTTCTGCTGTAAATTCCGAAATTACCGACTGTTTCATCCTGCTCGATGTCTGTCAGAAAGCTAAGAACTTTATAGAACATTTTCGATGATAATTTTTTTAAAAATCCGTCTTTCCTTTCAGCTCTTCTGGCATAAACTATATCAAATCCCTCTTTTGCTTTATCATAGAGCTTCTCGATCTCTTCAGGCTGATCCTGAAGGTCGCAGTCCATCACAACGATCCATTCACCACGCGCATGTTCAATACCGGCTGTAATGGCATAATGCTGACCGAAGTTTCTTGAATAATTTATTCCTTTTACTCTTTTATCTGCGATTGAAAGTTTATTAATAACTTCCCAGTCTTTTTCCGGGCTTGCATCATTTATAAAAATGATCTCGTAAGAAGTGCTTATTGTACTTAGCTTTTTTGAAAGTCTGCTATACAACTCGTCAATTATGTTTTCGCATTTGTAGGCAGGAATTACAACAGATATTTCGACATTATTCGGTACTTTGTTCATCTTGTACACCTTTATCTTCTAAACTATAGACAGTATAAAAAGAATTCTTATAAACTTCAACAATAAACTTATCTGTAACTCAATGAGTATACTTTAGATATAATTCGCGCCTAATATTCATGCCATAATTTCTTAAAATTCCGCAGATCTTTGTTCTTTATCCGGCTTTTCTGGTATATTCCAAAAAAAGCAATTTGATTTTTTGGGCAAATAGTTATAAATTGCTTTGTATGAAAAAAATGAATAAATTTGTATTTTATTTTTTGTTGATCTTGATAATGTTTTATGGTATTATCAGCCGGTTTATCGTTCTGTCAGAAACTAAAATGGCAAGAGATATTGTTTATGATGCAGAAGAGTATTTCAAATACGCAAAAAACCTCTCGATTTATAATACTTACGGGCTTAGCTATTCACCCGAAGGTAATGTTCTTAAAGATTCGAAACGTCCGCCAGGATTCCCTTTTTTTGCATCATTTTTCTATAACGGAGATGATACCGGCAGCGTAAAACCTGTTCTTTTTTTTCAGACTGTTATTCAGATAATAATGCTGACTTTTTTTACTCTTATGTGTCTTAAGTATTTCGGAAAAATGCTAACACTCTTTATCAGTCTCCTTATCTGGACGCATCCAGTATTCATGTCATTAAATACATATTATCTGTCAGAATCTCTTTTTTTATCCAGCCTTATTGTTATCGTTATGATATTTATGTTATCGATTACAGGCAAAAACCGCGGTCAATGCTATATTTTCGGGATCCTTTTGGGAGCGGCTGTAGCGGTCAGCTCATACATCCGTTCCACAATGGACTATTACATTTTTTTCATTGCGATAATATTATTATTAACAAATATTAAATTATTTAAGAGATTTCTGCCTGCTATAGCCACTTTTATTCTTATGGTTTTTGCATGGAAGATTCGAAACTATTTCGCATTCGGGTCATTTAGCGATAATCACTTAATGATTAATGGTCTCTTTCATGGAAGCTACCCGAATTTCATGTACAATAATATGCATGAATCATTAGGATTCGCATATAAGTTCGATCCTCATGAGAAAGAGTATTATAAAGGTGTAGGTACTACTTTATCTATCATATGGTACAGAGTGAAAGAATCCCCATTGGATTATATATCCTGGTACCTTTTAGGGAAACAGTTTTTTTTATGGCAGTGGAGCGAGATTGCTGGATGGGACATTTATATTTATAAAACCGTGACAACACCCTTTTTATACGCAAAGGATCTGATCTTTTTCCATTCTGTTCATAAACTTTTGAATCCTTTAATCATGACAACAGGTGTTTTATATTCATATTTCATTATTATTAAAGGAATTATAAAAAGAAGCGAACTGGATCTCAAATTTATCATTTCGAGCCTTATTGTTTATGCGTCTGTATTCCATATCATTACTGCTCCATATCCTAGATACGGATACCCCTTTAAACCGTTTGTCATAGTAATGTCGGTTCTCGCTTTCGCCGAAGTCGTTAAATATATTTTAAAAAAGAGAAAAAAAGAGAAAAAATGAAGACTGCAGTAATACTACCTTGTTATAACGAGGCGGCAGCGATCGGCCAGCTGATCGACGGCATAAGGTCAGTGCTTCCAGATTCTGATATCTATGTTTTCGATAATAATTCAATTGATAACAGCATTGATATCGCAAAAAGTAACGGTGCAAAAGTTTATTCGGTTTCTCAACAGGGTAAAGGGAATGTTGTCAAAGCCATGTTCAGGGATGTTTCTTCGGACTATTATATAATGATGGACGCAGACGGTACATATCCATACAAGTATCTTACTAAACATCTGCAAAAATGCCGTGACGAGAAGATAGATATGCTTATCGGAAGCAGAATATCAAATTACTCTGAAAGCGGATCAAGAAAAGGCCATTATATTGGGAACAGACTGCTGACTAATTCCTTAAATTTTCTATTCAGTTCAGATTTTAAGGATATTCTGTCCGGCTACAGAATAATGTCGAACAGATTTGTAAAATCTGTACCTCTTTTCACCGGAGGTTTTGAAGTCGAAACCGTATTAAGCATCCATGCCGTCGAAGTGGATGCCAAGATAGCTGAAGAGGACATTGAATATCTTCAGAGAAAGGAGGGTTCGTCGAGTAAGCTGAACACATACAGAGACGGGTTAAAGATACTTTTTACAATAATTAAACTTTTCAGCGATCATAAACCTATTTTGTTTTATGGAATAATATCAATTATTTTATTGCTTTCAGGATTATTATTAGGAATACCTGTTGTATTTGAATTCTTCGAAACAGGTCTTGTTCCCAGATTCCCGACCGCGATACTCTCAAGCGCACTTGTTACGATCAGTTTTATTATTTCTGTAACCGGATTAATTTTGAGCAGCATAAGTCGGAATCGAAAAATTATAAAAAAATTAGCTTTTCTTTCAATTAAATAGAGTTATCTATGGCCGATATGAAATGTCCGATATGCAGCTCTACGAATAATGAACTTCTGATAAAGTCGAAAGATTACTTCATTTTAAACGGAAAATCAGAAGATTTTTTTGTCTTTTTCTGCAGAGACTGCGAAAACGGATTTTCTTATCCGTTCTTAAACAATGATGAGCTTTCAAAATATTACCCCAATGATTACGACTGTTATAAAAGCCATAAAAGCATAATCGGATTAATTCAGAAGATCAAATCGGGAAAAGATGTCAGAACAATAAAAAGATTTCTTCAAGGTAAAGGCAAAGATGTACTTGAGATAGGAGCGGGAGCGGGATTATTCCTTTCCCTTTTAAATAAGGCATCTTTAAATGTAACAGGAATAGAAATGAGTTTGTCAGGTGTAAATTATGCTAAAGAGACTTTTGATATCGATCTGAAAAAATGTTTTTTTGAGGATTACAACAGCTCAAATAAGTTCGACATGATAGTCGGATTCCATGTTCTTGAACATTTTAATGATGCTGTCGCAGCTATAATTAAAATGAGATATCACCTGAAAGACGGCGGATATCTCTATCTTAAAGTTCCGAGACTCGATTCATGGGCTTCAAAATTGTATAAAATTTTCTGGCACGGATTTGATCTGCCGAGACACAGATTCCATTTTACCAAAAAAGGACTTATTGATCTTCTCAAAAAAGAAGGATTTGAAGTAGTAATGTCTAAGGGTGATTTTGGACCTCTCGATACTGTTAGAGCGATTGACTATTTATCAAGATTTTCCAATTATAAACCTGCAAAAATTTTCTTTAAGGTAATAAACCTGCTTCCCAATATCTGTAAACTTTTCACCGCAACTTTGGTTGAATTCTTGATGAGTCCATTCAAAAGCGGAAGAATGAGCATAATCGCAAGGAAGATTAAAGAATGAGAACATGGTTCAGAATATTAGTTGCTTTGGTTTCAGTCAGTTTCCTCGGAGTAATTTTTTCACGGATCGATATTAACAAACTTCTCGATGCTTTTGCAGATGTCAGAATTTCTTTTTACGCGGCGGGAATGATTTTAATAATTATAACAATGCCCTTTTTTGCCTACCGCTGGAAAATCACTTTACAGAAAGACTCTAACATGGATTATTTATCCCTTCTTTACAGGGTTGTAACATCATATTTTTTTAATAATTTCTTTCTTGGAGTGTTCGGCGGAGACATATATAAAGCGTTAAGGATACATAAAATCTCAGGTAAATTCTTTGCTCTTTTTTCAGTAATCTATAATAGAATTATTAACACTTACGCAGCAGCCGTGTTTCCTGTACTTTTACTTCCTTTTATCATTTCAAAAGGGAATGAAAATAAATTTGTGCACTATTCGTTAATTTTCTCCGGAATTCTGGTTCTTTTATTTGCCATAATCGCAGTCTTTCAAAGGCAGATCACTTCTTTTGTCGCGACCAAATTCAAAAAAACAGAAAATATCACTCTTCTTAATGATGTAAGCCTTACAAATACCATGCTCGTTTCTCTTGTTATCCAGTTGATAAACATAGCGGCTCATTATATGTTTTCTATTGCATTAAATATAAATATAGGTTTCGCCGATCTCGCGCTTCTCTATTCCGTTTCAGCGGTAATAATAAGTATTCCAATCAGCATAAACGGTATCGGGATCAGAGAGGGCGTATTCATTTTCGCCTTCGGATTCTGGGGGATTCCGGCCGAAAGCGCTCTCGCGTTCTCATTCCTGTCTTTTACAAGCACGATAATCTTAAGCATCATAGGCGGGTCGATTTTTGTTGCCGAAAACATAATTAAGGCTAAAAGTGGAAAATAAAAAGCTGAAAATACTGGGTTTGAGTCTTTTTGGAAGAAAAGGAGCTTCAAGCAGATACAGGCTGTATCAGTACATTCCGCTTCTTGAAAAAAAAGGGATAGAGATTACTGTGTTTCCTCTTATAAGTGACGGCTCTTACGACATTTTTATGGGCATTAGAACATTAAATCCGATCTTAAAGCCATTTGTAAGGTCTTTTCTCGCAGCATCTGCTATGATAAAAAGATTTTTTCACCTAATTAAAGCAGGTTCTTACGATGTTGTTTACATTCAGAAGGATGTACTGCCTTTATTTTATCTTTTTATACTCAATAAGCTCAATAAAAACATAATTTTCGATCTTGATGACGCTTTATATGAAAATCATGCGACCATAAAACCTTCTGTTTTCAGCCTGGATAATCTTTTTTTTAAATTCCGTAAAAACAACCTCGACAGAACATTAAGGTTAGCCAAAGCCGTAACTGTCACAACGCCTTATCTTGCTGAATATGTCAGAAAATTAAATCCTCAGGTTCATATAATAACTGGTCCGATAGACTGCTCGGCTTACAAACCTTCATCTAAGGCCGCTTCGGATAAAACAGTCATCGGGTGGATCGGGTCGCCGGTTACTGCGAAGTATGTACAGGACATTATACCTGTTTTTAAAGAGCTTCAAACAAAACATACTAATATTGAGTTCCATATTATAGGGGCAAAACCATTTGAAGCCAGAAACCTGAATATTAAATTTTTCGACTGGTCGGAAGGAAGAGAGATTGAACTTTTATCCGATTTCGATATCGGAATAATGCCTTTAACAGATGACAAATGGTCAAGAGGAAAAGGCGGTTTAAAGATACTTCAGTATTTCGCTATGGGCATTCCGGTAGTGTGCTCACCAGTTGGAATAAACAATGATATCGTAAAAGAAGGTGTGAACGGATTTTTTGCAAAAGACAACAAAGAGTGGAACGAAAAATTGAGCAGATTAATAGAAAATAAGCAATTACGAACAGAATTGGGATTTAACGGACATAAATTAGTCGAACAAAAGTTTGATTTAAAAAAATCCGTTGATTATATTGATGGTATTATTAGAAGTACCGCCGAATAAATTTTGGAGTATCTGCAATGACTAAAGAACTTACCGTGATAATCCCAGCATATAATGAAGAAGCAGGCATATCTGATACTTTAGCCCTTTTAAAACCATTTGTCGAGAAAAACGGCTGGAAAGTCATTGTTATAAATGACGGATCAACTGATAAGACAAAAGACGTCCTTAACGCGAACAGCTTTGTTAAAGTGATCACTCACAAGGTTAACCGAGGCTATGGAGCTTCTCTTAAAAGCGGACTTTCCGGAGCATCTACTGAACTGGTCGCTTTTTATGATGCTGACGGTCAGCACAGACCGGAAGAACTTGAAAAGCTATGGAACGCATGGAAAGAACAGGACATGATCGTCGGACAAAGAGTAAAAGGTTCGCATTTTTCAATATCAAGAGCTCCCGGAAAATGGATCCTGGGAAAAACCGCAAACTTCCTGGCGGGAAGAAAGATCCCTGATTTGAACTCCGGACTGAGGATAGTAAAAAAGGATGTGATAGACAAATATGTTCAACTTTTCCCCGACGGGTTCTCATTTTCCACTACATCGACAATCGCATTTTTAAGTGACAAAAAACTTGTTGAATATTTACCGATAACAACTTCTAAAAGAAAAGGTAAAAGCAGCGTAAATCAGGTAAAAGACGGTTTCAACACCGTACTTCTTATAGTGAGGCTGATAGTATTATTCAACCCGCTAAAAGTGTTCCTGCCTGTTAGTTTTTCTCTGATTTTAATAAGCGTAATTTATGAAATACTCTGGGGATATATTTACAGTCCCCACTTAAGAATGCTTCCAGGTGCTCTGCTGACTTTTTTGACCGGTATTATCATATTTTTCTTTGCTCTTATAATGGATCAGATATCTCAAATTAGAAGAAATTCGATCGGCAAATAAATGAAAAATAAAATAATCAAAATATCACTGGCCTGCCTGATGGCTATTACAGCTTTCTGGATATTTTGGCTGTCGTTAACTCCTTTGATTGACCGGGATGCGACCAGGTTCCATCTGCCGTTCGCAAAATTATGGGCTGAAAACGGATTTTTGTATTTCCGAAGTTATTTTGCATATTATGATCTTAATATGCTTAATCTTAACTACCTTTATATGCTCGTTTTTAAATTCGGTCTGTCAGACCAGTTCACAAAAATAATACATGCGTCTTTTCTTGTCGCAGGCGGATACTTGATCTTCAAATATTTTAAAGACAAGTACGGGTTTAACTGGGGAGCGCTGTCATTTTTGATGTTTGTGACAATACCGGTTCATCAGAGACTGGCTGCTGAAGTTTATGTTGATCTCGGAATACTGTTTTTTTCTACCCTTGCAGTAATATATCTGATAAAATGGTTTGATAGTGATTTTGTAAATAATAAATATTTAATTATTTCCGCTGCGGGAGCAGGTCTTGGTTTCGGAACAAAATATAACGGAATGATATTAGCCTTTTTTCTGGTTCTTTTTGTGGGACTGATGATCGCCAGAGAGAAAAAGAATGACAAATTAGCCTTGAAATACATGCTGCTTTATTCTGCAGTTACACTGATATCCGTATCTCCCTGGCTTATCAGAAATTTTATTAACAGCGGAAATCCGTTCTTTCCTTTATTCAATTCAATTTTCTCTTCAGATATAAAAATGCCCGCTGACCTTATAGAAAATGTCGGAGGCGAGACGATCAACAGAATAATAAATGGAAATGAAAGCGTATTTTCTCTTTTTTTACTTCCTTTCCGGGTTTTTTATGAGGGAATCGATCATGATTTCTTAAAATTCGACGGCAAATTAAATCCGTTCCTATTACTTATACTACCCTTTTTATTTTTTCCTCAAATCTCCGACAACAAAAAGAAAAAAACGCTGAATTATCTGTTTGTACTCTTTCTTGTTGTTTTTCTTGTAACTTTATACGCGAATAATATCCGCATCCGATATTTTATTCCTGTAATTCCGATATTGATTATCCTGAATATTGAAGCGCTGAAGAACTTGCTTGAAAGTAAAAAATTGCGGGGATTATCCTATTTCTTTGCCGGCGCTTTTCTGATCTACAACATTAATTACAGTATTTTCCTGTCTGGTGAGCTTCACCTTTCAGATCATAATCCTTTCAGCCGGGAATCGAAGGAAAGATATCTTGAAAAATACCTGAGGCTTTACGATTTTTTTGATTATATAAATAAAAACACTCCAGAAAACAGCGTGATATATGAAGCTTTTACCGGCGGTAGAAGTTATTACATAAACAGAACTTTTTACGCAGATACTACTTCGTTGGACCGTTACCTGCTTGAACTCGCAAAGAACGGAGCTTCGCCTGAAGATTACAGAAAGCACTTCGAAAATCTGCCCAACAGCGACCTGAAAGCTACTCATATTCTGATCCGTCCGAACGACTTTATAAAAACTTTTATCGATATTTATGCAGACGAAAAAGACCCTGAAAATAATATCAGCAAGGCTAAAATAAAGGGCTTTGTCGAATATGTGTATAGTCTGAAACTGCTGAAAGAAATAGAAGGCGTCTTTCTTCTAGAAATACCTTGTGATAGTAAAGAATAAAAATAAAAAATATATTTTCCTTGACAAAACAATAATTTTTTATTAAGTTTTGAACAGACTGTCGTAGAAAGGTTCTCCGGCAAAGTCACAAAACGCAAAGGGAGGTGAAAAAGATGAGAAAAGGTTTTACACTAATCGAGGTTCTGGTTGTTGCGGTAATCGTTGCTATTTTGGCAGCAGTTGCAATTCCTGCATATAACGCTTACATCAGAAGCTCTAAGGAAAAAGTTGCTCTTAACTTCGCGGCAACTGTAGCACAATCCGCAGGTACTTTCTATTCACAAAGCCAGGTTATGCCTGCTAGCTTAGCTGAATTGAATATCAATGTCGTTCCTGTTGGATACCTTGCAACAATCGGATCTGTGTACATTACTGTTACAGGTGACAGTAGTCCGGGTTATGTACCTACTACAGATTTGACTAGTCAGTCAGTAGCATGGCATAACTAGTATTCTTCAAAGAATTGATTTTGAAAGCCAATCTTAGGATTGGCTTTTTTTATTCAGTTTAATTATATTAGCTGAATTGAAATTAGAGGTAACATGTCTTACTCAAGAAATTTTCATATCTCAGCTTTAGTAATTGCGGTTTTCTTTCTATTATTAATTTCTCCTTTTAACCAGAAAATTATTCAGTTACAAATAAATGAGCCTGAATTATCATTTATAACTGCAAGATTCTTTTTTTATCTTGTATGGATAATTTTTTTCATAACAGTTTATGCATTTTTAACAAAAAAGAAAAGTAAGTTATATTGCCCGTTTCTTCTTTGGAATATCTTAGCATTTTTATCAAGCCTGATCATAAGTTACGGCCTTGATATTACCGACGAAGGTTGGCAGCTGGCTAAATCATGGGGAATACTTCACGGAAGTATTGAATATAATAACGACCTTATATGGGGTTCATCATTCGTCAGCGGTTTATGGCTCTCAGTAGTCAGTTCGCCGTCTGTAATTTGGGCAAGGATAGGGAATTTAGTATTTTTACCTTTTTTCGGCATAATTATCTTTTCGGTCTTAAAAAAAATCTTTTCTGAAAAACAGGCTTTTTTATCGGTTCTCCTTTCATTTTTATTCTTTTACAGAACTTTTTTGATCTACAATTCGGTAAATTATTACACTTTACCGGTATTTTCTTTGCTCTTATCTTTTTATTTTTTAACACAGTTTTTCGTTAGTAATAATAACTCATTGAAAAATCTTGTTTTCAGCTCGTTATTTGTCGCAATATCAATTCATTTAAAGTTCACATTTGCCTCGGCTGTACCTATTTTTTTGATCTACCTATATTTTTTTAGCAAAAAAAACAAAGTGTACATATCTGCGATTCAATATTACTCCGTCCTGATCGTTTCTTACCTATTAATTCTGTTCCTGCTAAACATTTTTGGAGATACCGGCGGACTTTCATCGGATAGCGACAGACTTTCTGTTGTTAATATGTTTAAAACTCTCTTTGGGGACGGACAGGTTAATTCCAGCTTAAATTATTCTTTCAAATATCTTTTCAGCAAATATTTTAAAGACATACATGGTATAATTAAGGAATCCTCAATATTTTTTTTGCTTTTTGCCGGGTTTGGAATTCTAAGTTTAAAAGTTAAAAAATTTAGGATCCCGTCAATACTGCTTGTTTCTATCTTTCTTTTATTCTCATTTATTACATTTTCAGATAATGTTCTTCAAATCTACTCACTTATATTTACAGTATCTATGCTTATCCTTCTGTTCAATAAGGTCTTGAATGAAAACATATTTTACCTTCTTTTCATCTTTTTATCTTTACTCATTGTCTCATTCATCGGATCGGGTTTAAGCTTTTATACAGGTTTGATATCTCTGGGTTTTATGGGTTTTGTCTCATTCGTATTGTGCTTATTATACAGTTCCTCATCCAAAATAATTGACCTTAAAGTTCCTTTTTTTGCAATTTTGATCCTTCTGATTTTATTTCAAATTACAAAAACATACTTGCCCTATCGGGATCTGCCTGTAACATATCTGAATACTATGTTCAAGTCAACAGAACTGAAAGGTATATACTCATTTAAAGAAAGAGTTGATGTTGTTGATGAGTTTATTACTTTCGCCAAATCTGAAAATATCCGGGAGGATAAAGTAATTTTCGTCGCAATGCCGATGTTTTATTTTCTTCTTGATGTCAATCCTGTTATTTCTGAAACCCACGATGTTATTCTCGGATTCGACCAGCTTAAAAAGGAAGTTATAGAAGCGGAACCTGATATTATTGTTATGCCCGTACAGTCACCGAGAGGGCACTTATGGCCATTGCCTCAAAACGCTGATTATTGGACAAAGGACGGCTTCGAGAGACAGACTGCCCATTACTACAAATTTTATAGAGAATACATCGAAGAAAATAATTATAATAAAATATTTGAAAATGCGATGTTTATTGCTTACCGTAAAGGCGATGTAATTCTGGAGGCTACCGAATGAAGATAATAATTACAGGAGCGGCGGGATTTATTGGTTCGAACCTTTCAAAAACACTTCTTGAAAGGGGCCATTCTGTCATCGGGATAGACAATCTAAGCTATGGGCTTGAAAGCAATATTACAGAAATCCGGAATAACCCGTCTTTTCAGTTCGTGTTCGGTGATATCGCAAATCCGCTGATCCTGAAAGATTTTCATTCCGATGTCATTGTTCATTTGGCCTCGCAGAAGATCCCCAGATATACTAATGCTCTCAGAACTCTGGATGAAAATTATTTGATGCTCAGGAATATTGTTCAGAAATGTATTCTTGATAAGTCGAAGATAATATTTGCATCAACTTCCGATGTTTACGGAAAAAACCCGCATGTTCCTTTTAATGAAGAATCCGACCTTGTTCTCGGTTCGACCACCATAAAAAGATGGGCTTACGCATCATCTAAAATATACGGCGAGCAGTATATTATAGCGAATCATGAAGAATACGGAATTAAATATACTATCGGCAGATTTTTTGGATCTTATGGGCCAAACCATAATCTGACCTGGTGGGGCGGTCCGCAGTCAGGTTTTATTTCTAAGGCATTCAACGATGAAGAAATAGAGATCCACGGAGATGGAAGCCAGACTAGAACTTTTACATACGTTGAAGATACTGTAAGTGCTCTAATTCACTTTATTGAGGATCCGAAGTCAGATAACGAGATATTTAATACAGGCTCTAACCCTGAAGAAGAAATTTCTATTTTGGCTTTGGCAGATCTGATCTGGAAACTGGTTAACGGAAAAGATTCGCACACAAAACTTAAATACATCCCTTATGCCTCATTCGGAAAATATGAAGATGTTATGAGGCGGGTTCCCGACATTTCAAAACTTAAGAAATATTTCGGTTTTGAACCTAAATATTCGCTTGAGGAAGGCCTATTAAAAACAATAGAATGGCAGAGGAAGATACTTGGCAAATAATAAATGAAAAACGGAAGTAAATGCTATGCTTTACTTTATAATTCCTGTATATAATGAAGAACTGAACATAGACGAACTCGCGCGGTCATTCAAAAACACTCTGCCTGACGAGAAAAAATTCTTTGTATTTGTTGACGACTGTTCAAAAGACGGCACTGTTGAAAAGATAAAATGCAGTTTCGACCCGATCGAAATACATATAATAACAAAATCCGTTAATAAAGGACCCGGCGATTCATTTAACCAGGGTTTTGAATACCTTCTTTCAAGAGAGCTATCAGATGACGACCTGATAATTACGATTGAAGCTGACAATACTTCCGACATAAATATCCTTAAAAAAATGGTCAACCTTTCCCGCATGGGGTATGACCTTGTCCTAGCGTCTCCTTACGCTCAGGGCGGAGGATTTGAAGAGACGACAATTTGGAGAAGATTTTTATCATTTGTGGCTAACAGCCTTCTCAGATTCTGCTTTGATGTTAAAGTTTTAACATTAAGCTCATTTTACAGGATTTATAAACCATCTCTTCTAAAATGCGTAAAAGACAAATACGGTGTAATAATAAAAGAACACGGATTTATTTGTATGGTAGAAATTCTGATAAAAGCTATAAGGTGCAAAGCAGAGATTATTGAAGTACCTACGAAATTATATTCCGGAAAGCGCAAGGGCAAATCCAAAATGAAAATTTTTAAAACAGGGTTAACATACCTTAAATTTCTATTAAGGAATCGCAATGCCTGATAATTCAGTAAAATCATATTTTAACCTTGAACAAAATCAAAGGTCACTAAGCCGGCAGTACGGAGTGTTTTTTATTGTCGGAATAATCTCATTTTTATTCAGTATTCTGTTCTTATGGACGTTTTACCGCAAATTTGATATAGATCTTGTAATTTCAAATACTCTATCCTTTATCCTTGTATCAGCGATCAATTATCTGTTAAGCATCAGATTCGTTTTTTTGAGAGGCCGGTTCACTCTACTTAAAGAGGTCTTTTTATTTTATGTCATCGCTATTTTATCACTTGTAATGGACAGCCTATTTCTTTTATATCTCGTGGAAAAAGCCGGACTCTGGTATATTTATGCAAAATTTATATCTGTGCTTGCCGTATCTATCACAACATTCTTTCTAAAAAAATATTTTGTGTTCTCAAAATAGCTATTCCCGAGTCATTAAAATGCCGCGTGAAAATTTTGAATTTTTATTTATTCTTACAGGCAGATCGTTAATTACTTTTCTGGCTTCAGGTTCATCTTCAATATCATATTTAAGCTCCAGCACCACCGATTCGTCATTCATCTTGACTGAAGACAGTCCTTTTTCGAATTTTATATATTCAATTTCACTATCGAGTGTCAGCCTGTATTTTTTATCAAAAGTAATAAAGTACTTTCTCATATAAGAATTAAAAAGGACAGGATTTTTCAGATAAAGTTCTTCCTTCACCTGATCAGGAATATCATTTTTAATAATTTGCGAAATTATTTCTTCAGAACTGATCTTAGCCTGAAAGCTAAAACTTTTAAGCTTATAAGACTCTTTATATCCGGCAAAACCTTTCTTTATTTTGAGTTCCAGAATAGGATCAATTTCTCCGAACTGGTTTCCATACCATCTTATTCTGTACTTTATCCTGTTCGCTATCCCGTCATAATTTTCATAAAAGGATGAATTTTTCAGATCATCAAAATAAATATTGTTTACCCTGCGCATATAAAATATTTCATTAAAACATCGTCTGTTTAGTTTTATTGCCGTTTCAAGTTCCGGTATTTGCCCGGAAAAAGCGGGAAGCTTAATTTCATACCTCATCTTTTGCTTGGGCTCCCGAATTCTTTGCCGTATAAATAATCATCTTTCACATCCTCAATATCGCCTTCAATATTTTTCCCGTTCAGAATTACTGACGATCCTATTTCAACAAGCGTCTCTTTAATTAATTTTTCGTACTTAACTTTCTCGGCAATTATGCTTCCCGAACCGTATTCTGGTTTCTTCTGATAAGCTGTAAATCCAAGTTTACAGTTGTTGATAGTTATTCCGGATGCTTCAATTGTTGAATTGTCTTTTGAAGCGAAACAGATTTCAGAATCAGCTATTTTTGCTTCGTTTACTGTCAGAAAGCTTCCTTCTCCTGAGCTGAAAGCCTTATCGCCTGCACCACGAATTTCTAAACCTGAACAGGTAACAACTGATCCAGACACATCCACTGCGTCATTCCCGGAAGCATTAAAATAACAATTTGTAAGTTCCCCTTTCGAAAAATCCGAGTCGAAAGCGTCTGAGAAAACATTTGTGAACTTAGAGTTCAAAATTTTAAATTCCGTAAGTTTAACATTCAGATAATCTTCTGAGCTGTTGTCTTTAAATTCCGTATTTTCTATTAAAACTGGAGATTTATAGAAAGTTATTGCGCTTGTTAGTTTCCACTCGTTGTTATGTGGAAACGATAAATTTTCGAAAACTGTATTTTTTATCACGGACATACTTTCACAGTCAAAAACCGCTATACCGCCCGTTTTGTCCGAAGTGATTTTTACCGGATCGTCATGATCCCCTTCAATAACTAAGCGTGAGTAACTAAGCATGAAAGCTGAATCCTTAAAATTTATCTCGGTACCTGACTGAATTAAAACTTTATAGCCTTTAGGTATTTTAATATGTTTTTTGACGGTATGCTTTCCTTTCTTAAACTTTAGTATATTTTTTTCATCTCGGATAAAATATTCATTCAGTTCTTTTGAGCTGCTCTCGTCTCTGATTATATCATTAATTGATTCTCTTATGCTGTTGTCATATAACTCCGTTTGAACAAAATGTTCTGCCGGGAGTCCTGCAATTGAAAAATAAAGTTTTGCACTGATTACTTCTTCAGGAATATTTTTGACATTCTTAAACTTGACGTTTTTATAATTCCGTAAATGTGAATATTTGTTGGGCAGGGCAAAATCGCCTGATACCGGAAATAGTTCCAATGAATCATTTATAACTATTTTGTTGATGATTAAAGAAAGCGGGTAATTATTAGAAACTTCAAGATTGAATGTATCAAGATCCAGCGATGATTTCTCTATCCTTGAAGAAACTTTCAGATCAGAAAAAATGCCCTTAAAATTAAGCATATCGCGGATATATTTTGCCTGTTTATTTATATGCAGTCTGGAAAAATTAAATGTTTCGGGACCAAAGTGGTTGACATAGTCTTCAAGTAATGGATAGTTTTTATAAATTAATCCTAAATTAAACTTCAGCTCTTCGGTTATCTCTTCAAAAAAAGAATCTATGAACTCAACAGACGAGTATTTGTTTAGATATTGAGCATATAATTTCAAGAATTCCTCATCGTAGTTCTCTTGATTCAGAAAAATAAACTCCTGAAACATAGTTACGGCAAAGAAATATTGGTGCACTTCATTGATCCTTTGTACGACTTCAGAGCTGATGAAATTTGGGGCTCGTGTCATAGCATGACCGTCAAACCCGATCGGTTCAAATTTACATGTAACCGGATTATAATATACCCTGATAGATTTTATCAAGGTGCCGTGAAAAAACATGAATACATCACAGATCGCAAAATACTTTGCGAACATTTCTGAGTTAGCTATAGATCCAAGCTTATATTTACCGCTATAAAATTCTTTTCCCATCTGAAGAGCTTTCTCTGTAATATTTTCCCACTCCTCTGAGTTATATTTCTTCTCGTTGAAAACCTCTGTACTTACAACAAGAAGGGAATCTGCATCATCCATCAACTTGAATACAGGCCCGTCTAAATAACCGTATCTTTCAAGCAGAGCTTTATCGATACTTTCTTCGATCGCATATATCCCGGATCTTTCGCCATTTATAGTGACATTCACAAAATCGTATTTTAAAGCGATAAAACCCTCTTTTCCAAGCAATTTGTGAAACAACCATTCATATATATAGTTCCTCATCTTAGGGTCGTGAAGCGAAAACCTGTTCATACCCATGATAATATTTTCATCTTTCAGTTTTATATTGAACGACATCCTTGTCGAATCCGAATAGTGGTCCTTTCTTAAACCTTTTAACTTTAGATCCGCCTTGTAACTTTTCCCTAAATATGTAATCTTAGCAGGAATGTCATTGAATTTTTCATCATAGTTAAATGGGCCGTTACCCCGCGACCTAAGTGCCTGCCTTCTTTGGTAAAGAAGCTTCTGATAATTTTCAAATTTAATATCGATCTGCAGCTCTGGTGCAGTAACTTCTTTGGAATAATCCTTCATCTGATCTTCAAAAGTGGGTTCAGGCATAGTCAGCATTCTATAATATAAAGGTATCGCTATCACTATAAGAATTACAAGCAGATACACGACCTTATGTATCCTTTTTAGAAACTTTATAGCGTAATCAAGCCTGCTCTTCCTTTTATTGAGAATTATCATATAAGCCCTTTGTTCTCAATAATACTGAAATTTATTGACGGATCAAAATCTCTTAGACTTTCTCTTAATCCCTGAATCCCTTCAGGATTATCGAATTCGACTAACAGTACTATTTCAGTTCTGTTTTCCTGATCGTCAATTCTTCTTATTTCTGCTTTAGAACAATACTTAGAAAGAATTTCGTTAAGCTCATTTATTTTTAATTTATTACCTGCTGACTGCATAGTAATGAAAAAATTACTTCCCTTATCAGATTTTTTGACCATGCCTCTGATAGTAATTATCACAATAAGAAATATGAATCCAAAAACCGTTACTTGTGTCTGGCTGGCACCCAAACCCAGCCCGATAGCTATGGAAAGGAACATATAGGCCAGCTCTTCAGGCTCTTTTATCGCTGTTCTGAACCTTACGATAGAAAGAGCTCCGACCAATCCTAATGAAAGAGCCAGAGAAGATTTTACAATTGAGATTATTATCATAGTCGTTAGCGTGATCATTATAAAATTGGCCGCGAACTGCTTTCTGTTGGAGAGCGACCTTCCGTATTTCACATAGATCCAGCCAAGCACAAAAGATAAGACAGCCGCGATTAAAAGATTTATCAGAAAGTCATTTATACCCAAATTGCCTTTGGTTGTCGCCATAAACTGTTCGAATGTTTCTATTTTATTCATAAAGTTCTCCTTT
>Ga0209800_10001802_pt1 | contig 20724 bp, 14 predicted proteins | sample Higcelweek8metaG_FD_187174 | JGI IMG/M metagenome (GOLD analysis project Ga0209800, IMG submission 187174) | Freshwater pond sediment microbial communities from the University of Edinburgh, under environmental carbon perturbations - High... | ecosystem: Environmental > Aquatic > Freshwater >...
CAGTAATTATATTATTGGTGTGCAGGTAACTATTTAATCTGGTATCATATATGACCCTTTTGGTTTTCATATCGTACCTTGAAAGACCGCTGCCCTCAGTTCCAATCCAGACATTTCCATTATCGTCAGATTTTATATATCTGATTTTGTTTCCAATGGAATTTCTGGCATCATTAAAAAATTGTATCCTGGAATTATCCTTTACAGCAGGATTAAAAACAGTTATACCTGCATTTGTTCCGAACCAGAATCTGCCCGAGTTATCCTCCTCTACGGCAAAAACGCTTTTATCGGGTAAAAGCTTCTCATCGGAATAAGTAACAAAATGGTCTCCTTTATAAATGCTGATGCCGGTATAATGATCAGCAATTATCATGTTCTTTTCTTTATCCTCAATAATGCAATGAATTGATGTAGCATCAAGTCCGTTAGTCTTATTATAGACGATCATTCCATCGCCCGAGAATACTGTTATGCCACCTCCCCAGGAACCAATCCAGATGTTTCCCTTATAATCTTCTGTTATATAGGTAGTGAACTGATGTGCCAATCCGTCGCGAATGTCATAAATCTGCATTTGCTGTGTAGCCTTTACATATTTATACAATCCTCCATTATGTGTACCATACCAGATATTCCCTTTGCTGTCTTCGAACATTACAGAAGTGCTGAAGAATTTTGTAAGATTGTCAGGGCTGAAAGTTTCAAAAACGTCTTTTTCAGGATTATACATTTTAATCCCCACATCTGCAATTAAATAGAGATCCCTTTTGCTGTCGATACAAGTATTTGTAACCTGATCGCTCAAACCATTTGCGCCCCTGTATTGTTTGCCTGTAAGAATTGAATCACCCGTTTTGGGAAAATCAGCTCTTATTGCTCCGTTTTTACTTGTTGTTATCCAGATATGGTTATTAAGTTGCCGGATACCTGTTATATCTCCATCAACAGATATTGTATCGAACTTTAATTTTATAAACCTGTTACCGGAAAAAAGACTCAATCCTCCATTCAGGTGTCCGAACCAGATTCTTCCCAGGGTATCTTCTGAGATGCTGTATGCACCGCCGCCTGCCATTCCGTTAGCAGATGTAAAATTCTCGAATTTCGAACCATCAAATCTTGATACTCCGCTCTCAGTTCCAAGCCAGATCCAGTCATTTTTGTCCTGGATAGCCGTATACACCTTTGAAGAGCCAAGCCCCTGCTCTACTCCGAATTTTTCAAAAAAATATGTCTGTGCTTTCAGCATAGTAGATGACAGCACAAAAAATAAGGTCATCAGGCTAAAGTGCCTGATGACCTTAAAACTGTAGGACCAAAATTTTATTTTCATCTATATTATCTGGCTATAAAGAAGAATGTACCATCCTCATCTTTCAACCCTGTTATTTTTCCGAATTTGGGTTTCTGCTGATTATTATCGCCAACTGCTGTTGAGACTTTTGCCACAACCTCTTCAATAGGGATACATGCATTGGGATTGTTTGTCAGGGCAGTAGCAAATGTTCGTGTGAACTGAGAATCATCGACAGCCAGTTCATAACCTGCTGAAGAAAATACCTGTGATGATTTAAACTGAGTCGCCTGCCAGTCATCGCAGCTCCTCTTTTTCAGGTCCGATCTCATAGCCTGGTAAAAACTTGGACCCGACTCACACGCATCTGTAATAACCAGTGTATGTGTCAGATAACTTAAGTAAGTTTCCATCGAAGCACGTAATGTATTAATGTTGAAGTAAGTAAATTCATCATCTCGTTTGGCATCAACAGGGATCCAGTATCCTACATCGTTTATAAATTTTCCATGCCCTGCATACCATAATAAGAGAGATTTTACCTGGTTTGTTTTAATAAGGTCTCTAAGCTCAATGGAAAAGAATTTCTCCATTTCAGCTTTGGTCATATTCTGTTTATGAATAATATTATGTATCTGGTAATTTGAAAATGCTCTTACCATCAGGTTAATATCCTTAACCGGGCCTTCGAGACTGGCGAATGTGGAATAGCTGGAGTTTTCAATAAAGACTACCCATGTTTTGCCCATCGGGTTATTTTCAGCAATTGCTGCACCCTCCCTGTTTAGGCGAAATTCAGCTGCCTGGCGGTTCCCGTAAACATCTTCCACCTCAACAACAATCTTATTCTTATTCATAATATCTATTGTTGCAGTGAATGCGGGATTAAGTTCATTTACCGGATAACTTGCTGTTACTCCATCAATAAAGATTGTTTTGATTTTGCTTTCGTCATTAATTTTCCCCTGAAGGAACAGACTCTGTGAGTTATTATCAAGATAGATCTGACCGTCGTCTGATGCATAAGGAGCCATCACAAGAACTTTTGGAGGATTAATTTCTGTCCGAACCAGGGAGAATGTCAGGGATTTTTCATTATCATAATCATCGCGGGCAGTGATAGTGATCTTATCCATCCCTCCTACGTTTATATTGGATAAAAATTCATATTCCCCTTTTTTCTCAGCCAGGGTAATAGGTTCATTATTAATAAGGAATGACTTGATTTTGCTTTTATCAGTTATTTTACCTGTAATAAGAATTGTCGAATTATTTCCCCTTATCTCAATAGACTCATTAACCGGAGCCGGACTAACAACAGATATTACTGGAGGGATATTCTCCCTGTTGAGTTCATAGAGTCTGGCTTGGGCCTCCTTAAGCATTTTACGGGCTTCCATGTTGAACTCCGAAAGTACCGTGATCTTTGTGTAATCTTCCATAGCTTTATCATAATTCATAATTTCCTCATATGATTTTGCTCTGACAAAGAATGCATCTGGATTATTCGGATTGAGAGAAATATATTTAGAAAAATCATTAATAGCATTGGTATGCTGGTTGAACTCCTGATAGCACTGGCCTCTGAAAAGATAGAATTCAGGATTATCCGGTTCAATTAAAATATCTTTTGATATATCATTTATTGCACTCGGGTAATCAAGGTTCTTCTTGAACACTTTACTTCTCATCAGATATCCTGCAGTATTCCTGTCGTCGTTTTTAAGTACCTCATTACATTGATCCATGGCCCCCTCAGAATCGTTATTCTTCAGTAGCAGATCAGCAAGAGCAAGCCTGGGTTCAGGAAGTTTCTTATCTTTCGAAATAGCCTTTTCGAGTTCTTTTTTAGCCAGTACATCATTATTAAGTTTTATATATATAATCCCCCTGAAATAAAAGTTCATTGGGGTATCCTTAATAATGACGGCTGTATCTGAAGCTTTCAGAGCCTGATCATATTTAGCAAGACCAATAAGTGTATTTACCTTTTCGGAGTAAACGGTGGAGTTTCTTTTGTCGATTCCCGTGGCACGGTTAAGGTACTTCAGAGCCTCTTCAAAATTTCCCGTCTTGTTGCAAACAGCTCCCAGCATGATAAGTGCATCAACATCCTTTGGGGAGAATACCAGGGTCTTTTCAAAATCGGCTTTGGCATCCTTATAATTTTTGAGTGCTTCATAAGCCTCTCCCCGGGCACGGTAATAATCGCCATTTGAAGGTTCAACACCAATTGCACTCGTAAACTGAGCAACAGCATCTTCAAATTTTTTACCTTCAACAAACTCATTCCCTGCTTTAAAGAACTTTTTGCCATTCTGCCCATAAATGCACAGTGTAGAAACTGCCATTATAGTTACCAGAAAAAACATCCTCTTCTTCATATCTTTATCTTTAAAAGTGAGATTTTCAAACTATCAAAATTATATTATTTAATTGTAATTATCAACCCCTGCGGGCGTTAACTCTGCTCTTTTAAAATAACCTCAAGGGAACTATGCCTGAATTGTTCCCTTAAGATGGTCTTCCCCTTTGCTGCCGGGGCTTTTATCCCTCTTATAAAATTCAAATTCCCATAAAATATTCTCGCTTCATCCCAAAATCCTTCCGAAATGAAATGATTGAGTACCTGGGCTCCGCCCTCTACCAGTATTGACTGAATACCACTCTTATATAAGTAGTCAGCAATCTGCAGGGAGCTTATAATCCCTTTATCAATTTTTACTATAACACTCCCGGGAAATTCTGCCCCTTCATTATGAGTAAATACAATATTTGTGCCATTAGCTGTAAAAAGCCTGGCGTTCTTCCCCAAAAGACCTGAACTGCTGAGAACAAGCCTAACCGGATCATTGCCTGTCCACTCTCTTACGTTCAGCAACGGATCATCTGACCTGATTGTAGCTGCCCCGGCAAGTATTGCCTGTTCTTCTGACCTCCACTTATGCACAAGAATTTTTTCAGCCGCTCCTGTTATCCAGGTAGGTCTCTGCACTGAACTTTCTCCCCTTTCAATATCCAGATAACCATCAGCACTTTGTGCCCATTTAAGAGTAATATAAGGCCTCTTTTTTTCATTAAATGTAAAAAAACGCCTGTTTATAAACCGGCAATCTTCTTCAAGGATACCTGTAATTACATGGCACCCTGCTTTTTCAAGCATCGAAATGCCCCGTCCGGATACTTTTTCACTTGTATCTGCCGTGCCGATGACAACTTTTCTTATCCCGGAAGAAATAATCAGATCAGCACACGGAGGTGTTTTACCATAATGAGAACAGGGTTCGAGGTTTACATAAATGACTGAAGATTTCAGAAGATTTTTATCTTTTACTGAGTTGATTGCATTTACTTCTGCATGAGGTCCTCCGGCTTTAATATGATAACCTTCACCTATAATCAATCCGTTATGAACAATAACCGAACCTACCATAGGATTTGGCCTGGTCATCCCTTCCCCATTCTTTGCCAGGTCGAGACACCTTTTCATAAATTTAATATCGACTTCCTCCTGCATTTTCCCGAAAGTGCTAATTTTGACAAATGGGTGTTAATATACAAACAATAAAAGATATTAAGTTTTATCTTTCAGGTGAACTGGGTTTTCTCTACCCTGATCCTGAGATAAGAGCCCTTACGACTATTATTATTAAGACTGTACTTGGGGTCTCAAAGTTGCATACACTTGCACTTCCGGAAACACATGTAACACAAAAACAGAAATCTGAGATCATTCGCATCTGCAGAGAACTTAAAACCGGTAAACCAATACAGTACATTACCGGTGAAACTAACTTTTATAACTGCACCATCAGGGTAAACAGTGAAACTCTGATCCCCCGTTCCGAAACTGAAGAGCTGGTCGACCTGATCATAAAGGAAAATAAAGGATTCACCGGATCAATACTTGACATAGGGACAGGATCAGGGTGCATTGCAATCGCACTTGCTATCAACCTACCTGGAAGCATAATAACAGGAATTGATATCTCTGAAGGGGCAATAGCCCTTGCAAAGGAGAACGCCAGGATTAACAAGGCCTCAGTACTATTCCTGGCTGCAGATGTACTCTTGCCCGGTTCAATCACAATTCCGAAGATTGATATTATCGTAAGCAATCCTCCCTATGTCCGCATTTCTGAGAAAAAGGAGATGTCATCAAATGTACTTGACTACGAGCCACATGCTGCATTATTTATCCCTGATGATGATCCACTGAAATTTTATTCTGCAATAATCAGCCTTGCAGAAAAGATCCTGGTTCCTGGCGGGAAGTTGTATTTTGAAATCAACGAGGAAATGGGGAGAAATATGGTTATGCTGCTTAAAACCAACGGTTATAAAAATCCCGAAATAATCAAAGACATCAATGGCAGGGACAGGATCATTAAAGCTCAAAAAAATGGATGAAGAGAGCCTTTTTAAAACTGCACTATCAAAAGCAATGGCCCTTTGTTCGCGACGCGAGTACTGCAAAGAGGATATCCGTTTAAAGCTTGAAACCTGGGAAATTACTGAGAGGGATTCCAATAAGATTTTATCAGACCTGATTAAGGAAAAATTCATTGACGAAAAGAGATATTCAGAATCTTTTGTCAGAGATAAATTCCGATATAACAAATGGGGAAAGGTAAAAATTGCTGCTCATCTTAAGGCAAAAAAATTGGCTCCTGAAATAATCAGAGATGCTCTCGAATCTCTTGATAGTGAAATATATATTAAAACCCTGCGGGAAATCATTTCTTCTCACAGAAAGAGCATAAAAGCAAGAAATCAGTACGAACTTAAAGGAAAGCTTTTAAGATATGGACTTTCTAAGGGATTCGAAAGCAACCTTCTCTATGATATCCTGAATGAAAAGGATGAATGATATAACTTTGCACCGTTACCCATGTTGTAGCCAACGGAAATATTAAAGGCTGATTATTTGTTGATCAGAGCCACTTAAAGATGCTTTCAATAAACGGCATAAAAGCAATAAGGAAGATTACTATTGAACCTGAAATATCAAGCGATATCAGTTGTCTCTGTGAGTCCTGATTTTTTATATAATACCAGGAGAAAAAGATCCTGAATAAAAACTGAGCTGCAAAAAAGATAAATACCCTTAATCCATTTTCATTCCACATATAAGCATCATTGATCCTTCCTCTCAGGATCAGGGAAAAACTGTGTGAAAGCCCGCATGAGGCACAGGGTTGCCCCGTAAGTTTCTCATGGATACATACAACCGGATAATCGCCAGTATCGGGCGAAAAAATGCCGGAGTAAAGCATTATCAACATTATTACCCCGGCAAATACAATATTTAAAATAAGGTAAGGCTCGTTTTTAATTATTATACCTGATTTCATGTCGGGGAGCTATTTCCCTGTAATTACAGTATCCTTTTCAGGAGTACCTCCTTTTTCGAGATCCTCAAGTGTTTGTTCCCGATCTTTTTTATCAGTATTCGTATTTATTTCAACCTTCTCTCCATTGCTTTCAATCTTGATTGAGACATTGGCATCTTCAAGATCTTTTACTACATTTTCCTGGACATCATTAACGATGTTTTCAATCTTGTCAGGCCAATTATCTGCTTTCTGAGCTATTTTACCTGCAACAAATACCTGAGAAAATGAGATCAGACTTGCAATAATGGCAATGATCAGACCGGCAATCAGAACTCCTTTTGGCGAATCATTCCTGGCAGCATGTGACAGTCCTACCGATGCAAGAACTATAGCAATAATCCCGGGTATAATTGCAATAAGCCCTACGCAGGGTATCACTGCAAGTACAAATGTAAGTATCGCTGTTATCAGGGCAGCAATTCCCAGGTTTTGTCCCGTGTTGTTTTTTACCTCTTCCATGATATTATCTTTTATTAGTTTTTCATTCCTTATTAAGAATATTTACAATATCCTGCTCTAAAGACGTCACCGGATTCTCAATGATGCGTCCGGCTTCAATATTATTTTTATAAATGATAAATGTAGGCACTCTTTCAATATCCAAATGATCATATTCCCCAACAGGTGACAATTTTGAGTCGTCAACGCCTATAAAAGTAACCTTTTCCGGTGGAAATTTCCAACTGTCCAGAATATTAAGGAACCTTGGGACCTCCCTCCTGCTGTCGGGGCACCACGTACCCATCACGATTTTTATTGTAAGATTCTCAGCGGGGATCTCTGTTAATTTATTAACAACTGAGCTGTCGGGTTTATAATTATCATAACCATTCAGATACCACACGCAGTGAGGAGTGCGGTACATTTGTTCCCTGTTGAAATAACCAAGAAGCCAGGTCGACTGATCTGAATAATCTGCCACAGGTGCTTTTTCTTCCATAACAGGCTGACTTTCAGTTAAAGAGACCTTGGCCTTACAACCTGCTGATAATAAAATGATTACAATAATTAATAAAGATAAATTTCTCATTTATTAAATTTTTTATTCTAAGGAATTAAGAAGGATTCCGAGAATTTGCTTTGCTGCTTTTGCAACAGAAGTTCCCGGTCCGAAGATTGCCGCAACGCCTGACTTATAGAGAAATTCATAATCCTGTGGAGGGATAACTCCGCCAGCAATCACAAGGATATCATCTCTACCAATCCTCTTAAGTTCACTTACAACCTGTGGTACCAGTGTTTTATGCCCTGCTGCAAGACTCGATACCCCAAGAACATGAACATCATTTTCAACAGCCTGTTTTGCTGCCTCTTCCGGTGTCTGGAAAAGAGGTCCGATATCGACATCAAAACCGATATCTGCATAACCTGTTGCAACGACTTTAGCACCACGATCGTGGCCATCCTGGCCCATCTTGGCAATCATTATCCTTGGCTGCCGTCCTTCCTTTTCTGCAAACCGGGCAACCATGGACTTTGCATCCTCAAAATCCTTATCAGATTTATACTCTGATGAATAAACACCTGAAATAGTACGTATCACTGCTTTATACCTCCCTGTTATTTTTTCACATGCAAAAGATATTTCACCGAGGCTTGCCCTTTTTGATGCCGCCTCAACAGCCAGTTCGAGAAGATTACCCTTTCCTGTTTTTACACATTCGGTTATTGCATCAAGAGAAGCCTGGCATTCAGCTTCATTACGTCCAGACCGAAGCTTTGCAAGCCTTTTTATCTGTGCATCCCTGACTGCCCCATTATCGACCTCCAATGTTTCCAGTGGTTCTTCTTTTTCGGGTCTGAACTTATTATTGCCAACAATTGTCTGAATTCCAGAATCTATTTTTGCCTGTGCCCTGGCTGCGGCCTCCTCTATTCTCATTTTCGGAACACCTGTTTCGATTGCCTTAGCCATTCCTCCAAGCCGTTCTACTTCCAATATATGTTCCCATGCTTTATGGGCTATCTCATGTGTCAGTGATTCAACGTAATATGATCCGGCCCATGGATCTACTGCTTTGCAGATCTGTGTCTCATGCTGAAGATAAATCTGCGTATTTCTTGCTATCCTTGCTGAAAAATCAGTCGGTAGAGCAAGTGCCTCATCAAGGGCATTTGTATGAAGGCTTTGCGTGTGACCCAGGGCTGCTGCCATTGCTTCAATACACGTTCTGCCAACATTATTGTAAGGATCCTGTTCTGTAAGGCTCCATCCGGATGTCTGGCAATGAGTTCTGAGAGCCAGCGACTTTGGATTTTTCGGATTAAATCCGCTTACAATCTTTGACCAGAGCATCCTTGCTGCTCTCATCTTGGCTATCTCCATAAAATGGTTCATTCCAACAGCCCAGAAAAAAGAAATCCTCGGAGCAAAAGCATCTATATCGATTCCTGCCTTAATTCCTGTCCTCAGATATTCAAGCCCGTCGGCCAGGGTATAACCAAGCTCAAGGTCGCATGTTGCTCCTGCCTCCTGCATATGATATCCTGAAACACTTATAGAATTGAACTTAGGCATCCTTGATGATGTATAAGCAAAGATATCGGCAATGATCCTCATCGAAAATTCAGGCGGATATATATAGGTATTCCGTACCATGAACTCCTTCAGAATGTCATTCTGGATTGTCCCGGCAAGCTCTTCGGGCTTTGCACCCTGTTCAATGGCTGCAACTATATAAAATGCCAATACCGGAAGAACGGCTCCATTCATTGTCATTGATACAGACATTTTATTCAGGGGGATCTGATCGAAGAGTATTTTCATATCGAGGATCGAATCTACAGCTACTCCTGCCTTGCCAACATCTCCGGTAACTCTTTCATGATCTGAATCATATCCGCGGTGTGTAGGCAGGTCAAATGCTACTGACAGTCCTTTCTGACCGGCTGCAAGATTGCGCCTGTAGAACGCATTCGAATCTTCAGCAGTTGAAAAACCTGCATATTGCCTTATCGTCCAGGGCTGTACCACATACATGCTTGAGTATGGTCCCCGAAGGAAAGGCGGTATACCTGCTGCATATTCAAGATGTTCAATCTCCTTCAGGTCTTCCTTTGCATAGGCATTCTTTACCGGAATATGTTCTGAAGTCAGCCAGAGGTTCTGCTTATGAAGATCTGGTTTTCCTTTCTGAAGACTGAATATATCTTTCTGATTGAATCTGGGCCTTTCAATTATGATAGTTTCCTGAACCTCTTTCAGCTCAGGGAAAATGATCATCTTTCCAGTTGCGGCATCCCTGATCTTATCTGCTGATTTCCTGATATTTTCGTGAATAAATCCCTTTTTAAGCGATTCCAGAAATCCCCCATTTCCCTCAATTTCAATGAAGAGTTTCCATGCATTCTCAGCAATAAGATATGTCAGCTTTTCAATATAATACGATCCAGCTCCGGGATCGGTAACTTTTTCGAAATAGGATTCCTCCTTCAGGATGAGCTGTTGATTTCTTGCTATCCTTTCCGAGAATTCATCAGGCTCCCTGAAGACAATGTCGGATGGCTCAACAGTCAGGGAATCAGCACCTCCCAGAATCGCCGACATTGCTTCAGTCTGTGTTTTAAGCATATTGATATAAGGATCAGATGTCGATTTATTCCATTGAACTGTTATGCAATGGATCTCCATTGCTGCACTCCCGGTAGTTTCAGGGTTGAATCCGGTTACGACAGCAGACCATAAAAGCCGCGCAGCTCTGAGCTTTGCTATTTCAGGAAAATAATCGGGACCCGAACTGAACGAAAATCTGATCTTTGAAGCTGCCATATCTGCGCTTACACCCCTGTGAATAAGCTGCGCCATATACTCTGCTCCCATTGAAATCCCAAATGCAACCTCCTGAACAATATTGCAGCCTGCGTTCCCGAAGTTTGAAGCTGTCAGATGGACCGCACGAAAACATGGAAGCGGAGATGAGAGTCCGATGAGATCTGCCAGGTAGTCAAATCCCTGGCTTACAGGTATGCAGAGAGTGCCATTCATCATCAGCCGTCCGAGAGGATCAGCTTCGATAGCTCCATAAATCTTTGAAGGATCGCTATTAGATCTTTTCACATACTCATTGAAAAGAGTGATTATCTCTTTTGCCCTGCCATTTGAAAGGAAATTGATCTCAACAGCCTGGGGAACGATCCCATCAAGAAGGAGATTGAAATTCTGTTCACAAATAGTATCAGGATCGGAAATCAGAAAACCAATTGAATCAACGCCTTTCATCAGAAGATCATGAGCTTTCGCATTAGCTGCCTTGTAATCTGTGACAGAAATATTTTGCCTTACTCTCCAGTTGTTTCCACCTGTTTTTTTCCCCCTGATATATGGAAACTGTCCGGGAAGAGTATCAATATATTTCAGATTTTCGATATCTTCCTGCCTGTAAAATGGCATTACATCAAATCCTTCCCTTGTCTTCCATACCAATCTTTCATTCAGGTCTTCGCATTTAAGGTCGGCAGCTATGCGTGCCATCCACTCCTTAGTGCTTACCGGTGGAAATTGTTCAAAAAGTTTGTCCTTCTTACTCATTTCCCTGCAAATTCCATTAAGTACGACTTTATAAAATCATTAAGGTCGCCGTCAAGAACAGCCTGCACGTTACCGGTTTCATATCCGGTACGGTGATCTTTTACCATTTTATAAGGATGGAGAGTGTATGATCTGATTTGCGAGCCCCATTCAATTCTTTTCTTAAGACCTTCAATTTTCGCAATTTCTTCCATCTGTTTTCGAAGCTCAAGCTCATAGAGTTGCGACTTGAGTATCCTCATTGCATTCTCCTTATTGTTAAGCTGAGATCTTGTCTCCTGATTTTCAACCACCAGTCCTGAAGGATGATGCCGGAGTCTGACTGCCGTTTCAACCTTATTAACGTTTTGTCCTCCGGCCCCACTGGAACGGTAAGTCTCCCAGGTGATATCGGAGGGATTAACCTCGATCTCAATATTGTTATCAACGAGCGGAGAGATAAATACTGAAGCAAAAGTTGTCTGTCGCTTACCCTGTGAATTGAAGGGGGATATTCTCACCAGTCGGTGGACTCCATTTTCACTTTTAAGATACCCATAAGCTTGTTCACTATCGATCTCGATAGTAACAGATTTAACACCGACTTCATCGCCAGGTTGAAAATCAAGTTCTTTTGTAGGATAATTATTGCGTTCTGCCCAGCGCAGGTACATTCTAAGGAGCATAGCCGCCCAATCGTTTGATTCCGTTCCTCCGGCGCCAGAATTGATTTTCAGGATAGCTCCAAGCTGGTCCTCCTCTTTCCGGAGCATATTCCTAACTTCAAGGTCCTCGATTAGTTTTATGCAGTTATCATACTGGTTATCAACATCCTGTTCAGTTGCTTCTCCTTCCCTGAAAAAATCATTAAGAACGACAAGATCTTCAACAGAAGTGTTGACCCTGTCAAATTGAATAGTCCAGCTTTTAAGAAGTGATATGTTTCTCAGGAGTTCTTCAGCCTGTTTAGGATCATTCCAGAAGTCGGGATGTTGTGAAATTTTTTCTTTTTCTGCGACCAGTTCCAGCTTTCCGGGGATGTCAAAGATACCTCCTCAACGCATCGCGGCGTCCTGAAAGGTCTTTTATCTGTTCAGTGGTTACCATATAACTAATTTTGGCAAATGTAATTATTTAAGGGGAATTATATATCTTAACAGACAACCAGCTTTTTGGCTGAAGAAAATAATTTCTTAATTTTCAAAAAGATTAATACAACCGACTATTATCAAATTTTTATGTCAGAATGAAAAGAAAACTAGTTTTCATTTTAATCAGCTGCCTCGCAACAGTCCTTTCAGGACAGGGCATTTCAAAACTCGATAGTCTGAAAATCCTGCTCTCCACTGAAGAAAGAGATACAAGTAAAATAATTTTGTACTACAGGATTGCCCATGAGCTTCAGTTTAGCGATCCTGAAGAATCGTTGCTTTATGCAAAAAAGGCTCTTGATGAAGCGGAAAGAGTGAAATTCATTAAAGGCAAAGGCAATGCCCTGATACAGTTTGGAAACATTGAGCAGCTAAAAGGCAACTACAACGAAGCAGAAAAGTATAATTTGCAGGCACTGGAAATAATGTCTGATATTAACGATGAGTCAGGCATTGCAATCTGTTACAATAACCTTGGGATTATAGCTCACACCAAAAATGATTACGAGGCAGCACTTGGGTTTTATAAAAAATCGCTGGAGATTAATAACCGGATCTTAAGGAAGTCGGGGTCAGCAACATCTTTGTTTTGTATAGGTACGGTTTTTGAAAACCAGGCAAAATACGACAGCGCACTTATTTACTATCTCAAAGGCCAGTCAATAAGTGAAAGTTTAGGTGATGCAAAGTTAATGGCATATGCCAAGACCGGGCTTGCTAACATTTATTACCTGATGGATAATTACGAAAAATCCCTGGAATATAATGAAGAAGCGATAGAATTATTTGAAAAAGCCGGTAATGATTATGGTTTACTGAAGGTGTATATCTCTTTAGGCCAGACTGCGGGAATGATCGATAGTACAACAATGGCCTTGTGGTTCTACAGGCAGGCTCTGAAAACAGGTTATAAACTGCAGAGTACAAATGATATTGGAAATACTCTTTTTTCGATTGCCCAGATATATGAAAACACTGGGTTAAGTGATTCTTCTTATGTTAATTACAGAAAATCATATAATATATTTACTGAGGCGGGAAACCGGGAAAACAGTGCATTATCACTGATAAGTATGGCAAGGTTGCTTAATTATAAACACAAATCTGAGGAGGCCCGGATTCTCCTCACAGAAGCCATACAAACCGCTACTGAAACAGGGTCGCCAACAGCACTTGCCGAATCATACCGTGAAATGGCATTTACCTGGTCGTATCTCAATAATTTCAGAAAAGCTTTCTCATATCTCAACAAGTATTCTGACACCAGGGATTCTGTAATGACAGTTGAAAAGCAGAAGCAGATCCTTGAACTGCAGACTCAGTTCGAAACAGAAAGAAAAGAAAAAGAAAATGCACTGCTGAAAAAAGATCAGAAAATATTGCAAACCAGCCGTAACTCACTTATTATAGGTGCCCTGTTGTTGCTGTTAATTCTGGTTATTATCTTCAGAAGTCTGAGTATCAAGAAGAGAGATAACCAGATCCTGCGGGAACAGAAAGCTGAGATTGCAAGACAAAAGGATATCGTTGAATATCAGAAAGTATCAATTACAGATAGCATCCGTTATGCGAAACGGATCCAGAGTGCCATGCTACCTCCTGATGATCTTAAACAAGTAATAGTACCTGATTCTTTTATATTATACCTCCCCCGTGATATTGTCAGTGGAGATTTTTACTGGCTGAAACAGCTAAATGCCGGCAGGGTGCTTGCATGTGCTGCTGATTGCACGGGGCACGGTGTTCCGGGGGCATTTATGAGCATGCTTGGAATGTCGCTTCTTTCTGATATAATTAACCGGAATAATGATCTGATTATTTCAGGGACTTTCACACCTGCTGATATACTTGACAGCCTTAGAAAAAGAATAAAGGATGCTCTGCGGCAAACCGGGAAAGAGGGAGAGTCGAGAGATGGAATGGATATGGCACTCTGTATTATTGAAAAAGATACCGGGAAACTGCATTATGCCGGGGCAATTAATCCGGTGTATATTGTAGATAATGGGATTCTTACAGAGGTTAAGGGAACCAGGAATCCGATTGGTATCTATCCGAATGAAATGAGTTTTGCCAACAATGATATAGTTGTGCCGGCAGGCTCAATGGTATATATGTTCTCTGATGGTTATTATGATCAGATCGGAGCTGAAGGAGGCAAATTCCTGTCTAAAAATTTCAGGAAGCTTCTTTCTGAGATCAGCCACCTTGAGGCAGGGGAGATAAAAGAGAAACTCCTCAGGACTCATTTGGACTGGAGAAAAGAAGAAGAGCAGGTCGATGATATACTTGTGATGGGGATAAGGGTTTAGACTTATCTGAGAATGCGTGAAAGCGAGAATAATCCTCTTGGGAGAGATTCCTCCTTTAACCACTGATTCTTGAAGATCTGCCTGATTAACTGAAGACAAATGGTTAAAAGTGCCGGAGATTCCTCGCTGGCGCTCGGAATGACACGTCGAGGCGTTGGTGTAGTGGGAAAGAAGTGGCGATTCGCAGAAATATATCGAAGAAAATCAAAAATTGAGTTTGCGAATCGCCACTTCTTTCCCACCCATACAAAATAATAAATTGTCATTCCGAAGCGCAGCGAGGAATCTCCCTGATTCAACAGGGAAATGACATAGAAAGGAATTGCATCATTAAACACCATCTTTATTTAGGGTGTCTTTCGCACAAAACAGGAAAGAAAGCCGTTCAAAATTAGAATTCGGGTATTGCAATGCTGAAAACATGATTGAAAACTTAAATACTCTACCCCGGGGAGTATCCCGTTTTAGGGAGAGAGGGCGGTTAAATGATCCTGTGATAATATTAGTATACTTTGAAACCTGAAAATATTCCAGTGCCTGTCTGTGTCGCTAGCCCTGTATATACCACAACACTAACTGTATTTGTTGCACTAAGTCTCAAAGTTAATGATTTGACAGGAATTGTTGCCAATGTTCCAATATCAATTGCTAACTTCTCATAGAGCACTGTATTAACATAAATCGCTAATTCCCGTCCGCTGCCTGTGCCATCAGCGTAATATGATACGTTGAATGTATATACGCCATCAGTGGGAGCGGTAAAAACTCCAGTTGCAGGATTTAAAAAATTTCCAACATTATAGTCTACAGCATCATAAGTCATTATAGGGTAAGATGCAATTGAAGCAATATCAGTGGTAGTATTCTTCGCCCTGAACGCCACCATTCTTCCCAAAGTCACACTGTTACCACCGTCAATTGAAAGAGAATTTGTTGAATCTGAATATTCAAGTGTTTGATTATCTGTATTATCGAGGTAGGCATTCATATTGATCTGCTTAGCATCGGTCTTCCCGGTAATTGATAATATCCCGCTGTTCAGTTGCAGATCCTGAATCTCATTTACCGGATCGGCATCTGCATCATTCTCAAGTTCGGAAAGGTTAACAGTACCTGCATTTCCTGAAATTCCCATAATCCGGTTAGCAGCATCCCAGGTAAGAGCCTGTTCATCTTTATTATCAAGGTAACGAGTCAGCGACCATGAAGTAGCTTCTGAATTATTTGTTATTTTCAGGACATCGGAATTGATGACCAGGTCCTGGATCTCATTTTCAGGATCACCATCACGTTCAATAGATGATATTTTGACCTGATTACCCCCTTCAATTTTCAGGTAATCAAATCCGTCAACATTTACCACAGATAGAGTCTGGTCGTCAGATGCGGGATCGCCCGGTTCTCCTTTCTCACCCTGATCTCCCTTGGGGCCTTCCGGTCCGGGTTCAAGAGATTTCTGGGCATATAGTGCATAAGGAACAGCGAGAAACTGCATTGTTCCCATATCTCTGAAATCGTTTTCAAATTTCACTTCAACCTTCAGATACTGATTAGCCGTTCCCCACTCAATTTCTGAGAGGGAGGCGCAGGGAGAATTTCCGGTAGGAATCCCATGGCCTATCACAATTGAAAATACCCCGAATTTGGATGTGGTTACATCCTGGTGTAGTTCCTGGTAAACGGGGGCTGACAGAGGGTCTTCCGAAATAATAGAGAACTTGACACTGATCTTTGTATTTACCAGTTCATTGCCGAAATTATCCCTGGCAACAGCCTGGTAATGAATTCCTAGCGGTACATTTTTCTGACCGGAAATGTTTGTGCAAGCCAAAATAAGCACAACGAATAATGAGAATCTACTAAAAAGCCCTGAAGCCATATTTTTTTAGGTTTATAACTTTTCAATTTTAAATGTACGGTTGATCATCCTGTCGTCACTCATGATCCTGACCATATAAAAACCTTTTATCAGATTTTCAATATTTTGTGGCTCTCTGTACCAGAATTTATCTGAGAATACCTTTCTTTCACTGAATACAACTGTTCCGGAAGCATTAATAATATCTACCCTGAATGTCCTTGCAGATTCACCGAACAACTCTATTGTAAGAAAATCCGATGCCGGGTTCGGATACACATTCATTCCTGTACCAGGGGGCGGTATCTCGGGTGTAAATTTTATTCCCGGCTGCTGAAAACCCTGCGTAAAAAGATATTCAGAACACCCAACGATCTCTACAGCTGTCTCCCCAACAGTTTGTGAATAGCTCAGATTGCTGACCGAAACAACACCTGCAAGAGGTACAAGTACCTGGTGAGACAACTGTTGCGAATAGCAACCTGTCCATGAAAACAATAATCCGATTATCAATATTTTAAATCCTTTCTCCCCCATTCTGAAACCTTACGAAGTGTCCAAAAATAATTAATATTTTGACAAATCAACATTTTTTGTTGATAAATGTGTTAATAACTTACTTTAATATTCTTCCGCAATGAAACAATTTTTTCTTATAGTCTCCATCCATGATCATAATTATTCCATATTTTTAACCTTTCATAAAAGTAATGCCTGATGTTAAAATCATATCTGTATCACAATCTTACAGAGGCAGGGTGCGATGAAGCCGGCAGGGGTTCTCTTGCCGGTCCGGTTGTTGCTGCAGCAGTGATATTGCCGAAAAACTACAGGCATCCTGTATTAAACGATTCAAAGAAACTTACAGCAAAACAGAGAAATAATCTCCGGGAAGAGATAATAGAGAAAGCTTTAGCATGGAATGTGGCTTTTGTCGATAACCATGAAATTGATGAAATGAATATTCTCAGGGCATCTATTAAGGCTATGCACCTTGCTGTTGAAGGGCTATCGAGAAAACCTCAGTTCCTGTTGGTTGACGGGAACTGTTTCTTCCCTTACAAAGACATTAAGCATCAGACAATTATAAAAGGAGATGGATTATTTTTCCCAATTGCTGCAGCTTCGGTTCTCGCCAAAACTTTCAGAGATGAATTCATGGAAAAAATACATTCTGATTATCCGGAATACGGCTGGGATAAAAACAAAGGCTATGCCACCTCCTTCCACAGGAATGCTATCAGCAAATTTGGAATCACTCCATTCCACAGACGGTCGTTTTCACTTTACGAAACGCAACTTACAATTGACTTTTGACAGGTACTCTGTTCAATTAATCAGTTATATTTGCCCTTTATTTAAAATCAATACAAATCTTTTTTATACGATGAGAAAAATTCTTGCGCTATTATTTGTAGCATTAATCAGTTTCGGATCAAGAGCCAGGGCTGATGAAGGTATGTGGCTGCTGCCGCTTTTAGAGAAGCTTAATATCGGCACAATGACTCAACTCGGGTTAAAACTCTCAGCCGAGGATATCTATAGTCTGAACAAAGCCAGTATAAAAGATGCCGTAGTTATCTTTGGAGGTGGATGTACCGGGGAAATAGTTTCATCACAGGGACTGATCCTCACCAATCACCATTGCGGTTATGCTTCAATTCAGAATCACAGTACTGTTGATCACGATTATCTTAAAGACGGATTCTGGGCAATGAACAAAGAGCAGGAGTTGCCTAACCCGGGGCTGGCTGTAACATTCCTTATAAGAATAGAAGATGTGACCAACGAGGTTCTTGCAAACATCAAGCCTGAAATGAGCGAAACTGACAGAAATTCAGCAATTAACGAGGCAAGATCATCTATAGAAAGGAAAGCCTCAGAAGGAAATAATTACAGGGCAACAGTTACTTCATTCTATGGAGGTAATTTTTTCTACCTTCTCGTTTATGAAAGATATAATGATGTCAGGTTTGTAGGTGCTCCTCCCACTTCAATCGGGAAATTCGGATCTGACACTGACAACTGGGAATGGCCACGCCATACAGGAGACTTCAGTGTATTCCGGGTATATTCAGGCCCTGACGGAAAACCGGCATCATATTCAAAGGATAATATACCTCTCAAACCTAAATACTGGCTTCCTGTCTCTCTTAATGAAAGAAATATTGGTGATTTTGCAATGATTCTTGGATATCCGGGTGGTACACAGAGATATTTTACTTCCGACCAGGTAAATGAAATAATGAATATAACTAATCCCATCAGGATTAAAGTCCGCGGTGTCAAGCAGGATATCTGGATGGCCGACATGCAAGCTGATCCGAAAGTCAATATCCAATATGCATCAAAATATTTTGGTTCATCAAATTACTGGAAATATTCTATCGGACAAAACAATCAGCTCAGGAACCTCAATGTTATTGCCAAAAAAGAGCAAATCGAAAATCAGTTTAACACCTGGGTAAATGGTGATGCTGCCCGTAAGGCAAAATACGGTGAATCACTCACTCTTATTAAGGGATCCATACAGGGAAGGTCTGAATATCAGTCTGCTATTCAGTACCTTAATGAATGTATTGCCGGTTGTGAGCTGTTATCCTTCAGCCGCAATACAACTGCACTTCTAAATGCATTGCTATCGGCAGATAACAAGAAGATAACCGATGCTGCGGCAAACCTGAAAGAGAATATTGGCGATATCTATAAAGATTACAATGCTCCGACTGACCAGAAATCTATGAAGGCAATGCTTAACCTTTACAGGACTGATGTACCTGAAAAATTCCATCCCGATTTCTTTAAAGCTGTTGTCGATAAAAAATTTAAAGGAAGTATTGATAAGTTCGTTGATGATATGTTTGCCAGATCTGTTTTTACCAGTGAAGCTAAGCTTACAGAATTCCTTAATAAACCTGTTCTGAAGAGTCTCGAAAACGATCCTGTGGTAAAAACATTTGAGTCAATAATGAAAATAGGACAGGAATTATCCGCCAAACGCAGCCAGTTTGATGAAAACCTTACTAAAGGGAGCAGGATATGGATTGCAGCTCTCAGGGAAATGACACCCGAAAAAACACTCTACCCGGATGCAAATTTTACAATGAGGTTATCTTATGGAACCGTCCAGGATTATGATCCTAAGGATGCTGTTACATATAAATATTATACTACCCTTCAGGGTGTTGTTGATAAATACAAACCCGGTGATTATGAGTTCGATCTTCCTCAGAGACTTATTGACCTCAACAATAAAAAAGAGTATGGCAGATACGGATCTTCAAAAGACTACATGCCTGTATGCTTCCTGACTACAAACGATATCACAGGAGGAAACTCCGGAAGCCCGGTTCTGAATGGCCAGGGACAACTGATTGGTCTTGCTTTCGACGGCAACTGGGAATCAATGAGCGGAGATGTTTATTATGAACCAGAACTACAGAGAACAATTGTTGTCGATATCAGGTATGTACTTTGGGTTATGGATATATACGCAGGTGCCAGGCACCTGGTAGATGAGATGACTATTATACAATAATCTTTATACACGTAATACCCCACTTTTTTCCCCCTCTCTGCTTCGCTTAGAGGGGGAATTTTATTAATATATATCTTTATTATACAATGGTTTAAGTCATCCGATTGTATTAGCATGGAGAGGGTTGAAGGGAGAGTGCATGAAAATAATTATCTTTGCACAAAATCTGAGTTATGCATTTTAGTTTAATAGAAATCCTTGCTGCATTTATGGTTCTTTTTGCTATAATTGATATTCCCGGATCAATCCCTATTATTATTGATATAAAATCCAAATCAGGAGATATTAAATCAGCGAAAGTAACTATTGTCTCTTTTTTAATATTACTGGCATTTTTATTTATAGGAAGTCCTCTGCTTGGAGTTTTCGGGATTGATGTTTCATCATTCGCCATTGCCGGATCATTTATCATCTTTATGATTGCAATGGAAATGATCCTGGGTATTGAGATTTTCAAGGCAGATTCGCACGGAAAGGGTGCAATTTTTCCTATTGCATTTCCACTGATAGCCGGTGCCGGTTCAATTACTACAATCCTTTCTCTGAAAGCTGAATATCAAACTATAAATATTTTCATTGCACTTGTTCTGAATATGGTAGTAATCTATTACGTCCTCAGGCTTACTACAGTTTTTGAAAAGATCCTCGGACAAGGTGGTCTTCAG
>Ga0209800_10001805_pt1 | contig 20665 bp, 17 predicted proteins | sample Higcelweek8metaG_FD_187174 | JGI IMG/M metagenome (GOLD analysis project Ga0209800, IMG submission 187174) | Freshwater pond sediment microbial communities from the University of Edinburgh, under environmental carbon perturbations - High... | ecosystem: Environmental > Aquatic > Freshwater >...
CGGCGCCCCCCGTGGAAAGGGCTGCCAGAGAACTCAAAACGTATCTTGAACAGATTTCCGGAAAGAATGCAGTTGTTTCTTCCGGACAGAGCGGCGCGAAATTCAATATAAAACTGTCTCTTGTGCAAGACCCGGCATTGGGAAAGGAAGGCTACCGTCTGAAGTCGGATGGAAAGGAACTTGTCATTTTCGCGAATACCCCGAGGGGAATCCTTTACGGGGGGTACGGATTTCTGGAAGATGTGCTTGGTGTTAGATGGTTTGCCCCGGGGAAGGAAAATGAATATATCCCGAAAAATCCTTCTCTCCGGATTCCCGTGATGGATCAGACGTTCAAGCCGGATTTCTCTGTTCGCGAGATCGGTTTTGTCAACGCGGGCGGAACCCGGCCGCTGAATGAAACATGGGACTGGATGGTGCGGAACCGTCTTCAGGTACTGATGCGTCCGGGCCAGTCGGAGAAAACGATGATGGAACGCGATGCCGTCTACTTTCAGGGAGGGCACATTCTCATGCGGATCATTCCGGATACGCTTTTTGAAAAACATCCGGAATATTTTGCGCTTGTGAAAGGGAAGCGAATCCGGCAGAGCGATGCGAAAGGTCGTCATTTGTCACAGCCTTGTACAAGCAATCCGGACGTTGTCCGAATGACGGTGGAATACATAGACCGTTACTTCAAAGACCTTCCGGAAGGAAAAGCCATATTTCATATCGGGAACAACGATGTGCAGACATGGTGCGAATGTGAGCGTTGTGTCGCGCTCGATCCTCCTTCCGAACGGGAAAAAGGATATGTCTCGACGCGCTTTTACACGTTTATCAACGAGGTTGCAAAAGAAGTCCTCAAACGCCATCCGGAGGCGGAAATCCGTTCATGGGGATACCAGAACTTCCGTGTGCCGCCGGAAAAGCTCAAAATGGATCCGAGTCTCACGGTCGGATTCTGCACCCATCAGCGCTGTTACAGACACAGCATCGGCGATAAGAATTGTGTCGTGAACGCGTGGTACCGGGATGTTTTCGAAAAGTGGGGCCAGACCGGAGTCCGTGTTTCGGAACGCGGATACCAGGAAGTCCTGATGAATGAAGACGAGTATTTCTATCTTCCGATTGAAAAAGTCGTAGCCGACGATCTTAAATACTACAAAGCCCACGGAGTGAAAGGATATTCCTACGTTCTCACGCCGCCGGATGCCTATGTCGAATGGATGAGAAATCCGGAGCGCCAGAAAAAGGTTCTGACACAATGGCCTTGTCTGTGGCAGTCGCTGTTCATTGCGGCAAAACTGATGTGGAATACGAGTCTGAACGATGAGGCTCTCTGCGAGGATATGGGATCGAAATATTATGCGACGGCCTGGCCTGCCATGAAAAAATACCGTGAACTTCTCGTCAAAAGTTTCATGGAAACGCCGGGGCATACCATCTACGGCGGTTCCGGACTGCCGATTGGCCGCTGTCTTGAAGACCCGGTGGTTCATGCAAAACTCCGGCAGTATCTGGCTGAAGCGGAAAAGCTTTGCACCGATGATCCCGTTGTGAAGGAACGAGTCGCGCGCGACAAAACATTCTTCTCTCAGCTCTGGGAAAAGAACGCGGCGGAATATGCAAAGCTCAAAAAGAATGAAGTAATCGTTCCACGAACATCAGGCGGCATCAAAATCGATGGGAAGCTCGATGAACCAGATTGGAAAAAAGCCCCTTTCACGAGCGGTTTTGTCCTCCAGAATCAGCCGGGAAAACTGGCGCTCAACCAAAGCTTCTGCAAGATTCTCACAGACGGAAAGAATCTCTATTTCGGACTCGTCGGCGATGAGGTGGATACAAACAACATCAAGAATGAGGTCACGAAACACGACGGACCGGTCTGGCGCGACAACAGCTTTGAAATTTATCTGGCCGACGGAAAAGGCGGATGTTTTCACTATGTGATCAACAACATCGGAACCGTTTATGATGCGGGCCCGGGCGGCAATATCGCGTTTGACGGCGGGATCGAAGCAAAAACCGTTGTCGGAACACGAAATGTCGTGACGGAAATCAGGATTCCTCTGGAACCCACGGGAATCCAGTTTTCGCCGGGAAGTCTCTTCCCTGTTAATGTGACGCGGATTCGTCGTCTGAAAGACAAAAATCTGTCCGAGTCCAGTTCCTGGAGTAACGGTGCTTGGGGGGAATCGGCCGCGTTCAGAAAAGTGAGCACAGGCGGGAACATTATTCCAAACGGCACCTTTTCCGACTTGGTGGATGCAAACAGGAAAAACAAAACCATCCGAAGCGAAAAATGGGTCCTGAAATGGGATGCGGCAGGGCATGAAGTCCGTCTCGAAACAGCCCAGGACAAAACCAGTTTCATTGTTATGGACCAAGCCACGATCTATCGTTTCCTGAATCTGCCGGAGAACAAATCCGGGAAACTCGCCGGTGAAGTCAAAATTTCGGGGAAGGGAATGTTTTCCATCCGTTTGAGCACATGTATTCGGACGGTGAATGACCGGCGTGGATTCGCCCATGAGAAAAAACGCGTGATTCTGGAAGGAACGCTTTCCCCGGAACCAAAGATTTTCCGGTTTGAAAATATTCCTTTCGAGGCGGGGGAACAGGGGTATATTTATATTGAAGTGAAAGGGAATGCAAAGCTGTATTCCATCTGTGCTGCGGAACAATAAGCTCATCCTCTGCGGAAGTATTGTGTGACATGTGGCAAGCGACATCAATAAAGACGGACCGGAATTCAGAAAGCCGATTCGTTAGATTAGGAAGAAGAACAGAATGGAAAGAAAATACCAGTTTCGGGAGAAAATCGACATCGTTCACAGGGAAGGGCGCAAAAATGTTTCCCTTCACCCGAATCATGATGAGACCGAAATCGATTCCTCATGGAAAATCGTTTTTGACTCGGAAACGGAAACACCGGCCTTCGATCTCCAGGATTATTTCCTGAAGAGCATGGGGATGTCCATTGCGCTCTCCGAAGAAAAATCGGAGGAAAAGGTCATATTGCTGGAAATTGCCCCCGAGGAGAAGAAACGGGCGTTCCGCATGGAAGTTACAGACCGAAAAATATGGATTGCCGGGAGTGATTACGCCGGCGTATTCAACGGTGTCGTCTGGTTGGAGGACCATCTGAATTTACGTGAGGCCCCGTTCATTGAAAGGCAGGTCCGTGAGGTCGAACCGTTGTTTTCTCCCCGCATGGTACACTCGGGATGGGGACTCGACCAGTTTCCCGATACCCATCTGAACGCTGTTGTGCACATGGGATTCGATTCGATCCTCATTTTCGTGAAGGGAATCAATCATACAGCGTATGGATTTCTTGACTTTGCCGACCTCATCAGACGGGCCCGGAAATATGCGATCGGAGTTTATTTTTACAGCTATCTGCCCAGTTACAAGCATCCGTCGGAACCGGATGCGGAGGATTTTTTCGAAAAATCTTTCGGGAGCCTTTTTGCCGCCTTTCCCGATGCCAAAGGATTGATTCTCGTTGGAGAGCGGGCGCAGTTCCCCAGCCGGGACCCTCTCTGTGATCCGAGGGAGCGTGGCCCCATGATTGGGAAACTTCCGGCAGACTCACGTCCTCCCGCCTCTTGCTGGCCGTGCTCGGATTATCCCGAATGGCTGGATGCCGTCCGCAAATCGGTTCGGAAATATTCCCCGGAGGCGGACATCGTTTTCTGGACCTATAACTGGGGGAGGGCGCCAGAAGACAAACGCCTTTCGCTCATCCGGAATCTGCCGAAGGATATTACGCTCGAATCAACATTCGAAATGTTTGAAACCATCCGCAAGGAAAATCACATTACTGTTCAGCCGGATTACTCCATCACGTTTCCGGGGCCCGGTCAATATTTTGCAAGCGAGGCGGAATGTGCAAAAGAATGTGGTCTCAAACTTTATTCCATGACCAACACCGGTGGCATGACATGGGATTTCGGTGTCGTTGGATATGTTCCTGCGCCGCAGCAATGGGCAAAGCGGATCGAAGCCATGAAGCTCGCACGGGAAAAATGGGGACTTGCCGGGCTGATGGATTCTCATCATTACGGGTGGTATCCTTCGATTGTAAGCGAATGCGCTAAGTGGTGCTTCCGTTCTGATTCGCCGGACTATGCGGAAATTCTGGATAAGCTGGCTGTCCGTGACTTCAGTTCCGCGGCCGCGGCGAAGATCGTTCGGGCCTGTCAGTTCGTCAGCGATGCAATGAATTCATATACGCCGGGATTCGACGACCAGGCGGGGCCGTTGCGCTGCGGTCCGGCGTACCCGTTCATACTTCACCCGATTCTGTATCCGCATACGGAGCAGAAAATGGAATTTCCGACGACACCCGAATCAACAGTTGGAAGCCGATGGATTCATCCATTCTATCAGCCGGAGAGCATTGACGGCATGAGCTGGTGCGGATTACGGATTCATGAGGACATCCGTGCGATGACGGCATCTCTGGAACTATGGGAAAAAGGTCTGGCGGAAATGAAGGACGCACTTCATGAAGTCCCCCGAAAAAAACGCGAACAGGCGCTCGATCTGGCCGGTGTCATGGAACTTTGCTACCGGTCGTTTCTGACCATGCTCCACATAAAGCAGTGGTGGCTCCTGAACAAACGCTTCGAGTCCGAATATCAAAAGGAGAAGGCTCTTCTCCTTCTGGATGAAATGGAAAAACTGATTGCGGATGAACGCGAAAATGCCGAAATGGCGATCCCCCTTGTGGAACGCGATTCCAGGCTGGGGTGGGAACCTGCTCAGGATTACATCTGCGACGCGGAACATTTGCGCTGGAAAATACGTCAGCTCGACAATGTATTCAAGCATGCGCTGAATGCCTGTCGGCAGAGTGTAACCATTTATTAAAACCCCATCATCATATGACGGAAAGAACATAGGAATGTACCCAGTCAAAATCATTATTCTAGGTTGCGGCGGACGCGGAGGCTGTTACGCCGAATATGCGAAACAATTTCCGGCAAAAGCGCAAGTGACGGCTGTCGCCGATCCGCGGGATTTTCATCGCAACGCTATTGCCGACGCGCACGGGTTAACAGCAAACATGCGTTTCAATCGGTGGGAGGAGGTCGCGGCACGGCCGAAATTCGCGGATGCTGTCCTGATTTGTACGCTGGACCCGATGCACGAAGCTGCCGCGGTCGCGTTCGCAAAGCAGGGATACGCGATTCTTCTGGAAAAACCCATGGCTTCCACTCCGCAAGCCTGCCGGAACATTGTAGGAGCCGTAAAAAAAGCGGATGTGATTTTTGCAGTCTGCCATGTGCTGCGTTATGCGGCATTTTCCCGGAAGATCAAGGAAATCATCGACGAGGGAATGCTGGGACAAGTCGTTTCACTCCAGCATCTTGAACCGGTCGGCAACTGGCACCAGGACCATTCCTACGTCAGGGGAAACTGGAGGAACGAAAAGGATTCGTCGTTTATGCTTCTGACCAAGTGCTGCCATGACATCGATCTTATCCGCTATTTCATGAATGCCCGCTGCCGGAAGGTCCAGTCGTTCGGCTCCCTGAATTTTTACCGACGGGAAAACCGGCCGGCTGGAGCCGCGTCGAAATGTACGGATTGCCCTCCGGAAATCGAACGGAACTGCCCCGATTCGGCCATAAAAATTTATATCAGGGACCGCCTGAGAAAGGGACATTCCCTGTGGCCGATAAATGTGCTGACCACCGATGTTTCGGAGGTCGGCGTCATGAAAGCCTTGCGGGAGGGACCTTATGGACGCTGTGTTTTTGCCTGCGACAATAATGTGGTAGACAATCAGGTGGTCAACATGGAATTCGAGGGACGGAAAACCGCTTCGATGACCATGACGGCGTTTTGCAATGAAACTGGCCGGCAAACCCGGATTTTCGGAACACGCGGTTCCCTTTCCTCTGACGGCGAACAAGTTCGCGTCTTTGATTTCCTGTCCGGGAAAACAACCCTGTATCCTACCGGAGTTCCGAATGACAACGGCATCTTGAGCGGACATGGCGGCGGCGATATGGGACTGATGCAGGCCTTCATCGCCGCCGTTGCGGAAAATGATCGAACCAGGATTCTTTCTGGTCCGGAGGAAACTTTGGAAAGTCATCTTATCACCTTTGCCGCGGAGAAATCCCGTCTTACAGGCAAAGTCCTTGAAGTCGATTCATAGAGACATGTCCTGCATTCGGACTGAACCTTATTCCGTCACGGAGACTGTCGATCCAGGCGGGGGCCGGAGACGTTTTCCAATCCGGAATATCCGGTCATTTTTCTTTTCCTGTTTCCGCATCGAAGAAGGAATTTTGTACGTATCTTCTATGCTATCCACCTGATCATGAATAATGAAAATGTCATTTTCTGAAATTGTCTTTAAATGCGAGATGCGGTATCAGGTAGTATTTGAACTTTTTCGCACATTTTCCCGATTGATTTTGGATTACGGAATGGCTGGCTCAAACCAAGAAGACGTCACCCGCCGCGACTGTCAGGCAATCCCAGTCGGGAATATATCTCTGGAGGACCCCGATGGGACTGCCTGTGCGAATAATACGCTGTTGGCTTGGAAATATCCCTACCGTCTCTGGAACCCCAACGCCATTCTCTGCTCCCCCCAGTCATCCGGGAAGCCCTTGACGAGACGCGCAAGGGAGACGCCCTCCGGTTCACACCCGCTGCAGACGGCTTCGACGATGTCCGGGGCGAGATTGGCCAGCCCGAGGATGCGCGTGACATAGGGCGCGGCCAGCCCCAGCTTCTTCGCAAGGTCGGTCAGGTTGGCCGCCTGCTCCGTGACCAGCATTTCGGTCCACTTCCGGGCGTTGCGGATGGCGCGGATGAAAGGGTAATGTCCCCGATCCTGAACCGGTAAAGAGTTGTTTCTCATAGGTCACGTTACCCTCCCGTCGGTCTAAATCGACCGATGGGGGGAGTGATACAATCAGCAGTATTTCTGCCTTTACAAGAATTCTGATCTTATGTGAAGAAATCAAAAAGCCTTCTTGAATTCCTTTTTACCAGAGTTCACATCAAAACTTTCTTATGGCCGCTAAGACTTCCTCCATGTTTCATAAATCAATTTCAAATTTTTTGTACATAAATACAAATTTTATCCCCATTATATGAAACAGCTAATTCGGACAAGTATTACTCTCCTAAAAATGCTTCAATACTTTCCTAATTGCGTCATATTTTAATTGTCTGACATAGCACAAGTAACTAGGATATATATGTATTACTAAATATCTCCTAATAACAACCATTGACAATAACAAATTAAACGGTAACTAAATGTCTCATAATAACAAATAAATAATTAATAGAAATAACAACTCAATCTATTCACTATAAATATTTTAAATTATAATACATTCAATACTACTCAATAACAATTCATACAAACGTATTAATTCTATCTAACATCAAACATAACCAATAATCCACTAACCAGAAATAGGAGGAAGATCATGAAAGAGAGAAGGTTGACACACGATAACGAGTATAAAGGGATGGATGTTTTACAGTTCAAAAAGCAAAATGTTGGATTGGACAAAGACATCCTTGAATGCATCTATGACCGAATGACCGATATGCTTTCCAGACACAGTAAAGTCTATGCCATGAGATTCGATGTAAAACAACCAGAACAGATACCAGATACATCCAATCAATGGTTCAGTGAATTCCAAGCTCATTTTGTCAAGAAAGAAAAAAGAGCTGGATACGACCCTTCTTACGTAGCAGTTCGGGAAGTAACTGAATCTGGAAGACCTCATTATCATGAATATCTGATGGTTGACGGGAACAAGACAGAGAAAATCCATGAGCACATCAAGAACGCCAATGAAGCGATGAACTGCACGCTGGGAATACCGAAAGATGAAAGAACTGGACTGATTAACGACTGTACAAGGAATCGTAAAGGAGTCAGACAGGATAACGGAGAACAGATTAACCTGAAGACCTGGTTAGGACGGGATGCGTGTCAAGCCAGTTTCCGTCAAGCAAGCTATTTGGCGAAAGAGTCCCAGAAGGAACCACAAAAAGGAGTCCGTGAACTCTTTGCATCACAGGTAAAAATGAACTCCAAGAAGAACACCTGACAGCTCATGGTTCTTTCTGGTTAGGAAGGCACTAAGAAACTGATCCATTTCTTCCCTCTTTAAGCACCAGACGGATTCATGATCTGGAAGCGGAAGAGGGAGAAGAAAGGAGAGGATTAATTGCAATGATTGATTTTCTGAATTTTGTATGGATAGCGTTTTAGGAAGCCAAAAGTCCAGTCAACAGGCAGCTGAATCATGCACAGAAGAAGATTATTCCCTTGTGCTGACAGATCCTTCACAGCCGATCCAAAAGGCGGCTGTGAACGATTGGACGAGGACTATTCTGTGCTTGTAATCTACTATTGAAAGCTGTATAGTATACTTATCATCACAAATCTTGAGCCAAGAAAAATTTTACAGGCAAAGCCTAGAGGTTTTTAAACCTGAAATTCGCGATATTAAGAATACGAGATTCCAGTTTATAAAGTGTTCATTAACTAATCTAGAGAAGAGAGGTGAAAATGCCGGAAAATGAAAAAAAGTCTATTGACGTAGATTCATTGATTAAGGATTTAGAGTCTGTGGCTGGGAAAACATTGTGTTCAGAAGCATATTGGCAAACGAAAAAAGAAAAAATTGATGATATAATCTTAAAATGGTATAAAATATCCATAACCCCCGAACAATGTCGGAATACATCGTCTTTACCGATTGAAATTAATCAGCAACTCATCCAAAATTTGAGAACAGAGTTTCCTCAAATTGACATTAATGAGAAAAATTTTTCTTCTTTTTATCAAGTGTTCACGAAGGTGTCTCTTGCTGGTTTAATTCGGAAACAATTAGCTAAAGCACAGGAAGACCCATCAAAGGAAGCGTTTACCGCTTATATTTCAGAGTATCTCCATAGTACAGCATTATCTTTGTTGGATAATCTGCATATCCTTGCAATCATGTTTCAAACTGTATCATCTCTTAATCTATTGCAGATTGGTGATTTCCTGAAATATTTGGAAAAACTGCAAGATCAAATTGCCGTTATAAAGGTTTCCACTCTTGAGAAGTCTTTGAAAGCAATAAAAGATGGTCGGCACCGTTCATCTTCTCTCAAAAAGAAAAATCAATCCAAAAATGCAGGACGGGCAAAAATCTATGAGGAGGTTGATCGTTTTATTAAAGGAAAGAAAGATTCTTCAGACAAACGCATTCTGAAAAAAGAACTTCTTGATCAATTTTTTAAAGAAAAGCACCAAGAAATTCAGCTTTACTTTGATACTCAAGATCAATTTGAACGGGCATATGTTCATCGGAATGTTGACCCTAATGCGGCACGAAGCCCGAAACTTATTATGCCGAAACTTCCAGAGGGTGCTCAAGAAAAATTAAATATTTGGTTTAATGATAGGAAAAAGACACAGCCACCCCATGGTGAGCAGAAAAATTGAAAGGAGACGGTTCCTGATGTGACTTATTTTCGACCAAGAAAAAGGCGGATGTCATCACTTAAGTTATGACATATAAATGGTTGTAAATAAGTGATTTGCGCTATTTACAATGGTGTGAGGTTGATGTATAATATCTCCAGCGTTCCATGGTGGAATGTTGGTCTGGAATGAACCAGACTTAAAATCTTTTTTAGGAGACGTTAATGTCAACAAAACTCAATCAGGAAAATGCATGGAAATTGAAACAGTTTGCGGAGGAACTTTTACAAGATCAGGCGGCAAACAAACAGAAGGAACAAGGGGCGGCTGTACACCTTGAAACCATGACAGTGGAAGATATCCGCAAATATTATAAAATTTCACGGTGGACAGTTAGCCGATGGCGGAAAAAGGGTTTTATAAAAGTCTACAAAATTGGCCGCAAGGTTCTGGTCGATACGATTTCGCTCGAAGCCTTTATCCGCAGTTGTGGAGACAACGCTTATGAATGTGCAAACTGAATTCTCGCTTGCCGCTGAGTCCAGTCTGATGATACGGCTTCAAAAGGTTTTTGAAAAGATGCCGGATTCTGCACGACGGGCCAACGCCAGCGACAATCTCGGCGATCTGATTTACATTACTGGCCTTTATACCCCGGAGGATATCAATTATGTCCTTCAATGGGGAGGTCCCTCTGTTTGTTTTGGAAAGTTTTTCTTGGCACGAACGATTCAGGAGCTATATTCATCCATACAAAAAATCAGCATTTCTTCCTTTATGACCAGGAATTACTTGGCTGATTTAATCAGCCGAATCGCGTTGAGATTTGATGAAAATTTCATGTCGCTGGATCATACCCGCGAACATTTAATGCGTGAGTGGGCAAATGTTATCGTGAATGCGTTATCTTGGAAACAAGATTATTTTACCGGGTTGAGATACCTCTGGCCCGCACAACCAATTGTAGGGGAAATCGACTGGCGGATTGCCGTTGCGGTCAATCTGGTCATTCTCGCTTCCATTTTTGAAAATGCACCCGATGTCCTACCCAGCATGTCTTGGCGGACTTTAATTTATAGCATCGCAAACAATTTCATCAGGATTTCTAATTCTCCTGATCTTCCTGTTCAGATTCTGCAACTACAGATTGATCATTGCATCGGATTCTCAATCTTTACAGATAAACCAAAAAAATCTTCGTCCGATGCACCGCCCGATTCCGAAGCGGGAAATACCATCGGCAACAGAAATGCGCCCGCAGGCGCAATAGATATAGGGGAAAATCAACTGGTTCTTCCGGCAGCACCTGTGGAAAAAGCGTCATCTGCATTGAATGCCGACATCCGCGACATTTTGATCGCCGTCAAGGAAGGTCCGAAAAAATCGAAAGAAATTGCTTTGTTCCTGAACCTTAGCGGAAAGCAGGTAAAAGTCCAGGGACTTGAACCGGCGATGAAAGCGGGTCTTATTCAACCTCTTTACCAGGTGCCGAGGCACCCAAGGCAAGCTTATACTCTTACTGAAACAGGAAGGAAATTACTTGAGACAAGTTCTGAATAGATTGTTTTAGTTCCCACTGCATGCCTCAATTCGCTGAGACATGCAGTGGATAAGTTCTTTAAGAAATAGCTTGTCCCGCCCAAAAACTTAAGCCGGACGGGTAAATATAAGGAGTTCAACTTGAAAACAGAAATAATCCCCCTCGCAGGCGCGGATATCCAGATTGTTGTATTTAACCGCAATACTGCTCATTTAGCATTGAATTTTTTCGTATTAATGCTATATTGCTGCAACCTTAACCGGGAGGCTGCAAGATGGCAAGGACCAAGGCGAAGATAGCAGGTGAACTTCGGACCAGTGATTTTTTGACGTTGGCGTCATTAATGGGAGTGATTCCATACAAAACGGTCTTGGATACGCTGAGAAGATGTGAAGTAGAGACGCAACGCTACCGGAAATTGCCGATGGAGCTCATGGTCTATTACGTCATCTGCATGACGTTGTATGCGAAAGTATCGTTGCAAGAAGTGCTGCGTTGCATTTTTGAAGGTTGCGACAAGCTCAAACTGCCATTGTCCTGCGGGATAATCAATGGGCGCGGCGGGATTTCCAACGCACGCAATCATCTGGGTTCAAAAGTCATGAGTTCGTTGTTTGAAGCGGTGTGTGTACCGCTGGCCGTCCCCCGGACGGCGGGTGCCTTTTATCGTCGGTGGCGACTGGTGGCGGTCGATGGCAGTACGCTCGATTTGGCAGACGAGCAGGCCAATCGGGAATTTTTCGGCGCACCGGATGCGTCGCGCGGCAAGGCGGCCTTTCCCAAGTTGCGTTTTGTGGCTCTGCTTGAAATCGGCACTCATGCCATTTTTGCGGCGGCCCACGGCCCTTATAAGGATCATGAAAACACCCTGTCGAAGAAATTATGGTCGTCGCTCAAAGCCGGAATGTTGCTGATTGCCGACCGTGGGTTCGGTTGCTATCCGGTTTACAGCGAAGCGGTAAAGACCGGAGCCGATCTCCTATTCCGGGTTCGCGGCGTGATGAAGTTCGCCCGGTTGACTGTTTTTGACGACGGTTCGTATTTAAGCAAGCTCTATCCATCCCCCGATGACCGGCGCAAGGAGATTCACGGCATCGCGGTCCGTGTGATCGAATACCGACTCAAAGGAGGCAAAGGCAAATACGTTTTGATTACCAGCATTCTCGATCCCCTTCAGGCTCCGGCCGAAGAATTGGCCGCTGTCTACCATGAACGTTGGGAAATCGAAATGGGTTATGACGAAATCAAAAATCACCTCAAAGAGCCCGGCGAATGCTTGCGCAGCAAAACGCCGGAATTGGTGATTCAGGAATTTTACGGCTATCTGCTGACCCACTTCACCATCCGTTCCCTGATGCATCAAGCAGCCCTCAAAAACCATTGTGATCCTGATAAGCTATCCTTTGTCGGGGCTGTCAGAGTGATTTGCCGCAAAATCACGGCAGCGCATTTTCCCCCTCCGCCCGACGCAAATAAAAAAGCTCCGTCAGGAAATTATTGACGAAATTGCCCGATGGAAAACTGTCTCCAGTCGTGGCCTCTCCCGGCAGCGCGCGGTCAGACGAAAAATGAAACGCTGGCACATCAAAAAAGAGTTTTCAACGCGTCCATCTCCGAAGAAACCGGTTATTTGCATTAAATGAGCAGTATTGGTTTTAAGAGTTTTTCTTAACTTCGAAGCTCACCCATTCCGGCTCATGGTACAGCCCATAGACCGCCCACTTGCCGTCGACGTAGAGGTACACGGGAAGCATTGCGGCGAGTTCAAGGTGAAATGAGCCGGCACGCCATTTAAGGGCGTTTCCACGCGTTTTGACGAAGATTGGCCTCGATCCGCACCATTGGGCATCCCAGGGCGCGACGCGGAAGGAAACCGTGTTCTCCGGCGTTTCCGTGCCTGTTCCGGCGACCGGGCATGGATGCCCGACCTGACAGCCATATCCGCGTCCATTGGCGTTTACCCGGAGGCGATTGAAGAAGCCATTCACATCAAGGGAAAGGACCTCCTTGACGGTTTTGAAATGACGGAAGCGTTTTCCCTGAAAAATTCAAGCCGAAATTACAGTGCGGTTTCAACGTTGAAAATGAGTTCGGATATTGAAGAAAATTACAGTGCTGTTTGTGCGTAAAAAGTGACGAAACCTTCCGTCATTTCTGACGGAAGAAATGATTGTTAGCGTGGCCTAATATATTAGAATATTCTAAGTGTATAAGTGGTTCGTTATCAACTGGTCCTCACTGTGAAAAATGTTTTTAGAGGCGTCCGGAAGGAGTCGAGCTAATAAAGAGACTTGCTTGCGGCTGATAAAAAAAATTCTATTCCCTGCGCCGCAAGGAGTTGTGAAAATAGTCCGGGAGCCGAAAATCACGCTAAAAACGAGGCCGGAAACGCCCCTTTTTCGGCCATTTTCGCCGTCCTCCTGCATTGGGTGGGGATGCCGCACAAGACGCGACGGCGGGGCTTTTCTGCGCGATTATCTCCAATCCTGTGCGGCCAGCCACTTTGCAGGGATTTCGATGGGCGGGAAGAATACAGGGACAAGGAACTTGGCGATCCGGGAAGCGACAACGGCGAAATCTGCGGGCGCGGTCACGGTTTTGTTCTTGCGAAGGAATGCGGCCCACTGCGTTGCCTTCAGCGGATTGGCGGCGAAATCCGGCGTCCATGCCCCCGGCATTTCAACAGGCATGGCAACTTTTCGGCGGTCAAAAGTGTTGCGGACGGCTTGACACAGCGTGGAATAGTCGTGATCGAAGAGTTCCGACAAGAGCCAGAGATCGTAAAAATCCTTCAGCCGGCTGTTGATGATTCCACGCGTCACCATCACTTCTGCTTTTTCGGCTATGGCGGTTGCCATCGGATAGACTTTCAGGCGAGGAACCGGACCATTCAGCAGAACGGGAAAGTCCGTCAGTTCCGGTGGAGGCGTGATCGCATCTCCGACACCAATATCGAACTGGAGAGTCACGCGGGCGCGTCCGAGATAGGCAAGCATGAGGATACGGATTCCACCGTATTCTGTTTCTTCGCGGATGGAGGAAATCTCTATTGAATCCAAGTCGAACACCATGCCATCGTCCGGAACGTTTTCATTACGGCAGGCATTGGAAAAAACCTCATGCAAATGCTCTGGCGTTGCGTCTCCGAAGCAGATCATGTCGGAATCTATTGTCGGCCGGTAATCAAACCCTTTTTGCCAGATGACAAAAAGATTGCCGCCTTTCAGAACAAATTGGCTGGCATATTCCGAGACGCTCAAACGGTAGAAGAAACGTTCCGTCGCATAGCGGATCAGAATGAAGCGATAATCAATCTTGCGCTCGGCTGTAATGTTTTTCAACCTGGCTTCCACGGAAGCCGCAATGTTTTTCGGATTCGGATTGCTCATGAAAACAGGCTCTCCATGTATGGCATGATGATTCTTGTGACGCGGCAGACCTTGGCCGCATTCATGAGCTCGGCGACTGTGAACAGTTTCAGCCGGTGGCCTTCCCGGAGCGCTTCAAGCGCGACATCCAGTCCGATCTTGTTGCGGAATTTAAAACAATCCGCAACCGTTTTGGCAGCGGAATAGACTTTGATTTTAATGCCGTCCAGATCGTGTTCCTCAATACCGAACCGGAACGGATTTTCCGTCATGGTGATAATCCTGAGTTCGGTGGATTCCACACGCGGTATTCGGCTGTGTTGTTTCACGGTCAGCCAAATCTCATGCGGAAGTTGTGTCGTAAAATTATGAAAGCGGAGTGCCGAAAGCAGACAGATCACTCCATTTGGAACCTTCAGCGCAGCAATTTGCAGGGAAAGGTTTTCCGTGCATTTCGCATTTGCCGGAAGATACACGCCCCGGCACAGACGTTCGATAGCGCCTTTCCGATGAAGCTCTACCAGAGTCTGTTTGGAAATGCCGGAAGCCTGAACCTCCGCCGCGGAAAACGGGCGGTTGGATTCAAGCCAGACTTTCATTCGCTGTCGATAATCACTCATAACGCTCCTTACTAACTGTCGTTAAATATACGCGATTAACGACGTTTTTTCAAATTTAAAACCCAAGAAAGGTCAAAGAAAATGCAAATCACAAACATGAAACTCTCGGACATTCACCCTTACGAACGAAACCCGCGCTTCAACGACGAGGCGGTGGATGCGGTCGCGGCCAGCATCAAGGAGTTCGGATTCAAAAGTCCGATCATCGTGGACAAAGACCATGTCATCATCTGTGGGCACACAAGATTTTTCGCTACAAAACGACTCGGATTGACTGAAGTTCCATGCATCGTTGCCGCCGACCTGACGCCGGAACAGGTCCAGGCCTACCGGATCGCAGACAACAAGACCGGCGAACTTGCCGAATGGAACTACGACCTTCTGCCGATTGAGGTCAGGGAACTGCAGGAGGCGAATTTCGACCTGTCGCTTCTGGGCTTCGACACGGAGGAACTCGACAAACTTCTCAATGGCGGGGCCGACGCCATTGCCGAGGGTGAAACTGATGCGGATGCCGTTCCGGAGGTCCCGGAAGAGTCAGTGAGCCGTCGCGGCGAAGTCTACCGCCTCGGCGACCATCTGCTGATGTGCGGAGATTCGACGAAACCGGAGGACGTTGCAAGGCTGATGAACGGGCAGAAGGCCGACCTTGTTTTCACCGATCCGCCCTACGGTGTCAGCTACAAAGGTGTGAACAATCCCGGCGGACGCGAATGGAAGGTCATCAAAAACGACGATCTGCGGGGAGACGAACTGTATGAATTTCTGCTGGCTGCCTTCAGAAACATCAAAGCCTTCCTCCGTGAAAAACGGGCGTTCTACATCTGGTATGCCAGCGCGAACCATATTCAGTTTGAGATGGCCGTCAATGCTGCCGGGCTTCGGGTGAAACAGGTCCTGTTCTGGAACAAAGGGATGGTTCTCGGGCACAGCGACTACCACTGGGCGGCGGAACCGTGTCTTTATGGCCGTCATGAGGAGGAAAACTGCGAATGGTTCGGCGACCGCTGCCAGACCACCGTCTGGGATGTCAAACGGGACAACTCCGCTGAATACGTGCACAGCAACCAGAAGCCGACGGCGCTTGCGTGCAAGGCGTTCGGCAACTCCAGCAAACGGGGAGAGGTCGTTCTCGACCTCTTTGGCGGCAGTGGTTCGACGCTGATCGCCTGCGAGCAGACCGGACGCGTTGGCCGTGCGATGGAACTTGACGAGAAATACTGCGATGTGATCCGTCGCCGCTGGGCGGAGTTCGTGCACGGAGAAGGCTGTGACTGGGAGTCTCTCACTCCGGCGGTGGAGCCGAAGGAGGTGATCGTGGCGGAAGAATAATCATTTTCCCAACCGCCGGGCTGCTGGTGTTGCCCGGCAAATCCAAACCAGTCTGCAAATCCGGCAGGATGGTTCCTATACGACGAACGTCACTTACATCCTTCTGCTTCCGCTTTATGCATCGCGTGAATTGCTGGCAGGTCTTGTCGAACAGTATCCAATGCTTGAACCGGCGGAATAAAAGACCGCCCTTCGGCGCGAGGGGCGGCTGTCGCGGAAATTATCCCGCGAACTCGAACTTGCCTTTCTCGCCGCTCTTGCGGACGCGTGGATGCTCCTTCGCGGCGATCTCGCGGAAGATGCTTCCGTAAAGCGTCTGCTCTGGAGTTTTGCACGCGGTTAGAGTCCAGAGTCCGGCTTCGGTCGCGGCTTCGACCAACTCGCGGGTGTTCATCGGCTTGCCGCTGGTCTTGAGGACTTCGATGGCGGCCTCCAGCAGGGAGCGCTTTTTCTCCGGCTTTGCCGCTGCGGTCATGGTTTCCGTTTTCTGTCCGGAGTCCTGTGCCGTGTTGGGTGTCGCCTGAACTTCCGGCGGTGCGATGACGCGTTCAACCTTGCGGACCTTGAATTCCCGGTTGGTTGAGGTGCTTCTGACCTTGAATCCATCGGTCAGGATTTCCAGGACGAGCGCCGGAATGGCGTTCCGTCCGACTTTGATTTCCGCGATGCTTCCAATCTTGACTTCGTTCGTGCTCATTTTGACCTCCTGTTTTAAGGTTCTTGAACTCATTTTCTTGCGTTGCGCATACATAAAGCGTGACAGTCCGCGCATAGCAAATCATCATTTGAAAATAAATAGGAAAAATATATGAATCAATCTCTGAAACTCACGGCATTGGAGCCGGAAACGCTGGTGAGGCTGCTCAAACAGGCGGGCTGCCGGACGGTCAGCGCGGAAACGCTTGCCGCCGACATCGAAGCTGGCGCGCCGAAGAATTCGGACGGCACGGTCAATCTGATTCACTACGCCGCGTGGCTGGCGAGGGAAACGGGAGACGGCGTCCATGCTTAATCCGAATTCCATGCGCCCGGCGGACGTGGCACGGCTGATCAACTCGACTCCGCTCGGGTTCGTGCTGGCCCAGGCGCGGATCTACCGCGACTTCAACCGAGTCGGATTCCGCATCGCCGCGAACGGCAATCCGCGCAACGTCAATCTTCTGAAATATATCGCATGGCTCTGCGATGAAAAGCATGCGGCGCGTGAACCGGCGGCACGGACATATGACGAACGGCGCGACGCCGAGCGGAACCGCCAGGCGGAGCAGTCCCTTGCCGGACGCGACATCGGGGAGCTTCCGGCGGTGATGAATCCGGAACGGAAGAAGAATTGCGAACGCAACTTCCGTCTCTTCTGCGAAAGCTATTTCCCGGAGACATTCACGCTCGCATGGTCATCGGACCATTTGAAGGTAATTGCCAAGATCGAAACGGCGGTGCTTTCCGGCGGATTGTTCGCCTTGGCAATGAGTAGAGGAAGCGGAAAGAGCTCCCTTACGGAAACGGCTTGCCTGTGGGCGATGTTCTACGGCCACCGCGAGTTCGTGACGCTGATCGGCGCGACGGAGTCGGCGGCATTGGAAATGCTCGACAGCATCAAAACGGAACTGGAGGTGAATGAGCGGCTGGCTGAAGACTTCCCTGAGGTAAGTTTTCCGATTGCCCAGCTGGAAGGGATCGCCAACCGGTGCGCCGGACAGTTATTTCACGGGGAGCGGACGCGCATCACCTGGACTTCGAACGAGATTGTCCTTCCGACCATCGAAGGGAGCAAAGCAAGCGGCATCGTCGTCCGGGTGGCGGGCATCACCGGGCGGGTGCGGGGCATGAAATACAAGAGGGCCGATGGGCGGAGCGTGCGTCCGAGCCTTGTCATCATCGACGACCCGCAGACCTCGGAATCGGCCGGATCGCTGGAGCAGACGAGGAAACGTGTCCGGGTGCTGGCCGGAGACATCCTCGGCCTCGCGGGGCCGGGACAGAAGATCAGCGGGATCATGCCCTGCACGATCATCCGTCCGGGCGACATGGCCGACATCATCCTGAACCGGAACACCCATCCGGACTGGAATGGCGAAAAAACGAGGATGGTCTATCAATTTCCCGCGAACATGAAGCTCTGGGAGGAATACGCCGAGATTCGCGCAGAGGCGCTGCGGACGGATGGCAATTTTCAGAAGGCGACGGACTTCTATAATGCCCGCAGGGAAGCGATGGATGCCGGGGCAAAGGTCTCATGGGAGGCGCGGTTCAACCACGACGAGGCGTCGGCGCTCCAGCACGCGATGAACTTGAAATTTCAGGACGAGGCGGCTTTCCAGAGCGAGTATCAGAACGACCCGCTGCCGGAGGATACGCAAGACAATTCAATGCTCTCCGTCGACGCGATCTGCGACAAGGTCAACGGCCTCGCGAAGGGGAAGGTCCCGCTTGCCTGCGACAAGCTCACGATGTTCATCGACGTCCAGAAGACGCTCCTCTTTTATGTGGTGATCGCGTGGGCGGAGAACTTCACCGGCGCGGTCGTGGACTACGGGACATATCCCGACCAGCACCGCCGTCAGTTTTCGCTTTCGGACGCGAACCCGACCATCCAGTCGGTATTCCCGAACGCGGGGCTGGAGGGCGGGCTTTACGCCGCTCTGAACGCGTTGACGGAGGACTGTCTCTCCCGCGAATGGGAACGCGAGGACGGGGCGATGCTGAAGATCGAACGGGCGATGGTCGACGCCAACTGGGGCCAGTCTACAGACATCGTCTATCAGTTCTGCCGGGCGAGCGCGTATTCCGGCATCCTCATGCCAAGCCATGGCCGCTACGTGGGCGCCTCCTCAAAACCGATGACCGAATACAGAAAACAGCCCGGCGACCGGCTCGGCTTCAACTGGATGATCCCGAACGTCGCGGGCAAACGCGCCATCCGGCACGTGATCTACGACACCAACTACTGGAAGAGTTTCGTTCACGCCCGGCTCGCGGTCCCGCTGGGCGACAAGGGATCGCTGTCCCTCTACGGACGGGTTCCCGGCGTCCACCAGCTCCTGGCCGAGCACCTGACCGCCGAATACCGCGTGAAAACGCAGGGACGCGGACGGACCGTCGACGAATGGAAGCTCAAACCTGAAAGAAACGACAACCATTGGCTGGACTGTTGCGCGGGGTGCGCCGTCTGCGGCTCCATGCTGGGCGCGGCGTTGCCGGAACTGCTTCCGTCCCGTTCCATGATGAAACCGAAAATCAGACTCTCGGACAGAAGGAACGGCGGAACACAGAGGACGGCGCCGGCATCCGCTCCGGCGCGAACCGCCGGAAAACTTAAACTTTCAGAACTCAGGAGAGTGAAAAATGGAGGATGAAAACAAACTCCCGGAAAATATACGGAGGGCTGTTGACATTATTTCCGCCATCATTCGAAGAATCAAGGCAAAAGGAGTGGATTATCCGCGGAATCCATGCTTCTGTATGCCGCACGGAAAAGGAGCCGCGACATGACAGCAAAACAGATTCTGCAAAAAGAACTCGGCACGGTCCGGGAAATGTCATTCCCGGAACTGCGGGAGAAATTCACAGACCTCTACGGAAAGATTCCGCATCCGCTCAGCAGCACCACTTTGCGGAACCGGGTCATATACAAGCTTCAGGAATTGTATCTGGGCGGACTCGGGACCACGGACAGAATGCTTCTGGAGAAAATTGCCCGGAAAATGAAAGATCATCCTTTGAACCGGAAATCTTCTTCCGGAATTTCCATCGGAGCCCGTTACCGCCGGAAATGGAAGGGCGGAAATTACGAGGTGACGGTTCTCGCGGAAAACTGTTTCGAATGCGGCGGAAAAAGATACAAGTCCCTCTCGGCAGTCGCGAGAAGCATCACGAAAACGCAATGGAACGGAAAACTTTTCTTCGGAGTGAAACAGTAAGATGGAAACCATACGGAAACGCTGTGCGATCTATACCCGGAAAAGTATCGAGGAAGGCCTCGACATGGACTTCAATACCCTTGACGCCCAGCGGGAGGCCGGAGAGGCTTTCGTGAAAAGCCGGAAGGCGAACGGCTGGATATGTATTCCCACCCATTATGACGACGCGGGATTCTCCGGCAGCAATCTGGACCGGCCCGCATTGAAACGCCTACTCGACGACGCGGAGGCCGGTCTCATCGACGTGATCGTCGTATACAAAATCGACCGGTTGTCAAGATCGATCGCGGACTTCGCCGATCTGCTCAAGAAACTGGACCAATGGGGCGTCTCCTATGTCAGCGTGACGCAGGACATCAATACGGAATCATCTTCCGGACGCATGATGCAGAATCTTCTGATGACCTTCGCACAGTTCGAACGCGAGG
>Ga0209800_10001809_pt1 | contig 20641 bp, 14 predicted proteins | sample Higcelweek8metaG_FD_187174 | JGI IMG/M metagenome (GOLD analysis project Ga0209800, IMG submission 187174) | Freshwater pond sediment microbial communities from the University of Edinburgh, under environmental carbon perturbations - High... | ecosystem: Environmental > Aquatic > Freshwater >...
GTTGCTACAGCGGCAAATAAATTGGAAAAATTGCATCCTGCTGAGAAACTGATAAATCCGCCCTGAGAAAATCCGGTCATGTATATTCTGTTTCTGTCAATCTTGTATCTGGTGTCAAGTGTATCGATAACCGCCTGAAAAAAAGTAAAATTGGATGTGCCTGACATATCTGCCCAGATCCCGGCACTTCCATTGGCCGATGCGCTCGGGTATACGGCGATGAACTTTTCCCTGTCTGCCACAGCATCTGCCTTGATTTCATTCTGAAAAGCACCGCCGCTGCCGTTGGCCCCATGGATAAAGAACACTACTGCTGGTTTGTCAATATTACCCGGCACATGCCAGATGCAGCTCTGAGTTGTTCCGGCTGTGGTGAAACTCTTTGTCACATTTGTCTGTGCGAATCCGCCCGCGGTCAGCGACAGCACAAAAGCTATTAAATAAAAACTGCAACGAATCATGGTGCCTCCTGAAGTCAGTATGTACTCTTGTTAAAATAATAATGCATATTGTCATTTGTACATGGCAATATGCATTATTTTAAAAGTCAGTCCGAAGAATTGAGAGTGAGCTGAACTCAATTAATAATCATGGTTTTTGAAAACCGGCTGTTATTACAAAAAATGTTTACAAAATAAATACCGGCATTAAGATTCTGTTTTGAGAATGTAAAGACATCTGCTTTATTGCCGATGATCGTCTTTACGATTTTTCCATTTGGCTGCACAATGCGCAACTCATAGGAACTGCTCAATGATACATCTATTGAGGCTGTACTTTTCAAATAATAAATCTGCACCTCTTTTTTCGCAGCTTCTGCCGGAATTTGCGGCTTTGCCGCAGTGACACCATCGAAAGCTGCTCCATCAAAGGGAACAACAATAACCTTGCTGTTATGGCTGTCATTTCCCAGATCGTTTTCCTTTTCAACATCAATAACCGCAAAAGTAAAGTGTGTCACATGATCATTCTGAATGAAAACGCCCGGACGTTCAATTTTACACCAGTGGTTGACAGTTCCGTCTGTATAGCGCAGAAAATCAGATTTCGGATCAAATGCAAGACCTTCATTAGTCCAGTTCTTTATGCCGTCTTTTGATCTGAGATGAAAAGCCTTCTTTTCACTCCATGAATTGACTACAATATGATAATATCCTCCGCTGTACCACAGAACCGGATCTTCCAGGTTTGGCATATTGACTGTGTTGTAAACAGAGTTTCCCTGAAGGACATATGGTCCTGTGAGACCGCCTGAGCTGATCATTATCTGGCCGTTTCGTGCAACTATCATGTATTTGCCATCATCGGGGCGGATTATTATACTCAGATTGGCAATACCTGGTTTGGAGAATCCATTGGCATTTATATTAATTGTGCCGGCAAACGTCCATGGTCCGTCAAGAGTCGGTGCAGTGAAAAAATCGCCGGGTCGGGTGTCGCTCACAACCGAGGCATACGTACCGTCTTTGAGCTGCAGAATTGTGAGATTGTGTCCTTTTCCACTCTGATTCTGAGGCCATGTCAAACCTTTGTCAATATAGGGTCCCATTATTGAATCGCTTACCGCATGTATACCGACTGAACTGAGCCATGACCAGTGACCGCCAGACTGTCCCCAGCGACTTGCCAACATATGATATTTACCGTCGGGCCCCTTTATAATAGGGCCGTCCCAATAGCTGTATGATTTACCGGCTGTATCTTCAATACCGTTATAAATATCTCTTTTGCCTACCGCTGCACAGCCCCATTTGTCTGATTTCAGTGGACTGACAATAGGCATAGGAAGAAAGTAGTCAATCAGGGTTTTGGCTGTACCTGTTGAGATAGAAGACAGGCAGATTGCACCTGTTAACAGAAATGTTTTAAGTCTGATATTGTTAATTACTATCATGTAAATCCTCTTTTAGAAAATAAATGCAGATTTCGTGATTTGGCTGTCCATAAAAGGTAATTTTTGTCAGTATAAACAGGCCTATATTACATACTTTGACATAACAGAGTGTCTGAAAAAAACGTTTCTCTCTGATACGATTAATAACTTTTTAAAGTAAAGGCCTGATCTTCAATAATAAGAGTTATTGAAATGATCAGCGAATACTGCTAACCGATATTTGTATGCAATATAAGAGAAAAGTGTATTGCAAGAGATAATTTTTTTAAAAAAGACATCAATATTGCGAACGTAAAAGTATATAAGATAATGATATTAATATGATGTATTAGATTTTGATATGCGAACACTATTTATTATGCGGACGCTGTTCCCGAAAATTTTCAGGCTTGATTTCAGATTTCACGGCTTTCAAGTACATTGCCGGATGTCTGTTTTCACTTGAAGGCCGGATTGAGAAAAAACTACGGAACTGCAAGTTGTGGATTATACCGTTTGTGTTACGGATAAAAAATTTCAGATATATTTTGAGATTTTGTCCGGAATGGTTTACAAAATGGCTGTATATTATAAAGCAAACTGTTATGTTAAACTTAAAAGTTACAAAATCGCAATAATCATCAGGATCAGCCATCAACGGAGTATTATTGTGCTGATGCTGCACTGAGTGAAGTATTACAGTATTCATCTAAGCCGCAGTGTTTTTGTAAAGACAATCATTACCCGCACCGTTATCGGACCGGACTTCAATTGAGCTGCCATGGCGGACCGTCTGGCATTAAGCACACTGGGCGGATTCCTTGACTGCACCGGATTCTGGCCATCCGGTGAAATACAAATCGATACAATTTCACTGGAATTATGGCGCCATATCGTGACTCTTGGACGTGATCATTATGTAAAAATTGTCCGACGCGGATACCTGCTGCCCTTCGGCATGCGTGCCGTATGGATACGGGTATCGGAACGTAAAATTGAATCACATAAGAAGGGGGTTTTTGGGGCATGGATAATGCAGCGGGATTTTGTTGTCGTACGGGAACCATCCATCACCTATTTCAGCCCGGATGGCGAAAATTCTTCAACCCACGAATTTAACGGTCGGAAGCTGCCATTTCACCGTATAGATATTAAAACGAAAGTAACTCCGGATTTTATCCGAAAATCAATCAGCGGCGATGAAAATGTAAAGGCTTTCCGTATGACCCTTTCGGAGAGTGATATTCATTTTCTATGCTGTGGATTTGACCGTGAGGGAAGATCTGTTGAGTTTTCAATGCCCATGGTATTTGCTGATGAGACGATGTTCAATGTAAACTCGAGCGGCGATGAGGAATTAAAAAATCTTCTTCTTTCAAGTTATAATGGACTGCCGGAGCCCTCCCGAAATCTACCTTCGTGTCAATGATGATGCATCTTTAACATTCGATAAGGGCAACCGCTCTGATCAGGCTGGCGGGATCTGTGCGCCATCAATTAAGATTGCAGCTCTTTCGCGAACCATTGGTGTGGTGAGTGCAGGCAGCTACACTGATGAATCCGGTACCCATGATATTGACAGCAGTCTTGAGGATGCAGCTAAAGATAATTTCAATCCATTATCCTATTTCTCAGATGTACTCAATTCAAACCTTCTGGGGGGAATCACCCTTAAGGATATTCTCTTGACGTTGGGTTCAAAAATGACTTCCGATGCACCGAAATGGGTAACCGAAAATCCGACAGGCGGAAAGACCTTTTCTCTGAACTGGAAAACTACTAATCTCAAGCCGGCCCTTGTATTTATTCCGAATGATAACAAGGGGGAAATCCTGCCTGAGCCCTTACCGGAGGATAAAAAATCAGTACTTGATCTGAATGCAACCGCTGTTGTCAGCGTCTCTGATGTGTCAACTAAAACAGATGCATCTCTCACAAACTTTGCAATCAATATTTTCGAGGTGATAAAGCTTCATTTTGAAAAGATCAGCTTTGTGAGTGAAAACGGCAATTTCTCCGACCCTCCGCAGTTTGATATATCACCTGAAGGGATCTCTGCCTCCTACTCACTGCGTCTGCCTCCAATAACCGTAGGCGTCTTCTCACTTCAGAACATAGGACTCTCAGCCGGCTTCTCTCTTCCATTTACAGGTGACCCGGTCTCATTCCGTTTCGGGTTCTGCGACCGTAATGATCCGTTCATACTTACGATTACAATCTTTGGCGGCGGTGGATTTTTCGCTATAACCGCAAGCAGTGCCGGTACTTGTCTTCAGCGGCAGTGTCGAACTGACAGTGCGGCGTGAATTTAAAAAGGATGAAGATGACCCTGTGTTCCGGGATCAAATCCCCGACGAGAACATCTGGAACACCTATTGTGACGCCTTTGCAGCGTAGGAGTAATAATGAAACAGACAATTATAATAACAGCACTGCCAAATGGTTTTTATACAGATCCACTGACCGCAGAAACATCATTGATTCTTTCTGTCAAATGCTCATTTCAACTTGCTGCCGATGAGCCGTCAACGGTACTGGCTCAAACTTTTCCGGATATCGCACCATCCCGTGCGGCGATTCAGACAGTGGAACTGCACGGCGTCCTTGACAATGCAGAGGGATTGCGGCGTGATGTCTTTAATTTGCTTGACAAATACGACAACGTGTCATCGCAGGTTCCATGCTTTACCGATCATAAGCTTTCCACAGATGATTGTGTTTACCTGCCTGATCCTCAGGCAAGATTTGCAACAGTAGCAGGGTTGCCGGGGATTGACGGGTCATATATTGTCATTCCCCTGCAGGACGCTTCAAAGGCGTTTCCTGCCCCATGGCCATTCAGAATAGAGGTCGTCAGCGGGGAGGATGGATACAACTGGAATGAAAAGTCAAGAATTCTTTCAGTCTCTCTATCCGCCGGACACCAGGTGAAGATTCAGGTAAGCTGCAGTTTCGATTCTGAGGAATCGCTTAACATTATGGGTATGTGGAACTGGATAACTGAAGCTGCGCACCCGGCACACGCTGCCGCGATGCTTAAACCCGCACTCGGCGGTCGTCACTGGGCGTTGACACCATGGCGGGAAATTACACTTGTGCACGCTGTTCAGCGTCCGGTTAAACCTGCTGCAATAGTCAATTTGCAGGTCGAACGATCCATCGGCAGTCCGGAAGTACTGCTCAAGGGGCAGGCCATGCTTGACAGTGCAAGCACCGCTAAAACCGATGTGGTTGCGACATGGGATGACCGGGTGGATTTAATCGGCAGGAGCGGTACAGAGTGGAGCCATCACAGCGGGACCGTAACATCATTTTCCATCAACGGTCACACAAATGATAATACGGAATTTTCAAAGATCCGTCATACATTTAAAGACACCCGCCACAGGATGGTTACCTACACTCTTAAAGCACTGTCCAGATACCGTGAATTCTTTGAAGCAGAGTATAAGCAATCCGGACTTGATTTTTCAATAGAGGGAACTCAGGGGTTCCGCATAAACATTCCGTCAACTGCACGGCCCCAGTCACCCGAAGTCGACATGATAGTTCCATTATTCAACTGGAGCGACATGCAGCATGACGATGGTATCAGCCGTAAACGCAGCGGAGGCGCTTTACGGATATATCTTGACAGGCCCTGGTATTCTTCAGGCGAGGGAGAGCTTCTTGGAGTTGTTGTAGCTACAGGAGACGGAACAGCTCCCGCTTCCGGAGTTGATAATACGCTCCCGGAGCATCTTGCGCAATATGTCACCCGCTGGGGAATAGATCCGATCTGGCAGAGCAGTGCAGCCATTCAGACTCCCACGCTGCATCAGTTTGTCAATGCTGATTCGCGTGCTGCATCTGTCAACCTTCACGAACTCAGGACTCCTGTATCTGCGGGGTCAGGAAAAATCTGGTGCGCGGCAGTAGCCGCCTATAATGTCTCTTTTGATGAATCGCTTCTGCGGTGGTATGCAGATGTTACTATTGATGCCGGTGATTCGTATTACCCCTTTGTTAAGCTTGCACTGGTGCGTTATCAGCCGTCATCACTTGACGGTGTAGAAGTATCGAAGGTTACTGTCGCAGATTTCATTCAATTGACACCGGAACGGATTGCCCGGATCACCGAAGATCCGCTTGATTCGACATCTGCAACCGTGACCATTTCCGGTGTGGCTCCTCTTGGCAGTGATCATTTCACCGGGACAACAACTGTGATTATACGTCCTGAAATCGCGCATCCGGATCAGCCGGGATGTTACCTTCCATTTAACAGTTCAGATACAGAATGCACACCAATCGTGATTTCTCAATCGACAACTGTCTGGAAAGGCAGCACCGCATTTCCATTTCCAATTCACAGCAGAAATTGCAGAGTTGTGATTGAGGAGTACGAATCGCTCATGAGCGACAATGGGTTGGTAAAACGTCTGGTCTATGCCGATGTATTGTATCTGCCCGCGGATTTATAGCAAGTGCTTTTACCTAAATGTTATTAATTCCAACTGCTGCGCTTAATGCAATTTCTTGACAAGCGCCATTCCATGTGATAAAATTGTGAAAAATGCTTTTTGAGAAAGCGTGTATAGACAAAAAAATGGAGGGCTAATGCAAATTAATTTTTTCCAGCGATCCGCATTTCTGGTCTGTTCCGGGGTATTGCTTAATGCTTCATCTGCAGTCTGTCAGAAGATTGAAGCTACTTCTGTTACACCCGCAATCAAGAAGGCAGAAATTCAGGAGCTCCGGTCTGCGGCACGAAACGCAGAAACCGGTGAATATTCAATATCCTTTGTCGGTGACAAAAACAGTAAAACAACCAGAATTGATACCTATGTATTCGGGTCAGATCTTGCTTTAAAATCAACATCTTCGCAAGAGATTGACGGTGGTACGGAAAAAGGTGACAAGAAAGGGGATAAGCCATCATTTACAGATCAGGTTTTTATGAATAATGTCATACGGGTAAATCTTGGCGGTGGAATTTTCAAGGCGAAAATTCAAAAAGGAGATATTGTCAAGGAATACCAGGAACAGACTTATTTTGGCAATGAGTACAATCTGCATGTAAAAAGCACGGATTTCTATAAACTTAAATTTGTTTCATCTGCCGAGAAGGAGCTTCGCTCCAATACTGCAGACCGCAAATTGCAGGTACATTGTTATGCAACAGATGAACCACGGGAAAAACTCAGCATGGGAACACATAGGCCTGCGAATATTCCCGCTCTCTCATTGCCTGACGCTATATTGTCTTATAAGGGTGAAGAAAAACAGTATTCAAAAGCAAGCGGGGACGTTGTCATTCTCGGATCGCCTGTGCTGAAAGCCAGGACAAGAGAAAATCCTAAGACGGGTATGTCTTCCATGTATTATTTCACAATCCAGCGCTATAGTGCCGAAACATTTGATCTTGTAAACGAAAAAGATTTTGAGCTCGAATATGCCCACGTGGTTGAATACAGCACTCAGCTTGAAGATGGATCCATGCTGGTTCTTTTCCGGCCGTCACCAAAAATTCCAAATGTTCCAAAGGAGTTGGTAAAGTCAAATTTAAGTGAGTGGATACTTATGAAAATTTCTATGCAGGGTGAAGTTGTTGAAAAGTTTACATTCACATCTCAGGCCAATTTGTGGAGTTCTGAAAAGGCGCTGACCCTGGATGATGGTTCGATACTGCTGTATGGTCCAACTAAAAGCAAGTCGGGTGGAAGTTTCGATGGCTTTCAAATAGGGCGGTTTGTTCAAGGTAAGGCACTTTATGCAGTGAACTGCAGCGAAAAGGATCTTGAAGCCAATACTGTTACGCCACAATCGCAGAAAAAAGGTGCTGCCGATGCAAGCCTTGGTAAGATTGAAGAGTTTTATGTTTCTGAAGATGGCAAGTCTTTGACTTTCGTCTCTGCCAACAAAACAATGCCGTCGCTTTCAGTGACACAGTTTAGTGCAGAAAACGGGAAATTGATTAAAACGTATAACCTTGCGTATGAAAACGATGATGTTGCTGCCGGTAAAGAACTTTCGCATTTTTACTTTTCTGCGACAAATAAGAATAGTGCGAACCTGTTTCTGTTTGAGATTGGAGACATTGACGATGGTGCACTGTTCATGTATCCACGCATAGGTTCTATAAATTTTGATACTAAAACCATGTCTGAATTTATTGCTCCCGGCGAAAAAAGCAAAACTTTGAAAACTGATTTTTACCTTAATCGCAATCTCCCGTTCCTCGCTTATGAAAACGGCGGGAAAAAGGAATTTGTTTTCATCGGCTCAGATAAATCTTACAAATCAATCTGGCTGTCCAGGGTGACAGCTGAATAAATTTGAGCAGCCCCGGGTTATATTGCTCATTAATTAATGTAAAGCACTGCAGGTCATGAGCCCTCAGTGCTTTTTTGCTTTAGGTGCAGCTTTCCCGCTGGAGGCATTTCTAATAATTACATGTCTGCCGGAGACAAACACTATAAATTCATGTATCGTTATTTGTTCGGAAAAAAATCGATATCAATGCAGAAATAAAAATGTATTTATCTAATAATCAATGAGTTGTGATAAAATATGTTCGGATAGATCATTAATTTAGTGCAAAAATATTTTTTTTGATTATATTGTTTAAAAAGGTTGTGAATATCAGCATGCGGACAAAAACCAAGATTAATATTTTCGAATTCATTGATTACCGGCTTTTTCTGACCGATTATATCGGTCAGGAAAAGAGCTGCAGCAGGAATTTTACTTATCGTGCGTTTGCGCAGAAAGCAGGGCTTTCTGCGAGTCTCCTCAAGGACATTCTTTCCGGGCGGCAGAACCTCACATCCATATCGATGCGTAAATATGCCGGTGCCATGGGGCTTTCTGAAAAGGAAATTGCCTATTTTGATGCACTTGTGGAATTCAATAATGCAGCCACTAATGGAGAAAAAAACAGGTTCTACAGAGAAGTTATGCAGTTACGCGGAAGATCGGCAGTCAGGCTGCTTGACAATAAACAGTATGAGTATTTCTCCAACTGGTACAATCCTGTGGTAAGAGAGATGATGGTTCACATCGGTCTGGGTGATGATCCGGATGCGATCTCAAAAATGATCGTTCCAGTTGTAAGTCCTGCCAAAATACGCAAATCAATTGCACTGCTCAAGGAACTCGGGCTTGTTTATCAGTCAACTGATGGCCTGTGGCATGCATCGGATAAAGTTATCTCTTCAGAATATGAGATACAGTCAGTCGCTCTTAAAAATTATCACACCGGCATGCTTGAGCGCGCAAAGGAATCTCTTGACTATTATACAAGCGAAGAACGCGAATTTCAGGGCCTTACGATCAGTGCGGGCAAGGCGACAATGAAGCTCTTGAAAGAGCGGATTCGAAGTTTCACAGACGAGCTTCTCAGTATTGTTGCTGCAGAAAACACAAAGGATGAAGAGGTATACCAGATCAATATTCAGGTGTTTCCTTTTAAACGTAAGGATGTGAGTAAATGAAGTTCAACCTGCTTAAGTGTATTTCACAATATAGCACACTATGGATAACTGGAATTTTCCTCTTTTGTGCCTGTTCCGATACATCAGTTTCCGATGGCGGAGGTTCACGGGGTGGAAATCCAGTTGTTGTCGGGATGATTTCTGATCCGGACGGTGCAGGGGCCTCCAATGTCTGCGTCTCATTGATTGACGAAGATTATTCTCCGTTGACAGATACACTACATGGTTATATCACTTCAGTTACAACCGATTCTCTTGGAGCATTTTCAATTATCGCTCCTGATACAGGATGGTATAATGTAGAGGCCGCCGGGAGTAAAAACGGCACCCGTCTGATCAGATTTAAAATCAAAACTGTACGTGACAGTATCACTGTTCTGCCGCCTGACACGCTGCGTATGCCCGGTAAAATAAAAGTTACTTTACCGGAAGGCATTACTGCGGAGGGTGCCTGTGTGTATGTGCCGGGAACTACAATTGTAAATCAGATCAGCGGAGCCGCTGATACAATCACCCTTGATATGGTGCCTGCAGGAGTTCTTCCTGTTCTCTATTTGTGTCAAAAAAACAGTACTGATAAAATTGCTGTCAGTCATGATGTCAAGGTTATTTCAGACAATACGACTGTGCTTCACAACTGGCAGTGGAGTTCAAGCAGGCAGATTATTCTTAATACAGGCGCAGCAGGTGCCGGCACCAGGGAAAATGTGTACGATTTTGCGGTTCTGATAAGATTGACATCTAATAATTTTGATTTTACAGAGGCACAGGATTCAGGAGAAGATATCCGGTTTTCCACAACTTACGGTGTGCAATTGACTCATGAGATCGAAGAGTGGGATGCAGCAGGCAAGAGTGCAGCCATATGGGTAAAAGTTGATACTGTGTACGGTGACAATGATTCACAATCGATAGTTATGTACTGGGGTAATCCCACTGCAACAGGCGTCCCAGGCAGTACCTCTGTTTTTGATACAGCATCAGGGTATCAGGGGGTGTGGCATTTCAGTGATGCGGCCGGCAATAAAGTCTATGATGCAACAGTAAATAACTATACAGGTATATCTGCCGACACAGCCATCCCGCAGGCGGCAGCGGGTGTCGCTGGAAAGTGTCGTGTTTTCAACGGCATTGACAATTATTTCTGCATGCCAAACACTGCAGAGAGTAAACTTGACTTTGAGGAAAATGGATTTTTTACAATTAGTTTCTGGGCAAGTGTTGATGCTTTTGATGGTGCACCGCATGTGATTGTCGCAAAAGGATACGACCAGTATTTTCTACGGGCCACAGGGGCGTCAAGCTCACCGATTATGAATTTTTCTCAGCTCGGCTCAGACAATTTCTGGCAGGCCTGTACAACGTCGGCTGTTGACAGAACGTGGATTTTTGTAACAGGTGTCAGGCAGGGAAACAGTCAGATTCTCTATTTTAATGGCGTACTTGTGGACAGTGTTCCCAATATTTTTGCATCTGTAAATTTCTCCAGAAATACATCAAGTGATTTTTCAGTAGGAAAATATTTAAAAGCAGTTGATGTACCGGATTTTAATAACGGCTACTGTTTTTTCAAAGGTTCTATTGATGAAATCAGAGTTATGAGCTCGGCACAAAAACCCGACTGGGTAAAGCTGTGCTATATGAATCAGCGTTCTGATGACCGGCTGGCAGTGTTTAAATAACAGACACTGGACATCTTTACAGAGTGTAATACAACCCTGTTTATGGTGACATTTGGAAAAATATTTTTACGTATTGTCAATCAAAATTTTATGTTTTTGTAAACAAGGAGGCGCATGTGCATAATGCAGCGGTGTTATTTTTGATTTTAATGATGGGATTTGGACTCTCGGCGCAGACAATTACTCTCAGTGGAAAAGTGACAAACCAGAGCGGAAAAGCCGTTAATGGCGCCATTGTCACCCTAAAGTCAAAGCAGCTTGCGGACACGACTGATGCTGAAGGAGCATTTTCTATTAAGGGTGGGACGTCCGCGGTGAATCTTTCGACCCCTGATAAGTATGGCATCAAAGCTATTTCCATCAATAATGGCAGCATCACAATAAATCTGTCGAAACCTCAGGCGATACAGTTTGAACTATTCGATATGCAGGGTAATCTGATTGAAAGAGTGCTTGAGAAGCCTCTTGCTGCAGGCAATTTTCGTTTCAATGTTATGAAGCGCTCCTTTGCCGCAAGCATGATGCTTGTCCGCGCTTCTATCGGGGAGCGCACATATAGTTTCCGCTATCTTCCTCTGGTCAACGGAAAACAGAGTGTTGTCTCATCTGCAGCTTCATCATCAGGAATATTACTTGCTAAGATGGATGCAGCCGCAGATTCAATTCAGGTAAATGCGTCTGGGTACAAAACCAGGGTGGAACAGATTTCTTCCTATGAGGAAACGGTAAATATTACTCTTGAAACAGAAAGCACTGAGCAGTGCACAGCATCAAAGTCAGCTAATGTAAACGTGTCGGGCAGTGGACCGCACAAAGTGGTTGTTGAGACAAATTCAGATGACGGGATCAATGAAGGCACGATCTACCGTCCTAAGGACTTAGGGGGAAATGAGAAATATCCGATCTTTGTCTGGGGTGAAGGTGCCTGTTCAAAGGATGGATCAGCTAACTCTGCGGCCATGGCTGAAATCGCTTCTTACGGCTACTTTGTGATTGCTGATGGTACGCCAAGTGGTGGTGGAAGCAGAAATATGGACCTCGCAACAATGACAAAACCCGGTCGTGCATACGTTACATGGATAATTGCAGAGAACAGAAAGCCGTGCAGTGCCTATTACCAGAGCATTGACACATCAAAAGTTGCAGGCAATGGATTTTCCTGCGGCGGTTTTTTAGGGCAGGGTCTCGCCGGTGACCCCCGCACGACTACCTGGGGGGTTTCAAGCAGTGGTTCGTTTGGTGATGCACCGGATTTGTGGAAATTGGTTCATACACCAGTACTTATCCTTGAGGGATCAAAGGATATATCTTCTGCAGGCGGCACCGGTGCATACACTAATGGGCTCAGAGATTATAATGGTATTAAAGATCTTGGTAAGCCCGTATATTTTATCAGCAATAAGACTATGGGTCACGGTGGAGATCTCGGGAATGCAAACGGGGGGCAATTCACCAAAATCAATCTTGCCTGGCTTAACTGGTGGCTTAAAGGTGACACCGGAGCGACCGGTAGAGGTGTGCTTGTAGGTACTACCTGCAAATACTGTACAGACAATAATTGGGAAGTCAAGTCGGCAAATCTGCCGGAATAGTTGTTTTGTTTGCGGGTAAAGTAACCGGTACATTTACAAAACTGTTTGACAGTCTTGTATACGGTGTAAACACTGGCGACATCTCGGTATTCCAGGACGATGACGGGAAAGCGTATTATCTGTATGAATTATGGGATAACGGAAAAACAAGCCAGGGTTTTTCGATCATCACTCCGGGCGATGCGGGTAATAAATCGTGGGCGGCTTATGGCCGTCATTGCAGATGAATTCAAAACTGCGGGAAGCTATATGGCTGCCCTGCCCACTATCCTGATAGTTTGAGATAAAACCCAGTTTGTAGATATGGCGCATTCCAGATTATTGTTTGTCAAATTGATCTGTTTTTCAATTGGGCACAAATCTATCGTCATGAGATATGCGATGTTCGCAAAAAAAAGCGTTCGCATAATATAAAGCTTAAATTTATGTTTAAAATCAATATGTTACAAATCGCAACGTTCGCAAATACTAGCTCATTTTTAGTTTTTTTACAGATCGTATCAGAAATAGTGTTGTATATTGCTAAAGTATACTTGTATAGAAAAATTTAAACATTTAAATAGTGAACATGGTATTTGATTGCCGGAGGTTAGAATGAAGACAGACAGTATCCTTTGTTGCCGGATTTCATTCCTTGCAATATTTTTACTTTTATGGGGTTATGCCGATTCTGCTCAGTTATCCGATAATGATTCCTGGCAGGAGCAGTATCAGGAAATTGAAAAAAAAATCAGTGAAAATAAAGGCCTGAAGAAAATTGCTGCTTCAGAGACTGATGTTCTGGACACAAATGCCCTTATTCTTTCTACAGACCGTACTCCGGGCGATGTACTGCTCAGGAGAACCGCGGCTTTGCTAAAATCAATCAAAACCATTGATAAATCCTCCAAAATTGTTCAATTAGAGAAGAAATTCAATGCTTTGACCTCAAACAGCTGTCAAAAAGGTCTTGCAAAATCAGCAGCTTCAGGCATTGCAAGTGACAAAGATCTGTTCATGCAATTAAACGCTCTCAGTAAAGAACTTGCATTTTCAAATCCTCTTGTAGATTTCGACAGTCTTCTATTCGCAGGTTATGTTATGCCAAAAGGCGGAACCGAGAACCATATCTGCGACCAGTACAATGCCTGGAATATCGGTATGGGTGGAGGTTTATTCATCCTCAAAGGAATACTGTCAGGGAATGTAACATTGATTGATGTATTAAAAAATTCACAATGTACAAACGGATCCTTCAAAGGTTCCAATCTGGCTGGCGGAGCATTTCTGTCACCGGATCTCTCGTACGATGGAAAAACAATTGTTTTTTCCTGGTCACCGACTGCAAATCCATGTTATCACATCTTTAAAGTAAATATTGACGGCTCAAATCTCACTCAATTAACAGATGGTGTCGCACGGCCGGCTAATTTTTTAATTAATTCAAATCATAATGATATGGACCCGGTGTGGCTTCCAAATGGCCGTATCGCCTTTATCTCCGACCGCCGGGGTGGATATGGACGTTGTCACACGAAAGAAAAACCGACATTTACCCTCCATTCAATGAAAGATGACGGAAGTGATATCATCTGTTTAAGCTATCATGAGACAAATGAGTGGCATCCAAGCGTAGATAACAGAGGAAAAATTGTCTACACCCGATGGGATTACGTTGATCGCGACGATTGTATCGCACATCACATGTGGGAATGTTTCCCTGATGGACGTGACCCGAGGTCGTATCATGGAAATTATCCTCTGCCGCTTAACACATTATCCGGATCAAATTTCAGAGATGGAAGATTTGACAGACCTGTCGGTGAATTTCATATAAGGGCGATACCTAATTCATCAAAGTACATCGCAACTGCCGGGACTCATCATCATTTTACTTTTGGAGAGCTTATAATGCTTGATCCACACGAAACTGAGGATGATGGAAAAGTATCTCAGGTAAAAAGAATCACAACATTCTGGAACAACTGGCCCGATTTTGCAATAGGTCCTTACGGTACACCATGGCCGCTAAGTGAAGATTATTACATTTGCAATAAGGATAAGAAGATCATTTTCCGTGATAAATTCGGTACCGAACAGGATATCTACACAAGTACCGCATCATGGAGACCTGTAGATCCGATACCTGTTAAAGCCAGAAAAATACCACAATCTATTACTACAGCAACATGGCAGGGAGAGCGCAAAACACTCAGTGATCATTATCGGGCAACAATAAAGATAAACAATGTTAAATATGGCGATATGGCGTTGCCTGATACGAATATTAAAGCAGTACGACTTGTTCAGGTGTTCCCGAAAGAAACGGTCAAGCTTAATGAGCCGCGTGTCGGTTATCCTTCAGAATCACTTTGCCGAATGTCTCTTGGCACGGCTCCGGTTGAGCCGGATGGTAGTGTGCATTGCGAAGCTCCTGTCGGAAAGATCATCTATTTTCAATTGATTAATGATAAAGGCCTGGCAGTTGCCTCAATGCGCTCGGCAACTTATGTTCACGAAGGTGAACAGATGGTCTGTACTGGATGCCATGAGAATAAATGGAAATCAACTCCCTCAAGTACTAACAATGCTTTTAAACGGGCGCCTTCAAAGCTTACTCCGGACGCAGGCGGTGTTGAACCTGTAAACTTTGCCCGGCTTGTAAAACCTGTGTTCGATAAAAACTGTACATCATGTCATAAACAGAAGGCAAAAGGGCCTGATATGTCTTATGGAAGTCTGAAAAATTATGCTTTCTTTTTCTGTACAGAAGCAAGTCCGAGCGCACCTCCATGGCTCAATGGTGATATTGTCTCCCCGGTCAAAGGCGGTTCACGATCTGTTCCGGGTAAACTGGGTGCGTCATTTTCGAAATTGATCAATTATATCAACGGATCACATAATAATGTAAAATTGACCGATGATGAATACAAAAGGGTAACACTCTGGCTTGATCTCAACTCAAATGAATTGGGAGCGGAATACAATGTCACTCAGCAGTGGGGTGGACAGCTTGTATGGCCCCGAATCGATGTGACCCCGACCAATCCGCAGGGAATTGAAATTGATTATCCGGTATTCGGCACAAATGTCATTCAGAATAAGAAACAGAATGAGCAGATAAGAGTCTATAGAAACGGATCAGTCATATCTATCAATAATTCTCATGCAGCAATTACTGAAGCTTCCATATTTGATCTTTCAGGGCGTCGCGTATATCAATGGCATTTTGACAAGGAAACCAACTCATTTAATTTTGATATGAAAAAGTTCTCCCTGGCAAAAGGCACATACATCCTTACTGCGTCGGCACCTAAACAAAAGGGAATTATAGATGAAAGTAATATGCCGGTAAAGTTTCTGATCCAATAAACGTTCGGTATGTTATTTATCTGTTCCTGTTCAGGAGGATGTGAATGCGAAATATCGGTCTTTTAATAAGTGTAAAGATGTTTTTAATTATCGCTGTTTTCTTAACGGCTGGTTCATTTTCCGTTCCTGTCTCCAGGATGGATCTGTTTGATAAGTCTGGAAACAGTCTGCTCTTTGTAGAATTTGATTATGACAGTACTGGAAAAAATACCGGACGCTCCATTTATGCATCTGACAGTACATTCCTGAGAAAAACTACCTTTACAGATGATGCTTCAGGGAAACGCACCAGGGAGCAGTCATTCAATTTTAATGATGACACCATAGGGTACACTCTGTTCTCGTCTCAGAATGATAAACCCGCCATCAGTGTTTTTGACCAGTTCAATCTTAATATGTTTGGAGCGAATGTGAGCTATGCTTTAAACGGCGCCAATACTTATGATGTTTATCACAATGACAGAGTTGTTTACAAAATGAAATATTCATTGCCCGAAGGTACTGAATCCGGGCGAATCGATATTCTTGACAATAGTAGTGCACTTCTCTATTATGCGACATTGAGCTATTCGGGTCTGCATGCGGTAAATCATTCTAAAGTTACCACTCTGCAGCAGAGCATGAGTCTGTTTCGTGACAGATGTCAATTGACGCTGTCACTGCAGAAAAAATCATATGTAAAGGTCTGCCTTTACAATCTCTCGGGAAAGCTTGTCTCTGTGCCCTTTCAGGGCAATTTGAATAACGGTTTACAAACTGTACAGTTTAAGATCGGTCTGCCTTCGGAAAGAAAACTCGCAAGCAATCTGTATATAATCCGTCTGTATGTTGATGGTGGAATTACGGCGTATTCCCAAAAATTCATTGCAAATACAGGGAGGCGCTAAATGAGGTACTTTACTTTACTTTTGATTTTTCTTTTCGGGCAGGGCTATTGCGCGGACGATCCGGTAAATACAGCGCCACCCAGCCTTCTATTTGAGCTGCTGGCATTAAATGGTGATCTGGAAACTATACAAAAACCAAAGTATCTCTCACCTGCAGCGATGACTCTGTCGCCTGACAAGAAAACTATCTACATTGCCGAGCAGACAGCCAAACAGGTCGATGTATTTTCTCTTTTATCCAATTCTGTCACCAAATCTTTTTTAATGCCCAATGAACCGACCGGAATCGCGGTTTCATCAGATGGTTCGCGTCTTTATGTGACATGTGCTTCAGAGCGCTGGCCAAACGGCATGGTCTGTGTTGTCAATGCAGCTTCTGGTACAATTGAAAAAAGGATACCGGCAGGGCATATGGCACGATCTCCCGTACTCAGTACAGATGAGAGCACTCTTTACGTCTGCAACTGGCTGGAAGGTACGGTTTCTTTTATAGATATAGCTTCAGCAAAAGAAACACAGCGTGCTGCGGCAATCCGCGAACCATACTCGATGGCAGTTACTATCGATGGTAAATTTTTAATAGTCGCCAATATGATTCCTGACGGAATCGCAACTGATACCAAAATGGCAAGTAAAATATGCTTCATAAGTACACAAAACGGTAAAATCGAAAAAGAGATCAAATTGTATCCGGGCAGCCACTCAACAATGAGTGTCCGCTTGTCACCTGACGGGAAGTATGCTTTTATCCCCCATCTCATTGCCAATTTCACTCAGGTGGCATCTGTACTTGAGAACGGATGGGTACATTCAAATAACCTCGCAATTATTGATGTTGAAAAGCAGACCCTTTTCAATGATATTGAGATTGATTATAATGTGCAGGGATATGCCAACCCCTGGGATGTGGCAATAACTGATGATGCGAAGTGGATCTGTGTGGCTCATGGCGGATACGATGTTCTGACCGTTATTGACATGCCTGCAATGTTTACAAAGCTTGCAGGCAAAGGTGATGCTTCGCGCGATTATTCATTTATCAACAATTTAAAGAAAACAGTTGAGTTGGGCGTCAGAAATGCGCGCTGTGTTGTTACAGCCGGATCAAAAGCATATGTGTCAGGATATTTTTCACATTCGCTTGAAGTTGTGGATCTGGGTTCAGGTATCCTGACTCCTGCAAAATATGCTCTGGCACCTGAAAAGACACTTACCGCTGAACGAAAAGGTGAAAGTTTTTTTTATGATGCAAACCTTTGCCAGGGGCAATGGCAGTCCTGTCACTCCTGTCACCCGTTTACAAGACCTGATGGACTGAACTGGATATTATCCGATGCACTGAACAGTGCATCGAAAAATGTAAAAAGTATGCTGCTGTCATGGCAGACGCCTCCGACAAACTGGACTGGCCGGCGGGAAAATGCTTTTGAATCAATACGTGCCGGTATAAGTCTGGAATTAAGGACTGATCCTGGCGCTGAAGCTTCGAGAAGTCTTGACACATTTTTTATGCGCCTGAAGCCTGTAGCCAGCCCTAAACTGATAAAAGGGAAATTAAGCGAATCAGCTCAGAGAGGAAAAGCTGTCTACTATGATCCTAAAAAAACCAATTGTGTCTATTGTCATCCGGCCCCGCTATTTACAAATTTAAAAACTGTAAGCGCCGGGGTTCTTGATGATCTCGATAATTCGCCATTTGATTCACCTACAATTATAGAGACCTGGCGTACAGCCCCGTACAATCACCTGGGATCTCACGAAACAATGGAAGAAATTGTTAAATTACCAGGGCATGCAAAAGGCCTTGATGGGTTAACAGAAAGCGAATTCAGGGATCTGATTGAGTACGTTCTTTCATTATAAATCAGCCTGTCAAAAGAAAGGTTCCCAAATGAATCGGGTAACAAAATTATCTGTATTTGTTTTGTGTTTTTTACTAAATATAGCTGCGCAGGAGAAAAAAACACCAATTATTTCGGGCTGGGGCTACCTCACACTGGGACAGGTTCAAAGTACACAATCAGAACCCAACCTCAACTTTGTTGAATTCGATCAGAAATGGCTTGCCGATTTTCAGGCAGGAGTGTTAATCAATGCGCCTGTAAGCACAAAAAGTGTATGCCGTCTGCATGTCATGGGTTCGCTTCTGACTCCTGCTGTCGAAGTGTCAACCAGCGCAAAATACGCCGAAGCACTTCAGAAATCGTTTACTTTTTCCCTCCTCGAAGCATCGATGCAGACAAACTGGGCTGTTGGCGATAATGATACAATCTTTAACAGATTCGGTTATCTGCCTGTGAAATATAACCCCGAAGCAATGAATCTCGGGGAGTATCTTTTCAGAAGCAATGCCTACCCGGCTTTACTTATCAGTGGTTTTGAAGTTGCCGATAAAGTAAAGCTGGCAGGAATAAATACCGGATATCGCAATCATTCGTCTGCAGGTACTTGTAAAGTTGATCTTTATGTAAACACCGAGACGGAGTCCTACCCGACTTTTGACCTTTCACTTTCAGTATTGGCTGGATTTTCAACGCCAAAATCTTTCTTTGATATGTCTGCGGGTGTATCGATGTATCACTTTGTTTCATTTGATGATAAACGAACAACCCCTTCAAATAATAAAGATGATTCTGGAAGGGGCATTTACGATATAAAAAGCACCTCTTTTGTGGATTCAAGTGGAGACACCACTGATTATACATTCAAAGGTGTCAAAGCCGCAGCGCGTGTGGCATTTGATCCGAAAGTTCTCTTTTCGTCAAAACTGTTTGGTAAAAATGACCTTAAAATTTATGCAGAGGGTGCAATACTTGGCTTGAAAAACTATCCAGGCTGGTATAGTAACGTCCGTGACCGGATGCCGGTTATGTTTGGATTCAATTTCCCGGCTTTTAAAGTACTCGATGTACTCGCGATTGAAGCGGAATATTTTCCGAGCCCTTACAAAAATTCGTATATGTTCATGTGGAAAGGAAACTGTCCGGTTCCCTATTTTACATCATGGCAACAGGAGATAGATTACTATTCAGACTGGGAGCGAAAAACAGATGATGACTGGAAGTGGTCGGTATATGCATCCAGAATGATAAAAAATGTATACATCAGTGGTCAGGTTGCAAGTGATCATACATCACAGGCAACCTATGAGCCTGCCGGTAAGAAAATCTATTCTGAGATGGTTCCAAGAACCGGAGACTGGTACTTCATGCTCAGATGCGGGTTCTTCTTTTAAACAAAAAACGCAGATGAAATTGTAAATTTTGCATCTCGCCAATCATATCCCCGGCAACATTTCTTTCCAGAGCTAAAGAGGTAGCCAAAGAAGACTCTTCTGAAGACACTGGCCCTAAAGACATTTTATCATCTGTAATCAATGCAGGGGCAATTCATGAATTGCCCCTGCATTAATAATTGATAACAAACAGGCACGGGCAAGACAATTTTTACAGATGATAAAAGGGCCAGTGAAGAGGGAGAAGAAAACAATATCTGTATTACAGCGTTTTTTTCTGAGAGGCTTCATACGATATAAAGCAAGACCTTATAACGCATGCTCTCATAGAATCAGGTGATGGAGCACCAGGTCAAGACATGTTAATAATGAATTAACAAGCAGGACTATCAATCAATGCGACCTCGTGTCGCACGAATGCTCTGTGTTAGCTGCTTTTTGTAAACCATCCGTTATTAATTTTTACGTCTCCTTTTGCGCGCGCGTTTAAAAGCTTTAGAAATGGTTGTTAATATTAAATATGAATATAACTCATTGATATTTAAA
>Ga0209800_10001811_pt1 | contig 20618 bp, 18 predicted proteins | sample Higcelweek8metaG_FD_187174 | JGI IMG/M metagenome (GOLD analysis project Ga0209800, IMG submission 187174) | Freshwater pond sediment microbial communities from the University of Edinburgh, under environmental carbon perturbations - High... | ecosystem: Environmental > Aquatic > Freshwater >...
GGTTACTACTACGGTGAGACAATCGAGGCGCTGACACCGTCATACAGGGTAGGCCCGGCACCTATTGTCAAAGGAACCTACCGTAACGTAAACGGCAACCAGGCTACCTCATGGGGTTTGCTTGCCGCTGCCGAGAAGGCAGGCCTGAAGCTCTTCATTGGCTCATATCCAATCACCCCGGCCACCGGAATCCTCGAAGAACTTGCACTGAGGAAAGACATGGGTGTCAAGAGCCTCCAGGCAGAGGACGAGATAGCGGGTATTTGCACCGCCATCGGCGCCAGCTACGCCGGCCGCCTGGCAGTTACATCTACCTCCGGACCCGGCCTTGCACTGAAGTCGGAAGCCATCAACCTGGCTGTCATGACCGAGCTGCCGCTTGTAGTAATCAACGTGATGAGAGGAGGCCCTTCAACCGGTCTTCCCACCAAGACCGAACAGGCTGACCTGTGGCAGGCCCTCTACGGCCGCAACGGCGAGAGCCCCGTACCCGTCATAGCCTCCGGAACACCTTCTGACTGCTTCCACTTCGGATTTCAGGCCGCGAAGATCGCAATAGAACACATGACACCGGTGATCCTGCTCACTGACAGCTATCTTGCAAACGGATCAGAACCGTGGAAGATACCCTCAATGAAGGATATGCCGGAGATTTCCGTGCCGTATGCCGTGAAGAGTGACAAGGAGTTCCTCGCCTACGAGAGAGACCCGAAGACACTGGCACGCAAATGGGCCATACCCGGAACACCGGGACTCGAGCATCGCGTCGGCGGTCTTGAGAAGACAATCAAGGGAAGCGTTTCCTATACACCGGAGAACCATGAATTCATGGTCAAAACCCGCGATGAAAAGGTAGAACGTATTGTTAATGATATTCCCGACCTCAAGGTCATCGGCAAGAAAACGGGCGACCTGCTCGTGATCGGATGGGGTAGCAGCTACGGAGCAGTCGCCACTGCAGTAAGCGAACTGCAGGCAGAGGGACACAAAGTCTCAGCAGTCAACTTCAACTATATCAGACCGCTGCCTAAAAACACCGCTAAGGTGTTTGCCGGATTCACCAAACTTGTTGTATGTGAACTGAACACTGGTCAGTTTGCCAACTACCTGAGGATGAAACACCAGAAGTACACATATAACCAGTACAACAAGGTTCAGGGGCTCCCGTTCACCGTTAAAGAGATTAAGGATTACTGTATTAAACTGCTGGAGGGTAAGAAAAATGGCTGAAACGAATATTAACCACTACGTAGCGAAGGACTTCAAGAGCGACCAGGAAGTAAGATGGTGCCCGGGATGCGGTGACCACGGTATCCTGGCCTCACTTCAGAAGACACTGGCAGAACTGGACATACCAAAGGAAAAATATGTCTTTGTATCAGGCATCGGCTGTTCATCACGCCTGCCTTACTACATGAATACATACGGTTTCCACGGTATTCACGGCAGGGCTGCTGCAATTGCAACAGGCATCAAGGTGGCCAATCCTGACCTTATGGTGTGGGAGATGACAGGTGACGGCGATGCTCTGGCTATCGGGGGCAACCACTATATCCATGCAATCAGGCGTAACATCGACATCAAGATCATCCTCTTCAACAATGAGATCTACGGTCTCACCAAGGGACAGTATTCCCCGACGTCGAAGAAAGGCCTCACAACAAAGACTTCGCCCTACGGTACAATTGAGGAGCCATTCAAGATCGGCGAGCTTACAATCGGCGCCAACGGCCGGTTCTTTGCCCGCACTGTTGACTATAACCTGGCGCTCTCCAACGAAGTATATAAGGTAGCAGCTTCTTTCCACGGCACTGCTGTTGTGGAGGTCATCCAGAACTGTGTCATCTTCAATGACGGGGCTTTTGATGCCTTCACAAGCAAGGAAACCCGTGATGACAACACAATCATCCTGCACCACGGCGAAAAGATGATCTTCGGAAAGAACCGCGACAAGGGGATCGTACTCAAGGATCTCAAGCTGAAGGTTGTCAAACTGGGCGAGGACGGCATCACCGAAAAGGATATCCTGACCCATGATGCTCATGAACCCAATCCTGGCATCCACTACAGGCTTGCCGGGATGTCACTTCCCGAATATCCCGTGGCACTTGGCGTGATACGGGCCATCAATGCCCAGACCTATAGCGCTGCCATGATCGAACAGCACGAAAGGGTGCAGGCGAAATCGAAAATCAGGACGATGGACGAGCTCCTGAGAAGCGGTGCAACCTGGGAGGTGAAGTAAAACGCTTAAAATATCCTGCTGCCTTAAGGTGACGGGTACTGAACAGCAGCCGGTTCTGTAAGATACAGGGCCGGCTGTTCTATCCTATCCTGTTTTTGTTTATTTTGGCATCATAGTTTACCTGATGTCCTGATGAACGATTTCCCTGAATCCGACAGCGGTTTCACACGTGACCTGCATGACCAGCAGGAGCGCCTGAAAGAACTGGCATGCATCAACCGTGCTACGCAGATTCTAAAGGAGAGGAAGCCTATAGATGAGACGCTTATGCACCTCGTGCTCGAGCTGCCTGAGGCCCTTCAGTATCCGGATTTTACAGTAGCACGCATCAGGTTCGAGGGGGGGACATTCGAAACCCCTGGTTTCACTGAGACCGGCTGGAAACTGTCAGAAGATTTTGAAACCCTGATCGGCAAAGGCTCCGTTGAGGTATGTTATACGTGTCCTTTTCTAGAAGAGGATGAGGGACCGTTCCTGAAGGAGGAGAGGGACCTGCTTGTAAACTTAACCGGCCTCATCTCCCGCTACATTAACAGCCAGGCTGCCGAAAGCCTCCAGTACCAGGCCGATGATGGAGAGCCAGACCCTTCTGTGCCCCTAAACCCTGACAGCAAATCGATACGAAAACTGCTGCAACATTTTCTTGACAGGCATAATGCCGAGAGGGATGTCTTTCATGATCTTATGCCTTTCATGGTCAGGGAGATACTTCTTGTGGCCAGCCTCTATGACGCTTACTCCATTGAGGGTGAGGGGCGTTTCTCGGACTACATGCTGGGAGAATATTACCAGATGAGCCTGACAACAATCCCCCGCATTACTGGTGTCTCCGGCGAGGATGAGTCATTCTCCCGCCTTGAGGCACGGCATTATGACATGATCATCATTATGGTGGGTGTCGACAAGAGCAACCCCATGGACCTGTGCCGGAAGATAAAGCAGAAATACCCCTATATCCCCACCTACCTCCTGCTCAATAACCCGAGTGACATACCCTGGGTGCAGGAGCAGAAGAAGCTGGGAGTACCGTTTGACAACCTCTTTGTCTGGACCGGGGAGTCAAAGGTCTTCTTCGCCATGGCAAAACTGCTTGAAGACAAGGTCAACGTGGGCAATGACACACAGAAGGGACTCACAGGCGTGATTCTGATAATTGAAGACGCCCCCGATTATTACTCCACCTATGTGCCGATGCTCTACACACTTGTGCTTGAGCAGACGCGCGTGCTCATTGAGGACGTCTCGTCCGATGAGCTCTACAAGGTGCTGAAACTGAGAGCCAGACCGAAAATTTTACTGGCAACAACATGGGAGGAGGCAATGTCAGTATATGCAAAATACAAGGACAGCCTCCTGGGAGTAATCTCTGACATGCGCTTCCCCCGGAACGGTCAGCTCTACGATATGGCCGGTTATGACATGATCAGCCTGATGAGGGCAGAGCAGCCCAACCTTCCCACCGTGCTGCAGTCTTCAGACCCCGGTAACGCCCGCTATGCCGAGCAGCTGAAGGCAAACTTCATAAACAAGAACTCGGAATCCCTGCTTCAGGACATCAAGTCATTCATAACCTACTACCTCGGCTTCGGCCACTTCGTCTACCGTGATACCAAAGGACGGCAGATTGCTGTGGCCAAGTCGATGAAAGAGTTTGAGGCCTTCCTCAAGACCGTTCCTGAAGATTCACTTGTATACCACGCAATGAAGAACCACTTCTCGCTCTGGCTGATGGCAAGGGGAGAGGTGAAGGTTGCCAAGATAATAAACCCGGTAAAAATCTCTGACTTCAAGAGTCTGAGAGAGATGAGGGAGTTCCTCCTCAATGTGATACGCAAGAGACGAAGGGAGATGAACAAGGGCAAGGTGGTCAACTTCGATGAGTCGGTCATGATTGACGAATCGAATGTGGTGAGCTTTGCCGGCGGATCGCTTGGAGGGAAGGGCCGTGGCCTGGCATTCATAAGCACTCTGATCTACAGCTTCGAGCTGGGCCGGCTGCTGCCGGGGATCAACATCCGCACCCCTTTTACAGCAATCATTGGCACCGACGAGTTTGACCAGTTTATGGATACCAACCGTCTGTGGGAGGTCGTCAGCCGCGAAAAGAACTTTACTGCGCTTCAGAAACAGTTCCTGGCCGGAACAATCAGCGATGAACTGGAGCACAAGCTGAGTGTCTTCATCAGGCTTAACACAAAACCTCTGGCCGTCAGGTCGTCAAGCCTCTTTGAGGACTCACTGAGCCAGCCCTTCTCCGGGATCTTCGGCACCTACCTTCTGCCGAACAATCACCCTGACCCCGAAGTGAGGCTGATACAACTCATCGGGGCTATAAAACTTGTCTTCTCCTCGATCTACTCCGACAATTCACGCATTTACTTCGAAGCTGTGAACTACAAGGTTGAGCAGGAGAAGATGGCCGTTGTCATTCAGTCAGTTGTGGGTCACCGTTACGGCGAGATCTTTTACCCGCATATCAGCGGGACAGCACAGTCGTTTAACTTTTACCCGGTTGCCAATATGACCCCGCATGACGGATTTGCAGTGGCGGCAGTGGGACTTGGTCAGTATGTTCTCGACGGAGAGCGGGCATTCAGGTTCTCGCCTGCTTACCCTGCACTTGATATCGTCTCAATAAGAGATCTTACCCGTTACTCACAGACGGAGTTCTATGCAGTCAACCTGGCCCGAAGCGAAGTGGATCTCCTTCAGGGTGAAAATGCAGGCCTTGTGAAACTCGACATCTCAAGGGCGGAGAGTGACGGCACTCTCACACATGCAGCATCAGTATACAGTGTTGATAATGATACTCTTAACCCTGGATTGAGAATGCCCGGACCAAGAGTGATCAATTTTGCAAATATCCTGAAGTATGACTACATGCCACTGGCACATACCCTCAAGACGGTGCTAGAGGTTGTCAGGGAGGCATTCGGTGCCCCTGTGGAGATTGAGTATGCCGTTGACCTCGATAAGGATGAAGAGGGCAAGGGTACCTTTTACCTGCTTCAGATCAAACCACTTGTGGGCAGCGGCGCTGGCTACTCAATTGACCCGGAGAGTGTCTACAATGAGGATATGGTGCTCGTCTCACGCAAGAGCATGGGCAACGGTCTTGTTGAAGGCATCACCGATATCATCTACGTTGAGCCTGACAGGTTTGATAATCTGAAGACCAATGAGATGGCTGAGGAGATTGATGCAATCAACCGCAAGATGCTGGCACAGGGAAGAAAGTATGTGCTCATCGGCCCCGGACGGTGGGGCACCAAGGACCGCTTCCTTGGAATACCGGTGGAATGGCCGCAGATATCCAATGCCAGGATAATAGTAGAAGTCAGTCTGCCCAACTTCCATGTCGATGCCTCACAGGGGTCACATTTCTTCCATAATGTCACGTCGATGAGTATAGGATACCTGGCAGTAAATGAAGCAACAGCCGAGGGGGTGATAATGTGGGAAAAGCTGAGGCGTCAGAAGGAGATAGGCAAAGGCCACTGGTTCAGACACATCAGGTTTCCCAAACCCATGGTAATCAGGATGGACGGGAAGATCGGGATGGCAGTGATATCCCTGGGTACGGAATCCTGAAAATATTCTCGTGTTGATGTTGCGACGGGTCTGAGACCCGTCGTTACGGAATCCGAATAATATTCTTGTATTGATGTTGCGACGGGTCTTAGACCCGCCGTTACGGAATAATTATTTCAATCGCGGATACTGAAACGTTTGGATTTATCTTCCTTACCAGTCCCTGCAACACATTGCCAGGTCCTGCCTCAATGAACTCTGTGGCGCCGTCAGCAATCATATTCTGTACAGTCTGTGTCCACCGCACCGGTGAGGTGAGCTGTGCAATCAGGTTGGCCATTATCTTATCCGGGTCAGTGACAGGCATACCCGAAACGTTCTGGTAAACGGGGCAGACAGGCCTGTTGAAACGTGCTTTCCTGATAGCCTCTTCAAGCTCCTGCCTTGCCGGTTCCATGCAGGGCGAGTGGAACCCGCCGCTGACGGAGAGTTGTATTATCCGTTTACCGCCTCTGTTCTTCAGCTCCTCTGATGCCCGGGCTACACCTTCCGTGGTGCCCGAGATCACTATCTGGCCGGGACTGTTGTAGTTGGCCGGCACCACTGTGCCGTTCAGTCCTGCGCAAACCTCCTCCACCACTGCATCATCCATCCCGATCACTGCTGCCATTGTAGACGGGTTGATACCGCATGCCCGCTGCATCGCCGAAGCCCTGCCGGCCACAAGAGTCAGCCCCTCCTCAAAGGAGAGTGCTCCGGCAGCCACAAGGGCCGAGAACTCGCCCAGCGAGTGGCCGGCAACCATGGCGGGGGCAAAGAGATCACCGCTGACTGCTGTCAGTATCACCGAATGCAGGAAGATAGCCGGCTGGGTCACCTTCGTCTGCCTCAGCTCCTCGACAGTGCCGGAGAACATTATATCAGTGATGCGAAAGCCAAGCAGTTCGTTGGCCTTTTCAAACATCCCGCGTGCGGCGGGGTAACCTTCGTATAAATCCTTTCCCATCCCGGGGAACTGTGCCCCCTGGCCTGGAAATACAAATGCTTTCATATTTCAGTCAGTTATAGTGTTGATTTATTTATCAGTGCAGCCTGCTGGCTATCAGGTGCATGAACTCCTCACGTGTGTTCAGGTTAGAGAGAAAACATCCGGTGAATGCCGATGTGGTGGTGACAGAGTTCTGCTTCTGTACCCCTCTTATCTGCATGCACATGTGCTGCGCCTCGATTACAACTGCCACACCAAGGGGTTTCAGATTATCCTGAATGCAGTTACGGATCTGGGTGGTGAGTCTCTCCTGCACCTGCAGCCTGGCGGCATAGGTCTCCACAACCCTTGCAATCTTGCTCAGTCCGGTAATGTGACCGTCAGGGATGTATGCCACGTGAGCCTTGCCGTGGAAAGGCAGCATGTGATGCTCGCACATCGAGTAGATGTCGATGTCTTTCACCAGTACCATCTGCCGGTATTCTTCCCTGAAGACGGCGCTGCGGAGTATCTCCTCGGGATCAGCCTGGTAGCCCCTTGTCAGGAAGCTGAGAGCCTTGGCAACCCGCTCGGGTGTCTTGAGCAGCCCTTCCCTGTCAGGATCCTCTCCCAGCAGCTTCAGGATGTTGTAGTAATATCCGGAGATCTCCTTAATGACATCCGGGTTCCATCTCTCGATCTTGTTGTATCCGTTTGACAGCCTGCCGCTGCCATCATTCAGTTTTTCCATCTTATCCGTAGTATTCAACATAATTATTTTCTGTCTCTTCAACCCTCACGCAATGCAATGTGGCATCCTCGGCTCTCAGCGGCTCCTCCAGCTCATACCAGATGGCCATAGCCAGGTTCTCCGTGGTGGCAACCTTCCCCTTCATGAAATCTGTCTCCAGGTTCATGTTCTTATGGTCAAGCTTTTCCACAACTCTATCGATCATTATATCCTTCAGCCGCGTGGCATTCATAAAATATCCCGTCTCAGGATCAGGTTCGCCCCTCACTGTCACCTTGAGAACGTAGTTGTGCCCGTGCCACAGAGGGTTGGAACATTTGCCGTAGATGCTCATGTTCTCCTCATCGCTGAGCTCAGGGCGGAACATTCTGTGTGCGGAGCTGAAACGCTCCCTTCTGGTCAGGTATATCATTACCGCTAATTTAAATGGTTGTCCGGAATGAGGGCTATTATGTTCAAAAATAATATATTTATCATTCTAACGGATGCAACTGATGAAGAATGGTTTCAGGACTATCCTGATCGCAGTGGCCCATCCCTCCGAGGAGGAGGCAGTGCGTCGTGCCACGGAGGCTGCAGGCTGCGGCTGTGAGATCCTTGTCACCGGGGTGGGAGGGGCCGCGGTGTCGTGGGCTTTGCAGAAGAGGTTTTCCTCAGGGTCGTTGCCGGCGCTGGTGATCGGCGCCGGGATAGCGGGAAGCTACAGTGAGACTCTGCCAACGGGTTCCGTGGTCACAACAGTGTCAGACTGTTTTGCTGACATGGGTGTGGATGACAATGGCAGTTTCACATCACTCTTCGGCGCCGGCCTGGCTGATCCTGACAAGCCGCCCTTCACCGGCGGCCGCATAATATGCAGCGGCAGGTGGTTTGACCTTGCCGCCACGATGCTTCCCGTTGTCGCGGGCGCCACGGTGAACATGGCATCCGGATCACAGCCTGTAATAGAACGTATACGGAGAGCATGGAACCCCGGCATCGAAACGATGGAGGGTGCATGGCTGGCTTACACATGCACAATGGCAGGAATACCCTGGATCGCCGTCAGGGCCGTATCCAACATGGTGGAACCGCGCAACCTGAAAAACTGGGACATACCCATCGCCCTGCGCAACCTTGAGGAAAAGATGACCAGGTTGCTTGAGCTCCTCACCGGAAATGAGTCGCAAGGGATAATTCAATGATACAATTACAATTATCTGCAGAGCTATCATGAGACTGACACTTGGCTTTTCTCCCTGCCCCAATGACACATTCATCTTTGAAGCGATGGTGCACGGCAGGGTAGATACAGAGGGACTTGAGTTCGACTGGTTTCTTGCTGATGTTGAGGAGCTTAACCGCAAGGCGGTGAATGGGAGCGTGGATATAACCAAGATGAGTTTTCACGCTTATGCCCGTGCCGCAGCAGGATACCTGATCCTTGAATCCGGCAGCGCACTGGGACGAAGTAACGGACCGCTGGTGGTGAGCAGCAGGAAGATGAGTCCCGGCGAACTGAATGATGTCATGATTGCAATCCCCGGAAAATATACAACCGCCAATCTCCTCTTCAGCATCTTCTGGCCAGCTGCACAACGCAAGCGTGAATACCTCTTCTCCGATATCCCTGAGGCGGTGCTTTCCGGTGAGGCAGACGCCGGCCTGATAATCCATGAGACACGCTTCACCTACAGGGCGATGGGGCTGAGCCTTGTTGCCGATACCGGCACTATGTGGGAGGAGATGACCGGACTGCCTGTGCCACTGGGAGGTATCGTGATCAACCGCAGCATTGACCGGGAGGTTGGCGCGAAGGTGAACAGGTCCATACGGCGAAGCCTGGAATATGCCCGTTCAAACCCGGCCGATTCGATGAAGTTCATCAGGAAACACGCTCGCGAGACCGAAGCAGATGTAGCCCGCGAACACATCAAGCTGTTTGTAAACGACTTCAGCCTGTCACTGGGAGAGGAGGGGAGAAAAGCAATCGAAACACTCTTCTCCGTTGCACAGGAAAGGGGCGTGACAGAGCCTCTGCCCGACAGGATATTTCTGCTCTGAGAGCACCGGAATATGACACAATTTTATATATTTACATGTAATTCATAATAATCTGATCAGGTCATGAAATTTGAACTCCCCCAGTTAAAGTATGCCGCCGGTGACCTTGCGCCTCATCTGAGCCCTGAGACGCTCGAGTACCATTACGGCAAGCACCATCAGGCCTACGTGAATAACCTTAATAACCTTCTTCCGGGGTCACCCTTCGAGGAGGCTTCACTTGAAACAATGATCCGTAAAGCCGAAGGCGGTATCTTCAACAACGCTGCCCAGGTGTGGAACCATACTTTTTATTTTTCTTCATTCTCCCCCACAGGCAAAAGGACGCCATCAGGTACCGTTGCCAAGGCCATTGATGCCGAATACGGCTCGTTCGATGCGTTCAGGGAGGCCTTCACAAAGGCGGCCTCAACACTGTTCGGATCAGGATGGGCATGGCTCTGCATGAAACCGGACGGAAGGCTCACAATAACCCAGGAGTCCAATGCCGGAAACCCTATCAGGTCGGGACTGGTACCGCTTATGACATGCGACGTCTGGGAGCATGCATATTACATTGACTACAGGAACAGGCGCCCCGACTATATCAAGGGTTTCTGGGAACTGCTCGACTGGAAGGTGATCGGTGAGCGGTATGATGAAGCACTGAAAAAATAAGACTATCCTGCAGCCCCGGTGAGGGGCTGCTTCGTTAAGGTTCCTGTGATTTTCCTGCGGAACATGTGATCGGTGCGTTCGCCCTTCTTTTTTCCCTATCTTTGCGCAAAATTCCGACCATGAACCTGTACCAACTAATTGAAAAAACAAGAACTTACCGCCGGTTTGACTCCACCCATGCCGTCTCTGCAGATACCCTGACCTCGCTCGTTGACCTGGCCCGTCTGTCAGCCTCAGGAGCCAACCGCCAGCCATTGAAATATATCCTCGTCACAGAACCTTCGCAGCGCGAAGCTATCTATCCCTGCCTTGCCTGGGCCGGGTACCTCACCAACTGGGAGGGACCTGATCCGATGGAGAGGCCCTCAGCTTATATTGTCATTCTGGGCGACAAGGAGATTTCCGAATCGTTTGGAATCGATCACGGGATTGCTGCACAGAGCATCATGCTGGGCGCTACCGAAGCCGGCCTTGGCGGATGTATTATCGCATCCGTTAAGAAAGAGAGACTCAGGGCAGCGTTCGACATCCCCAAGCAATATGAGGTACTGCTTGTCCTCGCCATAGGCAAGCCGGTTGAAAAGGTGGCCCTCGAGACCATTCAGAATAACGATGTAAAATACTGGCGTGATGATAAAGGCGTTCATCATGTTCCGAAGAGGACGCTTGACGAGATCATACTTGGCAAATAAGCTCTTTCAGGCACTCCTGCTTCTTCTTTTTCTCCTCATACTGAGGCAGCCTGAAGTCCTTGCACAGCAGTCGGGACCGATACTCTTCCACGGCGTCATTTTCGAAGCCGGCACGGGTCAGCCCCTGCCGGATGCTCATTATACGGTCAGAGGCCGGTCGGCCGGAGCTGCCGACAGCAGAGGCATGTTCTCACTCTATGCCCGCTGGCATGACACAATCACATTCACCTGCATCGGTTTCCGTGATTACAGCATCACGGTACAGGATACACTCAGGGCAAAAGAATATACGGCAGGTATCTACCTCACCGGTGACACTACGATGATACCGGCAGTGATTGTAATTCCGCGCCTGGGAAACATCAGGGCGGAGATCATGGCGGAACGCCCCTCCTCCAACCAGGAGATAATAAATGCTTCCAATAACCTCAGGATGGCAGTATACCAGGGGCTGACAACACAACCGGTGCTTGGTGACCCGTTAACCAATTATGAACTCCTGCGACAGAAACAGCGGATGGAGGCTTATGAGAAGGGGCAGATACCGTCAAGCCAGATGATTGGCCTGAGTCCGTTGATACTTATACCTATATTATACAGGCTTGCATCCGGTCCGCCGGAAGATCCCGAACCTCCTGCCCCGCACATCTCCACCCGTGATCTGGAACACCTTCGAAGGGTGCATGATTCGTTGATATTCAGGCATTAGGCGTTAGGCAATAGGCAATAGGTAACAGGCAGTCTTACAATTCTTTATTCTCTACAAGCAAAGGTGGGTCGGGGGATGCTCTTCTTCTACAATGCTTAATCGCATACGGCGAATTTCCACGACTGCCTCCTCTTTAGTCAGACTCTCAACTGCCGACTGCTGACTGCTGACTGCCGACTGAAACCTAACCTTTGACAAACAACGCCTTAATAATATGGCTGGCAATCTTCGGGTTCTCCTTCAGACGACGGGTTGAATAACCGAACCATTTCTCGCCGAACGGAACATACACCCTCATCACATGACCACCGTCAACGATGCTCTGACGCAGCTTCGGTGTGACGCCGTACAACATCTGAAACTCGTACATGTTCTTCGGTACGTTATATTTCTTTATCAGCTCATAGGCCCCGTCAATCAGAGGCTTGTCGTGTGTGGCGATACCCACGTATATTTTGTTCCGGAACATGAACTCCAGATCCTCAAGATAGTGCCGGTTTATCTCCTCATACTTCTTGTAGGCTATCTCCGCCGGTTCAATGTAAATCCCCTTGCAGAGACGATAGTTTGTCGGGATCTCCGGCTTGTTCATGTCAAGCATCTTCTCAAGATCACTGTATGTCCTTTTCAGGTAGGCCTGCACAACCAACCCGACATTCTTCGGGAACTCGGCATGAAGCCGCCTGTAAAGCTCAATCTCGAGGTCCGTGCATGGCGAATCCTCCATGTCTATCCTGCAGAAATTATTGAACGATGCTGCCTTTGCAACTATTTCGCGCATAAGACTGTAGCATACCTCCTTGTCTATCAGCAGCCCGAAGCTTGTCGGCTTTAGCGAATAGTTGCCATTGATGCCGTTCTTCTGTGTCTCCTCAATAAGGTCAAGATATTCCTGTTTGTTTTCTTCAGCTTCTTCAAGTGACTTGATGAACTCCCCAAGCACATCGAGGGTCACTCTTACACCCTGTGAGTTGAGATCTTTGGAGACACGCATGGCGTCAGCCATTGTCACACCTGAGATATATGCACGGGAAAAGATCCAGATGAATTTCTTCGGAAAATACGGCAGAATGGAGGCAATGAACTTATTAAACATCTTCGGGCGTTTTTGTTTTTTTGGCGCTCAAAGATATGAAAAAGCGGAATACGCAAAACAGTGACGGAAATGTCACTATTTGAATGCCTTCTCAGGCAGTCCGTCGCCCTTCAGAGACAGTCTGCTGAAGTACGAAGGCACCTCGCGTCCCATCAGACTGTCGACATACATTTTCGCCAGGTACTGTCCCAGCATGAAGCCCTGTCCCCTCAGCCCCAGGAACAGCCCGTGGTCAGGGTCGATAAACATGCGCGGCTCAGTGTAATATCCGCTCCATAGCGACTGGAAGCCGGCAGAGGAGAGCTCAGGAAGCCAGGAGGTGAAGACCTCTGACACTATCTCCATGAACTCCTTGCTGTTCACCTTCAGGTTCCGTCCCGCTTCAGCGGGGTCGGCTGCCGGCGAGGCACATCCTATTATCTGTCCTGTCTCACCAAGCTGCTGACCGTATACTGCCACGAAGCCTTTATAATTCCGGCGGTCGATCAGCATCGGCAGCGGTGTCTTATTCGGTCCCATCATCGGCAGGCGCCTTGTGATGAAGGCCTGGTGTCGTACGCCGTAGGTTCCTGTGTAATAGCCGAGGCTGCGCGCAAATTCTTCGCCCTGCGCACCCATTGCATTGACGAAAACGGGGGTGACATATTCAATGTATTCTCCCCTGTGGTTCTGCACAATGACACTGTACTCCCTTCCATTGCGGCTTACCCCTGTGACTGTGCTGTCCTCCTCCACGCTTCCACCGGCTCTCACGCCCAGGTGCCTGATAAGGTCGATCACCTTACCCGGGGTGGCCTGCCAGCAGTCTTTGGTCAGCAAGGCTGCCCTGTAACTGTTCTTCAGGTCAGGGTTGATCCCCGGGGCTATCTTCGCGGCATAGTCTGCAGGCTTCACGATCTCACCGTCAGTCCATGCCAGTGAGGCCTCCAGCTGACCCATCATGACATCATCATGGGCAAATGTCACGTATTTGATCTCGCGGTAGTTGGTCTCTCCTGTCTTCTGCAGCTCTTTGAAAATTTCGTGGTTATGCCTGGCTATGTCAGAGAGCTCGGGCACGCTGAAGTTAGGCCTGCCACCGGCGATGTTGCGCCATGATGACCCGCGGTCATGGTTTATGAGCACCGGCTTCATGCCTGCCTCGGCAAGGTAGCGCATCAGGGCGCTGCCGGTGATGCCTCCTCCGGCTACAAGGGCTCCCACGTGTACCTTTTTCCTCTCACCGGGGGTGATAATTACCTCGGGCGTGCTCAGCGGGAAGAGCTCCCCCATTGAGATCTGGTTAGAGAGCGGAGCCCTCGGCGTGGCGTCACCCACTATCTCTATCCCGGAGGGTTTGAGAAGCATCGAAAGTCTCTTGATGCAACGCTTGCCTCGGCACGGCCCCATCCCGAGACGGGTTGTATGCTTGATCTCATCCACCGAGATGTATTTTCTGTCACCGATGACAGCCATTATCTCCTCCACATTCACATCCTCGCAGTGGCATACATATTCCTTCGACTCCATCCCGGTGGCCGGAGTGAAAGTCACCGCTTCCGGATAACTATCCTTCGCAATAAATCCGCGTGCGGCAACAATATCCTTTCCCGTGGGAGTGACAGCCCTGACCCTTGCAACATTTGTCCTGTTGGGCTTCAGCATCACCTTCTCTATAACCCCCTCACCAACTTTCTTTCCGTTGTTGTCCACGAGCCAAACTTCCTTCCCCTCCTCAACAAAGTACTCAACAGGGAGGAAGAGCTGGTTCTTTGCAGTGTTATAACCGAAGATAGCCAGCCCCGGACACTGGTAGACACACTTGAGGCAGCCGGTGCATTTTTCAAAGTCAATTGCCGGCACCGTATCAGGTGATGCCTTTGTTATCGCCCCGTGCGGACATGCAAACTGGCATGGGTTGCATGCGAAACTGTAAAGACAATCGATTATGACGAATGGCCTGGCATTCATCCTTGTCTCGTCAGGCATCAACGGGTTGTCGATGACCCTTGTCGGGTGCTGCTGCGAGTCAATGTATTCTTTTGATAAGGAAAGATATTCGCTGTAATTGCTGCGCACACCCATCTCCTGGATAATCTCCATTGCGGCCTGCTTGCCGCGAAGCACTGCCGTGGTGCCCTCTCCGATGCGCATTGCGTCGCCAGCGGAGAACACCTTCGTGCCGAACACCTCACGACCCTTGACAAGGAGCTGATTGTCAGGGATCAGGCCTGTGCATATGTTGATTGCATCGATGCCGTCAATTATTTTTTCTGTTCCCGGGACAGGGGTGAAGTCGCGGCACTCGGCAACGACCGCACCGCAGATGCCGTCATTTGTACTGTTGGGAATTGCCCTGACAAGCATGTGAGAAAGGATTACCGGTATGCCCAGCCTCCTTACCCTGTTGGCCTGCACCGGGAAGCCCCCCTCATAAGGCATCGCCTCGATGATTGCCTTCACCTTTGCGCCGGCCTGCATAAGCTGGTAGGATGTGAGGTAGCCGATGTTACCGGCACCCACGGTAAGAATATTCTTTCCAAGGAGAGTGAACTCCTGGTTCATCATCTTCTGTATCACTGCGGCGGTATAGACACCGGGCAGGTCGTCATTGCCGAAGGCCGGCATGAACGGTACGGCCCCGGTCGCAACTATCAGGTACTGTGCATCCACGAAGAATATCTCCCCGGTACGCATATTCTTGGCAGCAATTCTCTGTCCCTCGAGGATGTCCCATATCGTCGAGTTAAGCATTATGCCGTCATGAGATTCTCCTGCAAGGTTCTTTGCTATGTCAAATCCCCTCATCCCCCCGAACCGCTGTTCCTTCTCGAAGAAGAAGAACTGGTGCGTCTGCATCAGGAACTGACCTCCGATGTGGTCATTGCTGTCGATTACAAGGTTGGGAACATTATGCCTGTTGAGCACCTCCCTTGCTGCCAGGCCCGCCGGTCCCGCTCCCGCGATGGCCACAACAGTGCGGTATACCTTCCTCGTCATGCCGTCAGCCCTGACAGTAACAGCTGACTGGTAGCCGGCAGGTATCTCTGACACCTCCCTGACGCCATCGACCGGGGTGATGCAGATCCGTTTCACAAAACCGTCAACAAGCATCTCGCAGGCGCCACACTTGCCTATACCGCACTCAAGGCTCCTGTTCCGGTTGTCGAGACTGTGCGTATGCACCGGAAATCCAGCCTGGTGAAGCGCTGCCGCAATTGTAAATCCCTTCATGCCGTGCACTTCCCTGCCGCTGTAGATAAAACTCGTCTCCTTCTCCTTCGGAATGTCAAGTATGGGATGCTGTAATATTCTGGTCATGGGTTCTTCTTTCACAAAATGATTCAATTTCCAAAATAAACCCGATAGGCTTTATATTTCAATGACGTATATCAGAGGCATTACATGATTTAATACATTTTTTACCTTATTTTGAAAAAAAATATCACCCCGTGCAACCATTTGACAGCGTCTGTTGTCTTCCCGATGTGCTCAGCTTATGATGAGTGAACAACATATCCTTGATGGCTGTATCAGACACAACAGAAAAGCGCAGCAGGCCCTGTGGAAGCAACACTCCGCGTACCTGCTGGCCGTCTGCATGAGATACGCCACTGACAGGCCTGAGGCCGAGGATATGCTGCAGGAAGCTTTCCTGAAGATTTATTTCAATCTCAGGGAATATTCCGGTACAGGTTCTTTCAGGGGATGGCTCAGAAAGGTGACTGTAAACACGGCTATCACATACTATCACAGAAACCTGAAGCACAAGCACCAGGTCGATATTGAGGAGTATGTGAGCGCAGAAACGGGAATTGCAGGGTTCGAGGAGGATTTCTGTACCGCTGAGGATCTCTACCGGGTCCTGGGCGAGCTGTCACCGGGCTACAGAATGGTCTTTAACCTTTATACAATTGAGGGATATAAGCACCAGGAGATAGCAGAGATGCTGGGAATAGATGTGAATACTTCAAAATCACAATACAGCAGGGCGAGGGCGATACTGAGGAAGAAGCTTGACGACCTTGCAAGGATGAAAGGAAAATATACCTGAAAAGGAGATGACTGAAGAGGAGAGAGATAATGGTCTTGAGAGTCTCTTCCGCAATAAGCTGGAAGAGAATGAGATGGTTCCGGGCAGCGACCTGACAGGCCGTTTCATGGTCCGTCTCGGCAGGCGTGAGTTCTTCAGGTTCAACCCATTTAGATTCAATGTATATTATCTTACTGTGGCGGTGGCCGGGCTGATGGTGGCAGGACTGATGCTGTTGTCAGACCCCCGGGAAGAGGCCGGTATACCGCAACCTGAGCCGGGAAACGGATCAGTTGCGGCAGTGACACCGGAAGAGGTCAGAACGGAGCCGAAAACAGCCGCAGTCACTGAGTCCGATGCCCCTTCAGTTACCGGACAGCAGAACGCGGATGTCAAGGCTGCACCCGCTGCAATAACAGCCGGTGAGAGCCATGAGCGTGAGTCGGTTATCACATCACCCGGTACTGCCGGGAGCGAAATAACAGTAAGCACCCTGAATTCCGGAAACCAGGCTGCAGTTCCGTCGCCTGTGACGGTCCTTTCAATTGAGACATCGGTCACCTCCGGCTGCATGCCCCTTCGCGTCAGCTTCAGATGCAATGCGTCAGAAAGTAATAAGGTGTCATGGAGCTTCGGAGACGGGGGTACGTCACCCCTCAGGGAGACTGACTACATCTATGATATTCCCGGCAGGTACCGTGTCATGCTGACAGTTATTGACAGCAGGGGAAGAACGTCCACGGCTACAGTCCGGATCGAGGTTCATGAGAGACCGCGGGCTGCCTTCGAGGTGATCAACATCGAGTCGCCGGAGGAAGGAGGCAAACTGTCGTTCGTGAATATGTCAGAAGGAGCAGTTGAATACCTCTGGAACTTTGGTGATGGCACCATCTCAACCCTGCCGGACCCCTCTCACATGTACGATCGGATGGGCACATACGATGTCAGTCTTGTGGCTTATTCAGCTGAGGGATGCCCCGACTCGGTGACTGTCAGCGATATCTTCACGGACCTGGGAATGTATATCAGGTTCCCCAACGTCTTCGTCCCAAACAGGGGAGGCCCTACAGGTGGTTACTACAACACGCGCACCGACGAGGAGAGCCAGGTGTTTCATCCGGTTGCTTCCGGCATCGCCGAATACAATCTAAAGATTTACAACAGGGCAGGCCTGATGGTTTTTGAGAGCAATGATATCGGGATGGGATGGGATGGCTGGCACAAGGGCGAGCTGTGCGCTCCGGGTGTCTATGTGTGGAAGGTGAGAGGAACATACCGCAATGGACAATCTTTTGTAATGGCCGGGGATGTAACTCTTTTAAATTATTGATCTATAATTTATTGCAGGCCATTTGTTAATATCTCTCCCATCACATGGGCGAAATGTTGATATATTATGATGTAACCTTCCTGAAGTTTGGCCGTATAATTAGCTACTTTGTGTAACTAAAACGGATCCGGATTGCCATTACGAACTAAATATCTCTTAGGCCTGCTTCTCTCAGTTTCAGTTATTATGCAGGGTCAGGACCCCCAGTTCTCGCAGTTCTACGCCAACCAGCTTTATCTTGCTCCTTCGTTTGCCGGAGCGACTGAAGACTACCGCCTGGCGATGAACTGGCGCAACCAGTGGCCATCAATTCCCGGAGTATTCCACACATACAGCTTCTCATTTGACAAGGCAGTTCCGAACTTCAATTCGGGTGTCGGCATACTTGCAACGTATGACGTTGCCGGTTCGGGCGAACTGAGTACCACCAACATAGGGCTCCTCTACTCTTATGACATCCAGGTCAATGAGGACTGGCACATAAGGCCCGGCATTAACTTCAAGTTTACATACCTGGGGCTCGATCTTACAAAGCTTGTATGGAACAGCCAGATTACAACCGGCGGAACACTGCCCCCGATAACTCCGCCTCCGTTTGACAACGTGGCGGACATAGACTTCACCCTGTCCGGTCTGGCTTACAATGAAAAGATATGGGGTGGATTTACCCTGGACCACCTTCTCAGGCCAAAAACATCCTTCTGGGGCGACAACAACACTGTCCCGATGAAACTGGATCTCTTCGGCGGGTTCCAGATAATCAGCCGCGGCAGGCTTCGCACAAAGCTGACCGAAGTCCTGTCTGTTGCCGCTAACGTAATGTTCCAGGGCGACTTCTTCCAGTCCGATGTGGGATTCTACTACTTCAAGAATCCTCTTGTATTCGGTGTATGGTACAGGGGGATACCCTTCGCCACTTCGAAGGATGTTTCATCGCAGGCCGGAGACGCAATTATCGGGATGCTTGGCATCAAAACCGACCAGTTGAACATTGGCCTTAGTTATGACTTTACAATATCCAACCTGATAACCTCATCGGGAGGAGCTTATGAGATATCCCTGATTTATACATTCACTTCCGCCCAGGTTAAACGCGGCGGAAAGATCCACGCAATCCCCTGTCCGGAATTCTGACGGTTGCTTCCCGGTTCGCCGGACCCCTCAACTCCTTACTCTTTTTGGTATTTAAAATTTGTGTATGTTTGTGCAACAATTTGTTGAACCATAACCTAATTTCTGAAATGAAAAGAATATCATTTGCCAGTAACACCCTGATCATAACAGTATTCATTGCTGCAGGAGCACTCATAATGTCCGGTTGCGGCAAGAACAAACCCGCCGGCACCGATGGCACGGGGTCAAAGAATCTCCAGGGCGGAATTGCATTCGTTGAACTTGATTCAGTCATTGCCAACTTTGACATGGCCACAGACAAGGCATCTGAACTGGAAGAGAAAACCAAAAGTTCGGAAGCGGAACTGGCATCCAAGTCTCAGGCATTTGACCGGGATGTAAGGGATTTCCAGAACAAGGTGCAGAAGGGCCTCGTCACCAGGGCTACCGCAGCAGAGATGGAGCAGACACTGACCCAACAGCAGCAGACCCTGCTTGCACGCCGCGATGAAATGGCTTATAACCTCAATGAGGAGGGTCTCGTGGCACAGAGACAGGTGCTCGAGTACATTAACAGTTACCTTGTTGAATTCAACGGTGACCGCGGCTTCCAGTATATCCTTGCAAAACAGTTCCCCGGCCCCATCCTGTTCAGTGACTCCACGCTTGATGTCACTGCGGACGTCATCGCCGGCCTGAATGCAAAATACAACGCTGAAAAGGCGAAGAAATAAAGTTTACCTGCGTGAACTTTCCGAAGCCTGCTTACGAGCGGGCTTTGGTGTTTTTGACACCTTGCGCTCGCGTCTGATCTTGCGCTCCTCGTCAGGGCTTACTATGATGAAGAGATCCTCATCCGGCCTCTTCATACGGTACTGTTCACGGGCATACTTTTCGAGGTTCTCATTGCTTGTACGGAGCTCATTGAGCTTGCGCCTGTCCTCTTCGATGCGGCCCATGTAATACTCCTTCTCATTCTCCAGCCTGTTGCGGGTTCTTATCTCACGCACCCTTGATATAAGGTTATTGGGGTCAAGAAGGATTATCCAGACCAGGAAGACAAGAACCGTGAGAATATATTTGTTCTTCATCCATGGCGGCATCCTGTCGCGCAGGGCTGCCAGTGTGAACCGCTGCCAGAAATCTTCCTTCAATGTGTTATGCTTTTTTGTTTTGAACTGTTTTCATCCTCCGCTCATCAGGTATATGACCTGAACCGTGTCCCCGTCATTGATTAACTCCCTCCCGTAACTGTCGCGATCAATGATTCGCCCGTTGATCTTCACTATCCTTAGCCTGAATGTATATTTCTTCAGTTCAAGAAGTCTCTCGACGGTGATGCTTCCGGCATCAATTGAAAGAGGTTCATTGTTCAGCGTTATCTCCATTGATGCAAAGTTATCATGCTGTTCGGGATTGGCAAATATAATTCAGGCAATAGGCAATTGGCAACAGGCAATAGTGGTGATGGA
>Ga0209800_10001813_pt1 | contig 20551 bp, 17 predicted proteins | sample Higcelweek8metaG_FD_187174 | JGI IMG/M metagenome (GOLD analysis project Ga0209800, IMG submission 187174) | Freshwater pond sediment microbial communities from the University of Edinburgh, under environmental carbon perturbations - High... | ecosystem: Environmental > Aquatic > Freshwater >...
AAGGAAAGATCGAAGAGCATGCCAAAAACCATATGGAAAGCGTAACCCGGAATTCGGAACGTGTCATCCAACTTTTCCATGCCGAGACGGTCAGATATGCAAGTTAATTAATTGCCGATACAATAAACAATCAAATAAGACTGTTCTGAATTTACCGGAGCAAACGCAAGAGATTATACAATGAACAGAACACCTTCATCAATGTAATTCTTGTCCCCGGATTCTGGTAACATCAATCGTAGGCGGAAGAGGGAGACAGTAAGAATTCTTTTGTTTCTTGTGGCAAGAATCTTTTTATAAGTCGAGAAGGCTCATTCATTTTATGATTCATCTGTTTCCAGTATTGGAAATGCTCAAATGAATAGTTTTTGAGAAAAAACTTAATTTTTCAGGAAGAATGAAAAAATGGATGTGGTAGCTCAGTCGGTTGAGCATCGCCCTTTTTGCGGGACGCCCTTGAATTTTTCAGAAGTCATGTTAGCTTATTGTTTGCTTAATGAGTGCCAAACATCTGAAGAAATGGTTTTTTCAGGTGGGGAATAAATAGGATGCATTCATGCATAAAGCGTTATCGCTCAAAAGGAAAAAAGTGGTGAGCCGGCAGGGACTCGAACCCTGGACCACCGCCTTAAAAGGGCGATGCTCTACCGACTGAGCTACCAGCTCACTAGGAAATGTTCCACGCGGAACAAGGATAATAATATAATACGGAATCGCAAAAAAGCAACCCGGATTACAAAAAAAACGAAAAGTTCTCAGCGGATCCGTCCGGTCCCTTTCGGAACAATCAGGTCGATTCTCTGAATGTTTTCAATTCCGAAGGAATCCTTGAGAATCGCCAGCGTCCGCGCCTGGAATTGTTCCGCGAGATCCATCATGGAATGTCCGCCTGGCGCGTATACCAGTTTGACCCGCAGAACCGGCAATTTCTTTTCACTGACCAGATAGATTTTGAGAATCCGGAGTTCGTTAAATTCCGATTCGAGGGAACGAACCAGATCGGCGATGGCCGAAGCCGCGATGAAAAGGGTGCCGTGTGGCGCGGAAAGCGTGATGCCGCGGATTTTTTTGGAGTTCCGGATGATCAGATAAAGCACCCCGAGTACCAGAAAAAGAACAAAAATAATGACCAGCCCGACAAAGATGCCCAGCAGGAAAATATACACCTGCTGCTCATTTACGCCCGGCCAAAAATGTCTCACAATTTCTTTCATGGTTCCGCTCCCGTCTGAAAATTATTTCTGAGGGTCCTCATCCTCATCTTCGGTTTCCTGATGCTCTTCGTCCTTTTCCGCTTCCAGATCGACGACAATCACGTCGATGCGGGGGACCCGCATTCCGGTGATTTTTCCGATTTCGTCAATGATTGTCTCCTGAATGTTTTTGGCGACATCCGGAATGAAGATTCCATAGGAAACAATGACCTTGACTTCCACTTCCACGGAGTTGTCTCCCATGGTAATGGTGATGGCCCGGTCATAGATTTTCTTGCTGCCGACGAATTCGGCGATATTGTCCATCAGGATGTTTCCTGCCAAACGGACCACCCCCGGAACCGAGCAGGTGGCTTTCCGGATGATGGCCGCCACCACGCTTTCGTGGACTTTTACAATGCCCGGAACGGCGGAAGGGACAAACGTTCCGTCCGGAAAAACGCTTCGGCTGGTTTTTTCATTTTCAGATTTATTCATGTCAGGCTCCAGTTGAACAGTCGGAAGCGCAAATCACTTTTCAGCGGCTTCCTGAGTATCTTCCATTTCGCGAATGATGACATTGACTCTTTCGACGGTCAATCCGGTCAGGTTCTGTATTTCGGAGGAAACGCTCTTCTGAACGTTAGCGGCGATTTCAGGAAGGGAGACCCCGTAACAGATATTGATGGCCAGCTCGATGGCGACGGAAGATTCCTTGATCTGCACCTGGATGGAGCGGTCCTGAATCTTTTTGCTGCCGACGAATTCCGCAATGTTGTCGACGATGCTGTTGCCGGTGATACGGGTGACCCCTTCAACAGAACAGGCCGCTTTGCGTACAATCGATGCAATGGCGCTTCCGGTGATCCGGATGATTCCATGGGGATGATCCCCCGAAACAATCGCGTCCGGAGAGAACAACGCCTTGGAGGCGAAGGGCTTTTCTTTGAGTTTAGCCATGGCGCAAGTCTCCTGTTTTGTATGCGGGGCTCAGTTTTTATCCGGCTTGACGAAATGCCCGCCTTTGATGACCCGTTCGATGAATCCCGTGTCATAGCGTCCTTCAATGAATTCACGGGTATCGAGAAGGAACTGGGAGAACGGAATGGTCGTGCTGATTCCCTCGATCATGTATTCGGAAAGGGCGCGGCGGCAGCGGGCGATGGCTTCCTCGCGGGTGTCCGCGTGAACAATCAGCTTGCCGATCATGCTGTCGTAGTGCGGCGGAATCCGGTAGCCGTTGTAGGCATGGGAGTCGATGCGGACGCCGGGACCTCCGGGCGGATTGTAGAACGTGATGTGTCCGGGGCAGGGCGAAAAACCGTTGTAGGGATTTTCCGCGTTGATCCGGCATTCGATGGCATGGCCGTTGAAGTTGATGTTCTTCTGCTGGAAAGGGAGCTTTTCGCCCGCGGCGATCTTGATCTGCTCCTTGATGATGTCGATTCCCGTAATCATTTCGGTGACAGGATGTTCCACCTGGATTCTGGTATTCATCTCCATGAAATAGAACTGTCCGTCCGCGCCGAGCAGGAACTCGATGGTTCCCGCGCTGACGTATTTGACCGCCTTGGCGGCCTTGACCGCGGCCTCTCCCATTTTCTTCCGGAGGGAGGAGGACAGGACAGGGGAAGGCGATTCCTCGATCAGTTTCTGGTGACGGCGCTGGAGACTGCAATCGCGTTCCCCGAGATGGAGAACGTTGCCGAAGGAGTCGGCCAGGATCTGGATTTCGATGTGGCGCGGATTCTCGATGTATTTTTCGATGTAGACTTCCCCGCTGCCGAAGGCGCGTTCGGCCTCGGTCCTGGCCGCATGGAATCCCTGGAGAAGGCTGGCGTCGTTATGGGCGATGCGCATGCCGCGTCCGCCGCCGCCGGCGGAAGCCTTGATGATGACGGGATACTTCAGGGAGTGGGCCACCTTGAGGGCTTCGTCCTCGGTATTGATGAGTCCGGGGCTGCCGGGGGTGACGGGGACGCCCGCCTTGCGCATGGTTGCGCGGGCGTTTGCCTTGTCGCCCATGGCGCGCATCTGCTCGGGGCCGGGGCCGATGAAGGCGATGTTGCAGCTTTTACAGACCTCCGCGAAGTGGGCGTTTTCGGAAAGGAAGCCGTATCCGGGGTGGATCGCATCGACGTCGCAGATTTCTCCGACGCTGATGATGCGTTCGATCAGAAGGTAGCTGGAAGAGGACGGGGGCGCGCCGATGCAGACGGCCTGATCCGCAAGGCGGACCGGCAGGCTGTCTTCGTCGGCCTGTGAATAGGCGACCACGGTTTTGATCCCCATTTCCTTGCAGGCGCGGATGATGCGGAGCGCGATTTCTCCGCGATTGGCTATCAGAATTTTATTAAACATAGTGACTCCGAAGTCGGTTCAGGAGCTTATTCGAGAACAAAGAGCGGCTGACCGAATTCGACCGGTGCGCCGTTCTCCACCAGGATTTCTTTGATGATACCGCTTTTTTCGGATTTGATTTCGTTCATGACCTTCATGGCTTCGATGATGCAGACGGTCTGATCTACTTCCACTTTGGAACCGACCTTGATGAAAGGTTCTGCGCCGGGAGTGGCGGAACGGTAGAAAGTTCCCACGATGGGAGATTCGATGATCTTGGATTTGTCGGGTTTTGCAGCGGCGGCGGGAGCGGGAGCGGCCGGGACGGGCGCGGCAGCCGGAGCGGCGGCGGGAGCGGGGGCGGCCGGAGCATGGATCATGGGAGCGGCCGGAGCACAGGAGGATACGGCGGGAGCAGAGTTGGAAGAGCCGCGGCGGATGCAAAGATGCATGTCTTCGGCTTCAATTTTGAATTCGGTCAAGTCATTTTCGGACATCAGCTTTACGATGTTTTTAATTTCCTCAATCTTCATCTTTCAGCCCTGTTCTTTGTTGTGGTTGTTTTTAATATGTCTGACCAGCGCGCGCAAGGCCCACTCGTAGCCGTCCGCGCCGAGGCCCGCGATCTGCCCGATGCAAACCGGAGCAGTCATGGATTCATGTCGGAAAGGTTCACGGGCGTGGATATTGCTGAGATGGACTTCAATCGCGGGAAGACGCACCCCCTCGATGGCATCCCGGATCGCAATACTGGTATGAGTATAAGCGGCGGGGTTCATGACAATTCCGTCGCAGCCGTTGACGAAGGCATCGGCAATCGCATCCACAAGATCTCCCTCGTGGTTGCTCTGGAGGAAGGAGATTTCCACCCCTAATTCTTGCGCGACAATCCGCAGGCGTGTCTCGATGTCATCAAGGGTCACCCTTCCATATACTTCCACTTTCCTGCGGCCCAGCAGTTGCAGGTTTGGCCCGTTCAAGATTAAAACTTTCATGTGCATACTATATCACGCTTCCGGAATTTTTCCAGAAAAAAACAAAAACTTCTCGGAAACGGCATCGGAAGTCCTTGCAGATTCCCGCTTTTCGTCAGAAAGGCATTCCCTCTGGTCCGGGAAAGCGGGGATTTTTTTCACAGCTGTGGTTTTTGCGCAATTATTTTGAAAAGAGCATTTTGTATAAGAAATGAAAAATTTTCGATTTCGCACAATCGCCATGCCGAAAAGGGGGGATCAGCGCTTTATTACGCCGTATTTTTTGCCTGCCCCATAGAGCGCTTTGATGTTTTCGACGGGGGTGCAGGGGGCCAGGTTGTTGGCCGCGATCAGGACGAATTTCCCTCCGTCCATGACGCCGGATCCGCAAATTCTTTTGACTTCCGCGTCGATCTCTTCCGGAGAGCCTTCCTTCACCAGCATGATGGTCGGCCCTCCGGAGATCTGAACTTCAGGTCCCAGCTCCCGGCGGAGGCGTCCGTGGTCGACCGGAAATCCGGTATCGAAGGATTTCGCATGGAATTCTTCCTTTAAATATTGAAAATGGTGTGTGGCGTTTCCACATAAATGGATGTTGATTCCGCGTCCGTCGGAAAATTCATCGTACAGACGTTTCATGTAAGGGGCGACGAACTGCTGAAACTCGGAGGGGGAAAGCATGGCGATGGAATCGTCCGCATAATAGAAATCGCCGTGATGGTCTTTCGGAGCGATCCCCTGCTGCCGCCAGCTCCATTCCCGATGCGCTTTGATTCTGGCGATCAGGTTTCTGGCGATGAAATCCATCAGATCATGGAAATACTTCGGGTTTTCGTACATGTCCAGCATGCATTCGACGGTGCCGCGCAACTTCAGGGCCACGCTGAAAACACCGTCGGTTCCGGTATGCTGGAACGAGACCGGCGGTTTTACCGGCAATCCCTGGAATTCATAACCGGCCCGGCAGATTTCCCGGATTCTCTCAAACATTTCCAATCCGTTCTTCATGAAATCGCCGCGTCCCATGAAGAACGGATTGTCCTCCCAGTCGTACAGATGTTCCGGATGTTCCTTGAGAATTTCGGTGGTGTCGGGAACGTCGGCCGGGGAAAAATAGGTCAGCGGACATCCGAACCATCCCTGGTCGAAGGAGTTCTGGAAGTCCATCCGGAGCTGCCATTCCCGTTCCGGGTCTCCCATGATCCGGTCGCAGATGAGGTGATGACGGCAGTAACGGTCATATTCCAGCTGGCAGCGGATATGCGCTTCCGGACGGGTGAAAAAGTCCCGGAATCCATACCCGGTGCGGTTGAGTTCCGGATTGCTGAGCAGATTCCGGATGCTGCCGTTGACAACCACCGGAATACGCGGATGTTCATTTTTCTCATAAGCGGCCCACAGTTTCCGCACTTCGTCGTTGTGGCGTTCGAAATCGATGCCGGGAGAGAGGTAGTAACTCATTTTCACATCCTTCTGGTTTGATTTTTCCCATATCGGGCTATATTATATACAAATATACACCAATTTATCCGGCAAACTTTCATAAAATATACCGGCAGAAAAATATACAATGCGACAATTGAACATCGTGATTCATGGAGCGGATTTCGGATTCCCCCTGCTGTGGACGGGCGGTTTTCACAACCGGACAATCGCAACCCGCCTTGGAACCCATTCCCATGGGGAGGGTGTGGAGCTGACCTATGTCCTCAAAGGCAACACCGGCTGGCAGCTGGAGGATGAGCAACGAAGTCTGCTGCTGCAGCCGGGCGGGACGCTGAGCATTGTCCAGCCGGACACCCCCCATTGTGGCGAACAGAACGTCATCCGGCCCTGCTGGCTGTTCTGGTTTATCGTCAATTGCCGGATCGATGCGGAAAAAGCGGCGGAGGGCACGTCCTTTTCGGTTCAGGAAATCCTGAACTTGCGGGAAGGCCTGCAAAAAGCCGGAAATTGCACGGTCCCGGTGGACAGCCAGTTCGCTATCTATATTTATCGTCTGATCGCGGCTTTGTCGGCTCCCGCCGGAGATCTGTGGAAAGAGGCGGAAATCCGCAACTTGTTTTCTCTCGTGATGATGGATTGCGTCAAGTTCTTCTCTTCCGGAAACAACCGGATCGGCCAGGGCGACTTCGCCCGGAAGGCGGCGGCCTACATGCAAGGCAGGGTTGGAAAGAGGTTCCTTGTGGAAGAAGCCGCCCGGAACTTTCAGGTCAGCCCGACCGTCTTCTGCAAACGGTTCAAGCGCGAAACCGGACAGACTCCCGCCGATTATTTTCAGAGGCTGCGCCTGACGGAAGCCTGTCGGCAGATTGCCCGGCGTCATGTCACCCTTACGGAAACCGCGTATCGCCTGGGCTTTTCTTCCAGCCAACATTTTTCCAGAGTCTTCAAGCAGTACTTCGGCCTTTCACCGAGGGAATACCGGGATGGCTCCTGCCGTCCCGAAACAGCCGTGAAACCGCATGGTATGGCATCCGTCGGAATTTTCAAAGACGGCAAATAAGTTTGCCGGGGAGCAGGTGATTTTCACCTGCCGGGGAGTTTGAGGGCGAGGAGCCCACATGCACTTTGCCTTTGCGGCGGCGGTTCCCCCGCTTACGGACGAGCTCTGAAAGAGCGAGAGCCGCCGCTCCCGCGAGGTTGATATCAGGGAACGCCCGGAGTTCTCGAACTTGCCGTTCCGGCAAATTCTCATCCTTGAGCGATAGAACCGCTCCGGGCGGGAGATTTCGCCTCCGGCGACCAACTTGCGCAGTTGGATTGCGGCAATACCAAAAGTATTGCATGACACTTTTTTTGAATGGAAAAGGCTCGCTGACGCAATATCTGCAACGTTTTTTTTTCCGGAAAAGGGCAAATTGTTTTTTGCAATTCGTCAGGAATTAATCACAACAGAAACCATTTGTTCCCGGAAGGCGCCATGATATATTTAAAATGGAAAACGGTTTCAGGATGAAGACGCGCAACAGAAAAATCCCGTTTTCATAGGGATAGAAGCGGAGGTGGTGCATCAATTCGGAGTCAGGGATGTCCGGGAGTGCTTTTCGACAGGAACCGTTCTCTCCGGTTCTTCGGAAAAATTCCGGCCGCGCCGACCACAATATGGAAACTTGTCTTGTTTGGCCCTCTCTGAAATCTGAAAAAGTATCTTTTTGATTATATTTATTTCTTGTAATCCACTTTTTGATTCGACTTTGTATTATAAAAACAATTTTCTTTTCAAAATAATCAATGAATGTTTGAAAAGAGTATTGAAAACAACAAGAAAACTTTCATTTTATAATGCAGTGGAAAAGGTGAAATGGATCGGACTGCCGGTTCGGTCCCGCAAGAAAAGAGAGGTATTGTTATGATGAAAACGAAAACTGTGCTGCCGGTCGAGATGGCCAAACAGCATCTTTCGAAACTCCAGCAGTGCTACGAATTGTTATACCGGATCATGCCGCCGTATTTTTTCAAGACCTTTCACGAGGTGGACATTCAGGACATTCTCCCGCTTTTTTTCGACCTGGAGAGAAAAAACGGAATCCAGATTCTGGAACGGGAGGACTCCCGCATCATGGTCTATCTGAAGGATGAGCGCCAGAATCCCGTTCTGACCAGCAGGGAAATGGCGGACCCCCGTATTCTGCGTTCCGTGGTGTATGAGTCCGCTCCTCTTCCGGAATCCGGCCGGCGCGTGATCGTGGAACAGGTCACCTACGACCCTGCCGACCCCCAGATTTCCATTCCCCCGCTGTATTCCGATGTGGAACTGAAGAAGGAATACCGCCGGCTTTTCGGCTCGGCTCCGGAACAGTTCGACGATCTTTATGAACGGATCAACTGGCGCGAAGTGGAAGACCTTGACATCTCCAGAATCGCGGCCCGCATCAATCTGATTCTGCAAGTTCAGGATCAGGAACATTCCTTGGTCCATGTGGAGAAACTGGGACGGAAAGACTACCGGCTGTCGCTGGCCTGTTCGACGGTCGCCTTCCGCCGGAAGGAATATTATCCCCGCATCCTGACCCTTCTTCAGGCTTCCGGGTTCGAGGTGTCCCGTTCCTATCTGCGTGAATTCACCCGGGATGGCGAGCCGGGGGATTTCAGTTCCAAGGCGGTGCGGATCAATACGTTCTACATCACGCCTGTTTCACGCGGGGCGGACTCCGCCGCCGCCATGGAGAAACTCGAGTGGGAATTGAACGAACTCTGCTGGAGTCCGGATTTCGACTTGTTCGAACAGGAGTTCGTCGAGAATCAGGGATTCTGCGGAACATCCGCCAATCTGCTGCGGGCCATCTCGGAATTCGTGCATTCCCAGTTGTCGTTCGTCGACCGCAACGCCTACACCATGAAAGACATCTGCCGGTTCATGGCTCTGTATCCCCGGATCCTCCGCAAGATCATCATTGCGTTCGAGAAGAAGATCGACCCGAAGGCTCCCGAGTCGCCGGAGAAGACGGAAGCCGTCTTCCAGCGCGTCGAACGGGAAATCCGGGAAGTCAATACCGGAATGCAGGAGAAGGACGAGCGCATCCGCATGGTTCTGCTGGCCGCCACCGATTTTCTGCGCAATGTTCTGAAATGCAATTACTTCAGCAAGGGGAAATCCGGGCTGGCTTTCCGGCTTGACCCTGTCTTCATGCATTTCTATGAAATCCGTTCCGAGAACTACCGCAACGCGTTTCCGCCGGAACGTCCTTTCGGCGTCTTTTTCTTCTACCGCCGGAATGTCACGGGGTTCCATGTGCGCTTCTCGGAAATCGCCCGCGGCGGATGGCGCACCGTGGTTCCGCGTCCGGCCAAGAATCTGCTGGAGGACACCGACAACTACGACTTCGCCAGCTGCGAGCTCTTCCGTGAAGCCTATGTGCTGGCGCACACCCAGCACCGCAAGAACAAAGACATCTACGAAGGCGGTTCCAAGCTGGTGACCCTTCTCCAGCTCACGCCCGGAAACGACTTCCATGCCGAACTGTGGTCCGCCCAGCGCGCCGTGTTCGACGCGTTTCTTTCCCTCATCAATTATGACGCCAAGGGACGCCTCCGGAATCCGGCGATCGTCGATCATACCGGTTTCAAGGAAATCATCGAAATCGGGCCCGATGAAAACATGTTCGACGAAATGATCTGCTGGATGGGCAAACGGGCCGCCGAAGCCGGATACACCCTCGGAGCCGGCATCATTTCCGGCAAGCCTGAAGGCGGCATCAACCACAAGCATTACGGAGTGACCTCTTTCGGCGTCCATCAGTATCTGCTGCGGACGCTGCGCCATCTCAAAATCGATCCGTCCCGCGACGCCTTCAGCGTGGTGCTTTCCGGCGGTCCCAACGGGGACGTGGCCGGAAACGAGATCAAGCTCCTGAATGCGAAGGACGCGTCCGGCAATTATCTTATTCCGAACCTCAAGGTCATTGCCGTGACCGACGGTCCCGCCGCCGTCTACGATCCCGACGGCCTGGACCGCGCGGAGCTGTCGCGTCTGGTCCATACGGCCGATCTGGATTCATTCGATCCGTCGAAACTCCGCGGAGAAGGAGCCGCGATGCTGTTCAGCCGTCCCGTGATCGGGGAACACGAGGTCGAAACCTACCGCGCGGTTGTTTTCCGGCACGGCGCCCTCCACGAACATAAACTCGGGCGGGACGATTTCATGCGTTCCTTCCAGAGCAACATCTGCCGTCGTGCGGATGTTTTCATCCCCTGCGGCGGACGCCCTTCGACGCTGAATGCCGCCAACTGGGAGATGTTTGCTCCGGACAAAGTTCCGTGCGCCAGAGCCATCGTCGAAGGAGCCAACTCGTTCCTCACGCCAGACGCCCGGATCGAGCTCCAGAAGCTCGGAACGGTGATTGTCCGCGACGCTTCTGCCAACAAGTGCGGGGTGATCACATCCTCCTACGAGATCCTCAGCGGACTGCTTCTGTCCGGAGAGGAGTTCAAAAAGGAGAAGGAGGAACTCGTCCCGGAGGTCATGAATATCCTCCGGGTCGCGGCCTGCCGGGAAGCCGACTGGCTCTTCGAGGAATTCGAGCGGACCGGCACGTTCATGACGGTTCTCTCGGATGAGCTCGCCACGCGGATCAATCACATCAACGAGGAAATCTTCCAGTTCCTCGGGACGCACCCGGAAATGATTTCGGACAAGGTGATCTTCGATCATCTGCCGCCGCTGTTCGCCGCGCGGTACGGGGATCGTCTTTCGCGGATTCCGAACCAGTACCGCCGGGCCATCGTATCGGTCGAACTGGCGTTGCGGATCGTCTTCCGCAAGACCGGCTCCCTCGAAAACGAGATTCGTATGGTAATGTAACCTGTTCTTGAACAAAATATTACGAGATTTTGCCGGGGAAAGGCGACTTTCTCCGGCCCATTTTTTCTGCGGGAACCGGAAGACGGGGAAAGCCGAACCGTCCCGTTTGCAGCGGAAATCGATTTATGGGTTCCGGCCGGTAGTTTTCGCGGGACATTCTTCCTTCTTGCAGGAGTTGTTTGGAGCGGCAGGGGATTTTACCGGTTTTTCCGGAATGCCGGCTTCCTTCAGTATGGCTTGCTGGTATTCCTCGACGAAAAGGGAGCCGAGGTGTCCGCCGCAGTCGAACCAGATGATCTTCGAACCGAGAGTGTCGGCGAGGAAACGTCTGTCTGCCGCGGAGAGCAGGGGATCGTCGGTATTATGGATAATACGTATTTCCGGATTGTTCCGGAGCGTGTCTTCGATGGCTCGCAGGCCGGACTCGCGGTTCAACTTCTTCAGAGTGGAGGACGGATCTTTCTTCAGATGCTGCGGCAGGACGCACTCGTTGACGTATTTCATGCCGGAAAAGGTATCCAGTTCGCGGTAGAGATCGGACCGGCTCCACCAGTTGAATTCGGTTTTGACGCCGGATTGTTCACCCTGGTTCCGCCGTGCGGAGAGTAGCAGTTCCCTCAGGGTCAGACGGAAGGAGAGTCCGGCCATGAAGGAGGCCTGTTCCTTTGAGAAAGGAAGAAGGTGTTTTCCCGAGGCGGTTTCCCCTGCGGAAAGGGTCGGATTCTTCCGGGAAATGATGGACATATACTTCACGATGATGTCCCCCAGCTGGCGGGAACACTCTTCCCGGGTCCATTTTTTGGAAATTTCCGTGAAGTCGTCGAATCGGGACAATGCGTATTGGAGGTCGGCGGGCGGATTCAGGGCGACATACCGGCTGATTCCCAGCGATGGATTCTTTTTCTCCATATCGGCGATGAACAAGGCATGGAGCCCTCCCATCGAATAGCCGACCAGAATGGTCCTGGCGGGCTTGAGCCCGGTGTTTTCGCGGACGTCTTCCATCACCTTCTTCAGCACATCCCGGAGCCGCGCGGCATCCTCCGGAGTATAGCCCGGATAGCGGAAGTCCATGGTCTCGATGAAGGCCTTGTTGAAGGCGCTGCTCAGGACAAGCGCGGAACAGCCGTTGTCCCGGACCAGTTCAGCAAGGGCCCTCAACTGAGGCGCCTTGTAATAGCTTCCCACGCCCGGGAGGAGAATCACCAGCGGACTCTCGGGATTCTCCGCCTTCCACAGCTGATAGCGCAGCGCCGGCGCGCCTTCCTTCATGCGAACCGAGCGGCTGGAGGCGGCGGAGACGAAATCCGTATTCCAGAGGGAGGATTTCACCCACCAGCTGACATCGTTTTTGCGCATCCCGAAAAGGACAATCTTCACCGTGTCGACCTCACCCCCCTGCGGACGGTAGTAATCGGATATTTTCATCACTCGGTTTCCCGTGGATGCTTCGGGGAGCCACGGTCCCGGCTGAGGCTGCGCTGGCGGGGGAACCAGCGGCTTGTCCGCAAATTCGTTGATTTGCGCATGCCTCACCACCACGAACCCCATCTTCAGGTAATCATAGGGATCGGCGGCGGTTTCGGTGATGATGACATAATCGTCATACAGATTGACGGCGCGGTTGACACCCGCGACGGTCCCTGCGTATGGAATGATGATTTTCAGGTCCAGCAGAGAGTCGAACAGGAGCCCGACCTGATCCCGGAAATTGATGGACGTGCTCAGCGGGATCAGCAGGACAAAACCGGGTCCGATTCCCCAGCCGGCGAACGCCTGTCCCATGTTTTCATTGCGCGGCGGCAATCTTAACCATGCATCTGCCGGGTCGAACAAACCGGCGATTCCCACAGTGGAATTCGTGACGAAACGGGTGATTACGATGCCGCTCCCGGTGAACTTCGCCTGAAGAAGACAGCTCACAAAACGTCCCGGAAATGCCAGATTGTCTGAGGCCAGCTGAACCCGCTGGATCGCCTCTTTCGGCAGGATGGAGCCGTACACCCAGGAGAAGGGACGGACCATATAATGCATCAGGGCATCGTTGACTTCGAACATGGCCCGGTTGAACGGTTCGATGGGGTCGTTTCCGCCGAAATCTTCCATTATCACAGAGGGGGTCCGGACATGTCCGGTTTGCGACAGCGTGTCGGTGTCTGCTTTGCGGGTGGCGCATCCGGAGAACAACATCGGCAGAATGGCGATTAGAAATAATATTCTCTTCATCCTTTTCTCCCGATTATTCAAGACACCAATCAGTAATATAAAATACATCTTCAAATGCTGAAAATCAAGGAGCAGAGAGCTTTTTCTCTCCTCGGACTTCTTTCTCCGGTCTCCGGGGAAAGATCAGAGACGGGGGAAATAGGATTCCCGCTTGATAAAATCCATTCGGAGAGTATAGTAAACGGATCGTTTTTTCTTTCATCTCGTTACAACCGGAAATCTTTGATGCAAGCCAGGAAAACCATAACAGAAAAAACGGATTGTCGGGGCGTCCGGTACGGATGAGAGACTGATACGGCATCCCGGATGTCTCTTCGCCTGGAGCCGGAAATTTTTTTGCGGAGTGTGAAATGTCTTATTTTCTGCGTACGGTTCTGAAGAAGAGGGCGGAAGTCTATTTTCTGCTTCCCGTCCTGCTGTTTTACGCTATCAGCTATTTCCAGCGGACAGGAATTCCCGGAACGATTTTCAACCAGCTTCAGATGGGACTGGACATCAATGCGGTTCAGGTCGCGGCGTTCGGCGCGGCGTTCATTTACGTCTATGGAACCACACAGCTTTTCATCGGCATGTTCGTTGACAAATACGGGGGCATCCGTGTCCTCACGGTGGGGGGCGTCCTGTTCTGTCTCAGCTCTTTTCTGTTTCCTTTTTTCAACAATCTGATGGTCCTTTATCTGCTCCGGGTGGTCATGGGGCTGGGCGCCAGCACCATCTACCTTGCGCTGGTCAAAGAGGCCGACTACCGCTTCGGACACAAAAACTATTCGATCATGCTGGGAATCTTTCTGGTCTGCGGTTATCTGGGAGGACTTTTCGGGACGCTTCCCTTCGAGCAGCTGTCCGCGGCGTTCGGCTGGCGCAAGGTCCTGATTGTGATCGGCGTCATCACCGTCGTCACTTATCTTTTCATGCTGTTCATGAAGCGCACCATTCCTCCTGAAAAGATCAAGACCCACCTGAAACTGACCCTCCGTCCGTTCCTCGCGGTCATGAAAAACCGTCTGTCATGGCAGCTCACTTTTTCTTCCGCGGTCAACTTCTCGATCTATTTCGTGATCCAGACCGTCTTCGGGAAAAAGTTTCTGGAAGACTATGCGAAAATGGACTCTGAAACCGCCGCCGCGTGCATTTTCGCCCTGACCCTGATCAGCGTGGTCATGCTGCTGGTTTCCGGCGTGATTTCCCGGCTGATGCGCAACCGCCGGAAACCGCTGATTATTCTTTCCGCCGCCCTCTGCCTTCTGGATACGGCGCTGATGTTTGTTGCCATCTGGTTCAATTTCCCCGCATGGGTGTTTGCCTTCTGCTATATGATCTATGCCCTGCTCGGAGGGATTTCGGTGATCTTCACGATTCTGATGCAGGAAGTCAACTCTCCGGAAACGATCACCCTTTCGACGGGCCTCCTGAACGGATTCAATTACATCTCCGTGGCGGTCACCTCCCTGCTGATCGGCATGCTGCTGGACTGTTTCGCTCCGAAGAACGTTGCTGCGGGACATCTCGTCATTTATCCGAAGGAAGCATACCTTACCCTTTTTGCCATTCTGATTCTCCCCACGCTGATTTCCTTCATCAATGTGTTTTTCATCCCGGAATCCTACGGAAAATTCATTGCGGGGACAAAGTCGGCCTCTTCTCGGAATCTTTCCTGAATGGTCCCCGCAAGGCTTTTCCGGAAAATTATCCGTATCAAAGACCCGGATTCAGAATCTTCGCCAGATACCGGTGATACGCGTCGAGATCGCACCATGAGGTCGCCGTGTCGAACGGCATGCCGCCGACCGGATCTTCCACAGTCATGCCTTTTTCATTGACGGAGAGTATCAGTTTTTCCATCCGGAGAAACTCGCGGGAATAGGCCATGTGAACCGCCACCGTGTCATACAGAATGGTGCTTTCCGCGGGAGGAACGGAACGTTTCTGTGAGACACTCCAGATGTGATAGTTTTCAATGATGTCGCGTGTGATCGGGAGCGGACTTTGTTCCATTTTCTCATACAGTTTTCCGGTCAGCTTCACCAGCCCGCAGGTATCCAGCGGCGTAATCGCCGCACTGTGCCACGGTGCGCGGAAGACCGTCTGACACGACGGAACGTCCGCAAGAACATTGTACTCCGCACTGACGTTCGGGGAGCCGTTGTATCCGATCCGGATGCTTCCGAACATTCCCACGAAGTCGATTTTCGGAGCGATTTCCGGTGCTTTCCGCAGTGCCTCCGCCAATGACGGCGTCGGCCCGATGGAAATCAGTGTAACCGGTCTTGGGGAGCTTTTGACAACTTCAATCAGACGGGAAACGCCGTCTGCATGGTATTTCCCGGGATAGTCCGACAGACAGTAATCCTTGATCCATTCCATCTGATGAATGGAACATTTGGAGGGGTCGCCCGGGATCCCGGCGGCTACTTCCACTTCGGTCCGCCGGGCGTTTTCCAGCATGCGGGCGCAGATTTTCGCACGGCTGGCGGTGTCGCCGGTGTCGGTCAGGATCAGCAGGGGTTTCAATTCTTTCCGGAGCAGCATCATGCCCAGCGCCCAGGTGTCGTCGATGTCGGTTCCGATGTCGGTGTGCAGAATTACAGGGATCTGTTCTGTCATTTTTTAACCCTTTCTGTTTGATTTACGAAGAATCTCTGTTTATATTATAACATGATATTCAGGTTGAAACAAGGATCATTCAGGATGATAAAAAGTTCAAAAAATATAATAAAAGGACTTTTTTATGGAATATGAGCTTCTGGATGCGGGATGCTTCCGGGGAGAACGGACCGTTCCCTTCCATTCCCACGAAGGCGCCGAGCTGATCTATGTGCGGGAAGGAAAATGCGCGATCGAAATGGAGGGACGGAGTTTTCCGGGAATTCCCGGCACCCTGTATGCCGTTCCGCCGGGAATTCCGCACAATCAGACCCATACGGAATTGACGGAGACATGGTTTTGCCGTTTTCGCATTCGGGGAAAGGAAGGCGGAACGGAATGGGAATCCTGTTTTACGCAGGAAACCGGGTGCGATCACTGGATCGAACGCTGGTTCGGCGATGTCCTGGAATTGTGTGCGCAATCCTTGGCGTCTTCCGGAGACGGACTTGTCGCCGCGATCCTTCGGCGGATGGAACTGCTGGAGAAGAAAGACCGGCGCGAAGCCGCCCTTCCGGAACCCGTCATTTCCGCCATGAACTTCATCCGGGAAAACTATGCTTCTCAGATTACGCTGGAAGGGGTTGCCCGGCATGTCGGACTCAGTGTCAGCCGTCTGAAGACGCTGTTTCATGAGTCCGTGGGAACCGGTGCGATGCAGTATCTTCAAGGGGTCCGGATGCGGAACGCCGAACGGATGCTGCTTTCCCCTTACTGGCGGATTTCCGAGATCAGCGAGTCGTGCGGATATCCGGACGCCTGTTACTTCACGTTCCTCTTCCGGAAGAAGCACGGGATGTCTCCCGGCGAATTCCGGCGGAAGCCGCACCATTGACGGACGAACTCCGAAGGAGCGTCTGGCGTGAGGCAAAATCAGCCTTGCAAGATACTCTTTTTCATATGCGAAAATGTACGCGGACTCATTATTGCGGGACTTGCTTTTTTTGTGAAACCGGGATATACTGAAAAACACAGAGGGAGAAAAATATGAATAACGTTCTGATTGTGGGAGGAACCCGTTTCCTCGGTCTTGCCATCGCGGAGGCATTTCTCCGCAAAGGCGGCTGCCGTGTCTGTGAAATGAACCGAGGGACCCGTCCGGGAATGGAAGGTCTGGAGAAGTCTTTTCATTGCGACAAGAACGACCGCGAAGCATTTGCGCAAGTCCTGAAGGACCGTCCATGGGATGTGGTCATCGATACGATCCTGAACGACGCCGATCTGGAATTCGTGATCGAGACCCTGAAAAGCGATGTCGGCCATTTCATCCATACCGGGTCCATCGGCGTCTATGGCGACGCACGGCACATTCCCGCTCCGGAATGGCTGCCGATGTCCGAACTCGAATCGGAGGAAGAGCTTGTCTTCAATCAGAAACTCCGGCAGGATCAGATTCTTCTCCGGGCCTGTGTGGAAAAACGCTTTCCCGCGTCGATTCTCCGCATGAGCAATGTGTACGGACGCGGCGACATTCCGCTCGACGGATGGGGCGGACGCAACCCCGAATATTTCCGCAAGCTTTTGCGCGGGGAGGTCATGGAAGTTCCGGAAAACGGACGCGCTCTTCTCCAGCCGGGGCATGTGGCCGACCTCGGCCGGGCGTTTCTTCTTTGCGCGGAACGTCCCGAATCCATCGGACAGGTCTACAACATCTGCGGCGAAACCAGCCTCATGCTCAAGGATTACATCCGTCTTGCCGCAAAAGCGCTGAACGCCCCCGCTCCCGTCTTTGAATTTCTGGACCGGGATACGCTCATGCAGCGGCGTCCCGAGCTCAGCCGGCACGGTCTTGATTTCGTTTGTCAGCACATGTGTTCGGACATCCGGAAGGCGGAAGCACAGCTCTCCTGGCGTCCGGAGATTCCGCTGGAGGCCGGATTGCGCGACAACTTCGCCTGGATGGCGGAAAAAGACCTTTTATCTTCAAAGTGAACGGAAGGACAGCCCCCGGAAAATCACCGGGAGCCCCTCAGGGACATTCGGCCGCAAGAAGAGCGCGGAGAAGTTCATCCGTCACATTGTTCGGATACTTGTCCAGAGCCTTCGCCGCTTTGTCCCAGGCGTTTTTATCCGGGACGAGCAAAAGGGCTTCTCCCATCTGGATTTCAGCGTCGAGGAACCTTGCTTTAGCTTTGTTCAGGGCTTCCGGAGGAAGGGTGTTGCTGTTATATAATCCTTCTGTAAGCCGAAGAAGGGCTTTTTGCTTTTTTACATCGATAAAGGCTTCCGCCGCGCCTTTTGTCGGACGCATATTCTTTTCGCGTCTCCAATACGTCAGCTTTGCTTCATCGCGTGCGGCAACGGCGATGATGGCCTCCTTTTGATCTACTGCTGCCGCCTTGACCTGCTGCAGGATGAAGTCGGCGGTTTTTTGATACAATTCGGCTCGTTCCTTATACAGGGCGAGAAGTTCGGGCGGAGCCGGACGCATCGCGGCGGAAGGGGTTCCGCTTTCCCCGCCGAAAAGCTGTCCCCCTGAAAAAGAGGGCATGATAAGAGATAAAGCTGAAGCCGCCAGAAATGCCGTGAACAGTCGTTTCCCATCGTTTTTCCGCATCATGATGCATCCCTCCTTTGTTTCTGAAAGATTCTTTCAGTTTTGTTTCATAAACTGCCGGTTGTTATGGCAGAATCCGGTCCGTTTTCCGGTTGATTTTATAAAGCCGTATAAAAACAGACAAGATTCATTTTCTTTTTTTTGAATGAACATTTCCGGAAAATCAGCGCGGACCCCGTGGCTGTTCGGCAGCCTCGAGCAGATTGCGGAGAAGTTCGTCCGTCACATTTTTCGGATAGTTTTCCAGAGCCTTCGCCGCTTTGTCCCACTCGGTTTTGTCGCGAACGCGCAGAAGGGCTTCCTGCAGCTGGATCTGAGCATCGATGAGGTCAGAGACCGCCAGATTGCGCTTGTCCTGGTCGATGGTTCCCGCTTCGAACATTCCTTCAGTGTATTTCTGAACTTTTTCCGCGACCTTATATTGGAGAAATGCTTCCGCGGCTCCGGGAGCTGGCCTCAAGTCGGCCTTGCGTCTCCAGTAGGCGAGTTTTGCCTTATCCCGGGCAAGGCACGCTTTTGTTACATCCAGGGAATCTTTGCCGGAGGCATTGAAGGCCACAGTGACAAGGACTGCGTATTTTCCATATAATTCAGCGCGTTCTTTGTATAATGCCAGAAGTTCTGGCGTGGCGGGGATGCGCATTCCGAAGACGCCGCCCTCGCCGCCGCGGCGTCTGTTCTGTATGCCGGGAGCCGGAACCGACGCTACCGCAGATTTTCCGGGAGCGACACTTGGTTTTCCCGGAGGAACCGCGACCGGTCCGCGGCTGATTTCCCTTTCTTCCGGAATCCCGACCGAACAAGTGCCGCCGCAGCTTCCGAAAAGCTGTCCGCCGTAGACATAGAGAAGGTTGACAGCGAGCGAGACGGTCAGACTTGTCAGAAGCGCAATGACCAGAATTCTTTTGTCGCCTTCCAGTGCCATGATGGAATCTCCTTGTGTTCCGTTATTTTTTTGCGGATGTCTGCTGATTGTTATTTTAGCACGTTCTGACTTATTTACCAGTCAGTTTCCAAGCCGCCGCATGAGAATTCATAAATGCTGCAATTCTGGAACTTCTCAGAACGGCTTCTCATCTCCTTTGATGATTTGAGGCTGTGAAATCGCAGCTACGTTTTCCGCCGACGGCGGCTGTCCGGAAAGACGCCGTAAAAGTTCATTCATTCCATGTTCGGCGGTAATGTCGGGCGCAAGGTCAATGGATTCCGGACGCGGATAAAGCCCCATCAGAAGTTCAGGCGAATGATTACAGGAGATGATCCGCGGGCGGACGGATCGTTTCCTCTTGGAGCAGACACGGTAAAACAGGGCGGTCAGGCGTTCTTCCGGAAAGAAAATTCCGTCGGATGCCTTGAACCGGAGACGCGCGATCGCGTTTTGAATCCATTTTTCCAATTGCAGTTTATCGGTTTCCTCATAAAATGCGGAGAGCCCGTTTCCGCCGATCTTCAGGATTCGGCATGGAAATCCCCTCACGAACAGTTCAAACCGGAATCCGTCGACGCGCGCCTGAAAAGCCGGGTTTCTGCTTTTCATCGAGAGACAGAAAAATTTTGGCTTCGAATGCTTCTGTTCAAGAAAACGGCGTGCCGCCATCCGTCCGGCAAATTCATTCCCCAGAAGAACGACATTGCGGTCCGCTCCATGATAACTATTCAGCCAGACATGAGGGATCCGGTTCAGTGCCTCCGTCATTCCTTCCGGCATGCTGTGTCCGAGCAGCAGGAGTCCCGCCAGTTCTCCATGCAGATGACGGGAAACCAATTCCCTCGGTTCGATGTTGTCCGGAAGCATCAGCAGATTCCAATGCTTCGGCAGCTTTCTCATCAGAACGGGGAGTTTCCGTGCAAGGGAAGCGGCATCCGATTCAAGGTTGTACAGACATAGAAGCCCGATGGTTTTTCCCCGCAGCGGCTGGCGGCGTTTGAAGACTTCTCCGCCCGTGCGCCGGATTGCGTCAAGAATCCTGCGGCGCTTTTCTTCCTTGACTCCCGCGGTTCCGTTCATTACCCGCGAGACCGTCGCAGGAGAGACTCCGCTTTTCCGGGCAATTTCTTTTACCGTTGCTTTCGGCATTTTTCCGCTTTATTTGAAATATTTTCAGTTTTCAGAAGGAACATTCCGGAATGAATATAGTATGAATTTTTCAAGAATTCAAATATGAAAAGCATCCGGATACTTTGAAATATTGAAATATTTTCTGAAACGTTTCATTATTTTTTGGTTGAAAAAACGGCCTTTTTCTTGAATTCTGGAAGATGTGTGGATAGGTTGTTTGCCGGACACTCATTCAAAAGGCGGTGGAAATCATGA
>Ga0209800_10001814_pt1 | contig 20548 bp, 14 predicted proteins | sample Higcelweek8metaG_FD_187174 | JGI IMG/M metagenome (GOLD analysis project Ga0209800, IMG submission 187174) | Freshwater pond sediment microbial communities from the University of Edinburgh, under environmental carbon perturbations - High... | ecosystem: Environmental > Aquatic > Freshwater >...
GTTTGTCTCAATAACAGATCCAGACATATCAACACTTACAAAGGCATCCATCATTGAGTCAAAGAGACTGCGATATCTGTTTTCGCTCTTACGCATTGCATCTTCTGCATATTCACGCTCAGTGATCTCCTGTTCCAGCTCCTCGTTCAGCCTCTCAAACAGCATCACCTTCTCTTCAAGCTGCTTTATCAGTGGATCTGTGATTCTGATAAACATAAATGCGCCAGCTACAACAAACAGGAGGGTGAAAACCCCGGCAACTAATCCTGCTCTGATAAATGGCTCCCGTATCTCACTCATATCAACTTTGGTGACAAGTCCAAAGTTGAGGATAGCAACTGGCTCGTATGCGGCAAGAACCCTCTTGCCCATGTAGTCACTTACAACCATTGCCCCTGACTCTCCTGCCAATGCCCTATGCAACGGCTCTTCAAACTGGGAGCCAGCAGGAACAGACTTGAGTGTCTGAACCTCTTCTCCACGGCCATGGGCCATCAGAAGCTCTATCCTTTTCCCCCTCTCTCTTGCAAGAAGCAGCTCACCTGTCTTTCCAAAGCTGTTGAAATGTCTGTAGGCATCGGTAATCTGTGAGAGGGTCGCTTCAAGTGGCCCTCCAGGGTAATCTCTGTTGTTATCTATGTTGAATCGGGCAGTAGATTCCATAAGACGTGCCCGTGCCTTGGCACTGACAATAAGCCGCGCCTTCTGTGTCTCAAAAGCTGTGTGATATAAAATAGCGGTTGTAATTACCGCAATCATAAGTGATGAGAAGGCCATTATCACAATCAGCAATGAAATTCTCTTACGCTCTGTAAAACTTAACATATCAATCCAATCTCTTACTCTATTTTGTCAACACCCCTCCCGGGCATGGTGCCACCAAGACCTGCTCTAAAAAAAAGTTTTTTTTGAAACATAACCTCTATTCTGCTGAGAATCCATATACTCTCCATATTGGTGAGCCATATGCTCAAACAGGAGAGGGGGCAGTGTGAACTTTTTAGGGGTGTTTAACAAATTAGACTCAGAGAATCAATCTCTTTTCTCAGTTTATTACCGTAAAAAGCAACCTGTGCAGGGTTGGTCATGATCATATCCAGCTGCCTGGTATGGAGAGTGAGGTGCCCGAGAATCTTAAGTCTGCTCTTCATGAAAGACTCTTCATATCCCTGAATTCTGGCAGTGAGATGGTCGTCGTTGATTACAGCCCTGAAGCCATAATCCTCCAGAATGTTTCCGATGAACCTGACTCTGTTGAGGCGGCGCTGCCGGTCTGCTGCCCCCCCCTTGAACTGGAAGGTGATATAATTTTCAGAGGTGCGCTCACTAACTAGGGCCTCCATAACTGAAAAGTGGTATCCAAGCCGTGAGTTGAGACTACAGTAGTTTTTTGAGATCATGAAGTAGTTATGCTGGGCATAAGCAGACTCTATCCCTGTGGTAAGGGCAGTGTTGGTGGTTGAATGGAACATCACGGACATCATCCCACGGCCATCCATTGCCGGAGGGCCATCCCATGGTATGGCTACAAAACCCTCCCAGAAAGCAAGCATGGGTATTGATGCTATCTCCTCAAGTTTCACATACTTTCCCTTTACAGGTGCAGCAAAACCACTGTCCAGATCAAGAATATACCACTGCATCGGCACCCTGTAGTGGAGCTGTTTACTGCTCTTTTCAGGAAAATTGTGGTTCTTGCCGAAACTGAACATTTCAGCTACCGATTTCTCATGGATAAACCTTGTAATATCATGAAAGGTTTTACAGCTGGATGGCTTGAAATCAGGAGAGTCAGGATCAAGCAGCCCCAATGGGATAATATGTGCTGAACACCGTTCCAGCATTTTGTAAACCGGACTGCCCTTCATCGGGTTTCTTTTCTCAGTTTCACACCCTTTTCCTGAGTTATGGACTCCTCTGCACACTTCGGCCATATCTGCATTTACAGTAACCGGTTCACCTGAAGTTATGGCAGATGTGATCCCCTCAAGCCCAAAAACAGAGGGGACTTTGAACTCTCTTGCCACACTTGCAAGGTGGCTTGCAGCACTACCCTGTTCTGACACAATGGCTGCTGCCCGACCCACAACTGTTGCCCATTCAGGAAGAGCCTGACGGATAACAAGCACAGCCCCTGCCGGAAACCGTAAGATATCCACATGTTTGAGAGCCACAAACGCTTCACCTGATGCTACCCCGGGAGAGGCAGATACCCCCCCCTTTGCAATCAGATCTTTTTTAACATAAGAGTCCTGGCTGCAACTGCCATCGTATTCAACCTTCTGAGCATCAGAAGCTCTCTGCTGTTCAAAAGAGGAGTTCTCCTCAACATCTGCTTTATATGGCACATTGAGATGAGTGGTGTTCTGTTGCAGAGGTCTGCTCTGAAGAATAAGCAGATTACCCTGGTTATCAATTGCCCACTCAATATCTTGAGGGGTTCCGAAATGAGCTTCAAGCCTTAAGGCAACATTTGCAAGCTCAATAACCTGTTCAGATGAAATTGCAGGGTTCTGGCTCTGATCAGAGAATATCTCCATACGGCATATTCCCTCCTCAGGATAGCAGACAAATTTTCTATCTTTTACTGCAATCTCGCTTCTGATAATCTTAAGATCAGATCGTGATACAACAAAGAGGTCACTTGGCACAGCACCATCAACAACTGCCTTTGGAAGGCCGAAAACAGCGCTGATAAATATAGAGTTATCGCTGCTGTCAACAGGATTTCCAGAATAGAGAACCCCACCCACTGCCGCATCAACCATCTGGACACACCCGACAGCCATTGGAACATCTTCATCTCTGAACCCTTTATTTATACGGTATATCATGGCGTGCAGGGTATATTTGCTTGCCACAACTGTCTTGTAAGCTTCAAGAAGAGACTCTCTGCTGACGTTAAGCTCTGAGTGGTACTGCCCTGCAAAGGAGCTGTTCATGGAGTCCTCACCCAGCGCACTGCTTCTGAGCGCAACCCTCAGAGAGCTTCTGTCTCTGCCGCTACTGATCTCAGAGTCCAGCGGATCTCTTCTCTCTTCACTTTGAGCTTCACAGCGTTGATGCTCTGATTCAAGATCCTGCCATGCACTCTCAATTGCCTCAACCACATGGTCAGGAATATCAGCGCGGATAATCATCTGACGGATCTTGCCGCTTAATGCGTGCATAGCCTCCATGTCATCAGCATCACAGCTTTGAATCAGGCGGTCAATTTCGGTCTGGAGGGCGCCTTCCTGCACAAAGAGGTCATAGGCGTGAGAGGTTATAACAAAACCTGGCGGAATATTAACATCGCAGCACCTGCCTATCTCTGCAAGGGATGCCATCTTGCTGCCGACAAGAGTGACAGATAAAACTCCCGACTTGAGGGGCACGACAATCTCCCTCGGTAAAATGGGGCGTCTCTCCATCAGAATATCATCAACAGATTTGCGTATCTGAAAAAACAGAGGAGAGAGCATCTCATACCTCTGAGGAGCAAGATGTTCCAGGTCTCTTATCATTTTGAGCACATTGACAGCAACATCAGTGCATCTTGATCGGACAAAGGTGGTGGAAAAGGGAGTGCTTCCAGCAAGAGCCTTCTCAATATCTGCCATAGCCTCAAGCGATTTCTGATTTGCAGCAAGAAGCACCTTGAAATGGTGATACCTCTCTTTGAACTCTCCCCTGAGCGCTTCTGTCTTCTGCAACTCTTCAGGAGTCTCTTCCGGTTCTTTTATGTTGAACCATTGCCGCAGCGTCTCTATCCAGCCCATACGACCTCCTGTATCTCTCCGCTCCGTCATTTTTCAATATTTTAAAGGGCAGCCCCTTCTTGTCAGGGTCTGCCCTTATCTTTCACATATGAAACTGGTAATCATGGGCGAACATGCAGGACCACCTCATACGTGACTGATGATATCATTATCATATGGCTGGGTTTTACAGAGAGTGACTCTTCTTCTCCAACCCAACAGTATGATCAATGTGACAGCTTCATGCCCCACCCTTCAAACATGTACATGAGGCCAAAACCGTACCATACTGTATAGATTACATAGAATATCAATGAGAATATGACAACACTTACCTTGGCCTTTATATTTTCAGCCTGAACCTTATAGTAATTAAACGAGCACTCCACAGCCTTTGTCATTACTGTTCCCACAAACTTGGCTTCAACAAAGTGCTCCTGTTTTGTAAGTGCCTTATTTGTGCTCTTCAGGGCATTCCACCAGTTATAAAGTATCCTTTTCTCCTCATAGGTCTCACCATAATTGTACTTCTCCTTGAGCGTTTTGCCATCATTGTCAAACAGCAGCTTTGAATCAGCAAGGCAACTCTGTAGAATTGTGTCAAGATTACCCTCCACTGAGAGCGTAACTTCATTCTGTATAACTTTTGCACCAGCGGTGGTCAGAAGAAGCATGGTCTCTGTTGCCATCTCTTTTGTTTTCAACTTCAGATCCACTTTTATCTCTTTATCTTTGTACTTACCGCTCTCCTCCATCAGTTTGGGGATATAACCAGCAGTCGATCCCTTGGAGATGGAATTATAGAGATTGTCCATAGCATTGATGGCATGGTGTCCGTGAAAGAGCGGCATGAACATGAGAAACAGGACAATGAAAAATCCGGCCATCATGATGGCCCCCTTGCTGAACAGTTTCTTATTTGCAATCATGATCTGCCTCCTTCTCCCTTGAGTATTTTGATATTTTTAAGAAATGTACCTATGACCCATACGGCAAATCCGCCGATTACAATGAAAAATGCATAGTTACCAATACCCTCAAGTACAGTAATGGTTTTGGGAGAGATTGATATGATATCAAGAGAGTTGAGTTTACCTGGCATGGCAAAAATCCGGTTTGTAAATCCTGCCAGAACCGCCATTGCGTAAAATCCACGGATAGTGATACCAGTAACAACCTTAGTTACTAATGCTCCTATCTGAATACCAACAAGAGAGCCAAGCAGCATTCCCATGGCCATTGTGTAGAAGATAAAACCATATATGGCATACTGGGTGATGGCAGAATAACCAGCTGTAAAGACAATCTGCAAAATATCAGTACCAACGGTTGTCATTGAGGAGACCCCAAGGACATAGACAAAGATCGGGAAGGTTAGAAAGCCGCCTCCAACACCCATGATGGATGCTGTAAGACCTACAAGAGCTCCACTCATAATAAGGAAGACACAGGAGATCTTTCTTCCACCAGGCACAACCCCCTCATCAAAGGTGATCATTGGCGGAATATTTATTGCCTGAAGTTTTTTGGGAAGGTTGCCAAGCTCTGCACCTTCTGATTTGCCACCATGTCCACTGCTGCTATCCCCTGATTTTCTCGCCTTGAGAAAATCAATCATTGAATATGCACCAAGCATACCGAGCATCAGGGAATAGACCGTTGTGATAAAGGCATCACTTAGTACCGGATTAATCTCATAGAGTATGCGGTTCAAGATACCGCCAACTGTTGCACCAACAATGGCTCCTATAAGAAAGATCAATGCCAGACCAACAGAGATATTGCCAAGCTTTCTGTGGATAACGCTGCCCATTATCGCCTTGGCAAAAATGTGAAACAGGTCTGTTCCGACAGCCAAGATACCCTTAATACCCGCACTCATAAGAGCCGGAGCAATGATAAAACCGCCGCCAGCACCGATGCAGCCTGTTATAAGCCCTGCACAGATACCAATAAGGATTGACGCAATAAAGATAAACGGAGTGAAAAATGCAGGGCTGTAGGCTGTTTTACTGCCAAGCATATGAGGAAGAGCTGCACCCATCTCATCTGCAAAGGCAATCCCCATAATAGCTACAGGAATACAGAGCAGCCCCAATATCATCAATCTTTTTCTGTCTCCAAGAATGGTGTTGGATACATCCATCTCCCACTTGGCATGGGCTCTTGCCCCCATCATCATAAATTGTCCGAACTCTTTGAAAAATTTCATAACATTACAAGTCCTTATCTATTTTATTATTGTCCTTTGATCATGATGATCTATCAATATCATCATGATAATCTCCTTGAATTTTTATTTATAGTACAATAGCAGCATTGTATGGTTGCGATATTTACAAGCTTAATATGAATTTGAGCTCTAACAGAGTGGAGTTACAGAGCTCTTTTTAACTTCCCCTCCTGAATCACCTTATTGGCATATGCATCCTGCAGCTTGTAGTACAACTCATCAATATTCATCGGCTTCATCAGATAATCATATGCTCCGCACTCCATCCCCTGAACAGCAACTTCAATGTTGGCGTGACCTGTGAGCATGATAACCTCAATCAATCCATTTATTTTCTTGATCTCCTTCAGAGTATCAAGACCATTTATTCCAGGCATTTTCATATCCAGAACCACAACATCCACAGGAGATTCTCTTATGAGAGAGAGGGCATCATGACCATTTCCAGCCATCATTATATTGAGTTGACGCTTTTTGAGCCGTTTGCCCAAAGGCACAAGAAAATCCTCCTCATCATCCACAAGCAATACATTGAATCCGTCCATTGATGCTTTCTCCTTTCATAAGCAGTTCATTAAATTCGACCATTGGCCCTTTTTTCAATAAGCTGCCCGTTAAAATCTGCTCATTGATGCTTTTTCTTCAGCAATCAGCTCACTGGCTTCTGCTCATTAATGCTTTCTACTCTTTTCATGAATCTCCCTGATCTTTTTTACCAACTCCTCAAAATCATAGGGTTTTGGAAGGCAGGCCACTGCACCGGAATCTAACCCTTTTCTGGCATCTTCAAGTGAGCCGTGGCCAGTGATCATGATGACAGGCATATCAATACCGATCTCCTTCAATGCTTTTAAAACTTCAATGCCATCCATGAACTCCATCTTAAGATCCAGCAGCATGATATCAAACCGTCTGCTTTTGCAATGCTGAATTGCTCCGTCACCGCTAAGTGAGGTGGTGACGTTGATGTTGCGTCTGCCCAGGCGTTTGGAAAGCACCTGAACAAAACCCTCCTCGTCATCCACCAGAAGAAGCTCAAGAGGTTCAGGTTGAGTCTGATCTGTTTCCATGATCTTTTCTCCTATCCCTGATGAGGGTTTTCTATTCTCAGTCCATACCTTTTCTGTGCATGATATCCTTCATGCGTGCTTCAATTATCTTACTCTCCTGCGCCCGCTTCTTTGCCACAGCCTCACCCACCTTGGTGACAAGAATCTCCATGTCACAGGGCTTCATCAGGTAGTCAAAGGCACCTTTTTTCATCCCGTCAATGGCAGAGGGAACTGTGGCGTGTCCGGTAAGCATGATCACCTCAATAAGGGGGTGTTTGCGCTTGATCTCCTCCAGAGTCTCAATCCCATCCATGCCAGGCATCTTAACATCAAGAATTATAACTTCAGGATGAAAACCCTCCTGACTCAACAGCTCTAATGCTTCCATGCCGCTGTTTGCCATTGAGACCTCAAAATTGCGTTTCTTCAACCGTTTGCTGATCGCTTCAATAAAGGGAACTTCATCATCTACCAGAAGCAGTTTAGGCTCGTTCATATCTTCCTCCTTAGGATTATGTGGTTATCTTCTTCTCTTCAGTTATTGTCTCTATCTTAACTCTACTTTAGTTAATTTACCCATCAGCCCTCCCTTCCAATCTGGGGAAAGGGGGTATCATCTTCTCTCTAACTCTCTTCATCTTCAATTGCAGGAACTGATATGGTGAATACTGTCCCCTGGTTCAATGAACTTCGTACAGTAATATTGCCGTTCAGTTTGTTGATAATACCGTAACAGATATAGAGTCCAAGGCCGGTTCCCTTGCCAACAGGCTTTGTGGTGAAAAAAGGGTCAAATATCCTTGCCAAATGCTCTGCTGGAATACCTGAGCCGTTGTCCTCCACATTTATTCTGACCATCTTCTCCTCCTTTGCTGTGGAGATGAGGATCTTTCCCCCTATCTCTTTCATGGAGTCCATGGCATTGTTGATCAGGTTGAAGAGAATCTGCTGAATCTCGGTCTGTGAGGCCATGAACTGCAAATTGTTCTGTCTGAAGTGCTGTTCAAAGGTGATGTTGTTGAATTTGGCCTCATGGGCAAAGAGGTTGACAGTCTCTGTCACCATCTCATTTATGTTGATAATCTGATTTCCACTCTCCGCAGGTCTTGCAAAGCTTAGAAGCTTATGAGTTATATCTCTGCATCTGAGTCCCTGTTTTCGTATCTGATCAAGTGAACGGGTGAACTCCTCAAGATTCTCACTCTTTTGAAACTCCTCTTCGGCAAGCAGATCCTTGATCCATCCTGCCTCTTCCACCATTATGGCGACCGGATTGTTGATCTCATGGGCAATTCCTGCTGCCATTTCGCCAAGGGCTGCCAGTCTGCCGTGTTCAATCACCTGCTGATTCATCATCTCCTTCTCCCCCTCTGACTTGACAATTCTTGCAACCATACGTCCTGACAGAATGATTGCCATGGTGATGATGGCAATGCCACCTACTGTAAAGGCTATAAATGCAGTAAGACGAATGCGGTTTAAATCTGCAAAAGCGTCATATGTGTTCTGCTGAAATATTAAAACCCACTCCTTATTCTGAAGCATTGTTGCCACATACAGGGTATTGTCGATCCGTCTGTGTTCAATGGACAACCTGCTTCTGGCCTGGATCTGTGCAGCATTACGCCTGATCTTTGACGCCTCAACTCCGGCATCGGCAGCTTCAGGCAGAGCATTGTTAACTTCAGTAAGCTCGTTTGCAGAGTTCATGTTTGCATATGCCATATTTTCAGGAAGCATCTTCTGATAGAGCTCTTTGGGGTTTGCAATCTTTAGATCAGTATGGGTTTGCAACTCTCCATTCTGATTGAGGATAAAGGCCACTCCTGTTTCACCTATACGGATATTCTGAACAAGGTCGGTAAATGCCTGAAAATGGACTGAGGTGCGAAGTATCCAGGGTTTTCCGTTCCTGAACTGGCGTGTTGTTACTGTAAAGTGGGGAAAGCCTCTCATTCCCAAAAATACATCGCTGATATAATGGGGCTGTTTGATCGCCATTTTGAACCACTCTGCCTCCTTATAATTTGCCCCTTCAAGGCCAAAGGGTCCGGCATATGCAACCTGTTCACCATGTTCGTTTAAAACCGCAAGATCGGTGAAAACCTCTCCATATTCACGCTGAAGTATTAAAAGCTGTTTTTCAAGAAAGGTGCGGTCACTGAGCATTTCAAAGGTTGAGATTGCAGCTAACTGATTGATGTTGTTCTGCCTCTCATTAAGAAAGACATCTATGTTCTGTCGATGTTTTTTTACAAGAGTATCAAGATAAGCTGTTGTCTTTGCACTGTAGGTTGTATTGAACTGTACAAAAAGGACTCCAGCCACAAAGATAAGCGGCATGAAGGAGACAACAATCACAGTGAACATGATGTTTCTGGAGAGGGTGCGATAATAGCTCTTATCTCTCCTTGACTCATTTTTTTGTGAGGGATTTTCCATAATCAAACACCTGCTCGCATATAAATGCCGGTTAGAGGGTTCATGTGGTTGAGCTTCAACGTACCAATACGTAATGCCTGAGAAGAGATCATAACCAGGTACGCCGATCTAAAGAGCAACATGCATGCCACTCTCTGTAGTTTCAGAATAATGGTGGGTTTCATGCAGAGTAAAAGCTCATAATATCTTCTGTTTTTATTGTTATTTAAATATGTTATCTTCTTAAAATCATAATCTTCATCTTCTGCTTGACACAACAGAGCATAATATGCAGATGAAAATATTGGCCGGGACATTTCACCTCGTTGGGGTAAAATACCCCAGTTTAAAATATCCATAAGATCTCCCACAAATTCCAGCAGACTCTCAGCGAGGCGTGTAAGTTTTACACTTTTGAACATCAATTTCTCCTGCATATGACTTTAAAAACGCTCTATCTGTAAATTATGAGCATTTAAATCTTCCGCCTCTTTTGTATTTACGTTACTATCCATAACTTCTCTCACCTTGGCAGCAAGTTCATGGATCGAAAATGGCTTCTGTATGAAGTTCACCCCATCATCAAGTACACCCTGGTCAGCAATGACGTCGGCCGTATACCCAGACATAAAGAGCTGTTTAATATCTGGGTATATGGAAAAAATGGTGCTGGCCAGATCACGACCGTTCATCTCTGGCATAACCACATCCGTCATGAGTAGATCAATTTTACCGGTATGCTCCATAGCAAGACGCATAGCCTCTCCAGGCGTGGCTGCCGCCAGAATTTTATAACCTAAATGCTCCAGCATCACAGTGGTGATCTCAAGAATCTCCTCCTGATCTTCCACCAGCAGAACAGTCTCATGACCCCGGCTGAGCAGCCCGACACTCTCTTCACTCTGAATCTGTGATGCCGAACCTAGATATCGAGGCAGGTAGATGTTGAAGGTGCTCCCTTTCCCAGGTTCACTGTAAACTTTTATAAACCCGTTGTTCTGGCGAACAATACCATAAACAGTAGCAAGACCAAGGCCAGTCCCTTTACCCTTCTCCTTGGTGGTGAAAAAAGGTTCGAACAGATTTTGCAGAACCTCACTCTCCATTCCACATCCGTTGTCACTCACAGAGAGCAGCACATAATCACTCAGGATCATCTCCACAGTATCAGTGTAATCAACCTCGTCAAAAGAGAGGTTTTCCGTCCTGATGGTGAGTTTGCCAACGCCATTTATAGCGTCTCTTGCATTAACGCACAGATTGGCCAGTATCTGATCAATCTGAGAGGGGTCAACCTTCAGCAGCCACAGGCTCTTCTGTGGCTGCCAGGTCAGATCAATATCCTCACCTATCAGCCGTTTGAGCATTTTAAGCATCCCCTCTACTGTCCTGTTCAGATCCAGCACCTTTGGAGTGATGATCTGTCTGCTGGCAAATGCCAGAAGCTGACGGGTAAGGTCAGCAGAGCGGCTGGCAGCCTTGCGGATCTCCATAAGCTCACCATAGATCGCAGTGTCAATGCCAACTCTGTTCATGGCCATCTCAGTGTTGCCAAGAATCACCATCAGCATGTTGTTGAAATCATGGGCAACCCCACCTGCCAACCTGCCCACAGACTCCATCTTCTGAGCATGGTTCAACTGCATCTTCAGCTTCTCATGTGCCTCTTCAGCATCAATGCGCTCCAGCACACCTGCGGCACGTACGCCTACAAGTTCAAGTATCACTTCAGCCAATCTGCTGTTTTTCAGAGGACGTCGTCCGATGGCTGCAATTATCCCTATGGGATGGCGGGTATGGCTCCAGATCGTAGCACCTGCATAGCTCTCTGCATGCAGATCCTTAAGGAGCTGATCTTTATGAAAAAGGTTACGCACGTTCTCTGGAAAGCAGCAGAGACTCCTGCCAACAACATGGCTGGATGGTGTATTTTCAAGAGAATAGATCATGTTGGTTTGAAAACTGCCGTCGCACCATACTGCAAGGCTCCTTGCCGTTACTCCATTCTCCTCAAGGCGGTTAATGGAGACAAAATCCATCTCAAGGGTCAGGGCCAGGTACCTTGCAAGAACATTGAAAAAAGGCTCATCATGAACTCCACTGCTGGTCTGAGCCAGAAATGCCTGAACCTCCTCTATCTGCTTGCGTTCAGTCATATCTCTTCTGTTGACAATGACCCCTGTAATCTTATTGCTGGTATCTAAGTATGGAAAATAGCTGACATCAAAGAATCTCTTCCCAAGAGTCGGGCAATCGAGCCACTCCTGATAGTTGATAACCTCACCTTGCAGACATTTATCAAGGTTCTGTTTCAGGGCAAGATCAAATCTCTCCTCCCCAAGAGCTTCAGCAGGAGTTGATCCTATCAACTGCTCTTTGTTGATTCCAAAAAAACTCTCATAGGCGTTATTTAGAATGACGTACCTGCAATTTTCATCCATAAAGGCAATGGCATCTGGCGTGGAGGAGATGATGTTTTTATACTGTTTCATATTCACCTCTGTCATTTTTTCTGTACTGGCTCTGAGCTTCCCCACTGATCTCAATTATCCTCTTCAGAAAGTGTGGCTGGCAGAATAATTGTGAAGACAGACCCTTTATCTTTTTCGCTTTTCAAAGAGATAGTTCCTCCAAGTTTTTCTATGATCCGATAACTTATTGATAAGCCAAGTCCTGTCCCTTTGCCCTTCTCTTTTGTGGTGAAGAAGGGGTCAAATATACGATTTTTAAGATGGTCAGGGATACCAGAACCTGTATCTTTAATATCAATTACAACCTTATCATGCCCGTTACGGCTCTCGTGCTCCATGTGGGTTGTGATTATCACATCTCCCTGCTTCTCAATTGCATCAATGGCATTGTTGAGAATATTTAGAAAAACCTGCTGTAACTGGGAGCGGTCACTTATAATATCAGGAATAGATTGATCATAATCGGTCTTGATGTTTATATTGTTGATCTGGGCATGGTGGCTCAGAAATTCTGTTGTTTTGGTAAGAACAGCATTGATATTTACCTTCTCCATTACAGGTTCCATGCTTCTTGCAAAGCCAAGCATATTGTGGGTAATCTTGCCAGCCCTCTGAACATGCTCTTCAATCTTATCCAGACACTCTTCAAACTCCTTGAAATTGGGGCTGGACTTGAGCTCCTCCTCCTCAAGCAGATCGCGCATCCAGCCAGCCTTTGTTGAGATGATGCCAAGGGGGTTATTGATCTCATGTGCAACCCCTGCCGCCATTTTACCAAGAGCTGCAAGCTTGTCTGTCTGGATCAGATGGGCATTGAGCTCTGCCACCTCTCTGTCCCTCTCCTGAAGAGTGTTTACGCTTATACTTGTTGTTATGACCGTGGTGATTACAATGCCCAGAAGTGCAAGCAGAAAGAGGGTGATCTGTTCTGTGATCATATCTGAAAAGGAGAGAATGTTATCATCAGGATTCTGGGAGACCACAAGGAGCCACTGACCGTTTCTGATCCACATGCCGTTATAGACGTACTGTGGATCAGGGCCGTATCCCTCTCTAATCAGAGTGATACTTGCACCAAACATTTTTGTATCAATACCCGACTCTGTCAGAATCTGGTTCTTATCAAACCTTGAGGGGGACTGATAGATTCCACTGCTGTTGATAATAAAGGCATCACCGGTGTTACCCATCTGGGCTGTGCTTACAATGCGGGTAAAGATATCAAGGTCAATAGTTGCCCGCAAGATCCAGTCCACTCCATTGGTGGTGGATTTAACTGCCATGATAAAGTGGGGAATCTTGCGGTATCCCATGTAAACATCACTTATATAAAACCCCTTTACCATAACCTGATCAAACCACGCTTCATTGCTGTAGTTCAGCCCACTTAACCTGTACGGGCCGACATATGCAAGGTGATCTCCTCTGCTGTCAATCACACCAAGATCAATAATCCCGCCACCTGTCTTCTGGTTTATGTTCTGGAACAGATTCTGCAAATGTGAGATCTCTCTGTAGTAATCCATGGTGGAGATGCTGGCAATTGCAGAGAGAATCACAAGCCTCTCTTCAAGAAAGATATCAAGTGTCTGGGCACATGCACGAAGCCTTGAGTTGATCTGCTGCTCAATTCGCTGATGATAGGCTTTTGCAAATCCATGGTAGAGGGTATAACCAAGAAGCGTTAAGGGGACAAATGATATAAATAGCGTCATTATTATCATTTTGCGTCTGAATGCTCGGTACATGGGCTCTCCTTTAAACAACAGATGGGGGCAGCAAAAGGGGGTTAAACCTTCTGCCCCCTGAGACTATTTTTGATAATCTTAACCAACATAAGACGGCAAGGTTAAGAACCAGCTCTAAAGGTCAGTAACCGGGCTCTGATTTTGCAAGTCATATGCCATTCTCATAAGGGTGCCTCTAAATTGAGAGATAGGTTTGATTTGATTGAAAAAAATGGCTTGACACACAAGATGGTATCAATAGAAGATCTATCTTACACTCTTTTGGTTTTACAAAGTGTAAAGCAAACTGACATCACTTTTTCCCATACGAGAAACTGTAATCAGTTTGAAAACTTCAAATACGGAATAGAAATTTGGAAAATGGATCTGTAGTAAACATTAACCATGAGCAGCTTCTGAAAGAGCATGCTGAGCTTATGGAAAAAAACAGGGCGCTCTTTTCGCTCTACAGCATTGCCCAGACCATGGGTAATGCCCAGATGTCCTTTGAGGCAAAAGTGAAGAGGATTGCCAAAATTGTTCCCCAGGGATTTCAATATCCTGAAAAGACATTCTGTACCATTACAACTGATCACATGAGTATATCCAGCATGGAACAGGATGGTGACTCTGATTTTGCAGGAGCAAGAGAGTCCGCTCTGACTTCAGAGAACTCTTATGATATGGCAGACAATATAACATTGGATAGCGCTCCTGATCCCCATCTCCTGCCCCACCTCTCTGAACGAATCTTTGTCAACAGTGTGCAGCACGGAACAGTTGAGGTGTTTCTGGCATCTTCAGAGAGCAGAGAGATCAAGAGGCTGTGCAGAGAAAACAGCTCTCCATTCAACCGTGAAGAGAAGAATCTCCTTCGTACTGTTGCAAGACACCTTGCTGTTGTGATGGAAAAGAGAGAGGCAGATCAAAAAGAGGCACGTCTGATGGCTCAGCTGCAACACTCTGACAGGCTTGCCAAAACAGGAGAACTTGCAGCAGGGATTGCCCATGAACTTAACAATCCTCTTGGCAATATTCTGGGATATGCCCAGCTTGCAGCCAAAGCCGAAGGGCTTCCGGTTCAGGTCTGCCAGGATCTTGATCGAATCATACAGATCACACTCCATGCAAGGGAGGTGATCAAGAAGCTGATGTTCTTCAGTCGCCAGATTCCCCCAAGAAGAGAGCTGATTGACATCAGAGTTCATCTGGAATATGCACTTCAGTTCATGGAGTCTATGTGCAAAAAAAACAGTGTCAATGTGGTACAAAATTACCATGATAACCCGACTCTCTTCTCATTTGATCCATCCCAGTTCATGCAGGTTATGATGAATCTGATAATGAACGCACTCCATGCAATGCCCCAAGGTGGAACTCTCACCCTTGAAACATACCAGGAGGAGGAGTTTCTCTCTCTGATTGTGAAAGATACAGGCACTGGCATGGATCAGGAGACAGTTAGGAAGATTTTTACCCCCTTTTTTACAACCAGATCTTTAGATCAGGGGACAGGACTCGGGCTCAGTGTGGTACATGGGATACTGGAGAGCCACAGAGCCTCTGTTGATGTTACAAGCGAAAAGGGTAGAGGGTCAGAGTTCAGGATCCACTTTCCCCTTCCATCAGATGACTCTTTTGCCACAACCAAAGATAAAAAGTAGGGTCACTCCTTGCAGGTACCCTCGCAAGGAGAGGCTCAAAGGAAAAAACATGGATTCAAAAAAAAAATACCGCATTCTGGCCGTTGATGACAGTGAAGACACCCTCCAGATTCTCAAGCGCCAGCTCACCTCTGCAGGGTATGATATCATGACTGCCGGAGGGGTTGAAGCTGCGCTTGCCATCCTTGATTTCAAACCTGTTGACATGGTTATAACTGATATAAGAATGCCAGGGGCAGATGGGCTTGATCTGCTTCGCTATATAAGAGATCACTTCACAGCAGTTGAGGTGATGATGCTTACAGCCTATCCTCAGATTGAAAATGCAGTACAGTCAATCAAGGATGGTGCTCAGGAGTATCTGGCAAAGCCATTTACAGAGTCGGAACTTCTTGATGCAGTGGAACGGATGAAGGAGAAAATAGTGAGAAGACGCGCTGCTGCTCCTGAGAGAAGACCTGTCCAGTTCCTGGGCATTATCGGTATCTCACCCAGAATGGGAGAGGTGTTTGAACGGATTGACAGAGCAGCCCAGACAAATGCCAATGTCCTGATCTCAGGGGAGAGCGGTACTGGCAAGGAGCTGGTTGCACGCGCCATCCACTATGGCAGCTACCGGGCTGAGGCCCCGTTTGTATCTGTCAACTGCACAGCCATTCCCGACTCTCTGCTGGAGAGCGAACTGTTCGGCCATGTGAAGGGGGCATTTACCGATGCCAAGAGTTCAAGACAGGGTTTTTTCCAGATTGCAGAAGGGGGCACTATCTTTCTGGATGAGATAGGTGATGCAAGCCCTGGTATGCAGGCAAAACTTCTTCGGGTACTCCAGAATAAGGAGATTAATATGGTAGGATCAAGCCAGGTGCAGAAGATTGATACCAGGATCATCACAGCCTCTCATAAGGATCTCAAATCAATGATCCCCAAAGGGCTGTTCAGAGAAGATCTCTACTACAGGCTGGATGTTATCAATATTGCCATCCCCCCTCTTCGTGAAAGACGGGAAGATATCCTGCCACTTGTAAGTTTTTATCTCAAAAAGTTCTCAGAGGAGATGGAGCTTGAAACTCCACCTACATTCACAGACAACGCACTTCAGGCACTTAGGAATCACGACTGGCCAGGAAATGTAAGAGAGCTTGAGAACCTGATTCAGAGGCTTGTGGTTATTGTGGATAGTGACCATATCAGGGTATCAGACCTTCCAGAATCAATGCGGTTTACAGTTACCCATAAAAACAGTCAGTTCAAGACTCTCAAAGAGGCAGAAGAGGAGCATATAACTTCAGTGCTTGCAGGTGTCGGTGGAAACAAAACCCGTGCTGCCCAGATTCTTGGAATTGACCGCAAAACCTTAAGGCAGAAACTTGTAAAATAACCTTTACAGCCTTATAACCTTGAGAGCCTGCATGGCAGATTTAGCTGCCGGAGTGGAATCAGTTAACCACAGTTCCTTAATTTTTAAGGAGAAGAGAAAAATGGCGACCGACCTGGAAGGAAATTACCCTGACCAATATGAGAGCTGGTTAACCCTTAAAGATGGGAGCAAGGTGTTTCTCAGGCCTGTTATGGAGAGAGACAGCCCTCTTCTTATAGAGCTGTTCAAAAAGATGTCTCCTCAATCTGTCTGGTTGCGCTTTCTAAGACACCTTGACTCTCTCTCTGAAGAGATGGTCTGCAGATTCACGCACGTCAATTACAGTAGCCAGTTTGCCCTTGTTGCAGTGGTAAATGAGGATGGAAAAGATTCGATCATAGCTGTGGGACGTTACGCAGATGAGCCTGAAGAAGAGGGTACAGAGCTTGCCGTTGCAGTACGTGATGACTGGCACCACCTGGGGCTTGGAAAATCACTGCTGAGAAACGTGGTGGATATTGCAAGAGAACACGGTATTTCACATTTTGTGGGCATGATTGATCCTCATAACACTATTATCAGACAGATACTGCTGCAACTTGGTTATGGTGTGAATTACTCTTTTAAAGATGGTTTTTTTCAGGTGGAAATTGACATCAATAGATATTTGTATTGATGTATGTAACGCAAAGGTGATAAATAGGGATTTCATGGCAAAGAGAACTATCTGGTTATGAAGAACGAAAATTACGAAACTATCATTATCATGAACGATTTTAAAGAAGGGAGTTTATCATGTCTATTATAACCATCTCCAGAGGATCTTACAGCCGGGGAAAGGAAGTCGCCGAAAAAGTGGCCAAGCAGTTAGGGTATGAATGTATCTCACGCGACATTCTTCTGGAAGCATCTGAAGAGTTCAATATCCCTGAAATCAGACTGATTCGGGTGCTGCATGACTCTCCATCTGTCCTCGAACGCTTCACTCACGGCAAAGAGCGCTATTTAAGCTATATACGGAAGTCTCTCCTGCAGCATGTTCAGAAAGACAATGTTGTTTATCACGGGCTGGCTGGACACTACTTTCTTCTGAATATTGCCCATGTCTTCAAAATAAGAATCATTGCAGATATGGAAGAACGGGTGAAAGAGGAGGTCAGAAGGGAAAATATTTCAGAAGAAAAAGCACTTTATATTCTGAAAAAAGATGATGAAGAGCGCCGCAAATGGGGGATACGGGTATACGGCATTGATACATGGGACAGCAGACTTTACGATATGGTTCTCAATATCAAAACCTTAACCATTGATAGTGCGGTTGATATAATATGTCAGACTGTACAGAAACCGGTTTTCAGAACAACCCCACAATCTCAGGAAATCCTCAACAATATGCTTCTTTCCGCTAAAGTATATTCAGCCCTTGTTAAAATATTACCAGCAGTTAGAGTAATCGCCAATAATGGAGTTATAACTATTGGCAACACTGAATCTTTAATAGGCATTCAAAGTGATGTTGCTGATGAGATTAAGAGTATCGCTAAAAAAACTGACGGAGTTAAGGAGGTAATTCTTTGCGCCTATGAAACAAAAGACAAGCATCGTTCAATAAATCCTTTCAGCAATATGTGATTCCCATTTACTATTGCTGGTCTTCAGCTCTTCTACGCTTAACTGTCTCTCCAGATATCACTAATTTTACTGTTTTTATTGAATAATGAGTCAATGATATTGAGCAGATAGCTTCAAGAGATAGTCAAATACCTCCGGCAAAGCCGGAGGCTTGAAATATGGAAAAGAATATTATCTTTTGGCATCCTTCATTTCAAGTGTATTGGGATTAATAATCTCAGATAGTTGGATATCTTCCGTGAAGGATGCCTATCTTTTTTTCTGATTTAGGCGACAACTTGCTTGACATTCACAGGTAACTATTTTAGTTAAATCCATTTTTCTATCTATTCAAATACAACCAGTGCCAGGAGCGGAAAATGAAACAGAACACGATACTATTGTCTTTGATTGTTGCGTTGATATTAACCTTGAGCGGATGCTTCTCTGACTCTGACACAGACGATTCACAATCCGAAACAGATGATTCCAAAACAGTCACCATCGGCGCATTGCTCTCCCTGACTGGAACCTGGAGCGAGTCAGGTCAGGGGGCTAAGAAGGCCCTGGAGGTTGCCCTTCCCATGGTCAACTATTTTCTAAAGGGATCTGGGCTCAAGTTTAAAATAGATATACGAGACACAGAGAGCGATTCTGAAAAAGCCCTTGAGGAGCTTTCGTCTCTGCATGATGCAGGAATAGATACGGTCATAGGCCCCATGAGCAGCGAAGAGTGCATGAATCTTCTTGACTATGCGAATGAGAATTCAGTTCTGCTGCTGAGCCCCGCTGCCACCTCCGCGGAGTTGTCCCTGGATGATAATCTCTTCAGGTTGATTGCAAACGACAAGAGCGTAATAGACGGTCTGACCACGATCATGAAAGATAAATACGGATATGACCGGTTGATTACCGTATATATAAACGATACTTACGGCCGTGGATATTATACGAGCCTTCAGGAAGTCTTACAATCCACAACTATTGAGCTGGTGGGATCTGTTCCCCTGGCCATCGACTCTGCAGATTATATTGCAGCCGTCAAGGATCTGGAAGAGCTTGCCACCGCGGAAAACAGCGAAGAGACGGCCATCATGCTTATAGCTGACGGTCAAGGGGCCTCGGATCTGATTAAAAATATCTCATCCAACAGCAAACTCTCCACCATGAAGTGGTTTGTGAGCGTGGATGTTATCGGCAGCAACACCTTTATGGCAGATAGCTCAGTTGCCGCATTTGCTGCCAAAACAATGATGGAAGGGCTTGCAATAGGTTACAAGGATGTCGCCCTGGATGCACTGCCATACATCGGAACCGTTCTGGAGGGGGCGGCCGAGATCTCTCCCTATGCAATTCCCACATGGGACTGCCTCTGGCTACTGGCACAGACTTACAAACAGGCAGTTGGGACCGATATTGAGACCCTTAAGACGACGCTTGTGGATGAGGCAGGCAGCTATCGGAACGCCTTCGGAGCCATCAGCGTACTTGATGAAAACGGAGATATGAAGAGTTCACGGTATATGCGGTACATGATGTACGATGATAGTGGAAGCTATTCATGGCGATGCCTGGGGCATTATGTCAATACCGGTGTGGGAACCCCCATTATTCAGACCATTGAGTGGAAAGTCTCCGGGGACGGCGGCACCGTTCAGGTGGGTGCCCTCCTTCCCCTTACCGGCAGCATTGCCGAGAAAGGGGGTGAGATAGAGAGTATCCTGGAACACGCAGCAGAGAGCTTTAACCAGTATGCCTCAGATATGGGTTCTGAACTCCGTATTAATCTGGTGGTCGAAGATACGGCAAGTGACCCTGCAACTGCCGAGTCTGCCGCACAGAAACTTATCGATATGGGCATTAAAACAATTATCGGCCCTGTCGGCAGCTCGGAACTGGAGAGGGTGAAACCCCTGGCTGATGCCTCTGGTCTCATTTTTATCTCACCATTGTCATCGTCTCCCTCCTTGAGCATCGAAGATACTCTCTATCGGCTCATTCTGAACGATACCCACCAGGCTGATGCTCTCTCTCTGTTGCTGGCCGAAGAGGGGATCAACCGACTCATTATTATTAACAGAGATGACACTTACGGCAACGAAATGGCTGATGCGGTTGCAGGCAGTTACAGCGGTGATATCACCCGCCTCACCTATAGTACAGACCAGAGTGATTTTAATAGTCTGCTCACAAAGGCAGAGGAGAGTGTTCTGGAAAATAGTGACCACACTGCCGTACTGGTCGTTGCCAATAACGAGATTGTGGATATCAT
>Ga0209800_10001816_pt1 | contig 20539 bp, 21 predicted proteins | sample Higcelweek8metaG_FD_187174 | JGI IMG/M metagenome (GOLD analysis project Ga0209800, IMG submission 187174) | Freshwater pond sediment microbial communities from the University of Edinburgh, under environmental carbon perturbations - High... | ecosystem: Environmental > Aquatic > Freshwater >...
AGTCTTCCTTTCTTAATACTAAAATAGAAAACAATTGATTGATGATATATTAAACATCATTAAAAGACTAAATGCAAGTTTAAAAAAATAAATAAAAAAACTTGCATTTACCTCTTTAAGTAACATATTTTTTTTTAAAACTAGACAAAGAAGTAAAAAAAGTATATAATGAATACGTTGGATTTTAATCTAAAAACGAAAGGAGTTATTAATGAAATTATTAACAAGCGATGAAACAAAAGTATTCGCTTTAGGTGGACTTGGAGAAGTCGGAAAAAATATGTATTGTATAATGCATGATGAAGAAATAGTAATTATAGATGCTGGTATGTTAATGCCAGAAGATGAACTTATGGGTGTTGATTATGTAATACCAGATTTTTCTTTTCTAAAAAGAAACGAAAGTAAAATAAAAGCACTTTTTATTACACATGGTCATGAGGATCATATTGGAGGAATTTCTTTTTTACTACAAACAGTAAACATTCCTGTTATATATGCACCAAACCATGCAGTTGGTCTTATTAGAAAAAAATTAGAAGATCGTAATGTACAATACAAAAATTTAGTTGTTTACGAAGAAAAAACTATAGTAAAATTTAAAAATATTGTGGTAGAATTTTTTAGAACTACACACTCTATACCTGATTCACATGGTATATCTGTTACAACACCAAATGGTATAATTGTTGCGACAGGAGATTTTAAATTTGATTTTACCCCTATTGGACCAATGGCAAATTTACATAAAATTGCTGAAATTGGAGCTAGAGGAGTAAATTTACTTTTAAGTGATAGTACTAATTCTTTATCAGAAGGTATTAGTAAAAGTGAATCAAGAGTTGATGATGCCTTAGGTGAAATAGTAAAAAGAGAAACTGGTAGAATTATTATAGCAACATTTGCTTCTAATGTTTACCGTTTAAAACATATTGTTGATACTTGTAAAAGAAATGGTAGAAAAATTGCTGTTTTTGGTAGAAGTATGGAAAACAATATTGAAATATCTATAAATGGGGGGTATATAACTCATAAAGATATATTTATTACACCTGATGAAGCAAATAAACTAGATCCTAGTAAAGTATGTTTATTATGTACTGGTAGTCAAGGTGAACCCTTAGCTGCTCTATCTAGAATTGCTGAAGGAATTCATAGACAAATAAGATTACAAAAAGATGATGTTGTTGTATTCTCTTCATCTGCTATTCCAGGAAATGCAGCAAGCATTTCTAGAACCATTAACAAATTATATTTAAAAGGTGTTAAAGTTTTTACAAATACATCATTAAATGATATACATGCTAGTGGTCATGGTAGTGAAGAAGAATTAAAATTAATGTTACGACTTATAAATCCAAAATACTTTATGCCAGTTCATGGTGAATATCGTATGTTAAAAAAACATGCTGATATAGGAATCATGTGTGGTATACCTAAAGAAAATACTTTTGTACTCTCAAACGGAGAGGTCCTATCTATGTGTGATGGAAAAATAAAAAGAGATGGCTTAATTCAAGCTGATGATATTTATGTTGATGGAAACAGAATTGGTGATGTTTCTAACGCAGTTATTAGAGACCGTAAAATGATGGCTAATGATGGTATTATTATTGTTATTGCTAACATTGATACTAAAAACGGTAAATTATTAGGAAAACCAAATATTACAACAAGAGGATTTGTTTTAGTAAATGAAAATGAAGTTCTTTTGAGAAATTTAGAAGTAGTTTGTAGAAAAGCAATTAATTCTAAATTAGAAGGTTTAATTAATTATACTGATATAAAAAGTGAAATAATAAATGAATTATCTAGTTACACATACAAAAAAACAGGAAGAAAACCAATTATTCTACCTGTTATAATGAATATTAAGAAATAATCTTAATATTTTTTTTGTTTAAATTTTTTTCGATTTCATCAACTATTTCTTTTGCTAATGATTCTAAACTTTTAATACCTAAAGATTCTTCTGCAATTTTTACTTTAATATTTACAATTGCATCTTTTTCTAAATTAAGATTTCTTAATTTAACTATTTCATTTTTTACTAATCTTCTAGTATCTTCATCTTTAATAACTAGTTTAATAAATGTATCTATTTTTTGTAGATCATTACAATAAAATATCTCTTTCCATATGTCAAATTCGTTTAGTATATTCATAAATTATCCTTTCTGCCTTCTTCCATGTTAAAAATAACATGTTTATTTTATTCAATCAAATTGATTTTTTACAATTTATTTCAAAAAACAAAAACAGATAAGACGTATTTGTGGAATAAATACTGCTTATCTGTTTGTTTTTATAATTCAATTATTGAAATAATTACTTATTCATTAATTTTCCAATATATTCTGCTGTTCTAACCATTTGAGCACTATAGCTCATTTCATTATCGTACCAAGATACAATCTTAACAAGTTGTTCTCCGTTTACTTCAAGAACATCCGTTAAAAGACCATCTACTAAAGATCCTAATTTAGATCCGATAATATCGCTAGAAACAATTGGATCTAATGTAAATCCTAGAGTTTCATTTGAAGCTTCTTTTAATATACTATTAATTTCTTCAATTGATGTATTCTTTTTTAATTCTAAAGATAAATCAATTAATGATCCTGTCGTAGTTGGAACACGCATTGCTCCACCATTCATTTTCCCTTTTAATTCAGGAATAACAAGACCAATTGCATTAGCTGCTCCTGTTGAAGATGGAACAATATTTGCTGCTGCTGCTCTTCCACGACGAGATTCTATCCCTTTACTATGAGCTACATCTAATGTTGATTGATCATTTGTATATGCATGAACTGTTGTCATATATCCTTTTTCAATCCCAAATTTATCATTAATAACTTTAACTACTGGAGCTAAACAATTAGTAGTACAACTTGCTGCACTAACAACTGTTTCACTACCATCTAATATTTGATGATTAACATTATAAACAACAGTTTTTAAATCACCTTTTGCTGGGGCTGATATAATTACTTTTTTTGCTCCTGCAATAATGTGTGATTCTGCTGATTCTTTATCTACAAATCTACCAGTACATTCAAATACTTCATCTATTTCAAGTTCTTTCCAAGGTAAATTTTTTGGATCTTTTTCAGCATAAATTCTAACTTTTCTGTCCCCAATAATAATATTATTATCATCAAAACTTATTTCATTTTCTCTATATGTTCTATGAGATGTATCATACTTTAGTAAATAAGCTAATTGTTCTGAATCAGTTAAATCATTTATTGCTACTATTTCAAAATTTGGATTTTCTTCCATAATTCTAAATACTAGTCTACCTATTCTTCCAAAACCATTTATTGCTACTCTTATCATATTTTCCTCTTTTCTATAAACTATTACTGTTTAAAAAATGCACTACCACCTATAAATTCTCTTATAACAGAGTCTGAAGGAACTCCTTCACTCGGAATTGGTAAAAAATTTCTTAAAAAATTAATTAATCTTAATGCTTCAGGATAACTTTCATCTGCTTCATCAACATTAAATAATAATGGTTCAGCATATATTTTTAAAACACTAAGTTCATATATTAAAGCTGAATTTATAACATAATTAGCATCATCTTGATAAGGGAAAACATATTTTTCCTCACCTTCTCCAATTTGTTTCCACATTTTTAAAGTTACGGCTGCATTATTTCCTCTATACTTATTATCTCTTACAATTCTTCTTAATTTTCTAGTATCACTTGTATGAATACGATTGTGATTATCAATATTTAATTGTGTTAAAGCACTAATATAAACTTTATATTTTAATGATCTATCGATTGACATTGTTAAATCATCATTAAGTCCATGTAATCCTTCAATTATAATAATATCATCTTTTCCAATTTGTAAATGATTACCTTTATATTCTCTTTTTCCTAATACAAAATTATATTCTGGTAATTCAACTTTATCACCATCTAACAATCTTGTTAAATGTTTGTTAAATAAAGTTACATCAACTGCATTTAAAGATTCTGTATCTAGTTCACCATTTTCTAAAACCTTTGTTTTACTTCTATCATAGAAATAATCGTCTATTGATATTTGATGAGGATTCATACCTTTACTTTGTAAATAAACTTGTAGTTTTTTACTAGTTGTTGTTTTACCAGAAGATGATGGACCAGCTATTAAAACAATCTTTGTAATACCTTTATTATTATAGATATTTTCAGCAACTTCTAATAATTGATTATTATAATAAACTTCTGATAGTCTAATTAATTCATCATATTTTCCTGTTGATACAAGACTATTTAAATCAGCAGCATTTTCAATATTTATTACTTTTCCAAAATTAGTATATTCTAAAAATTTATCAAATAATAATTTGTGATGAATATAATCTAAAGTACATTCAGGATTATATGTAGTTGGATAACTAACAACAAATCCACTTCCTTTTATATATGTTAGTTTAAAATCATTTATTTGACCTGTTTCATAAGCTAGTTGTCCATAGAAATAATCATATATATCATCTATTCTATATAAATTTACATAAGTATTACTTATATATTTTAAAGCTTTTACTTTATCAAATTGTTTTTTCTTTTCAAAATATTTTATAGCATCAAATCTAGAAACACTCATTTTTTTTATTTGAAAATTTTGATTTACTATTTCACTCATTTTTTCTTCTAATTTTTTTATAATTGGTTTATCTATTTCAACATCTTTTATTTCACAATAAAATCCTTTATCAATAGAGTGTTCAATTCTAACTTCAACATCTTCACCTAAAAGTTTTTTTACAGCTATTACTAGCAAAAATTGAACTGTTCTACCATAAATAGAATTACCTACAACACTACTTCTATCAAAGAAATCAATTTCATAACTACGAGTAATTGCTTCATCAAGTTCAGTAATATCATTATCAATTTTTCCAACTAAAATAGGATAGTTAAAATAATGTTTAAAACTTTCGCTTATTTCTTTTAACTTTACTCCTGCTTCAAACTCCTTTGTTTCAATATTTCTAAAATTAATTTTAATCATTCTAGACATATATATCCCTCTATTCTTTATACTAAATATATTATACCAATATTTTATTATTTTGTCACATAAAATAATGAATATTTTAGGATAAATTATACTATTATAAAAATAGAAAGGAGTATATATGAATTTAATACCAACTGTGATTGAAAAATCTAATAATGGAGAAAAAGCTTATGATATTTATTCAAGACTTTTAAAAGATAGAATAATTATCTTAAGCGATGAAATAACAGACTCAAATTCAAATATAGTAATAGCTGAATTATTATATTTAGACTCAATAAACAATGATGATATAAGTATATATATTAATTCTCCAGGGGGAAGTGTTACTGCTGGAATGGCTATATATGATACAATGAATTTTATAAAAAGTGAAGTATCAACTATTTGTGTTGGGATGGCTGCAAGTATGGCTGCATTTTTACTTTCTAGTGGAACAAAAGGAAAAAGATTTTGTTTACCAAATAGTGAAGTAATGATTCATCAACCACTTGGTGGAGCACAAGGTCAAGCAACAGAAATAAAAATAGCTGCTGAAAGAATTCTAAAACTTAAAGACAAAATGAATCATATGCTTTCAAATAATACTGGTAAAAGTATTGAAATAGTTGAAAAAGATACAGAAAGAGATTATTTTTTGAGTGCTGATGAAGCATTAAATTATGGTTTAATTGATAAAGTACTATAAAAAAAATATCGTTTTGCGATATTTTTAATTTTGTTTTGCATATAATTTTAACAATTTATCATATATATCATTTTCAATTTTATTTAAAGAATTTACACTAATTTCTAATGACTTTTGATATTCACCTCTATAAAATAATTTTTCAGCATATCTTAAATACTTATCTAAATCTTCTATATTGCTTCTATATCTATTTCCATAAACAATGGCCATTTCAGCAAACATAGCAGTTCTCATCATTTCTTTTGTAGTTTGATATAGTTTTAAAACTAAATCTCTAGCTGTATCAACTCTTGTATTTAAAACACTTATTGTTATTGGTTTTTTATCTAATTCATTAATAATTTCTTTAATAGCTAATTGAGCATCATTAAGTTCAACAAAATAAGCTTTTGGTATAATTGGTAAATTATATTCTCTTATCTTTGTTTTAGAATCTTTTAAAATTAATTTTACTTCTTCTAATTGTTGACGAGCTCTTACTTCATCTTCCTTCATACTACTAATTGAATCAAGAATAACATCTACTCTTTCTTCATAGTTTGCTAAACGTAATGATAAACCTTCTATTTCATTTATAATTTTAGAATAAGCAAAAGTATTGTTTCCTGTATGTTGAATTAATAATTTATAATCTTCATTTAATTTTGCTAATTCATTTCTAACATTACTTAATTCTTCTAAATCATTATTTGATAAATCATAAACAGATTTTATTTCTTCAATTTGATTAAATATTTCACTTAAAAATCCAAATATTTTATTATATTTTATATTAAATATTTTATCTAATTCAATATAATTTGATTTATTTACTTTTTCTTTTTCAAAATCAGTAAATAGTGATTCAAAATAATCTAATAAAACTTTTAAATCAAATAAACTATCTTCAATATTTAATACTTTTGTTCTTTCTAATATGTCTTTTATTTTATCATTTGCTTCTGTAATATTATATTCAACATTTAAGTAGTCAAGAGGATATCCTTCTTTAACCATTTCTTCATATTTTTCTTTGATTTCATTAATTTTTTTAGGAATTAAATTAGTAGCTAGTAAATATACACCTGGCATTTCTTCTACTACATTGGTCATGTGTTTTAACATTTCTTCAATATTATTTATAACAGCTTTTACTTCTGTATATTCGTTTTTTTCCATTATCTTTTCAAATTCTTCAAATTTGCTTGCGATATTTTCAAATTGTAATTCAATAATTGAATAAGTAGTTCCAAATTCGTTTTTTGCTTCTTCAAATTTCTTATAAAGTTCTCTATAATTTGATTTTAATTTAGTAACAACTGCTCTGCTTCTTTCTTCACTATCAGTTATTTCTTTAATTTCTTTTAACAAGAAATTTGAATTAGTTCTAACCTTGTATATTTCCATTTCAAGTCTAGCTATTTTATAAATAGTACTTTTATAATCCATTTTTGATAATGCATAATCAGCATCAAGTAACATATCTGTGATTTTCGGAATTTGATTAGTTCTAATTACATCTAATCTATCTTTCCATTTGTTATACATAGTCTCTAATTTTTCGTTATTTAAAAATGATTCAATCTTGGATAACTCTGGTATAATCGGTGAACTATCTAATTTATTTTTTTCTATTTCTAAATTATCAATTTGTTTTTTAAATTTTTTGATTTTGCGATTTTGGATTATATTTAAAACAAGTATAACTAAAATGACTTGCACTATTAAAAGCGTCACCATAATTAATATAACCTTATCCATGATCTCACCTCGCTACTATAATTCTACCACATTTATATCATTTTTTGTCAATTTTTTTGATTTTTTGTTAAATTTACTAGCCTTATAAGGCATTTGGTATTGACTAATATAGGAAAACATAATATAATTATAACACGTACTCATCTAGCAGCTTACTGTGAAGATTGTAATGTGTTTATTACCTTTATGGGTTATTGCGTAACTTTAGCTGCAAAGCGAAGATATTAAAATAAACACCCTACAATTTGGCGCAGACACTCTGATGATTATGAAATTAGGAGGAGGAAATTTATGTCAAGATACACTGGTTCTACTTTTAGAAAAGCTCGTCGTTTAGGTTTTTCTATATTAGAAAATGGTAAAGAATTAGCAAAAAAACCATATGCCCCAGGGCAACATGGTAATGACCGTCGTAAGAAAATGTCAGACTACGGTACACAATTACAGGAAAAACAAAAAGTAAGATTCATGTATGGGGTTAATGAAAAACAATTCAAAAAAACTTTCAATGAAGCTGGAAAAATTAAAGGGGTTCATGGTGAAAACTTCTTAAGATTACTAGAAAGTCGTTTAGACAATATAGTATATCGTTTAGGATTTGCATCTACTAGAAAAGCTGCAAGACAAGTTGTTAATCATGGTCATATTACTGTTAACGGTAGTAAAGTAGATATTGCATCATATAGAGTTAAACCTGGAGATGTAATTTCACTTAAAGAAGTTTCTAAAGAACATCCAGCAATTAAAGCTGCTTTAGAAGCAATTCATAACCGTGTTGAATTTGTTACATTTGATGAATCAAAACTTTCTGGTACTTATGTAAGATTACCTGAAAGAAATGAATTAAACGCTGATGTTAATGAATCATTAATAGTTGAATTCTACAATAGATAAGAACCAAATGGTTCTTTTTTTTGATAAAAAAAACTATTTTCATAGTTTTAATTAAATATACCCATATAATATTTCTTTTTTCCTCGTCTTATTATTATTATTTTTTCTTCAATAGCCATTTCACGAGAAATAATTTTTTCTTCATCTTGTATTTTATTACCATTAATTGTTATTGAACCAGAATTAATAAATTCACGTGCTTCTCTCTTACTAGATGCTACATTATTATTAACAAGTAAATCAATTATCGATAAATCATTTTCAATATTAAAATTCACAACATCTTTAAATCCAATTAAAATTTCATCTGCTTTTAATTCATTAACATTACCTGAAAATAAAGCATCACTTATTCTTAAAGCTTTTTGATATTCTACTTCACCATGTAAGAATACAATTAACTCATGAGCTAAAGCTTTATGTGCTTCTCTTAAATGAGGGTTTTCAATATTTGATTTTTCTAATTTTTCTATTTCTTCTTTTGATAAAAAAGTAAATATTTTAAGATAATCAATTACTTTCTCATCATCTGAATTAATTAAAAATTGATATATTTCATAACTAGATGTTTTATTTTTATCTAACCATAAAGCATTACCTTCACTTTTACCAAATTTTTTTCCATACTTATCAGTAACTAATGGCATCGTAAATGCATATGCTTCTTTTCCTGTTTTTTTACGTATTAAATCTACTCCAGCAGTTATATTTCCCCATTGATCTGATCCCGCAACTTGTAGTACACAATTTTTTGTTTCAAACAAATGTAAGAAATCTAGAGATTGTAATATCATATAAGAAAATTCTGTATATGTTATTCCTGTATCTAATCTTCTTCTAATTATATCTTTATCTAACATGTAATTAATACTAAAATATTTTCCATAGTCTCTTAAAAAATCTATTGAATCAATATTTTTTACCCAGTCATAATTGTTAACTACTTCAAATCCAAAAATTTCTTTTGCTTGTTTAGTTAATCCTTCAACATTTTTATCTATTTCTTCTTTTGATTTCATTTCTCTTTCATCAGAAGGTCGAGGATCTCCAATTAAACCTGTAGCTCCACCAATTAATAATATTGGATTATGACCTGCTTGTTTTAATCTTTTAGATATTAAAAAACTAGATAGATGTCCAATATGCATTGAATCTGCGGTTGGATCTGTTCCAATATAAAAAGTAAGTCCACCTTTATTTAATTTTTCTTCTAATAGTGGACTCGTAATATCTTTTATAAGCCCTCTCCATTTTAATTCATCATATAAATTCATTATAATACTCCTTTTCTAGTTTTCAATATCCTCATTCATTATTGAAATACCATTACTAGTTCCAATTCTAGTTGCGCCAGCATTTATCATTTTTTCTACAGTTTCTAAATCTTTAATTCCACCACTAGCTTTTATTTCAAGTAAATCATTTTTATTTTCATTTATTAATTCTATATCTGATAAACTTGCTCCTCTTGAACCAAAACCTGTAGAGGTTTTTATAAAATTAACAAATGTTTCATTACATATATTAGTTAATTTTATTATTTCTTCTTCTTTTAAATAGCAAGTTTCTATTATTACTTTAATAACTTTACCATCAATAGAATCTCTTATTTCTTCTATTTCTTCTTTTATATAGTCAAAATCGCCGTTTTTAACTGCGCCCATATTAATTACCATGTCTATTTCATCTGCACCATTATTTACAGCTTCTATAGCTTCATATGCCTTTGTTTCTTTTGTGTTCATTCCAAGTGGAAATCCAACTACAGTACATACTTCAATATTTGTATCTTTAAGTAATTCTTTTGCAAGACTAACATAAAAAGGATGAATACATACTGTTTGAAAATGATATTTAATCGCTTCGTCACATAGTTTTTCAATATCATTTATTGTTGCAGTTGTGTTTAAATTTGTATGATCAATATATTTATTTAATTCCATAATTTTCCCTCTTTCTAAAATAAAAAGTCATCATAAATATAAGGACGAATTGATCGTGGTACCACCTTATTTCATAATAACTTATGCTTAATCCATTAACGCTGGTATACGATTTAACTCCAAATATGTAATTTCATTATTTTAACTTGACTAATTTTCATCACCATTAGTTTTCTTTTTTCCATTAAATAACTACTAATTATTTTTCTCAATTAATTAACTATAATTATACTATATTTATTTTTTAATAACAAGATTAAATATTATTGTTCGTTAATTTTTTCAATAATACTTTCTATCTTTTTACCATATTCAATTGATTCATCAAAAACAAATGTTAATTCAGGAATATGTCTTACATCAATTCTTTCTTTTAACTCTCTTCTAATAAAACCAGCAGCATTATTTAATGCCTTTTGTGTTGCGTCTTTTCTATCCATATTTAAAACTGTATAATACACTTTTGCAAAACTCAAATCATTTGTAACTTTACAATCAGTAACTGTCACAAATTTAATATCATGATCCTTAATTTGCGTAGCTAATATATAACTAATTTCTTTTATCATGTTACTAGCAATTCTATCTATTTTAACACTCATGTTATACCTCTTTTCTTTATATATTATAACAATTTTATATTACTTAGTAAATACAAAAAGAAAAACTCATATGAGTTTTATCTTTTTATTTCTACCATTTCATAAGCTTCTATAATATCGCCTACTTTAATATCACTAAATTTTTCAATTGTAATACCACATTCTAATCCTTTTTTAACTTCTTTAACAGTATCTTTTTCTCTTTGGATTGTACCTATATCACCATCATAAGTTACAACTCCACCTCTAATTATTCTCGCTTGAGAATTTCTCTTAATAATACCATCAGTTATATAAGAACCAGCTATTATTCCTACTTTTGAAAATTTAAATAATTGTCTTACTTCTGCAGTACCAAGTATTTTTTCTTCAAAAATTGGTTCTAACATACCTTTCATAGCTGCTTCTAATTCTTCAACAGCTTTATATATTATGTTATATAATCTAATATCAACACCATTTTCTTTTGCATAATCTCTTATGTTATTATTTGGTCTAACATTAAATCCAATAATAATAGCATTTGAAGCTTTTGCTAGAACAATATCACTTTCAGTTATTGCTCCTACACTACTTCTAACTACTTTTACTCTAACATCTTCTATTTCAATTTTTTCTAAAGAATTTTTAACAGCTTCACTACTTCCGTGAACATCTGCTTTAATTATTACATTAATTTCTCTTAATCCTTCTTCAATTTTTGAAAATAAATCTTCAAGAGTTACAGCTTCTACAGCTTTGTTGTTTCTTAATTTAGCAGTTGTTTTTCTTTGATCTGAAATACTATGTGCTTCTTTTTCTGTTTCAAAAGCCATAAATTTATCTCCAGAAGTTGGAGTTTCATTAAGTCCTGTAATTTCTACTGGTCTAGAAGGTAAAGCTTCTGTCATTTCTTTTCCTTGATCATTTCTTAGTGTTCTAACTTTTCCATAACAAGTTCCAACAACAATTGGATCACCTATTCTTAATGTTCCATTTTGAATTAAAACAGTAACAACAGAACCTACTTGTTTATCAAGTCTTGATTCAATAACAGATCCCATAGCATATCTGTTTGGATTTGCTTTGTAACCTTCCATTTCAGATACAAGTAAGATATTTTCTAATAATTCATCAATACCCAATCCTTGTTTTGCTGAAATATTTGTATAAACAGTATCTCCACCCCAACTATCTGGTGTTAATCCATATTCAGATAATTCAGTCATTACTCTTTCTGGATTTGCTCCAGGTTTATCTATCTTGTTTATAGCAACTAATATTGGTACATTAGCAGCTTTTGCATGATCAATTGCTTCTTTAGTTTGAGGCATTACACCATCATCAGCAGCAACAATAATAATAACTATATCAGTAATACTTGCTCCTCTTGCTCTCATTTCAGTAAAAGCAGCATGTCCTGGTGTATCAATAAAAGTAATTGGTTCATTATTATATTTTATTTGATAAGCACTAATAGCTTGAGTAATTCCCCCAGCTTCTCCTTCAACTACATTTGTTTTTCTAATTGTATCTAACAATGTAGTTTTTCCGTGGTCAACATGACCCATAATTGTAACAACAGCAGGTCTTTTAATTAAATCTTCTTCTTTATCATTAACAACAAATTCTTCAAAATTAGCTACATCTGCTGTTTCTTCTCTTTTTAATTCTTTGTTATATTCTGATACTAAAATTTCAGAATTATCATAATCTAAACTATTATTAACATTAGCCATAATACCTAACATAAATAGTTTTTTTATTACTTCGGCACTTGGAACTCCTATTTTTTCAGCAAGTTCTCCAATTCTCATTCCATCTCTAAATATAACTATATTTTCATCTTGTTCATTATTTGAAATAAGTTTTTCTTTGTTTTTATACATTTCTTTTTTCTTTGTTGCTAATTCTTTTTTTGCTGATTTTACTACTGTTTTTTTAGTTTTTACCTTTTCTTTTGAAACAGTATTATCAATATCAATTTTTTCTGTTTGAGCTATTTCTTCTGCAAGTTCTTCTATTTCTTCATCATCTATTAATGCATCCATAAAATTATCTAACTCAATTATATCGTCTTCTTTTAAAATTGATTCTCCACTATTTGCAGCAATACCTAACTCTTTACATTTTTTTAATATTTCTTCGATTTTTTTATTTACATCTTCTGCATATTCATTAACTGACATCATTGCTATCACCTCTTTCTTATTTAATTATACTTTTTAATTCCTCATAAACATTGTTTGGAATTTCTATTTCTAAATGTCTATTTAATTGTTTTGTCTTTTCAGCTTTTTCTATAGTTTGAAGATCTTTTTTTAAATAAGCTCCTCTTCCATTTGCTTTACCAGATAAATCCACAATTACATTGTTTTCTGGTGTTCTAACAACTCTAATTAATTCTTGCTTAGGATATTTTTCTCTTGTTATAACGCATGTTCTCATTGGTATTTTTTTTATTTTCATAAATACCTCCTCTAACCTAAAATATTGATTCCATCTGCTCTAGCTTGATCAAATGTTTTAACATCAATTTTATGATGCGTAAGTCTTGCAGCTAATCTAACATTTAAACCTCTTTTACCTATAGCTAAAGATAAATTATCATCATCTACAATAACATATGCTTCTCTTTTTTGTTCATCTGTTATAAAAACATGTAGATTTTTTGCTGGACTTAAAGCATTTTCTATAAATTTTGAAGGTTCCTTATCATAAGGAATTACATCAACCTTTTCACCACTTAATTCTTCAATTATACGATTAATTCTAGATCCTCTTTCACCTATACATGAACCAACTGGATCAACATTTGAATCTTCTGAATAAACAGCAATTTTTGATCTCGTTCCAGCTTCTCTTGCTACACTATATACTAAGATAATTCCTTCATTAATTTCTGGTATTTCAAGTTCAAATAATCTTTTAACAAAACCATAATGTGTTCTTGATAATAAAATTAATGGTCCTTTAGAATTGTTTTCTACTTTTGTAATATACACTTTTAAAGAAGATCCCATTTTTATTTTTTCACCAGGAATTATTTCTGTTCTTGGAAGAATACCTTGTGTTCTACCTAAATCAATATAATAATTTCTTTCATCTTCCATAGCAACTAATCCCGTTACCATTTCATCTTGTTTATCATTAAATTCTGATATTATTACATTTCTTTCAGCTTCTCTTATCTTTTGAACAACTACTTGTTTAACAGTAGCAGCAGCAACACGACCAAAATCTTTTGGAGTTACTTCTTCTTCTATTGTTTCTCCTAATTGAATATTAGGAACTATTTTTTGGGCTTCTTCTAAAGTTAAATGAATTCTTTCATCATATACAAATGGAAGAACTGGTTCTTCTTCTTCATCATCATCAGAAATTGTTGAAAAATCAATATCAGAAAATTTTTGATATTTATCTTCTTCATTTCTATCAACAACTGTTTTAAAAGAATATACTTTTATTTCTCCATTTTCTCTATTTACAGAAACTCTAACATTTGATAAAGAATTATAATTTTTTTTATAACCTGAAGCTAACCCTAATTCCATTGCTTCATATATATCATCAGCATTAATACCTTTTTCACTAACTAATAAATCTACCGCTTTTTTAAATGCTTTATTATCCATTTTATTCACAACCTTTCTCTTTTGAACAAACATCTAATATATAATTTTCTTCTATTAAATCTTTTTCATCTAATATAGGATTAATTAATCTTGATACATTAACACAATCTTCTATATCAATCACACCTATTTTATCAATAACAATTCTTAAAAAATATGTGCTTCCTTCTTTTACATATAAAACATCATCTAAAATATAATCGTTTTCTAAAACTATATTTTCAATCAGGCTCTTTACTTCTAATTCAATATTCATTTTTACCTCCATATTATATTAAAGAGTGGGTTTCTTCCCACTCTTTGACTTAAACTAATATAATTATATCATATTTTTTGTTTTTTTTAACACTTTTTATTAATTAATTTTACATATATATAATGTTATTGTTTGTTTTGCAGTAAAATAGTATTTTATTTAAAAAAATACATGATATAATTATTATGGAGATGATAAAATGAGTATACCCTTAAAGAAGAAGATTAAAAATTATATTATTAATGCATTAATTGGATTTTGTGTGATTTTTGTATATTTTTTTATATCTGAAATAGAAATACCATTCTTAAAATTATTTAATATAGATTATAATACTATGTCAACAAATATTAAAATTTTCTATATCCTTATATGGGAACTTCTTACAATGGCTATTATAATGTTGATACTAAACAAGAAAATAAGTAAAGACATTATAGATATGAAAAAAAATCATAAAAAGTATTTTTCAAAATATTTTAAATTTTGGTTAATTGCGGTTGGTGTAATGATGGTTAGTAATTTAATCATTGGTTTAATAAGTAGTGAAAATCTTCCTTCAAATGAAGAAACAATTAGAAATCTATTTAAAATAAGTCCAATATTTATATTTCTTTCATCTGTTATTTATGCACCAATAGTTGAAGAATTAGTTTTTAGACAAGGTATTAGAAATTTAATTCCAAATAAAATTGTTTTTATAATAACATCTGGTTTGATATTTGGTGGATTACATATTATAGGTGGATATAGTGGCCCATTTGATTTATTATATTTAATTCCTTACTGTTCACCTGGTTTTGCATTTGCATATATGCTTGCAGATTCAGATAATGTTTTAATTTCAAGTGGAATGCATTTTATGCATAACGGAATTTTGATTTCACTTCAATTTATAATATTGTTTTTCTCATAAAAGAAGGTAGTCTTCTTTTTTTAATTGTGGTAAAATGATTATGGTGATAATATGAAAAAAGAAGAAACAACAAATAAAAAAAATAGTTTAAAAAAATTAATTATTATATTTATCTTTTTCTTAATACTTATTATAAGTTGTTTATTTTATAGTAGATTTGTAGAAATCAAAAACATTAAAATTAAGGAATATAAAATCATTAATAAAAATATAGTTGATGAATATTATGGTCTTAAAATAGTACACATTACTGATATTCATTATGGTAAAGTTACTTTTGAAAAAGAACTTAAAGAATTAGTAAAAAAAATAAATCTAACTAAACCTGATATTGTTGTTTTAACTGGAGATTTAATTGATAAAGACACTAAATTAACAACTGAAGATGCAGATAAAATTAGTTTTATTTTATCTAAGATTGAAACAACTATTGGAAAATACGCTATTATAGGCGATAATGATTGTAAGTTTAATAATTGGAATTTCATAATTGAAAACAGTAATTTTATTAATTTAAATGACAAATATGATTTAATATATAAAAATTCAAAAAAAAATATATTAATTACAGGTTTAAGTAGTAATTTATATAACAAGAAAAGTGTTGATAACAAATTAAAAGAATCAACTGATTATTTAAAAAATATTAAAGAAGATGAAAAACCAATATATTCTATTTTATTAATGCATGAACCAGATAACATTGATGAAGTTAATTTGAATAACTATGACTTAGTATTAGCTGGACATTCACTAAACGGTCAAGTAAAATTACCATTAATTGGAGGTATTTTTATACCTTCTGGAGCAAAAAAATATTACAACTCATTTTATAGATTAGAAAAAACTAAGTTATATATATCAAGCGGAATTGGAACTACAAACAACAAGTTTAGACTATTTAATAAACCATCATTTAATTTATATAGATTAACTAATTAATATATTTAAAACATCAATAATAATTGATGTTTTTTTACTTTTCATTTATAATTCAATATAATATCTATAAATCATACTCTTTTATTTCACAGTTTTTTAAACCTTTATCTAAAAATTCACCATTGTCTATTCCATTAAAATAAGAATAAAATGCTTTTGATACTCCACTATGACAAACTATTAAAACTTTTTTATAATCTTTAAATTTTAATTCATCTAAAAATAAATATATTCTTTCAAAAAATAATTGAATATTTTCAGATGTACCATATTGAACTTTTGAATTGTAGTTCCAATATTCTAATCTATTAGTATCATTTAGAGATTGACCACTTAGACTGCCTGGATTTCTCTCTTTTAATTTTTCTTCAATTACAATTTTTTTGTATTTAACATTAATAATATTAGCTGTATGTATAGCTCTTTTTAATGGTGATGAAATAATTATATCATAATCTAAATCTGAAATAATACTTCCTAGATCCTCTGCCTGCTTAACTCCATTATTATTTAAGTCTTCATCTTCATTACTATATATTTTAAATAAATTGTGATTAACCTCACCGTGTCTAACTATATATATTTTCATAACTACCTCCATATATATTATAGAATAAAGAATTACTCATTCTAATAATTTAATATAATTATAGCACACTTATTTTTTTTATATCTATTAGAAAATCGTATTTATTTAAAATCATACAATATATTTTTTTTCAAAAAAATACCAACTATAATCTAGTTAGTATTTTCTATACATACTCTAAAATTTAGAGTTTAAATTCAATATGGTGGAGAATAAGGGACTCGAACCCTTGACCTCCACGGTGCAAGCGTGGCGCTCTAGCCAACTGAGCTAATTCCCCATATTGTTCAACAAGTGAACATATAAATTATATCATATACTTTTTTTAAATGTCAACATTATTATTAAATAATATGCGTTTATAAGTCATTTTTTAATTCAATTGATCATTTGCTTTAGCATTTAAATTAAGATCTGCTCTTCTACCTAGCTTATATGCATAATATGCCGCAGCTCCTATCATTGTTGCATTGTCTGTACAATAACATAATTTAGGTATTGTTAAATCAATATTATTTTTAAAACATAATTCTGTAAACTTATCTCTTATTCCTTTATTTGCTGAAACTCCACCTGCAATTATTAAATTTTTAACATTATATTCTTCTAACGCTCTCATCGTTTTTTTAGATAATATTTCTACTACTCGGTTTTGAAACGATGTTGATAAATTTTCTGGAATAATTTCATTACCTCTTTGCTCTTCATTATGTTTCAAATTAATTACTGCACTTTTTAATCCGCTAAAACTAAAATTATAAGAACTGTCATCCATTGGTAAAGGTAATTTATATACATCATTTCCAATTTGTGCTAATTTATCAACTCTTGGGCCACCTGGATATGCCAAATTCATAACTCTTGCTACTTTATCATAAGCTTCACCCACTGCATCATCAACAGTTCCACCAATTATTTCAAAATTATAATCATCTTTCATATATACTAATTCAGTATGACCTCCACTAATTACTAAAGCAATTAAAGGAAATTTCATTGTTTTTTCTAAGTTATTTGCATATATATGACCAGCAATATGATGAACAGGAACTAATGGTTTATTATATATATAAGAAAGAGTCTTTGCAGCTTGTAGTCCTATTAATAAAGATCCAATCAATCCTGGTCCATAAGTAACAGCAATAGCATCAATATCACTCATTTTTATCCCTGATTTTTTAATTGTTTCATCGATAACAAGAGTAATATTTTCTATATGACATCTACTAGCAATTTCTGGTACAACACCTCCATAATTAGCATGTATATCCATTTGTGATAACACAACAGTTGATATCTCTTCGTGTCCATTTTTTACAATTGCTACACTAGTTTCATCGCAACTTGATTCTATTGCTAGAATATATACATCATTCATTAATTTCACCTATTTCCTTCATCATCAAGTACCCATCATCTATTCCATAATAATTTTTACGAGTTGCAATTATTTTGAAATCATTTTTTTTATATAAATTAATTGCTACTAAATTATTACAATTTACTTCAAGTGTTATATTTTTGTAATTTAAATCAACACATTCATTAATCATGAAACATATTAAATTTGAAGCAATTTTTTTATTTCTATATATTTCTAAAACACCAATATTTTCAATTTCACATCTATCATATATCAAATCATAATGTAAATAACCTTTAACTATATTTTCTTCTTCAAATACAATTATTTTTGAAAAAGGATTAATACTAATATCCTTTTCAAATATTAAATTAGTTATTTTATACAAATTTATAATTTCTTTACTATCAACTAATCTTATCAATTAAATTTTCCTCAGCTTCAGTCAATTTCAAATATTCAGGATTAACATTATGTGGATTTAAAGAAATATCTTTTTCATGCTTTTTTATTATTTTTTCTATATTTATTACAGGTTCCACAACATTATCTATATTTTTTCCATAACTTACAAACAATATATCATCAATATTCATCTCAAGGTTTTCAATAAATTTATTTTTCAAAACATATTGATCTCTGACAATATTATTTAATTCTGAATCATATACCCCTGTATATACATAATCTCTTCTTGCATCAATCATAGGAACAATAAACTTTTTGTCGGTACTTGTAGAAGATATTGCTTCTAACTCTGATATTGTAGTTATAAAAACATTTAACGAATATGCTAGTACTTTAGCAACTGTCACACCAATTCTAATTCCCGTAAAAGATCCCGGCCCGTTAACAACATATATTTTTTCAATGCTATTTATATTTTTATTAACTGCTTCAAAACCAGTTTTAATATAAGGTAATAATTTTTCAGCTAGATTATTATCACTTATCTCATTTTTATAATATATTATTTCATTTTCTTCTAGTATTGCAACAATAATATTATGACTACAAGTATCTAAAAAAAGAGAAATCATAAGACTGCCTCACATAATTCCTCATACTTATTTCCATAAGGAGTTAAAACCATAACTCTTTTATTTTCGTCAACTATTCTAAATTTTATATGTAGTCTTTCATCTGGTAAAATATCTTTAATTGTATCAGACCATTCAATCACTACAACTCCACCTTTTGAAAAATATTCCTCTATTCCTACTCCATCAGTTTTACCATCTAATCTATATACATCCATATGATATAGTGGTAATTCACCTTGATATTCTTTAATTATTGTGTATGTTGGTGAAGTAATAGTTTCACGTATACCAAGAGCATTCGCGATTCCCTTAGTAAAAACTGTTTTACCACTACCTAATTCTCCATCTAAGCAAATAATCATATTTGGAAACTTCATAGATTCAAAATTTTGTGCTATTTCAATTGTATTCATTTCATTTCTTGTTGTTACTTTATATTCCATTCTATCACCTATCTTATTATATCAAAAAAAAAAGACTATATACAATAGAATTCATTATATATTAACAAATAAAATTTTATACCTTTACATAATAACAAAAAAACTACATACAAAAGTATGCAGTTAATTGAATAATTTATAAAAAAATTATTGCAAAAAAAAAATATTGGCAACTTCCTATTTTCGCTTTCACTATCGTCGGCGTTAAAGTGCTTAACTTCTGTGTTCGAGATGGGAACAGGTGTATCCACTTTGCTATCGTTACCAATATAAATTTAGAGAAATAATTCTCTGAAAACTAAGATAATGTGTATCTATATATCAAATTTCTTTTTGAAATTAATTATGATTAAATCTTCGTTCTATTAGTACTAGTCAGCTCAACATGTTGCCATGCTTCCACCTCTAGCCTATCAACCAGATAGTCTCTCTGGGAACTTATTTCATAAAGAAGGGAAAATTCATCTTGA